>Ga0157370_10009062_pt1 | contig 10673 bp, 8 predicted proteins | sample C35metaG_FD_113463 | JGI IMG/M metagenome (GOLD analysis project Ga0157370, IMG submission 113463) | Corn rhizosphere microbial communities from Kellogg Biological Station, Michigan, USA - C3-5 metaG | ecosystem: Host-associated > Plants > Roots > Rhizosphere > Soil | place: USA: Michigan... | reverse complement strand
GTTTTTCGCCACTGAAACGAACGGCCGGTTCTCTTTCGAATCGCGCACCTGATTCTCGGCGGCGAACGTCGGCATCCACAACACACGCCCCCATCCGCCCTTCATCATGGTCATGCGCTCCACGGCCGCCGGATTGATGCCGCCTACTGTGAGATTCAGGTCGATCCCGCCGAAAATCTCGATCCCCGGGACCACTTGGCGCACCACATAGGCCAGCGCCGCGGTCGATTCGTAGTGATTTTTGAGCACCAGCCCCCGCATCCCGCGAGCCTTGGCCAGCTTCGCCAAATCGATCGCGTCGATCGAACGCGGCGTGCTATCGGGACCACTATGCGCGTGAATATCGATCACGCCATCCAGCAACTGTCCGCTGGTGAGCCCTATCGCAAAGAGCGCAGACCAAATGAGCTTGCTTGCGAGCATGCTATTGAGCATACTCTGCATTGGTGTTCGCCGGTTTCCGGCGCATCTTCGCCGATTCGTGCTCGAATCCCCACCCGTCGCACGCTACGATCGCGACTGAAAGGACGTTTTTATGACAGCGTTTGCATTATCGTCCGCCAGACCTCAACGGGGACTCGGAATGGAAGGATTCATCGCCAGGTGGTACGCCAATCTAACCAAAAAAGCACTCGACGACTTCAGAGCGCTGGCACGCCAGATCTCGAAGCAGCTCCCGCCCCACGCCGACGTCTTAGAAGTCGCGCCCGGGCCCGGATACTTTGCCATCGAGCTGGCGAAACTTGGCCACTATCGAATCACCGGCTTGGACATTAGCCAAACTTTCGTCGAAATCGCCCAACGAAACGCCAGGCAAGCCCATGTTCAAGACGACTTCCAGCGCGGGAACGCGTCGGGCATGCCCTTCAAGAACGAGAGTTTCAATTTTCTGCTTTGCCGCGCCGCTTTTAAGAACTTCGGGGCGCCCCTCGGTGCGCCTGGAAAAATGCACCGCGTCCTCAAGCCCGGCGGCCGCGCTCTGATCACCGATCTACGAAAGGATTCCTCCAACGAATCGGTGTCCCAGGCTGTGGACGAAATGAAACTGGGAACCGTGAATCGCATCCTCACCAAAGCCACGTTCCGCTTCATGCTGCTTAAACGCGCATACACTAAGAGTGATTTTGAGCAGATGGTCGCCGACACTCATTTCGATAAGGTCGAAATTCGCGATAGCCTGACCCAACTGGAGATCTCGCTCAGCAAGTCACCCATTGGCGTTCATTCGCGTTCATTTGCGGCCAGTTGAGGATTAGCCGAGTAGTCGCAGGCACTCCTCGATCGTCTGCGCCGCGAAGTCCGCCTGATCCTTCGTGATGACCAGCGGAGGGCATAGCCGGATCGTATTCGGTCCTGCACCAAGCACCAGCAAGCCGCGTTCGAAACACATCTGGACCGCCCGATCGCGTAGATCACCTGCGCGTTCCTTCGTCGCTTGGTCCCGTACGAGCTCGATCCCAATCATCAGCCCCAGGCCGCGAACGTCTCCCACCATCGGAAAGCGTTGCGGCAGATCGCGCAAGCGCCCCATCAGGTGCGCGCCCACGCGTGCGGCGTTGTCGACTAACTCCTGTTCCAGCAGCTCGATGGTCGCCAGGGAGGCAGCCACCGCCACCGGATTCCCGCCGAATGTCGACGCATGCGCGCCCGGTGGCCAATTCATCAACTCCGCCCGCGCCACCATCGCCCCCAGGGGCAATCCGCTCGCGATTCCCTTCGCCAAAGCCATCACATCCGGTTGCAGCCCAAAGTGCTCACTCGCGAACATTTTCCCGGTCCGCCCCATGCCGCTCTGAACCTCGTCGGCCACCAGAAGAATCCCGTGCCTGTCCGCCAGACGCCGCAGCTCGTCAAAGAATTTTCGCGGAGGCACCACGTAACCGCCTTCCCCTTGTATCGGTTCCACGAAAATCGCGGCGACATCTTGCGGCGCAACCGATGTGCGAAATAGCTCAGTCTCAATTGCCGTGACGCACTCCACTGCGCAGGAATCCGGCTCTTTTCCATAAGGACAGCGGTAGCAATAGGCATACGGCATATGATGCGCCCCGGGCATCACCGGAAAGAACCCCTTTTGCTGTGTGCTTTTGCTTGCAGTTAACGCCAGCGATCCCATGGTCCGCCCATGAAATGCGCCCACGAATGCCACAAATTGGCCGCGTCCCGACTGATACCGTGTGAGCTTGATGGCGGCCTCGATCGCTTCGGTCCCTGAATTGCCAAAGTAAACGCGTCGTGGAGAACCACCAGCCGAAACCAGGGATGCCAGCTTTTCCGCCAGCGCCACCATATTTTCGTAGTAAAAGTCCGTTCCCGACATATGGATCAGCTTGGCAGCCTGCTCCTGGATCGCCTTCACGACCTGGGGATGGCAGTGCCCAGTGGCCACGACGGCAATTCCGGCCGCGAAATCCAGGAACCGGTTGCCATCCGGGTCCTCGACGATGGCTCCTTCCCCACGCTCAGCTACTAGGGGATAAGACCTTGTGTAAGAAGGAGATATAACTTGACCGTCGCGTTCGATTATGGCTCGGGCCTTGGGACCGGGCAACGCCGTTATCAGCTTGGGCAGCATCGTTTTAGCTCCTTCCGCATCCAACCTTACAGATCTAATAATAGGACACTAAGATTATTGCATAGCATTACGCTAATATGCTATAGTCTCTTCAAGAGGACGGCACGTTATGGATTTTAACCGCTTTACGGAAAAACTCCAGGAAGGTTTCCGCACGGCACAGTCCGTTGCTGCCGGACGCGGCAATCAACAGATCGACGTCGAGCATCTCCTTCTGGCGTTACTCGAACAACAAGGCGGCCTCGCCCAGTCGATACTCGCCAGGGCAGACATCAAGCTTGAGGACGTCCATCGCCGTCTGATCCAGGAACTCGACAAGCTCCCCAAGGTCTCCGGCTCCAGCGTCGGACTCGACCAGATTTACATCACTGCCCGGCTGCAAAAACTGCTGACTGCGGCCGAGAACGAAGCCAAGCGCCTCAAGGACGAGTACGTCTCGATCGAGCACGTCATGCTCGCCGCCACCGACGAAAAAGTTTTCAAAGACCTGGGCGTCACCCGCGACCGCCTGATGCGCGTGCTTCAGGAAGTTCGTGGATCGCAGCGCGTCACCACTCAGAATCCCGAAGCCACTTACGAAGCTCTCGAAAAATACGGCCGGGATCTGACCAAGGCTGCCGCGCAGAACAAGCTCGACCCGGTCATCGGCCGCGACGAAGAAATCCGCCGCGTGATCCAAGTCCTCTCGCGGCGCACCAAAAACAATCCCGTACTCATCGGCGAGCCCGGCGTTGGCAAAACCGCTATCGTCGAAGGCTTGGCCCAGCGCATCATCCGCGGCGACGTCCCCGAAGGTCTGAAAGACAAGAAAGTTGTTTCGCTCGACATGGGCGCCCTGATCGCCGGGGCCAAGTTCCGTGGGGAATTCGAGGAACGCCTCAAAGCCGTCCTTAAGGAAGTCCAATCATCGGAAGGCCGGATCATCCTCTTTATCGACGAGCTCCACACCGTGGTCGGCGCAGGGAAAGCCGAGGGCGCCATGGACGCCGGCAACCTATTGAAGCCCATGCTGGCTCGCGGCGAGCTGCATTGCATCGGCGCAACCACGCTCGACGAATATCGCAAACATATCGAAAAGGATGCGGCCCTCGAACGCCGTTTCCAGACCGTTCTGGTCGACCAGCCGTCGGTCGAAGACACCATCTCCATCCTTCGTGGCCTGCGCGAGCGCTATGAAGTCCATCATGGCGTCCGCATCAAGGATTCGAGCCTGGTCGCCGCCGCCGTCCTCAGCAACCGGTACATTTCTGACCGGTTCTTGCCGGATAAAGCTATCGATCTCGTTGATGAAGCCGCGGCCAAGCTGCGCACCGAGATTGACTCCATGCCGGCCGAGCTCGACGAAGCCACTCGCCGTCAAATGCAGCTCGAAATCGAGCGGGAAGCGCTGAAGAAAGAATCCGACGCCGCCTCGCGCGAACGCCTCGCCAAGATCGAGAAAGAATTAGCCGAGCTCAAGACCTCGACGGCCAGCCTCCGCGCTCAGTGGCAGGCCGATCAGGAAGCCCTGAAGAAACAGCGCGAAATTCGCGCACAGATCGACCACGTCAAGACCGAAATCGAACAGGCCGAACGCGCCTACGATCTGAACAAGGCTGCCGAGCTGAAATACGGCAAACTCACGGCTCTCGAAAAACAACTGGAGGAAGAGGCGCATGCGCCCACACTCCTCAAAGAGGAAGTCGACGAAGAGGATATCGCCCAGATTGTCAGCCGCTGGACCGGGATTCCCTTGTCGAAGCTCCTCGAAGGCGAGGTCCAGAAGCTGTTGCATCTACCTGAGGAGCTGCACAAGCGTGTGGTCGGCCAGGACGAAGCCGTCGAAGCGGTCGCCGATGCCGTCATGCGCGCCCGCGGCGGTCTGAAAGATCCCAAGCGGCCCATCGGCAGCTTCATTTTCCTGGGACCCACTGGCGTCGGCAAAACCGAGTTGGCCCGCGCGCTGGCGCAATATCTCTTTGACGACGAGCGCTCCCTGATCCGCATTGACATGTCGGAGTATCAGGAAAAACATACGGTGTCACGCTTGGTCGGCGCGCCTCCCGGATACGTCGGTTACGAAGAGGGCGGTCAGTTGACCGAAGCCGTCCGCCGCCGGCCGTATTGCGTGATTCTGCTGGACGAAATCGAGAAAGCTCATAGCGACGTGTTCCACGTGTTGCTGCAGCTTCTGGACGACGGACGGCTGACCGACGGCCAGGGACGCACGGTCGATTTCAAGAACACCATCGTGATCATGACCTCGAACGCGCAGCAGGAAGACCTGCCGCGCCTGTTCCGGCCTGAATTCCTCAACCGCGTCGACGAAGTCATCAACTTCCACCGGCTCACGCAGGAGGAACTGAAGAAGATCGTCGATATCCAGCTGGAAACCCTGCGAGCGCGCCTTGCGGAGCGCCATATCGATCTGCAGCTAACCGACGCGGCACGCGCCCATCTGGTCACCGTTGGTTACGATCCGGCGTACGGCGCACGCCCGCTCAAACGCGCCATTCAGAAGGAAGTCGAGACGCCGCTCGCCCGCATGCTGGTCGCGGGCGAGGTTCGCGACGGCAAGAAAGTCCTTCTGGATTTCCGCCAGGATGAGATGGTGTTCGAGGTAGAGTCCCCGAAGGCAGTCCGAGCATCTTAAACACGAGGCGTTTAAAACACGAGACGGAGAAACGAACATGCCTGACGAAGAAAAAATCCAAACACTGCCGTTGTTGGCGCTGAAGAACTCCGTGCTGTTTCCCGGTCTTCTGATGCCGTTGGGAGTCGGCCGCAAGGCGTCCGTCGCCGCGGTCGAATCGGCTTTGACTACCGAGGACAAGGAAGTCATCGTTGTGGCGCAAAAGGACCCCAGCGTCGAGACGCCCGGTGCAGCCGATTTGTACACCATCGGCACGCGCGCGGTCATCCGCAAGTCGGGACGTCCGCGCCCCGACCACATCGATCTGTTTGTGCAGGGCATGGAGCGGGTGGTCATCGTCAAAGTCGAGGAGAACAGTTTCCTGCAGGCGAAGGTTCGCACTCTGCCTCTGCCCGATGATTCCAGCCGGGAGCTGGAGGCGTTGAGCCTGTCCGTGGTCGAGGTGGCGTCCAAGTATGTCAACCTGATGCAAGGCCAGCCGGCGCAAGAGATCGCTCAGGCCTTCGCCGCCCAAAGCGATCCGCTGCAGCTGGCATTCCTGGTCGGTTCGGTTATGAACCTCGATGTAGAGAAGGAGCAATCGCTGCTTGAAACCTCCACCCGGATCGAGGCTCTGCGCATGGTCCTGGGCTGGCTCTCGCACGAAGTGGATGTGGCCGAGCTGCGCGCCAAAGTTACCGAAAAAGCCAAGTCGGAGATGTCCAAAGAGCAGCGCGAATATGTGCTGCGCCAGCAGAAGAAGGCCATTGAGCAGGAGCTTGGCGAAGGCAAGACCGACGAAGCCGAGGTGGAAACCCTGCGCGAGAAACTCGCTAAAGCCGATCTTCCGGAAGATGTCCGCAAGGAAGCCGATCGCGAGCTGGAACGTCTAGAAAAAATTAATTCGGCTTCGCCCGAGCACAACGTGATCCGCACCTGGCTCGAATACGTGATCGAGCTGCCGTGGAAAAAGCGCAGCGAGGACAATCTGGATCTGAAGCGGGCCCGCGAGGTCCTCGATGAGGACCACTATGGCATCGCCAAGGTCAAAGAGCGCATCGTTGAGCAGCTCGCCGTGCTGAAGCTGAACCCGGAAGCCAAGGCTCCGATTCTCTGCTTTGTGGGTGCGCCAGGTGTCGGCAAAACCTCCTTGGGACAATCCATTGCTCGCGCGCTGGGACGCAAGTTCGAACGCATGAGCCTGGGCGGCCTGCACGATGAAGCTGAGATGCGCGGCCACCGCCGCACCTATATTGGCGCGCTTCCTGGACGCCTCATCCAGTCCATGCGGCGCGCGGGATTTATGAATCCCGTGCTGATGCTGGACGAAGTCGACAAGCTTGGGCGTGATTTCCGCGGCGATCCCGCCGCGGCCTTGCTTGAGATTCTCGATCCCGAACAGAATAAGACATTCCGGGACAACTATCTGGACCTGCCCTTCGATTTGTCGAAGGTCCTGTTCATCACCACGGCGAATACGCTGGATACAATTCCTGCGCCGCTGCTCGACCGCATGGAAATCCTGCGCCTTTCGGGCTACAGCGAGGAAGAGAAAACTCAAATCGCCAAACGTTACCTGCTGCCTAAGCTTTTGCAGTATACCGGCCTGACCGCCGAACAGTGCGTGATTACCGACGAAGCGCTCCAGAAGGTCATCACGTCTTATACACGCGAGGCCGGCGTCCGGCGCTTAGAGCAGATGCTTGGGCGCTTGATCCGCAAGGTCGCGGTCAAGTTCGCTGAAGGCGAAGCCGGTCCCGTGGTGGTCCACGGCGACGATGTTCCCGAGATGCTGGGACCCGAAGCCATCTTGCCTGAGCTGGCTCGGAAGGAACTCCCTGCCGGTGTCGCAACTGGCCTGGCCTGGACCGAAACCGGCGGCGATGTGCTGTACATCGAAGCCGCGCTTCTGCCCGACGGCAAGGAGCTGACCATCACCGGCCAACTGGGCGAGGTCATGCAGGAATCGGCTAAGACGGCTCGCAGCTATCTGTGGAGCCACGCGGCTGAATTCGGACTGGATCCGAGCCTGTTCCTCAAGAGCGGTCTCCACATCCACGTCCCGGCCGGAGCCATTCCCAAGGACGGCCCTTCGGCGGGCGTGACGATGACTACTGCGCTCGCGTCGCTCTACTCCGGGGTTCCGGCTCGTAGTGACACCGCCATGACCGGCGAGGTTACACTGACCGGTCTGGTGTTGCCTATCGGCGGTCTCAAAGAGAAGGTGCTGGCGGCGCGGCGCGCGGGTATCAAGCGCGTGATTGTGCCTCGCGGCAACCAGAAGGATCTGCGCGATCTGCCGGATGACGTTCGCAACGAGATGGAGTTCATCTTCGCCGACCGCGTCCGCGACGTCCTGGCCGCGATGCTTCCGGGCGTCGTGCACGCGGCGAATCCTGAAGCTCCGCCCAAGGCGGCGTAAGGGGCGTTCTTAGCGGCTGCGTCAAGACCATGTTTGGCGGCTTTCGGCACATTCTCAGGCTTGACCTTGCGACACCGCGCGGAATCTTCTATAGTGGCCCCCGCGTGGTGTCAGACAATAACATACTTTATCGTCTAATAAAAAGAAGGTCTTCGGGATTGGTAAACACTGAGCCGTTATTCAGGAGCTTGGGTCAATCCCGAAAGACTCGCGTGCCGGAACAGTAGACCTGAGGCAGTGAACAACGCCGTGTAGACACCATGCCCGATGGCCATATTCCGCGCGAGGTAGGGCGTGGCGCCCGAAGGCAGCGTCACGGCGATCAGCGCGAGCGTCGCCGCCATCGCGAACAACGTGAGGGCCAACCCTCGCGCCTTCAGCCGCGCCAGGCAAGCCCCAACGGCGCCTACCCCGAGCACGCTGTAGTACATCAGGTTCGCCGGATTTCCGGAGTCCGCGACGTGGACCATGTTAGACCACCCCAAGGCGAACCCGGCCACCAGCGCCACACCAACGCCCGCCTTGTACGACCACGCGCCCATTCTCCTCGCGACCAGCGCAAACACCATCCCCGTCCCGAAGAACAGGACATACACCCGCACGAAAGCTCCCACGGGCCAGTTCCAGTCCTCCACGAATTGCGATGCCACGAGCGGCACCATCAACACAGCCAGCGCCCCCAGCGCCACACGCAGCATCGTCTTTCCGAGTTGCGGCATACGAGTTGTGTTCTCCTTAACGATTCCTACCAACGTCTCGCAAAAGATCCACAGCGCGAACCCGAACAGTACTCGCCTGGCGGCCTTACGCTCCTGGCATAGGTCATGAAATGTCTGTGCCATCCCCTCGCCGAACCGCTCACGGAAAGGTCGCGGATACAGCCGCAGTAACATCGCATACCACGTCCGGTAGCGCCGGCCCGCGTCGTTAGTGGCCATGCGCCAGACGTCCTTCCGCCACGGCCACTACGCCGCGATACCGCTTCAGCTCCGCTTCCAGCGCCGTTCGCCCCGCGCCTGTGAGCTGGTAATAGATCCGCCGCTCGTCGTCCATCTCCGGATCGACCCGCCTCTCGCTTTCCCGGACTAACCCCGCCTCCGTCATCCGCGCTATCGAGCCATACAACGTCCCCGGGCCCATTCTCACCTTGCCCTGCGAGTCCGCCTTCACCTGTTTCATGATTCCGTACCCATGCCGCTCCCCCGTCGAAAGCGCCAGCAGGATGTGCAGCACCGCAGGAGTTAGCGGAGCTTGCGCGGTGTTCCTCTTAGCCATGCCCGGATGTTATATCCATTGCGGATATATGTCAACGTAAACTGGGTGGCAGGCGCGGACACCCTCGTCCGTAGCCGGATAACCAAGGTATGGCTTTGGGTTAGCCAATTTAGTCTGCAACCTCAGTGGTCGGCAAACAGGAACGAAAACGACCCGTTGGACCGTTAGGCAACGATCAGTCGGGCAGGATAGAGGAATGTGAGCGACTTGAGATTTGGGCCTGCGGAGGGGAGTTCGGCAATTCGACTAGTCTCCTACCGCACAGCCGCACTCGAGCAAAGACGCGATAGAATGTGACTCAGAAAGAGTCTCTGGAGGTGTACCATTGCCTCATTACGTGTTTCTCTGTCGCGATTGCAACAAAAAGTTTGAGCAGAGTCTTCACATCTCAGAGTTGGGAAAGACCTCTGTAAAGTGTCCCCATTGCGGCAGCCAAAAAGTCGAGCAGCAGGCTGCAGCTTTCGCCGCTGTAACCTCAAAAAAGAGCTGACTCTGGGGGCCACAATCACCGCTGTGCCGCTGGTGACTACGAGCAACGGGTCGCAGCGGTGTCCAGTGTCTCGAGCGTACGTAGCCGCCCAGCTTCACTCCAATTGCAAACCATGTAATCGTAGCGCTGTTTCTCATTCATTAGCTTTAAACTCGACCTAGCCCCATGGAGGTGCTTGTGCGTTTCGAAGCGTTTGATTTCGGGTCGATTCGCATTGATGGTGTTACCTACAATCACGATGTAGTGATTGATCGCGGAAAGGTTCGTAAGCGTAAGAAAAAACCTTCGAGGAAGTTCCGCAACGCTTTCGGCCATACACCGCTTTCGATTGAGGAGAAAATACCTTGGAAGTGTCGCCGGCTTGTCGTTGGTACTGGGACTGGTGCTTTACCGGTTATGACGGACGTTAAGAAAGAAGCCAAACGTCGAAAACTCCAACTGGTCGTGGTACCTACGAGTGAGGCCATAAAGGTGCTGAGAAATAGGCCCGACGAGACGAATGCAATCCTTCACGTCACGTGCTAATAGGAGGCGACTTGTGCACGAAAAAGAACTGAAGGAATTTCTTGACGAGAACAAAATAAAGTATGTGACTGTCACCCACTCCACCGCATACACTGCCCAGGAAGTTGCTGCGCTCACACACACCAAGGGCAAGGATTTTGCAAAAACAGTGATGGTGATGTTAGATGGCACGCTGGCAATGGCTGTTGTGCCAGCCTCGTACCAAGTAAATCTGACGCAGTTGAAGGAAGGAACTCAGGCAAATACAGTCGCCGTAGCCAGCGAATCGGAGTTCCGCGCTCGCTTTCCCGGTTGTGAAACAGGCGCGATGCCGCCGTTCGGAAACCTGTTTGACATGCCAGTGTTCGTCGATGAGAGTCTAACCAAAGATCTCGAAATCTCATTCAACGCAGGCTCGCACAACGAGTTGATTCGCCTGTTGTACGAGGACTTCGAACGGCTGGTCAAACCGAAGGTATTGAAGTTTGCTGTCCGAACGGCCAGCGCGCACTCCGCCCCATAGATCTTTGGACCCGAATTAGGTCGCAACCTGAGCGCCGGTGGCGCTCGGCTTTCCAGAAGACAATTTGATTAAGTCATTTGTAGTTGTTCTGGTTTTCGTTCACGGGGACATTTTGCTTGTTGCGGTTCGTCACAATTCGGTTACCCGCGAGTAGTCGTTAGCCTTGATCGGGAGCGGCTCGGCGGAAAGCGTCGAGGAAGCGAGCTGAAGTTCCGGCCGAGGCGCTTTCGATAAGGAGACTTGAAGGAAGCCGCTGGCGGGGCGGACGAGTAT
>Ga0157370_10009061_pt1 | contig 10674 bp, 11 predicted proteins | sample C35metaG_FD_113463 | JGI IMG/M metagenome (GOLD analysis project Ga0157370, IMG submission 113463) | Corn rhizosphere microbial communities from Kellogg Biological Station, Michigan, USA - C3-5 metaG | ecosystem: Host-associated > Plants > Roots > Rhizosphere > Soil | place: USA: Michigan... | reverse complement strand
GATCCCGGCGCGTGGCCTGATCGGCTTCCAGAACCAGTTCAAGACCCTGACCCAGGGTTCGGGCCTGCTGTTCCACGTGTTCGACCATTACGGTCCGAGGGAAGAAGGCCAGATCGCCAAGCGCCTCAACGGCGTGATGATCGCCAACGCCGGCGGCACCACCCCGGCCTACTCGCTCGGACCGCTGCAGGATCGCGGCAAGCTGTTCGCCGCCGAAGGCGACAACGTGTATGAAGGCCAACTGGTCGGCATCCACGCCAAGGACAACGACCTCACCGTCAACGTGATCAAGCCCAAGCCGCTGACCAACATGCGCGCCTCCGGCAAGGACGATGCGATCCAGCTGACCCCGGCGACCAAGTTCACGCTGGAACAGGCGCTGGACTTCATCGACGACGACGAGCTGGTCGAGGTCACCCCGAAGGAAATCCGCCTGCGCAAGAAGCACCTCACCGAGAACGATCGCAAGCGCGCCTCGCGCGGGTAAGCGCATTGCCTCACAGCTTTGAAGCAAGAGGCCGCTATTGCGGCGGCCTCTTGCTTACTGGTGTGCGACAACTGTCAACGCCTCCGTTCGCGCTGAGCGTAGCTTGCGGCAGCAAGCGAAGTCGAAGCGTTGGATTTCATCCGCAACGACAAACTACGAGTGCCCCTCGCTGCACCATCGCCACGTCGCCTTGGGCCAGCCATCCCAGGCTTTGCCAGAAGCCACACCACACGGGAAACCTCGGCCTGGATGCTTATCAGGAACGAACAGCGTGCAACGGGCACCCTTCAGTGCTGGCAGCAATGGCCTCCTCCTCGTCCGACCTGGTCTCCAGATACGTCGCGAGGCCGAACAAGGCAAACCCGTAAACGACAGCGGCACCGATGATCTTGAACATGACTCCACTCCTCTGGTTTGTGCCATCCGCACCTTTGAAACAAAGGCGCATCCGGCATGCTGTGCCGACTTCCCACCGACCCGGCGGATCGGCATGGAGGAATGCTAGAGAAGCGGTTTGACAGGTGGTGTCAGTGGCTGGCAGCCAAATCGCAATCGGATCGATTGGCGCAGTTTGTGATGGCAAGCGGACTCGAAGATTCCGATCATGCTGAGCGTAGCTTGCGAATAGCAGGCGAAGTCGAAGCGCCCCATCTCCATGAGGGTACAAAGCGCTTGCTACTTCCGATGGCACTCGTCACCCATACTCCGATACGATCCAGGCGCATGCGTGTCTGCATATAAAAAGCAGAAATAGAGGGGAAAGCGATGGACGCCAGAACGCTCAAGGACCAGCATCGCCAAGTGCGGGATGCCCAGCCGGAAGCCTTGCGTGTGCGGATTCACCGCGCCATCAGCTGGCTGGCGCGTGCGGAACAGGAAAAGGAAGATCAGGATGCGCGCTACATCTTCCTCTGGATCGCCTTCAACGCAGCCTATGCCAGCGAATTCGGATTCGAGCAGAAGGAGCGCGACCAGGTACGCCAGTTCGTCGACCGGCTGCTGCAGTTGGATAGCGAACAGCGCCTGCACGACGCGCTGTTCCGCCAGTTCACCGGACCGATCCGCACGCTGATCGACAACCGCTTCGTGTTCGAGCCGTTCTGGCGGGCCATGCGCAACCATGAATCCGATGGCGCATGGGAAACTTCCTTCACCGCCAGCCGCAAGCTCGCACTGCACGCGTTGATGGGAAAGGACACCGCCACGCTGCTCTCGATCCTGCTGGATCGGCTCTACGTGTTGCGCAACCAGTTGATCCATGGTGGTGCCACATGGGGTGGTGGCACCAATCGGGCGCAGGTGAAGGATGGGGCGGCCATTCTTGGCGTGCTGGCGCCCCTCATCATCAACCTGATGATGCACGGAAGCGAGGAAGATTTTGGTGCTATCGCCTATCCGGTAGTCTAACCACTACCAACAACGCAATATAAAAGACCCTGATGCATCTACGCAGCGAAGTACTGTACACGCACTATGCGGAGAATCGACCATGCCGTTCCGAGCGCCGTCCATGACGTTTTCCTGCACCCATTGCAGTTGGAAGCACACAATCATTCCATCGAGCGATGCTGTACACCTTCCGCCAAGTTGCCCGAAATGCGGCAATGGGCCAGTAGCCCATCGGATAGCAACCAAGATTGAAGCATTGGTTGCAAGACTTGGCTTTCTACGCATGTAATCCGGCACTTTTTCAAACTTCTACTGCGTCTCCGGTAGAGCCGGTGAGGCTACTCTTTGGATTAGCCCTCACGTCAAAATCTCACCTCGACGGTTAGTTTGTATTCCTGATTTTCCTTGACGATTCGATCATATTCAGCCGAAAGTTTCACGAACTTCGGAACACTCAAGCGTCCGACGACGTTGAGATTGCTCTTCGCCTCGTTCGATAACGAAAGTACGATTTTACGAGACTTGAGTGGATTCGTGCCTCCCCGTCTCATCTCGACGAGCGCGCGCATGTTCTGATCGAGCCCAAGACCTGTTCGGCGCAGTAGTTCCTCCGCCGCCACAACGTCAGCCGCCCCCCCTTCGAACTCATCCCGCAAGTGCATCTGCGCACTAAACTTCTCGAGTTCTTCTGTCGTGACATCCAACTGCGTATTAGCTCCGAGCCGCGAACCCTTCACATTCAGAGTGCTCTTACCCGAGCGTGTACTCAAGTCAATCTGCTCGACCGTGACCTCTTTCGCGCCAAGGTGCATGCAAAGCGTCGAGAAATACATGTGCTTCGCCAACGCGAAGCGCTGAGGAGCAAGAGCAGCCTCCTCGTAGAAGTTGTCGTCATACGGACTCTGCACCAGCATGTTGCCGGGCCGCGCAAGCCTGGCGCTGACGATGTTTTGCAGCGCAATCGGAATTTCTCCCTGTGTCCTAAGCGGAAACGGTAAGACGTATGCCTCTTCGTCGAGCAACTTTCGGGCCTCTCCGGGCTCGTAATTGCACCTCTCAATGTCATGGTCTTGGAGCACGAGTACTGCCCTGCGGCGGCTCGGATCGTTCGGGAAGGAGTCTGTAGTCATGATTTGAAAGTCTCGATTGATGCAACCATCAAGTAGGGGGAGACCGGTTGTCGCGCCGACCGTGGCGAGTAAGAGTCCTGCCCTTGTCAGCCAGCTTCTTCAGCTTCTTTGCACCAGCTCGTAGACGAGAACCAAGAGCACGAGGATCACTGCCCCGATCCCTACCGTGCGCAAAAGCCTTACGATCGAGGATTTTTTTTTTAAGGAATCGAAAGAATCACGCACGAGATTGATGTGCTCGGTCTGTAGGGTTCGACCGATACGCTTAACGAAAGCGCCGAGCGCGACGACTGCGGAATCACCCAACTCGTCTTCTATGGCAGCGTCGTAATCGCCGTAGCAAATGATAGGCGCGGTTCTACCGACATTATCACGCTGTGCCGACGGAACCTCTAGAACAAAGTGGAAGTTATCGGCTGTTAGAAGAACACCACTGACCTCGTAAACACGCGTGCCGCTTTTGATGACGCTCGAAACTAATGAGACCACATCTTGCCGTCGGGCAGAGGCGTCAGCCGAAAGTTCCTCACCTCGGTCATCGAAGTGGTCGGGCGACACGTTGTCGAGGGCTTGCGCCCAGAGGATAAATTTCTCTGTCATTAGGCCACCTGCATGAAAACTTGGCAAACGAGCAACTGGGTATCTTCGACCGTCTTCATGCTTCCCAAGGCAATTTTCGCTTGCTGCGTACCGCCTGCACGATCGACCAGTTCTTTGACAATCGGAAGCTGGCAGAACTTGTCTTTGTAGTCACCAAGCTTTCCCGGAGCCGTACTCTGAAATTTAGGATCGAGATCGCAGTGCGTACCGATGATGAAGAAGTGCGGCGGACGCGAACTACGCGCGTCGAGCCACCCACTGATTTGCTGTATATCCTTCCGAGTGCGATCTTCGACCTCGCGATCACTTGCGATGAGGCGATCGGCGCGCAATAGATAAAGCACGATGTCGGCTTCGTCGTGCAGCTTCCTCCACTCGCCGTATGCATCCTTGCTGCCGGACAGATCCAGCGTCGCCTTCACATTGAGATTCAACTCCTTGAGGGAGAATCGGTCCTTGAGAGAGAATCGGCGGGAAGACGTTTCCTCAGATACGAGGGTCTGCTTATACTCGGTCGGAAGCGACCCGGTTGTCAGGAACTCTATGAGATGGGTCTTGCCGACGCCGCGTGCACCTAGCACCGCGAGCTTTTTCCCCTTCCACGCGATGATGATGGCATCCAACAAATCGTCGATCGCGGCACTCACGCTCGTGAACCCCAATAACCCACCCACGAGCCCCCATGGGCTATATTTATTCCGCAATGCACTATATTCAGATTGAGACATACTTTCTCCTTGGATTAACGTCTAGCAGATCTTGGATTAAGTTATATGCAACGATGCTCTGCCGTCAGTTCCTTGCAGTCAAGCCAGGGAAAAATTGCACAAAACTAATTCTATTAAATTACAACAAGTAGCCTTGAATACTTTTCCCTAATGACTCCTTCAACCACCCCGGCTCCAAAATCCGCACATGCGGAATCCAGTACCGCACCAGCGGCAGGATCTGGTTCTCGTCACTGATGCGACTGCTGACGATCAGGCCGCCGTTCTCCAGTTCCTTGTCGATGACCTGTAACGGCAGCAGCTTTCGCCGCTGGAAGTAGTAGGCGACCTGCGGCGCGACGCTCAGCAGGATTTCGGTCTTTTCCTCGCTGAACCAGACGTCGTCCTCCTCCTCGATCCGCCGTTGGATGTCGGCGCGCGGCTCGAAGCTGTCGCCACCGACCACCAACTGGCTGATGCGGCTCAACGAGAAGGACTTGAGCCGTCCTTCGTCCATGGCGGCCAGGTACCAGATGCCCTTGTTGTTGACGAGGCGATAGGGTTCCAGCGCGCGCCGCTTGTCCGCGTAGGTAAGGGTGCAACGCTTGCTGTCGCGTATGGCGTTGTCGAGTTGCTGGAACTGCGCGTCATGCGGCTTCAGCTTTTCGTAATGGTGGCCCCTGACGAGAAAGCTGCTCTGGCTGAGGGTGTCCAGCAGGGCCATGAGGAAGCGGGCGCTGTTCTGCGGGAACAGTTCGTCCACGCCCACGAGTTTGGCGAAGGTCTCCAGATCCTTGGGCCGCAGCTTGCCCTGATACTCGGGAACGATCCGGTACTTGCCGTCCGACGAGCGCTCGACAATGCCTGCGAAGCGATTCAGGTCGCGGTAGATCGTGCGCCCATGGACGCCGAACTCATCCGCCAGTTCCTGCGGGTTGAAGGACTCGCCCTGATTGAGCTTCAACAGGATGCTGGCCAGCCGTGAGGCTACCGTTTCATGATCGGGCTTGCTCATTCCCATCCCACTTGGGTTGCTTGTGGGATCGAGTTTGGCGCGATGTCCTGACAGGCTATGTCACGGCATGCGGCCTTGCCTTTCCATGTCAGTGTTGCCGAAGTCACCGTGCCTGCCCGAGGCCGGCCTGCAACGCCGGACCGCAAGGCGCAAACCGGGCTGCCGGCTCGGATGCCGCCCCCAACCAGGCCACACATTCCCCCTGTCACCACCGCCCCCTGTTGTCATGTCCAGCGCTCGCACTATGCATTGAACAGAAGCGCGATGCTGTGCGAAGTCCAGTCGCTACTACTTCTGCTTTTCAATCTAACACTGCTTGCTTGACTGGCGGAAACGCAATTTCATGCGCGCCTCCAGCAAAGACGATGCGATGAAGTCGGCTGAACCGGCTTCTGTCCGATTTGCTTTCGATGTTGCAGCTCAGCGGCGCGGGTCGAAATCCGCGAAGCTCGCGCGCAAGCCTTCATAGGCCTCGCGCTGCGCGTCGGTGTCGGCTGCCGGCGTGCGGATCGACAGCTCCACCAACTGGTCGCCCGGGTTGGCGCCGGGCATGCCGCGTCCCTTCAGGCGCAACTTGCGCCCCGACTGCGAGCCGGCCGGAATCCGCAGGTCGACGGCACCGGCCAGCGTGGGCACCGGCACCGTCGCACCCAATGCAGCTTCCCACGGCGATATCGGCAACACGTGCACCACGTTGCGGCCATCGAGGCGAAAGCGCGCATCGTCGCGAATACCCACTTCCAGCAGCAGGTCGCCCTTCGGGCCACCGGCCATGCCGGGTTGGCCCTGGCCGGACAGCCGGATCACCTGCCCCGGCTGGATGCCTGACGGGATCTTCACTTCGAGCACGCGCTCGCCGCCGGCCGGGTCGTGCATCGCCAGGCGCGTGCGCCCACCGTCGAATGCGGTTTGCAGATCGATCTGCACGGAGGCCTGCACGTCCTGTCCACGCCGCGGTCGCGGCTGGCCGCGATGGCCGCCCGCCGTGGCGCCACGCCCGAATAGGCTCTCGAAAAAGTCGCTGAAATCGCCCTCGTCGCCGCCAAAACCCTGCTGCTGTCCCTGCCATCCCGGCGGCGGGCGGAACTGCTCGCCCTGGCGATAGCCGCCGGCGCGCAACTGGTCATACGAACGCCGCTTCTCGGCGTCCTTGAGGACTTCATTGGCTTCGTTGACCGCCTTGAATTTCTCCTCGGCGCCGCCTTCCTTGTTCTTGTCCGGGTGATATTTGCGCGCCAGCTTGCGATACGCCGCCTTGATCTCGGCTTCGCTCGCGTCCGGCTTGACGCCCAGGATTTCGTAATAGTCTTTGAATTCCACACCCGCTCCCGATGATCGGTATTCCGCAACACAAGACCGCGCCCCGCCGCGGAACATTATCCACGCCGGGGCGGGCTTTCACACTGTCCGCGTCAGGAACGCCGTGCTCAGTTCGCGGTATGGATCGTGATGCGACGCGGCGTCGTTTCCGCCTTCTTCGGGATCGAGATTTCCAGCACGCCATGCTTGCCATGCGCGCTGATGCCATCGGCATCGGCGCTTTCCGGCAACGCGAAGCGGCGATGGAAGGTGCCGTGGACACGCTCCTGGCGGGTCAGCTTGCCGGCGTTTTCCTCGCTGTCGACCTTGCGCTCGCCCTTGATGGTGAGGATGCTCTTGTCCATGCTCACCTCGATCGTGGACGGGTCCACGCCCGGCACATCGACCAGGATCACGAAGCGCTTGTCCTCATCGCGGATATCCACCCGCGGCGCCCACTGGCTGGTTTCCACGGTGGACTGGTCGCTGTCGCCGGGGCCGAAGAAGCGGCCCATCGCCAGACGGAAGTCGTCCGAAGGCAGGAACTCGCGGCTCCAGATGGATTGACGGCCATGGTTCATGTCACTGTCTCCTCAAAAGTTCTGCGGCACGATCGCCGCCTGTTCCGGAAATAGGTGCATCCGCCGCCGATTCAAGGCAATGCCCGCTGAACGCATTAGCATGGAGAGGCCCTCCCCCCAGCGAGTCCCGCATGCGCATCCAGCCTGGCGACAATCTTCCCGACGTACCCATCAAGATCATCGACGGCGACATCCGGCCCGCACAGACGGGCACGGTATTCGCCGACCGCAACGTGGTGATGTTCGGCGTACCCGGCGCCTTCACGCCGACCTGCTCGAACCGGCATCTGCCCGGTTACGTTGCCCATTTTGACGAATTCCGGACACGCGGCATCAGCGTGATGTGCCTGGCCGTCAACGACGCCTATGTGATGCAGGCCTGGGCAGTTGCGCAACATGTGCCAAGCGGACTACTGATGCTCGCAGACGGCAATGCCAGCTTCACGCGGGCCCTGGGCCTGGAACTCGACGGCACCGAATTCGGCATGGGGTTGCGCACCCGACGCTTCGCCCTGTACGCCGAAGACGGCGTGGTACGCCAACTGCACGTCGAGGCACCCGGCGAACTGCGCGTCTCCACCGCCGAAGCGATGCTCGGCGCGATCGGTCGCTGATGGCCCCGCTGTCAACGATTCACCGGCCGTGACGACGCGGCTCCCGCCGGCAGCGAGGGATGATGGAAACCGAAGCGCCGTTCACGGCTGATATGCTGCGCCGATGGACATCGTGAACAACAGCAACGCGGCCCGCATGGCCGAGCGGTTTCGTGGATTTCTGCCGGTGGTCGTCGACGTGGAAACCGGCGGTTTCGATGCCGAGCATGACGCGTTGCTGGAAATCGCCGCGATACCGCTCTCCATGGACGAATCCGGCTTCATGGCGCCGCAACCCGTGGTCTCCACGCACGTGGAACCGTTCCCCGGCGCGAACCTCGACCCCCGCTCGCTGGAAATCACCGGCATCGACCCGGACAACCCCCTGCGTGGCGCCGTGCCCGAGCGGCAGGCGCTGGATCACATATTCCATGTCGTCCGCGAGGCGGTGCGCGAGGCGGGCTGCCAGCGGGCGATCCTGGTCGGCCACAACGCCGCGTTCGACCTGGGCTTTCTCAACCAGGCGGTGCGCCGCTGCGGACACAAACGCAATCCGTTCCATCCGTTCAGCTGCTTCGACACCGTCAGTTTCGGCGGCCTGGCCTACGGCCAGACCGTGCTGAGCAAGGCCGTGCTGGCGGCCGGGCTGCCGTTCGACAGCCGTGAGGCGCACTCGGCCGTCTACGACGCCGAACGCACGGCCGATCTGTTCTGCAGCGTCGTCAACCGCTGGCGGCAACTTGAGCTGATCGAGCTGGCGCACGCCGGCGTCAGTGACGCCTGAACACGCCGCTCGGGAAGATCAGGCACCGCGAACGCGCCTGCCTGGCACGCATCACTGGCACCACCACACGCGGCAGTTCCGTTCTATCCCTGACCGCGCGACGGATCGGGCGGTTGGCGGGGATGTGCCGAGCCGCGCATCTGCAGTCCATGCAGGATGCCGTAGCCGCTGATCCCGATCCATGCCACCTGCATCAGGAAGGCCGGCCAGTTGATCGGGCTGGCGCCGAACAGCAGCGACACCATCACGCCCAGCGCGCCCAGGATATTCATCAGCTGATAGACCAGGCCGTGCCCCTGCAGCTTGCGCGCCTGCAACAGGAAGAACGCCAGCAACACGAGGGCCACGCCGACATAACCGGCCCAGTCGTACCAGAAGATATTCATCGCTTCGCACTCCGCTGTCGCAGGACCTCGAACAGGGCGACGCCGGTGGCCACGGAAACATTGAGGCTTTCCATCGCTCCCGGCATCGGGATCTTCGCCACGAAATCGCACAGCTCGCGGGTCAGGTGGCGGATGCCTTCGCCTTCGCTGCCCAGCACCAGCGCTACCGGCCCCTTGAAGTCGACACCATAGACGGCGGTATCGGTATCGCCGGCCAGGCCGGTAATCCACACGCCGGCGTCCTTGAGCGCGCGCAACGTGCGCGCCAGGTTGGTCACCGCGATCAGCGGCACCCGGTCGGCGCCGCCGGCCGAGGCGCGGCGCACCACCGGGGTCAGGCCGACCGCGCGATCCTTCGGCACGATTACCGCGGTGACCTTCGCCGCCGCCGCGCTGCGCAGGCAGGCGCCGAGATTGTGCGGGTCGGTGACGCCGTCGAGCACCAGCACCAGGGTATCGGGGCCGTCGCGCTCGAGCAGGCCGGCCAGATCACTCTCGTGCGCCGCCGGCGCCGCTTCATAGCGCGCCACCACGCCCTGGTGGCGCGCTTCGCCGGCCAGTTTTTCCAGTTCCTCGCGGGGACGATGGCGCACCGCGATATTCAGCTTCTTCGCACGCTCTGCCAATTCCAGCACCCGCGCGTTGCGCTGGCCGTTTTCGACCAGTACTTCGCGCACGCGCTCGGCATCGTTGCTCAACGCACCCTCGACCGGGTTGATCCCGACGATCCAGCTCTCGCTCATGACTTGCCTTTCGGTTTCGGCCCGCGCTTCGGATTTTTCTTCGGTGCGCGCGCCGCAACGGGTGCCGCACCACGACGGGAAGAATCCTCTTTGCGGGGACCACGGGAAGATGACGCCTTCACTTTGCGGCCCGGGCGCTGTTCCTCGCGTGCCGCTGCCGACGAACGCGACGGCGGATTATCGCTCACCACCGGCTTGCGCGGGGTCGGCGTCGGCGCGGCGACCTCCGCTTCCTTGCGACCGAACGCGCGACCGATCGCCCTGGTGGCGCGCCCGAACATGCCCGGCGCCTTGACTGTGGCAGCGGCCTTCTTCGGCAGCGAATAGCGCTCGCCGCTGGCGGCGTAATCGTAGGCCTTGCCGCTGCCCGTCGGCGGCGTCGACGGCGTGCGCGGCGAGACCAGTCGGAAGTCGATCTTGCGATCTTCCAGGCTGGCACGCAGCACCTGGATGCGCACGTGGTCGCCGAGGCGGAACTGCGCACCGGTGCGCTCGCCCTTCAGCAATTTCCGGGTCGCATCGAAGTGGTAATAATCGTTGGCAAGCTGGCTGATATGCACCAGGCCGGACACCTTCGACTCGTCCAGCTCCACGAACAGGCCGAACGAAGTGACGCCGGTGACCACGCCCTCGAACTCGCTGCCGATGTGCTTCTCCATCCAGGCGCACTTGAAGCGCTCGTCCACATCGCGTTCGGCTTCTTCGGCACGGCGTTCGCGCTGCGAACAATGGATCGCCATCGCCGACATCTCGGCGGGGCTGTACGTGTAGTCACTCGGCTTGCCGTTGGTCAACGCGTAACGGATCGCGCGATGCACCAGCAGGTCCGGGTAACGACGGATCGGCGAGGTGAAGTGCGCGTACGCCTGCAGCGCCAGGCCGAAGTGGCCGCGGTTGTCCGGCTGGTACGCGGCCATGCTCTGCGAACGCAGCAGCACGTTCTGGATCAGCTCGCGCTCG
>Ga0157370_10009060_pt1 | contig 10675 bp, 5 predicted proteins | sample C35metaG_FD_113463 | JGI IMG/M metagenome (GOLD analysis project Ga0157370, IMG submission 113463) | Corn rhizosphere microbial communities from Kellogg Biological Station, Michigan, USA - C3-5 metaG | ecosystem: Host-associated > Plants > Roots > Rhizosphere > Soil | place: USA: Michigan... | reverse complement strand
CGGAGATCGCCGCCGACTTCGCCGCCGGCGAGCGTTTCCGGCGACAACGTCGGATTGGCGATCGTGATGAACGTCGTCGTGGAGAACGACCGATAGAGGTTGTTGAGTCCGGGCGCCCGGAACGAGCGATACGCCGCGCCGCGCAACGAGAGCCGATCGGTGACCTCGACTCGTGCCGACAGGCTCGGGTTGAATGAGCCTTGATGCGAGTCCGCGATTTCCCCGCCGGCCGTCTGGCCGGGCGCGCCATTGGTGTACTTGGTCATCCGCGATACGCCGCCGGTGTTCGTCCAGTAGTCATAGCGCGCGTTCAACGTCGCCTCGACGCGCGGGATGATCGTCGTGCGAAGCTGGCCGAATCCGGCCACGAAGCGCTGCGTGCCTCGCCCGAAATCCGTCCGATTGATCGTTGCGCTCGAAACGTCGGTCGTCGTCGGACGGTTGTAGGTGATCGCGCGATCCTCGCCGCCGACGCTGCGGAAGTCAGCTCCGATCTGAATGCTCGGGATGGCGCCGAACACCTCGCTCGACGAAAGAATCGCCGACGCGCCGAGCTCGCGATAAGGATTGTCGTCGCGGGAGTTGGCGTACTGGACGATCGGCGCGGCGATCAACGTCGTGTTGCAGCCGCCCGCCGACGCGAGGTAGCAGCCCGCGCCGTTCGATTTGTCGAAGCTCACATACTGTCCCCACGCTCGCACCTCGGCCCGGGTCTTGTCGCTGAGGAAGTCGGTGAAGCCGACTGCCGCATCCGGACTCTTCTGCAAGTTCGTCCCGAACCGATAACCACCGATGTCCTCGTCTTGCTGATGGTAGCCGACACGCGCGAACGCATTGAAGGCACCCGCAGGCGTGTAGTAGGCCGCCAGTTGGGCGTTCGCGTTCTTGGCTGACGACGGGCCCTTTCCCGGCACGGTCGACAGAAAGGCCTTCGGCGTGGTCTGGTAGCCGTCGGTCCTGAGCAAATCCCCCGACGCTCGAATGGCCAGGCCGTTGGCGAACGCAAAGTTCTTGGAGCCGGCGGCGCTCGTCGTGTTGAACGACTGGTAGTTGACGTCGAGCTGGCCGCCCTTGTCGATCGGCTTTCGCGTGATGATGTCGACCACGCCGGCGACGGCGAGATTTCCCCAAAGGCTCGAGCTACCGCCTCGAATGACCTCGACCCGCTCGATCGACGAGAGCGGCACCTTGAACCACTGTGTCGTGCTGAAAAATGGATCGTGCACCGGAACGCCATCGACGAGCACGAGCACCTTGCTGTTGGTCACGCCGCGCAGCTTCGTCTGATGTCCGGTGGGATCGGTCGTGTAGTACGGCGCGCCCGAAAGGTTCATTCCGGGAACGTCGCGCAGCAGTTGATCGAGCGTCTGTGCAGGGGACTTCTTGATGTCCGCCTGTGTGATGACCGTGGCGTGGAGAGGCATGCGCTCCAGCGTCGTGGTGGCCCGCGTCGCCGAGATGACGACGGCGCCAAGCGACGTCTTCGTGCTGTCCGTCGTGCGAATGGGGGTTTGCGCGCCCGCGGTGCCGACCAGTGCAACCGGTGCTAGTAGTACAAGCCGTGCAATTGGTGCAAGTCGCCAGCGCCGGCGTCTGCGCGCGGACTGGTCCCGATATCGGAGCATGTGAGAGATGGGTGCGTGTTGCCGAAGGGAGTGATTGATCTTCGGATCGTCGTCGTCGTTCGACGCGACATCACGCAGTCCCACGCGCACAGCCCCCAACCGGGACGTGCGCAATACCGAAAGACGTGCGAGCGGCGCGCCGCGCTAGGCGCGCGGCGGGCCGGTGGTGTAGGGGCGGGAGAATTCGGGCGCGGGCCGCGCGAGCGACTCGACGCTCGGAACGGAGCGCGCGACTCGGTACACGACGACCGCGACCGCGATCGACGGCACGTGCGGCACGTCGAGGGCACTGTTCGCGGTGGAGCAACAACCGATGCAGGTGCAGCCCTGGTGGCTGTGGCCGGGCGCCGAGTGATGCGCGTGGTCACCTGTCTGGCTGACCGAATGCTGCATGTGCGCATGGTGCGCGCCGTGTCCACTTGCGGACGTCGCCTGCTCAGACGACGCGCTCATCGGACTGGCCGCGCCATGCGTGGGGCATGCGTGCAGGAGCCCCGGTTCCCCGACGATCAGCGGGAACCAGAGCGCCAGGAAACTGGCAAGCGAGCGGAACCAGGCGCTACGTCGCATCACGTGAATAATGCGCCAAGCGCGGCAAATGTTCCAGGTCGCGCGGGTTGCGACCGCGCTCTACCCGCCCCGCCCGCTGCACAGCGGCGGGGCTACGCGTTCCTGTCCGTGCACCCGCCGAACTTGAAGTTGTTTCGCTCGGCTTGCGGCACCGGAAGATTCACGTCCGGCCCGTACTCCGAGTTCTTCCGCGGATTGATTCCCCCCTGACCCGGGAAGACCTGCGCGGCCGTCCGGTTGTAGACCCGGATCTCGCGACGCAGATCGCCGAGCCGCTGGCCGCGGGCAAACGTCCAGAACGCCCGCTCCCGGAACAGCAGATCGAGCCGCGCACTGGCGTTGCCGGGATCGGCGAGCGGAGCCATGCCCGAGATCGTGAGCGTGCCGATGTTCGTCGGTCCGGCCCGCAACGCGTTCAGCGTCGCCAGCCACCCGGCGTCGTTGGCGGCGAGCTGCGACTCGGCAAGGATGAGCTGCGCGTCGACGTAGTTGGCTACAGGGACAGGAGAGTTGAAGCTCGGGAACACCTGCTGGCCGTCGTAGGGCGTCGAGCCGTCGAACCCGAACTTCGGAGTCTGCACCGACGGAACCCGCGGATCCTTGGCCGACACGAACGGCATCGCGTTGGGAATGCGCCCGCCCTGCCGGTCGGACGAATCCTCCATCGTGTAGCGCCGCGCGCTATTCGCGATGACCCAGATGAAGTTGTCTTCCTTTCCCTGCGTGCCCGGCCACGTGAGGTTGAAGGAGAAGGTTTTCGGAATTCCGGCGACCGCGGCTCCCGCCTGGGCCTGCTGCCCGAGCCCGAGGAACGCCCGTCCGCGTCCGACCTGCGCCGAGTACTTCACGCGAAGACTGACGCTGTCGGTCGCCGAGCCGACGATCGCCAGCGCGGTGTCGAACGACGCCAGCGCCATCTTGAACGCATCGGCGCCGGACACTGGCGTGCCGATGTCCGGAGTCCCCGACGACAAGTCCGCGAACGGCTGGCCGTTGCAGAAATCGAGCGCCGATTGGAGCTCGGCGTATCCCTTGACGAACCACATCTCGCCGATCTCGCCCTTGGCCGCCGGCTTGAAGACGCCGAGCGCCTGGGCGGCTTGATACGCCTGGACGCGCGCGCGGTGGATGTCGCGATACGCCGTCGTCACGAGACTGTTGTCCTCGTGCACGGTGCGCTGATCCGTCTCGTCGCGCTGGATAAAGGTGTCGGCTGACTTCCACTCGTCGACCAGCATGCCGCCGTAGAACCAGCTGCTCTCGTCGAGCGCCGTCATCAGCTTGAAGTTTCGAATGGCGCCGACGCGCAGGCCTTCCGCGCCATCGGCCGAGTTGAGGTTGCTGGGCGTGATGGCGTCCGGCGTGGAGACACCGAGCAAGTCGCTGCGGGCGCAGCTCGCCAGACCCGCGACCGCGGCGGCGAGCGCACCGATGTATATGTGTTTCATAATAATAGTATCCCGGTCGCCGTTAGAAGGTGACGTTGAGGCGGAAGAGGAAGTAGGTGGGAGGCGGCGCAGCCTGGAAATCGGTCTGCGTGCTGATCGTCGATCCGGCGTCGGAATCGCTCTCCGGGTCGATCCCCGAATACTTCGTCCACTTGTGGAGATTGCGCGCCGAGAAGATCAGGCTCGCCTCCCTGGCACCGGTCTTCGACACCAGGCGCTGCGGCAGCGTCCAGGCCGCCGTGAGCTCGCGGAACCGCGTGAACGTCGCGTTCTCCATGAACCCAAACTGCGTATTCCCACTGCTCTCGCGCACGGCCACCGCGCGCGCCTGCATCCATAGCGGCGCATCCTTCGAGTAGGTGCCGAAGCAGTTGTTTCGGCTCTGGCACCGGATGCGTTCCGTGCCGTTGAGCAGGCTGAAGCCGCCTTTGTGGTCGAACAGCCCGGAGATCCGCAGCTTGTGCTGAAAGAGCTCGACGCCCGTCTGCAACGACGTCTCGAAGCGCGGCGCCGAGTAGGCGATGAACGTCGCCGAGTCGTCGACCGTGAGCTCGTTGACCGTGATCATGCCATCGTTGTTCGCGTCATCGAACGTGTACCGGCGCTGCCAGTAGCCGAACAATGGATAGCCCGGCTGGTTGCGCGTCGTCGACCCGACCTGCGGCGGCAGCGGACGCCCCTGCGCGTCGACGCCCAACGTCAGCAGCTTGTTCGCGTTCGAGGACCCCGACAGCGTCATGTCCCACCCGAAGCTGCGTCGATCCACCAACTGCGCCGACAGCAGCGCCTCGAGCCCCGCGTTCTTGACCGAGCCGAGATTCGTGCGCTGCGTCGTATTGCCCGTTCCGAGATCGGGCGGAAGCACGGCGCCAACCAGCGCGTCCTTGGTGATCTTGCTGTAGTACGTGAGGTCGAGGCTGAGGCGGCTGCCGAGCCATCGCGAGTCGAAGCCGCCCTCGAACTCGTTCGCGCGTTCCGGTCGCAAGTCCTGATTGCCCAGCGACGCGAGAACGACACCTGGCTGATCGACCGCCGCGACGTTGGCCGTCGTCGCCGACAGAAACTGAATGGCGTCGGTCGGACCAGGCTGCACACCCGACGCGCCGTACGCGAGCCGGCTGCGGAACTGGTCGAGGAATCGAATGTGCGGAAACCAGGGCTCGGCCGACAGGATGTGCGACAGGCTGATCTTCGGATACAAGGCGTGTTGGAACTTCGTCCCGAAGGCGCTGTTCTGATCCGAACGGAGCCCGCCGGTGATGAACAATCGATCGTTCAGCCCGACTTGTTCCTCCGCGAACAGGCCGAGCGTCTTGGCGTCGCTCGTCGAGTTGTCCGCGAACTGTGTCGCGCCGGCGTTGTTCGTCACGCCGCCCGGGGTGAGGTTCACCGAGCCCGCACCGTTACGATCGAAGGTGCTCGCGACCCACTGCACGCCGCCGGTCGTCTTCGAGTTCAACCACAGCTTTGGCTGGAACGTCGCGGTCGACTGGCCGTTGACGGTAACGGTGCGGAGCGACGCGCGATCGTCCTGATACGCACCTTGGCGTCTCGTGCCGACGTCGGCGCAGGTGCCCCGCGCGCAGAGCTGCTGGTCGGCCCTGGCCGTGTAATCGACGCCCGACTCCAGTCGAGCGGCGAGCCACGACGTCGGTCGAAAGTTCAGGCTCGACGAGCCGATGAAGCGATTGATGTACTGCGAGATGATGTCCTGAAACGATTCTCCGGGTGTCGTGGCGCGATAGCCGTGCAGCTGGTAGCCGAGACTGCTCAACGAACGTCCGTGACCCAACTCGTACCCGGGGCCCCCGAACCCGTTGGAGCCGATGCCGTACGCGTTGTTGTCGATCGTCGGCAACCGGTTTCGCGAGGTGATGAAGCCGGTCGAGAACGAGGCGTCGAATTTCGGCGACAAGTTGGCGTCGATGTTCGCGCGCACCGTACCGCGCGCGAGCTCGCTCGGGTGCGCCCACTCCTCGCGAATCGGAATGTTGAGCGTATCGAAGCGCTGGACGTCGAAATCCGGGATCTTGTAGATGCCGAGCTCGTGCTCGTACTCTCCGCTCGTGAAGAAGCGGAGGTTCTGCTGCCCGCCGGAGATCTGCGCGCCGCCCTTGTTGCGCCTGCCCGTGCCAAGCGGCGTCGTGTGCGGCGTCGACCAGAGGTTGAAGCTGGTGAGACTGTCGGAGAGGCAGATTCCCGACGAGACCTGCGACAGCAACGGAGTGAGACAGTTCCGTGTGGAGCCCGGCGGCGCGTGGCCCCAGAGCGTGTACGCCGTCGGGTAGGTATTGAAGTCCTTGATGATTCCCGACTCGGCCGTCGCCTGGTATCGCGTCTCGCCGGCGCGCCCGCGCTTCGTCGTGATGACGACGACGCCGTTCGCCGCGTCGGTTCCGTAGAGCGTCGCCGCCGACGGGCCCTTCACGATCTCGATATTCTCGATCTCGTCCGGGTTGATGTCCTCAGCGCGGCTCTGCACGGCGCCGCCGGTGAAGATGTTGCCGCTCTGCGATCCGTTGCTGCTCGTCATGCGAACGCCGTCGATGATGTAGATCGGATCGTTGGCGAGGGTGAGCGAGTTGACACCGCGAATGCGGATGCGGGCGCCGGTGCCGGTCTCGTTCCCGGGCAGCACTTGGACGCCGGGCGCCTGGGCAACCAGCAGCGTGGCCATGCTGGTGGTCGGCGCCGTTTGCGCGCGGCTCGAGGCGTCGATCGTCGACACGGAGTTTCCGAGCTCCACGCGCCGCTGCTCGCCCGTGGCCGTCGTCACGACCTCGGTCAGCTTGACGATCGCCTGCTCGAGCGTGAAGTCGAGGGTGACGGTCTGACCGCTGGTCATCGTGATCGACTTCTTCTGCTCCTGATAACCGACGCGCAGCACGCGCACCACCCACGCTCCCGCGGGAACGTTGCGGATGGTGTACCGGCCGTCCGTCGCCGATGTGACGACCAGGTTCGTGCCCACGAGAGCGACGCGCGAGTCGGGCAGCGGCGTGCCGCTTCCCTGAGCGGTGACGCGGCCGCTGATCGTACCTTGCGCCAGGGCACTCGAGGCGGCAAGCGACAGCGCCGCCACTGACGCCAGGAGGATGCCGGCGCGCGGCAAGGAATGTCCAATGCTCATGATCTCTGTCCTTCAGTAGGGTAATGGCGGAATAGTGCCGTCCCGCGCCGGTTGTGGCAAATCGGCTTGCCGACGGATCGGCGATGTACTACGATCATAGTAGGATGACGCCATTCACTCTTCGTCGCACCTGCCTGTGCGCCGCCTTCGCGGCTGCCGCCGTTCCGGCGGGCGCACAACTCTCCCCTTCGTCACCACGCTGGCGCGAGGAAACGGCCGGCGTTGGCGCCACCGCGCGCGTGTTGATCATCGGCGCCCACCCGGACGACGAAGACAACGCGCTCATCGCGTGGCTCTCGCTCGGACGTCACGTCGAGACCGCGTACCTGTCGCTCACGCGCGGAGAAAATGGCGTGAACGTCTCGGGGCGAGAGCGCGCGGCGCTGCTTGGCATGGTCCGGACAGCCGAGCTCCTCGCCGAACGCAAGCGCGACGGAGCACATCAATACTTCACGCGAGCTTACGACTTCGGCCACGCCAAGAACGACTCGGTCGCATACGCCGGCTGGCCGCACGATTCGCTGCTCAGCGATGTCGTGAGCGTCATGCGCGCGTTTCGGCCGCACGTCGTCATCTCGCTCTTCGCCGGCGACAGCACCGATCGCGACGGACAACATCAGGTCGCCGGCGCGATCGCCCGCGAGGCGTTCATGCTGGCCGGCGACACGGTGCGGTATCCAGCGAAGCGCGCGTCGCGACTGGGCGCGTGGACCGTCGGCGCGTTCTATCGCCTGGTCGACGACACCACTCCCGCGGGCGCCGTGCGAATCAACGTCGGCGAGCTGGATCGCGAGCGAGGACGATCCTACGCCGAGATCGGGGCCGAGATCCGGGGACTGCAGCACACGCAGCCACGAGTGCCGGCGCCGCACGTCGGCGCGGTGTATCGGTTGCTGCGGCGCGACTCCGTGCACGCCGGCGGCGGCGCTCTCCCCTTCCCGTCGCTCTTCGCCACCGATACCGGGTGGACACGATTCGCCGCGCTCTCGATCGCCGACTCGGTGCGATCGGCGATCGACACAGCCGCGGCGGCGACGCGAGCGCTCGCATCCGACGCGCCTCAAAATTCTCTCGACTCGGCGACCAGTCGCCTGGCGCGGATCGTCCGCTCGACGACGCGGGCGCGGGCCGCACTCCCGTGTGCCGGTCAGGCTGCACCGCGCTGCCCCGGCCTGTTGGGCGACCTGGCGGTGTCGCTCGCCACCACGCAGGAGCGCGCGACGCGCGCGCTACTCGACGCGACTGGAGTCGTCGTCGACGTGACCGGGGAGCGCGAAGCAGTCGCCGTGGGTGACAGCGTTGGCGTGACGGCGGCCGTCTACAACGGGGGTGACGCGCCCGTGTCAGTGGCGCGCGTCGAGGTCGACGGGGCACGCAGCATCGGATTTTCCGCATCGGACTCGGCCATGGTCGCGCCGGACAGCGTCGGCCGCTGGAGCGGCTATCTCAGGATGGCCGCCGTGTCCTATCCGTGGTGGTTCCCCGGTGGAGTCATACCGGGCACGTGGATCTACAATCTCGGCATGCCTGGTGGGAACGCCGCCGCGTCGCTCATCACGGGCGACGATCGGGTTCTCTCGACCAGCGCGACGGTGATGCTTCGCGTGGCTGGAACGGACGTTACGACGCGGGTTGGACCACTCGTGGCGCGAAACGAGACGACGCTGCGCGGCGACGACCGCCGTCCGCTGGCCGGCGTGCCGCGACTGTCGCTCGTGCTCGAGCGAGGAAAGGAATACGCCGCCGCGGCGGTGCCGTTCGAGCGTCTCTATCGGGTCCGGGTCGAGTCGTCAGTCAGCCACATCGACACGGTGAGCGTGACGATGGATCTTCGGCGCGGCCTGACGACCGACTCGTCGACGCAATCGGTCGTGTTGCCGCCCTTCGGCGGGCGCACGTTGTTCTTCCGCGTGCGCGGGCGGTGGCCAACCGGCGAGTTTCCGATCGACGTCTCGGTCGCCGAGCGGGCCGAGCGTGGGATGACGATCCGGCGCGCCGGACTCCGGGTGATCGGCGACCAGGCCGCCCGCGTGAACCCCGACGTGATCACGACGAACACGGGATTTCTGTCGTTCGAGTATCCTCATATCCCTACGCAGCGATACCCCCGGAATGCCACCGACAGCGTCCAGGCAGTCGATCTCCGGGTTCCGGCCAAGCTTCGCGTCGCGATCGTCAGGAGTCCGCGGGACGACGAGCTCGAGTCGCGGATCGTCGAGCTCGGGGTGGCCGCGTACACGATCGATCCGTCGGCGCTGGGCATCACCGATCTCTCATTCTATACCACGATGCTGATCGCGCCGCGGGCGTTCGCCGAGCTCGAGTCGCTGCTGCCCAACGCAGCCGCGGTACGGCGATTCGCCGAGCACGGCGGGACGGTGGTGGTGCTCTACGGCCGTGACGAGCTCCTTGCACCCGACGTACTTCCGTATCCGATCGCGTTCGATCCGGCCAAGCCGGTGACAGTGCTCGACCCCGAGACGCCGGTTCGGATGTCGAGCCCGCGGTCCGCGCTCTTGGACTGGCCGAATCGCATCACGCCGGCCGATTTCATGGATTGGGCCGGCACGCGGGCGCGCGAGCTGCCCGCGTCGTTCGACGCGCACTACCGCCGCGTGCTCGCGATGAACGACGACGACGGCCGGCCGACCGACGCGGCAATCCTGCCGGCGCGCGTCGGCAACGGTGTGTTCATCTACACGGCGCTATCGCTCGATCAACAGTTGCTCGCGGTGAATCCCGGCGCGGCCCGCCTCCTGGTGAACCTGCTCTCGGCGGGGGTGCGGAAGCCCTGACACTCGCGTCGACGGTGGCGCTGGCCGATCGGCGGCCCACGCATGCGTCTTTGCACGACGACACCTCGCGGCCCCGGTCGCATCTCTCTTGAGCGCCACATCTTGACAATCATGATGAAGGCGTGGTATCGTCACCGAGGCGCCGATCAGGAGTCTCCGTGGACGAGCCGAATACAGACGTCATTCAAGGCACGCTCGACCTGCTCATTCTCAAGACCCTGAGCCTCGGGCCGATGCACGGCTTCGGGATCGCGCGGCGCGTGGAGCAGATCTCGCGCGGGGTCTTCAAGGTCAACCCGGGCTCGCTCCTCACCGCGCTGCAACGGCTCGAGCGTGCCGGCTGGCTCGACGCGGAATGGCGGCAGACGGAGAACTCGCGTCGCGCCAAGTTCTATTCACTCACGCGTGCGGGCCGCAAACAGCTCGACGTCGAAACGGCCGATTGGCGCAGGCGCTCCTCGGCCGTTGCACGGTTGCTGAACGCGGAGGGATGACATGTCTCCTTGGCGGCAGCTCGCGCGCGGCATTCGCGCCCTGATCAACCGATCGGCGACAGACAGTGACGTCGCCGACGAGGTGACCGATTACGTCGAGCGCGCGACAGCGGCGTACGTCGCGCGCGGACTCTCCCCCCGCGACGCTCGGCGCGCCGCGCGACGCGAGATCGGCAATGTGACGGCCGCTCGCGAGCAGGTGCGCTCGTACGGCTGGGAGAACGGGGTCGAGACCCTGTTCGCTGATGTTCGATTCGCCGCGCGGCGCCTGCGCGCCAATCCGGGCTTCTCCGTGGTCGCCGTGCTCACGCTCGCGCTCGGGATTGGGGCGACGACGGCCATGTTCAGCGTTGTGAACCCGATTCTCTTCGAGCCGCTCCCCTACCCGCACGCCGATCGGATCGCGATGATCTCGGACATCGGCTCGGACGATAGTCCGATCGACGTCACGTTCGGCACCTACCGGGAGCTCACGGCGCGAAGCCACTCGTTCGACGCATCCGCCGCCTTCAAGCCGTGGCAGCCGACGCTGGTCGGAAGCGCCGAGCCGGAACGGCTCAACGGCCAGCGCGCCGGGGCCGGTTTCTTTCGCGCGCTGGGTGTTGCGCCGGTG
>Ga0157370_10009057_pt1 | contig 10679 bp, 10 predicted proteins | sample C35metaG_FD_113463 | JGI IMG/M metagenome (GOLD analysis project Ga0157370, IMG submission 113463) | Corn rhizosphere microbial communities from Kellogg Biological Station, Michigan, USA - C3-5 metaG | ecosystem: Host-associated > Plants > Roots > Rhizosphere > Soil | place: USA: Michigan... | reverse complement strand
GCGGCCATGACGACGAACTGTGCCGCCTCGCCCCCGATCTCGACGGCTGCGCCGGCGCGGCTGACGTTGCCGGAGGCGGCGAAGCGGCCGTGCGCCTTGGCGGTCCTGCCGGCTGAGCCCACGGCCGGCGATCTGGACGCGGCCTATCTGCTGCGTGGCGCCCAGATCGTGGCTTGCGACGGGGCGCGGCGGCTGGCGGTCGAGACCCTGTTGGCCGAACGCGCGATGCAGGACGCGCAGGTGCGACGCCGCGACTGACGCCCTGCAAAAACGACTCGGCAACTTCTGCCGCCTGGTGTGCAGGCTTGCCGGGTCGTTTCGCAAACCGCCGAGATAAGTTCAATGAAATCAATGTCGGCGTCTGGCCGGCGCGCATTTTGGACTGGCCCCGCCCTTGCTCTCCTGAAGACCGAGCAAAACGCTCCTGACGCTAAAATGGCGTCGGACATCACACGAAGTGAACAGGAAAGCCAAAATGGCTACGAGCATCAATACGAACTACGGCGCCGCTGTCGCCCTGCAAAACCTCAATGCGACCAACGCTATGTTGGAGCGCACGCAAAACCGTGTCTCGACGGGCCTGAAGGTGGGCTCGGCCAAGGACAACGGCGCGATCTACGCCATCGCGACGACCCAGCGCGCCAACATGGGCGCCATGGATGCGGTTCGGAATTCACTTCAGCGCGGACAGTCGATCGTCGATGTGGCCCTGGCTGCCGGCGACACCATCACTGCCGCCCTGGAAGAGATGAAGTCGCTGGCCGTCAGCATTCAATCGTCGGTCGCCGGCTCGGCTGCCGAAACCTCATATCTGGCCGATTTCAACGCCTTGGGTAAGGAAATCGATGCGGCGTTGAAGGGCGCAACCTTCGACGGCGTCAACCTGTGGAACACCACCACGGCCACCAACGTCACCACCAACGTCAGCGGCGGAACCTATCAGATCGGTTTCGGAACGACCGATAAGGCGGCCGCCGCCCCGATCACGGCCGTCTCCGCCGGCACGGCCGCCCGCGCCGGCGCCACGACCGCCATCGTCGATGCGGCAATCACCGAGATCACCGCTGACCTGGCCACGATCGGCACCCAGTCCAAGTCGGTCGGGCGTCAACTGACCTTCGTCAACAAGCTGCAGGACTCGACCGAAGCCGGCATCGGCAACCTGGTGGACGCAGACCTGGCCAAGGAAAGCGCCAAGCTGACCGCCCTGCAAACCAAGCAACAACTGGGCGTGCAGGCGCTGTCGATCGCCAATCAGGGCAGCTCGATCCTGTTGAGCCTGTTCCGCAACTAAGCCCGCCACGGGGCTGAACGCTTCGCCTTTCGCCGTGTGGTGACCCCACGCAGGCGCAGACCAACTCGACGTGCACCCGGCAAATCTTGCCTGGTGGGCGGCCCAGCCCGGCAAGAGCTGCCGGGTCGGAAGGAGGGTAAATCAAAGGTAAACCGGTAAAATCAGTTAGTTGTAGGCTTTTGCCCGGATCAGAAATGGCCCGGCAATTGCTTCTTACTCACCGAGCAAAAAGCTCCCGGCGGCAAAACGACGCTGGAAATCACTGAAGTGACAAGGAGGGCCAGAAATGCCCAGCATCAATACGAACTACGGCGCCGCAGTCGCCCTGCAGAGCCTGAACAAGACCAACGCCCAACTGGAAACCACCCAAAACCGGATCAGCACCGGCATGAAGGTGTCTTCGGCCAAGGACAATGGCGCGATCTTCGCCATCGCCACCCAGCAGCGCGCCAACGCCGCTTCGCAAGACGCGACGCGCAACTCGCTGCAACGCAGCCAATCGATCACCGACGTGGCCCTGGCCGCCGGCGACACGATCACCTCCGCTCTGGAAGAGATGAAGTCGCTCGCTGTCAGCATCCAGTCTTCGGTCGCCGGTTCGGATGCTGAGACGGCCTATCTGAAAGACTTCAACGCCTTGGGCGCGGAAATCGCCACCGCGATCTCTGGCGCTTCGTTCGACGGCGCCAACAGCCTGACGACGCCTCTGGGCGTCGCCTCGGTGACGGGCCTGACGGGCGGCTCCGTCGCTCGTGCGGGCGCCACGACGGCTGCGGTCGACGCCGGCATCGCGACGGTCACGTCGTCGCTGGCGACGCTGGGCACTCAGTCCAAGTCGCTGGGCCGCCAGATCACCTTCGTCAACAAGCTGCAAGACGCGATGGAAGCCGGTGTCGGCAACCTGGTCGATGCAGACCTGGCCAAGGAAAGCGCCAAGCTGACCGCCCTGCAAACCAAGCAGCAGCTGGGCGTGCAGGCGCTGTCGATCGCCAACCAGGGCAGCTCGATCCTGCTGAGCCTGTTCCGTTAAGGCCCTTGGCCCGATCGCTGAGGCGGTCGGGCCAAGGCCGCATCTGATCGGTCGTCGGTTCCCGGCGCCCGGACCTGAGCAAAATGCTCACCCCGGCAAAACGCCAGGGGATCTCACGAAGTGAACAAGGAGGGCCAGAAATGCCCAGCATCAATACGAACTACGGCGCCGCAGTCGCCCTGCAGAGCCTGAACAAGACCAGCGCCCAGCTGGAGACGACTCAGAACCGGATCAGCACCGGCCTGAAAGTCTCCTCGGCCAAGGACAATGGCGCGATCTTCGCCATCGCCACGCAACAGCGCGCCAACGCCGCCTCGCAAGACGCGGTTCGCAACTCGCTGCAACGCGGTCAGTCCATCGTCGACGTGGCCCTGGCGGCCGGCGACACCATCACCTCCGCCCTGGAAGAGATGAAGTCGCTCGCGGTCAACATCGCCTCGTCCACGGGTTCGGCGAAGACGGCCTACGAGGCCGACTTCACTGCCCTGGGCAAGGAAATCAACGACGCGATCGCCGGCGCCAGCTTCGACGGGGTCAACCTGTTGAACACGGCTGCAGGCACGACCACCGACGTCCAGACGGGTTCCGGCACCTATCGCCTTGGCACCGCCACGGCGGTCAGCGCGAACACCCAACTGGCGATGTTCACCGCGGCGACGCCGAACACCGCCAACTACACCACCGCGAACGTCGATCTGGCGATCGCGGGTGTGACCAGCACCCTGGCCACCCTGGGCACCCAGTCCAAGTCGGTCGGGCGTCAGATCACCTTCGTCAACAAGCTTCAGGACGCGATGGAAGCTGGCGTGGGCAATCTGGTGGACGCCGATCTGGCCAAGGAAAGCGCACGACTGACCGCCCTGCAAACCAAGCAACAGCTGGGCGTGCAGGCGCTGTCGATCGCCAACCAGGGCAGCTCGATCCTGCTGAGCCTCTTCCGCTAAGGCCCGGAGACCTCGCCGTCCCGACGGCGGGGTCGTGGCCTTGAACCCCGAGCAAAACGCTCACCCCGGCAAAAAGCCGGGGCTCTCACGAAGTGAAAAGGAGGGCTAGAAATGCCCAGCATCAATACGAACTACGGCGCCGCAGTCGCTCTGCAGAGCCTGAACAAGACCAGCCAACAGCTGGACACGACCCAGAACCGGATCAGCACCGGGATGAAGGTGTCGTCGGCGAAGGACAACGGTGCGATCTTCGCGATCGCCACGTCGCAACGCGCCAACGCCGCCTCGCAGGACGCCGTTCGCGCCGGCCTGCAACGCACCCAGTCGATCACAGACGTGGCTCTGGCCGCCGGCGATTCCGTCACTTCCGCTCTGGAAGAAATGAAGTCGCTCGCCGTCAACATCGCCTCGTCGACCGGTTCGGCGCAGACGGCCTATCTGGCCGACTACAACGCCTTGGGTCTGGAAGTCGCCTCGGCGATCTCCGGCGCGACCTTCGATGGCGTCAACAGCCTGACGACGCTGGGTTCGAACGCGGCGATCACCGCCGTGAACACCGGCAGCGTCACGGCCGCCAACGCCACGGCAGCGAACGTCGACGCCGCCATCGCGGCGACGACCAGCACCTTGGCCACCCTGGGCACCCAGTCCAAGTCGCTGGGCCGTCAGATCACCTTCGTCAACAAGCTTCAGGACGCTCTTGAAGCCGGCGTGGGCAATCTGGTGGACGCCGATCTGGCCAAGGAAAGCGCCAAGCTGACCGCCCTGCAAACCAAGCAACAGCTGGGCGTGCAGGCGCTGTCGATCGCCAACCAGGGCAGCTCGATCCTGCTGGGCCTGTTCCGCTAAGACGCGCGGCCGGAGCGGTTTCGCGACCGCTCCGGCTGATCGTTCGTTTCTCTAGAGGGCGCGGGACGACCTGCGCGTGGAGCCATGACAGACAATGTCGCGAGATCAGTAAGCGTACCTCAGATCCCTCCCGTTAGTCCGCTCGCCGTCCAGCCTGCAACGCCAGCGCCGGCGGCCAGGAACGACAACTACGACGCCAGCCGCTTTCGACTGACCATCGAGGCCGTGGGCGACAACCGCTTCGTCTACAAGGTCCTGGACCGGGTGACGGGGGAGGTGATCCGCCAGTTGCCGCGCGAGGATGTCGAGAAGTTGAACAGCGACCCGACCTACCGCGGCGGTCGTCTGGTCGATACCGCCGTCTGACGACAGGCGAGGGCTCAAACTCTTTAACGCCGCCGGCTCGCCGGACGGCGCAATCATGGTTTCCGACGTGTTAACCATGTGATTACGACTCATGGTTAATCCTGTAGCCCACAGAACGTCCGGGGGCTTGAAGCCATGACCACCAGCATCCACACCAACACCTCGGCGATGATCGCCCTGCAGAATCTGAACCGCACCAACGACCAGTTGGCGGCGACGCAGAGCCGGGTGAACACGGGGCTGAAGGTTCAGGGTGCGCGCGACAACGCCGCGGTCTGGGCGGTGGCGCAAGGTCAACGCGCGGACCGGGGATCGCTCGAAGCCGTCACCACCAGCCTGAACCGCGCGACGTCCATCGCCGACGTGTCGCTGGCGGCCGGCGAGCAAATCTCGGACATCCTTCTGGAGCTGAAGCAGAAGGCGACCGCGGCAGCGGACCCGAGCGCCAGCGCCGCCACACGCACGTCCTACAATGACGAGTTCCAGGCGCTGTTGAGCTCGATCGACTCGTTCGCGAACAACGCCATCTTCGACGGCGCTAATATTCTGGACGGTTCGGCGACGACGACGCTGAACTTCCTGGCGAGCGCCGACGGCGCCGAGACCATCGCGCTGGATCGTCAGAACCTGACCGTCGCGGGCCTGTCGCTGACCGGCACGACCCTGACCAGCCAGGCCAACGCCAACACGGCCCTGGCCGCCGTCAACGCCGCCATCACCACCAGCAGCGCGCGTCTGGCCGAACTGGGCGCCCAGTCCAAGCAGATCGAACGCCACACCACCTATGTCGGCAAGCTGTCGGACGCGCTGGAAGCCGGCATTGGCAATCTGGTGGATGCGGACCTGGCCAAGGAAAGCGCACGCCTTCAAGCCCTGCAGGTTCAGCAGCAACTCGGCGTTCAGGCCTTGTCGATCGCCAACCAGGCGCCGCAGGTCATCCTGTCGCTGTTCAAGGGCTGATCGGACAGCTTAACGGTTCCTTATCGACGCCCGCCGCACGATAGGGTCGGAGCCGTCTGAATGATCAACAACAGCTATCTGCTGGGTCTTTTCGGAACGACGACGGGGACGTCGTCGTCAGGCGCGACCACGACCGCCAGCCCGGCCGTTAAAACCAAGAAGACCCAACCGACGGCCCCCTGGTCGTCCACGGCGACACCGGCGAAGGCCAGCGACCTGGTGCGTGCGGCCCTTGGCGGTCGGCGCCTGATCGACGAGGGCAATGTCAGCCTGGATCTGGCCGGCGCCTCCACCGACTACCGCAAGATGTTCGCCCTGTATCAGGGCCTGAACACGCTGGGCGCCTTGGCCGACCGTGCTGGCGTCAAAGGGCTGAGCGCGTCGGAAGCGGCCTTGGTGTCCAAGCGCTTCGGCGAAGGCCTGGCCGAATTGTCGACCTATCTGAGCACCGCCAGTTTCGAAGACATGCGGTTGGTGCAGGGCGTGGCCCAGACCTCGGTCAAGAGCACCTATGCGCTGGAACGGGCGCCGACCAGTTTCGTCACCGCCCCCATCCACGACGGCGACCCCACCGCCTCGGTTAAGGCGTTCGAGGGCGACGTGAAGTTCTCCGTGACCGTCAAGACGGCGGCCGGGGAGCAGGCGATCGCCATGGACTTGTCCGAGATGGGGGCGACCGATCGGTCGTTGGCCAATGTCACCGCCTATATGAACGGCAAGCTGGAGGACGCGGGCGTCGCGACGCGCATCAGCGCTCAGTTGATTCCCGCCGAGCCGAAGACGGTCAAAAGCGGGACCAAGACCATCACCCTGCCGGCCGGACCGGATCGGTCGGCGTTGAGGGTTAATGGCGGGACCGGGGAAGCCATCAGCTTTCAGGCCGTCGACGCCTCCGACGCCGTCTATGTGACGCAAGGGGTCGGAAAGACCGGCACGGCGGGCCAACTGCTGAAGTTCCAGGCCGACGGCGGCGCGGCGCCGGCTGCCCAGCAGGGCGTGGACGATCCCTTCTGGGTCGAGGGCAGGGTCGGGCACGCCGACCTGCCCGATGGCGTGGCTGCGGTTAAGGCCAGCGCCGTGGCGCCGGATGGTTCCGTCTGGGTCGTCGCCGAACTGACGGCGGGCGACGTCAGTCAACCGATCAAGGGGGCGCGTGACGTCGCCCTGATGAAATACGATTCCGCCGGCAATCTGATGCAGACCAAGCTGCTCGGCGCCGCCTCCAGCGCCAACGGCTTCTCGATCGCCATTGATGATGACGGCCGGGTCGCCCTAGCCGGATCCGTGACCGGGGCGCTGGAACCCGGCAAGAGCGGCGACAACGCGTCCGTGGCCGACAGTTTCGTTTCGGTCTTCGACAGTTCAGGCCAGGAACTGTGGACCCAGCGTCGCGGGGCCAAGGCGGCCGATGAGGCGACCGAGGTCCGCTTCGGCGCCGACGGCATGGTCTATGTCGCCGGTCGCTCGAAATCGGCCATGCCGGGCAATGCGGCCCTGGGCGGCTGGGATTCCTATCTTCAGGCTTTCCAGGAAAAGCCGATAAAGATCAACGGCCCGGACGTGGGCGTGAATGTCGCGACCGTGCAGTTCGGCACCAGCGGCGACGATTCCGTTCAGGCCATGACGGTGTCAGGAAACGACCTCTATACGGCCGGCGTCGAGAACGGGAAGGCGGTCGTGCGCCGCTTCACCCTGGACGCCGACGGCGTGCCGAGCCTGGCTTCGACGCGTGACCTTGGCTACGCCAGCGGCGTCATCGCCGGCATATCGGTCGAGAACGGCAAGGTCGTGGTGACCGGCCATACCGAGAACACCGCCCTCGATATCGCGACGGTGACCAACGCCCATGCCGGCGGCAGCGATGTCTTCATCGCCACCTTGTCGGCCGACCTTCAGGCCTCGGGAAGCGACAAACTGACCTATTTCGGCGGGGCGGGCGCGGACACCGCCGCCGACGTCGCCATCAAGGACGGCAAGGTCTGGATCACCGGCACGAACCGGGCGGAAGGCGCCGGCAAGGACGACCCCACATCCGGCTATCTCGCGCAGATCGATCTGGCCACGGGCCAGGTTCAATCGAACCGAACCTGGCGTGCGGACGGCGATCAGGCCAAGCCGACCAGCCTGAGCATCGCAGCGGGCGGGGCCAGCGTGCTCGACCGCCTCGGCCTGCCTCAAGGCCAGATCATGCAGGCGGATTCCAAGCTGCTGACCGTCGCCACCTCGGCCCGCGTCGGCGATCAGTTTTCGATCAGCCCCGCAGCCGGCGGCCGCGCCGTTACCGTGACCATCGACGCCAAGGACACGCTGGAAAGCCTGGCCAAGAAGATCAACGCCGCCTCTGGCCGTCAGCTGGAAGCCAAGGTTATCACCGATCTGAAGGCCAAACCCATTGTCCAGCGCCTGGAAATCAAGACGGCGGCCAACAAGGACGGCGCCGTCATCTCCACTGGGGCGATCGGCAAGGACGCCCTTGGCGCGCTGGGTCTGACGCCCGGCTTCGTCGGTCCGGTGAAGCCGGACAAGGACGCGATCAAGACCTATGGGCTGAATCTGTCGAACAAGCTGAACCTGAACGATCCCGCCTCGATAAAGGCGGCCATCGAATCGCTAGCCCAGGCGATGACGGCGGTCCGGTCCTCCTACCGCGCCCTGGCGCCGTCGACCGGCGGCATAACCAACACCCAGACCGGCAACGGGTCCTCGACCGCCTACCAGCAGACGCAACTGGCCAACTATCAGGCTGCGCTGAGCCGCCTGTCGGCCTGATGGGGGTCGGGACCGGTCAAGGCGGTTGACGCCCGAGGCCGGGTCGGAGTTATTGACCTCCTCATCCGCGAAAGCCCGTTCATGGCCCTTCCGAAAGACAACCGCGTCATCCTGTTGGTCGGCGCCGGCGTGACGATCGTCATCGCCGTCGTGCTCGCCCTGATTTTTACGGGCGGCGGTGAGAAAACGACGGAAGCGCCGCCGGCGTCAAAGGGCGGTCTCGTGGTCAACCTAGCCGAGGCGCCCACGTTGGAGCCGACGCGGGAACTGCGCTGCTTCGTCGATGGTCAGTTCGTCGGCATGGCGACCCTGGCGGTCTGCGCTCAGCGCAATGGTCTGGCGACAGACGCTCTGGACGTTGGGCTGGACGCGACGGGCGCTTTGGCCGCCGCCCCGACCGCCGCCTTCGCCCCGCCGCCCGAACTGCCTGCGGTCGAAATGGCCCAGACCCCGCCACCGGCCTCCGTCGAACAGACGCCTGCGCCGCGCCCCACGCCTGTGGCCAGCGGCAGCCCCTGTCTGCGCCACACCGGCTCGGACTGGCGGACCCTGTCGCCAAGCATGAGCCTGAACGCCTGCGTTCAGGCGCTTTACGCCGGAACCTGCGTCGGGCCGGGCGACGCCCAATACGGCCGCTGGGGCGATACGACCCTGCGTTTGGTGCCGCGCCGGGTGGAACAGTCCAATGACAACAACCGTTTCAGGACCCTGGCCGAACAGGATCGCAACTGCCAATTCACGGGAATGAACTGATGCGTTTCGTCGCCCTCGCCGCCATCGCCGGGACTGCTCTGCTGGGCGCCTGCTCAAACGAACCCAAGTATGAGTTCGCCGAGGGCGCCTGTTACTTCGTGGCGACGCCGGACAATGCGCCGCCTCGTTTGCAGAAAATCGCCGACAACCAGCCCCAGCTCGAACAATGCGCCGCGCGGCTGGAGGAGATGCGTCTTCGCTTCCTGCGCATGGGTGGATCGAACCAAGAAATCGCAGGCGCCTATCAGGGCCGCTTCATCTTCGTGGACCGCGAGGGCGTCAAGATCGGCAAGAGCCTTAACGGCAGTCGCTTCTTCGCCATGGCCCGCACAGGCGACGGTCGTCTGGCCATCCCCGGCGCCATCCAGCGCGACGAGACGGGTCGTCCCATCGCCATCGCAGCCGACCCCGCTGCGAAGTAGGACTTGCGCAGCCAGAACGAAAGTGGAACATTCGGTTAATGCTTATCCACTGATTTAGCGGGTTTGCTGTCGAAAGGGCTGGCGATGAGCCGTCGCCCCGGTCAGACATCGGACTGAATTGACGGGGCGGGCGAAGTCGTCGCCGCCTCACACGAGAAGGAAGTTTCCATGGCGGGCAGCGTCAACAAGGTCATTCTGGTCGGCAACCTGGGTCGCGATCCCGAAATCCGCTCCATGCCCAACGGCGACCGCATCGCCAACCTGTCCATCGCCACCTCGGAAACCTGGCGCGACAAGTCCTCGGGCGAGCGCAAGGAAAAGACCGAGTGGCACCGGGTCGTCATCTTCAACGACAACATCGTCAAGGTGGTCGAAAACTATGTGAAGAAGGGCTCGACCGTCTACATCGAGGGCGCGCTCCAGACCCGCAAATGGACCGACCAGCAGGGCGTAGAGAAATATTCGACCGAGATCGTGGTCAGCCGCTTCAAGGGTGAGCTGACCATGCTGGGCGGCCGTTCGGAAGGCGGCTCTTCGGGCGGTGGTTACGGCGGCGGCGGTCGCGGCGATGACGACTATTCCTCGGGCTTCTCCACCGGCGGCGCCAACAAGCCGAGCGGCCCCAAGGAAAGCTACGACCTGAACGACGACATCCCGTTCTGAGGTCAGACCGTTGGGGCGGGGGCCTTACAGCTATCGTCAGGATCCCGCCGTTCCGGCCTTTCCGGACGATCGGCCCCTGGTTTTATTCGACGGCGACTGCGCGCTGTGCTCCGGCTCGGCGCGCAAGATCCTGAAACATGACAGGGCAAAGAGCATCAGGCTCGCGCCGACGCAGTCGCCTCTGGGTCGGGCGCTCCTCGTCCACTACAGCGTCGATCCCGACGATCCCTATACGATGCTGCTGATCCAGGACGGCGTGGCGCGCGAGCGGTCCGACGGCGTTTTAGGCATCGCCGCCCTGTTGCCGCCGCCCTATCGGCTGGCCGTTGTCGGGCGGATCGTACCGCGGATCCTCCGCGACACACTCTATGACTTTATCGCGCGTCGCCGCCGCCGGTTTCCCGGCGCGGCCTGGTGCGCCATGCCGCCAAAAGGCGTTGATCTGACGGACCGGGTGCTGGGATTAGTGGACGCGTGCTGGTCCTGGGGGCCAACGGCTTCATCGGCTCGCACGTGGCGGCGGCCATGTCGTCGAGCGGCTGGTCCGTTCGCGCCGGGGCGCGCCGCATCGCCGAACCCGCCCGTCGCGCGCCGACGTTCGACTGGGTCGTCGCCGACTTCGCCAAGCT
>Ga0157370_10009056_pt1 | contig 10679 bp, 6 predicted proteins | sample C35metaG_FD_113463 | JGI IMG/M metagenome (GOLD analysis project Ga0157370, IMG submission 113463) | Corn rhizosphere microbial communities from Kellogg Biological Station, Michigan, USA - C3-5 metaG | ecosystem: Host-associated > Plants > Roots > Rhizosphere > Soil | place: USA: Michigan... | reverse complement strand
TGAAGGTGAAACAAAGGTGCTGATCATGTGGCTCCCGGAGTTTTTAGATAAAGAAGGTAATGCTTTGCTCAAGATCATTGAGGAGCCGCCAAAAAACACTTTGTTCATTTTAGTTGCGCATAATCAGGAACAAATCCTTTCTACGTTACTTTCCAGGACGCAGATCGTTAAGATCCCGAAGCTGGATGACCAGGTTATTGAGAACTATCTCGCTGAAAAATACGGATTGTCTGCACAGCAGGCTTCCGAGTACAGCTTTCTGGCAGATGGCAATCTGATCGAGGCGAAAGCCATGGTGGCTCAGGCCGCGAACAACAATGCAGATTTGTTTGCAGAATGGCTGCGGATGGGCTTCAAGGGGAGTGTAGGGGAGATGATAGGTTTCGTTGACCAGCTTGCCGGATGGGGCAGAGAGAATCAAAAGAACTTTCTTAAGTATGGGATCAGCTTTTTGCGGGACTGCAGTTTGTTGCTCAGCGGTGCAGAAGCCCTGGTGAAATTACCGGCACGGGCCCTGGATACGGCAAGAAAACTCAGCACACATGTACTGGATCTGAATATGGCAGATGCTATTATTTCCGAGCTGGAAAAGGCCCATTATCATATCGAGCGGAATGCTAATCCGAAAATCTTGTTTTTAGATGTATCTTTACAACTGGTTAAGATCATAAAATTTAAATCGCTCCCGAAAGGGACTCAATATATATATAATTAGTTATGGGATGTGGAAGTTGTTCTACAGGTGGCGGATGTGCCCCCTCAGGCTGCAAAAGTAATGGCTCCTGCCTTACTGGCGGATGCCAAAAATTAGAAGTTTACGATTGGTTGTCGAATTTAGACATGCCATCAAATTATATACCTTTTCAAGTCGTAGAAGTTAAGTTTAAAGGTGCCCGGAAGGAATTTTTTCTGAATAGCGATAATATTTACCTGGAGATTGGTGAATTGGTAGCTGTAGAAGGGCCGACCGGCGGTTACGATATCGGTCACGTTTCTTTAACGGGAGAGCTGGTGCGGATGCAGATGAAGCGCCGCAAAACGGCTATGGATCAGGTAACCCGGCGGATCTATAGAAAGGCGACTGAAGCTGATGTAGAGAAGTGGAAACTGGCGAAGGACCTGGAGTGGGAAACTATGCACAAAGCACGTACGCTGGCTTTGGATTTACGCTTGTCGATGAAAATCAGTGACGTGGATTACCAGGGGGATAAGACCAAGGCGACTTTCTTTTATACCGCTGAAGGGCGGGTGGATTTCCGGGAGCTGATCAAGAAGATGGCCGAGACCTTCCGTATCCGGATTGAGATGCGCAAAATAGGTATGCGTCAGGAAGCCGGCCGGTTAGGCGGAATCGGTTCATGCGGGCGTGAATTGTGCTGTTCGACCTGGTTCACAAACTTTAAGACGGTCTCTACCGCGGCGGCACGTTATCAGAATCTTTCGTTGAACACAATGAAGCTTGCCGGACAATGCGGTAAGTTAAAATGTTGTCTGAATTACGAGTTGGATACCTATCTGGATGCTTTGAAAGACATTCCGGACCGTATTGAGAACCTGCAAACCGAGATCGGTGTGGCAAGACATCAAAAAACAGATATCTTTAAAAAGCTGATGTGGTTCAGTTATCCGAATACCGAAGACTGGATTCCTTTGAAAGTGGATCGCGTGAAAGAGATCATGGCCATGAACAAAAAAGGCCAGAAGCCGAGCAATTTGAAGGAAGAAGCATTTGAAGTTGCTGCCAATAAGCCAGTTGAGAAAGTGTTGGACTATGAGAATGTAGTTGGGCAGGATAGCTTAACCCGACTCGATGAGCGTCCGAGAAATAAGAACAACCGCAACAATAATAAAAAACAGGAACGTCCGCCACGTGCTGTTCAGCAACGTCATTCGAATGACGCGGCGAAGCGTGCAGATGGTAGGCCGGAGAATAAGAAAACAGAAGGTGGCAACAAGCCGGATGTAAGAAGGTCTGAAGGAAAAAGCCCGGAAAACAGAAGGCCAGATGTGAAAAAGATCGAAGGTGATTTGGCCGCAGGGAAATCTGCTGGCCTGGCTGCTGGCGAGGCTCCAAAGCCAACTGCAGCAGGTGGACAGCCAACTGGTAACCGGAACAACAGGAACCGCAATAATAACCGGAGAAGAAAGCCGGCAACGGACAAGCCTAAAGATGAATAAGCTAAGCATGATCATACTCCTTATTATTGGTCTGGCAGCCTCAGGTTGCCAGACCAATAATTTGGTCGATATAAATTCAGAAATGCCCAAACGCAACTGGAGTTACGTTAATGTTGTGCAAGCAACAGCAGATATCCAGGACAACAGTAAGCCGTACAGGGTCTATTTTAAGTTGAGGCATACTGCAGATTACCGGTATTCGAACATCTTTATTTTGCTCCATATCAAGGATCCACACAATAAGGTGCAGACAAAAAGGTACGAATACAGGCTTGCCCGTGCAGATGGGGAATGGCTGGGGTCAGGATCTGGTAATCTGTATACCTATAAGCTTGATTTACTAAGCAACTACCATTTTCCGGAGAAAGGTAAATACGAGTTCAAAATCGAGCAGAATATGCGCGACAATCCCCTGAAGGAGATCAGTGACGCCGGATTAACAATCGCTTACCAATAAGCCTATAACAGCGGTAGAAGCTGTTCCAATGCCATACCTCTGGATCCCTTTAGCAGGATCAGGTGATCGCGTATGGGGTTGATTCGGAGGTACTCCTGGGCTTCTGCCGGCGTAGTAAAGAACTCGCCGTCAAACTCCGCTTTGAAAGCATAAAAATGGTTTCCTATATATATGGCTTGATCCAGATTGAGGACAGAGATCAGGGCAACGATCAGCCGGTGCTGCTCTGCAGATTCTTCACCGAGCTCAAACATATCACCAATGATCGCGATCTTCTTTTCACCACTGAGGCTGGCTAAATTCTTCAGCGCAGCGGCCATACTGCTGGGATTGGCGTTGTAGAAATCACAAATGACCTGGTTGTGCTCCGTTTTGCTCAGCTGAGAGCGATTATTTTTTGGCGCATACCCAGCCAGGCCGGTATTAATCTGTTCTGGCGTTAGTCCGAAATGCACGCCAATACAAATTGCCCCCAATATATTTTCGAAGTTATAGCTTCCAGTCAACTGCGTTGTGACGGTGTATCGCGTGTCATCTTCCGTCCAGGCTAGTTCCAGAAAAGGATCTGACTGCAGCAATTCCCCGGAGACGCGGTTATCTGGTCCTTGACCGTAATAGATAATCTTGTTTAGCCCGGCAACGGCACTCATCTCCATTAAGATGGGATTGTCGCGGTATATGAAAGCTTCTCCGTCATTTTCTTTAATGTGGGCATAAAGCTCTGCTTTACCCTTCTTTACGCCTTCAAAGCCGCCGAAGCCATCCAGATGGGCCATTCCGATGTTGGTGATCAACCCGTAGGTGGGCTGTGCAATGGTACACAAGAACTCAATTTCTTTTTGGTGATTGGCACCCATTTCTATAATAGCGATTTCTACATCCGGGCCGATGCCCAACAACGTTAATGGTACCCCGATGTGATTGTTCAGGTTTCCCTTGGTTGCATAGGCCTGGTAGCGCTCGGAAAGCACCGCGTGAATGAGTTCCTTGGTTGTTGTTTTTCCATTGCTGCCCGTCAGTCCGATGACCGGAATGTTCAATTGCTGCCGGTGGTGCCTGGCCAGATCCTGTAAGGCTGTTAGAACATCCTCTACAAGAATACATTGTTCATTCAGCTGAAAAGCGGCATTATCGACCACCGCGTAGGCTGCGCCCTGTTCCAAAGCCTGTGCAGTAAAGGTATTTGCATCGAACTTATCCCCTTTTAAGGCAAAGAAGATACAGCCAGGGCTGATCTGGCGTGTGTCGGTGCAAACAACTGGGTGTTGCTGGAAACAGGTATATAGAAAACTAATGTCCGTCATGGTCTGCTACTTTATGCAGTAAAAATATAAATAAACTATGTAAATGTCGTTTTTACCCCGACTAACGCGCACAATACAACCTTTTTTCCATACAAATTCAGGTAAATACAACGGCTATTTAAGGCCGATTGTGGAGGCTTTTTTGTGGCTTTTTCTGCTTCATTCATACCTAATTTAATCTTTTATGAAAAAACGAATACTTAGTTTGTTCTTAACCCTGTCTATTACCTGCGCGGCAGTAGCACAGGTTAGAACAATCACGGGTACGGTGACCGATGCACAGGATGGGCTTCCCATTCCAGGGGTCACCGTTAGAGTAAAAGGGGTACAAGCGGGTACCCAGACCGGCGGTGACGGCCGGTATTCCGTTAATGTCCCTGCAGCAGGCACCGGGCTAGACTTCAGTTCCATTGGTTATATAACGCAGTCGGTTCCGTTGGGCTCCGCAACTGTCATTAACATTCGACTGGTGAGTAGTGCCAGATCGCTGGGTGAGGTGGTTGTTACAGCGAACGCCATCCGCAGGGAGCGCCGCTCTTTAGGTTATTCGGCTCCAACGGTGAATACCGAAGAGCTCAGTCAGGGGCAACAACCCAGTGTGATCAGCGCCTTAACCGGCCGTGTTGCCGGCGTTAACATCACCAATACCTCCAATACCCCAGGCGCATCCTCCAGGGTCGTCTTGCGTGGTGGATCCTCAATCTCGGGAAACAACCAGGCGCTGATTGTTGTGGATGGTGTTCCAATCGATAACTCCAGCGTTATTGGTGGTCCTTCCAGTCTGGCCAGTGTTGATTTTGGTAATCGGGGAAACGACATCAACCCGGATGACATTGCTTCGGTAACCGTATTGAAAGGCCCGGCGGCAGCGGCCCTTTATGGTTCCAGGGCGTCGAATGGTGCCTTGATCATTACAACGAAAAGTGGTACAAAGGGAGCTAAAAAGACCGAGATTACCTTTAACAGTTCAAATTCCTTTTCTTCTATTCTTAAGTTACCTGAATTACAAAACGAATATGGCCAGGGTTATTACGGCGAGATCGCTCCGGATGGCTTATCAGCTACATATATCAGTGATCCGCGGGAGAACTTCAGCTGGGGAGCGCCCTTTAACGGTGAAATGCAGGAATATGGACAGCAGATTGACGGTGTGCGTCAATCTAAACCTTACTCAGCTGCAAAAGATAACATCCGGAATTTCTTTGATACCGGCTTCTCCACAGATAACAACCTGAGCTTTTCAGGGGGCAGTGAGAAAACAAGCTTCTACCTGGGTTTGAATGCCGTGAACTCAAATGGGATCAATCCCGGCAATAAAGATGTGTACAACCGCTATAGCGTAAGATTTAATGGAAATACCGAGTTTAACAATAAGTTCTATGCCGGTATTTCGTTCAATTATTTCAAGATAAACAGCAACCAGATTGCCGGTGGACAAAGCGGTGGTTCGGTGTACAACAACGTGCTGCAGACCCCAAGAGATATCCCTATTGACCAGATGAAGGACTTGAATAATAAGTACAATGGCTATGGCATCGTGACCGCTGATGGTGTGAGACGGGATGATCTTTATGGCTTCTATGGTGCTTATACGATGAATCCATACTGGATCCTGGAAAATTACAACAACTTCAATGATGTCAACCGGGTTACCGGCAACTTCAATGTGGGTTATAAGCCTACAGGCTGGTTGGATATCAAAGAGCGTTTGGGTGTAGATTCCTATACAGATCGGAGACGCTTAGAAAGTCCGAAATACGAGTTTTTCCCCGCCGACGAACTCGGAAATTATACAGAAGACGATACGCGGACGAATAACGGCTCCTATGAGATCGATCAGTTGAATGTGAATGAGATTGTACATGACTTGATGATCACAGCCAGTCATAAATTCAACGAAGACTTCGATGGATCTTTAATGGTCGGTAATAACATCCGACAACGATATACCAATACACTGGCGACATCAACCAATGCAAGCGGTGGATTGGTAGTGCCGAACTATTACAATCTGGCGAACAGTAACGGTCCGGTGGCCGTGATTACGGACAACATCAGCCGCAGACGCTTGGTTGGTTTGTATGCCGATCTCAATTTATCTTATAAGAATATGTTGTTTTTTGAAGCTACGGCAAGGAACGACTGGTCGTCGACCTTACCCGTTCAAAACAACTCCTTCTTTTATCCAAGTGTAAGCGCATCATTCCTGTTTTCTGAAATGCTGAAAAATACAGGGATCGGGAACATCCTGGATTATGGAAAGATCCGGACCAGTTATGCCCAGGTAGGTAGTGATACGGACCCATATCAGCTCCAAACCACTTTCACCAGGGGCGAAATTTTGGGTGGGTTCGGAAGCACAACCTTTCCATTTGGAAATGTGGCCGCCTTAATGTCAAGCAGCACGATTGGAAATCCAAATCTAAAGCCTGAGAAAACGAATTCTTTTGAGGTTGGTACCGAACTTGGTTTATTCAAGAACAGGTTGTCTGTTGACTTCAGTTATTACCGGAATAGCTCCAGAAACCAGATCTTAAGCATCCCGATTCCAACCTCTACCGGATACTCCTTTAGTGTTGTGAATGCCGGTAAGGTACAGAACAACGGCGTGGAGATCAGCCTTCGTGGTACGCCAATACGGACCAGCACCGGTTTATCACTCGAACTTTTCGGGACCTACACCAGAAACAACAGTAAAGTAGTTGAGCTGCTGCCCGGCATTGATCAGGTTGGACTCGGTGGATTCTCCGGTATGTCTATAGTCGCTGCGAAAGGAAAGCCCTATGGCGAGTTCTATGGCGTGACCAATGCTAAAGACGCGCAAGGTAGGACGATCGTGGATCAGGAAACAGGCTTGCCGGTTCCAACCGAGTCTGCGCAATACCTGGGCAGCTACAATCCAAGATACATTGCCTCCCTGGGTGCGAATTTCAAATACAAGAATCTAAGCATGAACGTACTCTTTGACACCAAACAAGGCGGCGTTTTCTATTCGAGAACTCGTGATATCACCGGTTTCAACGGAACTTCAGCAGAGACAGGAGGGGAAAGGATCGGTGTTATATTCCCGAACTCGGTATATCTGGATGAAGCGGGTAACAGCGTCGTGAATACGACGGCACGTTACAATAAACAGGATTACTATTCTGATCTTCCTCCGGGCGCTGGTATCGTTGATGCTTCTTTTGTCAAGCTGCGTTCCTTAGGAATCTCGTACACGTTTAGCAAAGCACAGCTTCAAAAAAGCCCCTTTGGTGAACTGACAGTCGGCATTTTCGGAAACAACTTATTTATCTGGACACCAAAAGAGAACAAATATGCAGATCCGGAGGTCAACTCTGCGGGTGCTGGAAACGCCCAGGGCTTTGACTTTACCGCACAGCCATCGGTTCGCAATTATGGTTTAAATCTTAGGGTATCATTTTAATTCTGACACACATGAAAACAAATTATATATATACAGCTAAAAAGCTGGTTGTACTTCTGGCAATCGGCACGTTTGGGTTGGCCGGCTGTAAGAAGTTCCTCGATGTAAATGAGAACCCCAACAATCCGGTAACGGCAAGTCCGACCCTGCTTTTGCCGACAGTAGAAGCTGCAGTTAGTCAGCTGGTTGGCAATTTCTATCAGATTTATGGCAATATTTGGGCGGAATACTGGACCCAGGGTACGTCCTCGTCGCAATACCGTTCTCTGGAGCAGTACAACGTGACCAATACGAACTTTGACCGGGCCTGGAACGTTACCTACCGGAATGCTTTGCAAAACGCACAAACGATCATCAACAGCTCAACGCCCAATAATGAACTGGTACGTGGAATCGCATATATTTTAAAAGCCTATACTTTCCAGTTGACCACGGATGCTTACGGGGATATTCCCTTATCAGAAGCTTTGAATGCAAACCAGTTTGGTAGTCCGCATTATGAAACTCAAGCCGTAGTTTACGATAGCATCTTTCACTACATTGATCTGGGTATTGCGTCTTTGAATACACCCAATGCGACTTCTCCAGGAGCACAGGATATGATCTTTAACGGCGACATTCCTTCCTGGACTGCATTTGCCAATACGCTCAAGCTTCGTGCTTATATCCGGCTATCGCAGGTTGATCCGGCAAAGGCTCAGGCCGGAGTTGCCGCACTATACAGTTCCGGGGCAAGCTTTTTAACCCAGGATGCATCGATGACCTTTACGACAACCGGGGGCAATGAGAATCCTCTGTATAATGAGATGCTCGGATTAGGAAGGACACAAAATGTGATTGCCAGTGGTACCGCTGTAAATGCATTTAAGGCAAATTCAGACCCACGTTTATTTAAGTATTATGATCTGGTTGCCCCTCAGGATACCATTTCCTATATACCACAAGGCAGCTATAGGGCAAATAGCGGTAAGAAAAACCTTTCGCCGCCTTCGGGGCTTGTCGGTGGTAATGCGTCAAGTGGGGCGGCGGCTTTGTCGGCTGTTGCACCGGTTAAGCTGATATCGGCAGCGGAAAGCTACTTTTTACAGGCTGAAGCTGTAGCAAGAGGATGGGGTGGTAATGCAGCCCAGCTTCCTGATTTGTTTCAAACCGGTATCACTACCAGCTTTGCGGCCGTGGGACTTGCAAACGCTGCGCCCGCGTACATTGCTGCTGCGCCGGATGCGAAGCTGCCGGGCAGTCTGCAGGGAAACATTCGTGCGATCATAACCCAAAAATATTATGCGATGTGCGGGTTTCAGGGATTTGAAGCCTGGAGTGAATGGAGGAGAACTGGTTATCCAGACTTCTGGGTACCTTCTCAAGCATCAATAATCGGTGCAGGAAGGCTTCCGCTGCGGTTCATGTATCCAAATACAGAGGTTACCACAAACCTGAACTATCCGGGAACGGTTCAGATCTACGAGCCGGTTTGGTGGGATAAGTAGTAAGTGTTCTTTTTATCAGGTACATGTCGCATGGTGATACCTTAATTGATCTGTATTTTTACGTAAAAATTGCAGTCTGTAACAATTTGGTTGCGTTTAGATTGTCGGTTAGTTATATTAGTGACAATCAACTAATTACTAACTTATATATTTACTATGAAAAAACTTATACTAAGTTTGTTCATGCTTATGCTTGTCGCAGTAGCTGCGACCGCACAACAAAGAACAATTACCGGTATAGTGACTGGAAAAGATGATGGATTGCCGCTGCCCGGCGTGAGCATCCGCATCCAGGGAGGCGCCGGTGGCGCTGTGACTGGCTCAGATGGAAAATATTCCATACAAGTTCCATCCGGAACAGCAGTTCTACAATTTTCGTTCGTTGGTTATGCCTCACAGACCCGCACAGTGGGTGCAGGCAATGTGCTGAACGTGGTCTTGTCCACTGATGCCACAGCCTTAAGTGAGGTTGTTGTAACCGCGCTCGGCATCAACAGGAACAGGAATGAAGTCGCATACGCGGCACAAACACTCGATGCCTCTGCGGTGACGGAAAACCGTTCCGCCAACTTAGGTAGCAGTTTGTCTGGAAAGGTTTCAGGTCTTGAAATCCGCCAGAACAACACCATGGGTGGATCTACGAACATTGTAATCCGCGGTGTGAAGTCCATGACTCAAAACAACCAGGCCTTGTTTGTTATTGACGGGGTTCCGGTTGCGAACAACAACATGAATACCAGTGGTCAGCAAAGTGGTGGTGGCGGTTATGATTATGGTAACCCTGCTTCGGATATTAACCCGGACGACGTTGAAAACATCACCGTTCTAAAAGGAGCTGCAGCTTCCGCATTGTATGGATCGAGAGGTAGTAATGGTGTGATCCTGATCACCACAAAGAAAGGGAAATCCGGATTAAACATCACTTTCAATACCGGTTTGAGTTATGGTGTGATTGACAAGAGCACCTTTCCGAAGTACCAAAAGAAGTACGGTGGTGGTTATGGCCCATACTATGGAACCGACGAGTCGAACTATCTGGTAAATAACGTGGACATCAATGGAGATGGGGTTAACGATCTGGTTGCGCCTTTAACAGAAGATGCATCCTATGGACAGCCTTTTGACCCAAACTTGTTGGTATACCAGTGGGATGCATTTGATGCGACCTCACCCAACTTTATGAAAGCCAGACCCTGGGTGGCTGCAAAGAATGACCCTACTGCATTTTTCGAGAAGCCTTTATCAAACAATCAAAGTATCCTATTAAGCAATTCGTATGATAAAGGAACTTTTAAGATCGGGTTTAACCGGGATTATCAAAACGGTATTCTTCCAAATTCTCATATCGACAAGAATGTTTTCAATTTTGGATCAACGTACAACATCACAGACAAGCTGACTGTAGGGGCGGACGTAAACTACTTTAAAGTTGATGGTCTTGGCCGTTATGGTACAGGATACAATGGTAATGGTGCATATAACCCAATGACAAATTTCCGTGAATGGTGGCAGACCAACGTTGATGTGAAAGAACAGGAAGAAGCATACTTCCGGGTGAAAAACCTGGCTAAGACCAACCCTTCCTATATTGGTAAAGAAAACGTGACCTGGAACCTGGCGGATTACACCAGTGGCCGGCCGATCTTCTGGGATAACCCCTACTTTGCCCGTTACGAGAACTTTGAAACCGACAGCAGGGATCGTTACCTGGGTAATGTGAATCTGAACTATAAGGTAAACAGCTGGTTGAACTTAATGGGACGTTATTCATTAGACAGCTATCACCAAGTACAAGAGGAGCGCCAGGCTATAGGAAGTTTAGATGT
>Ga0157370_10009055_pt1 | contig 10680 bp, 8 predicted proteins | sample C35metaG_FD_113463 | JGI IMG/M metagenome (GOLD analysis project Ga0157370, IMG submission 113463) | Corn rhizosphere microbial communities from Kellogg Biological Station, Michigan, USA - C3-5 metaG | ecosystem: Host-associated > Plants > Roots > Rhizosphere > Soil | place: USA: Michigan... | reverse complement strand
GCGGTTCAACTCAGTGCGGTTCAGCAGCGAGGCGGCGGTGGCCACGGCCCCGGCCACGTCGCCGTCCTGGGGGTAGAGCAGGGTGCGGCCCACGGTCAGGCCCTGCACGCCGGGCAGGGCCAGTGCTGCGCCCCAGCTGGCAAAGACCTCATCGGGTCCGGCGTCCGGGTCCCCGCCCAGCAACACAGTGGGCATGGTGGTGGCAGCCATGACGCGCTCCATGTCGGCCACCACGGGCAGCTTCATCCAGGTGTAGGCGCTGGTGGAGCCCAGGCCCGAGGCGATGGCCACCGACTTGATGACGGCGTCGGTGGAAAGGTCGTTGCGGACCTTTCCGTTCTCGCGCACGGATAGAAACGGCTCCACCATGGCGATCAGGCGGCGTTCCGCCAGCGAGTCGATGGTCTTCGCCGTGGCCTCGAGGGTGCTGACGGTGTCCGGGTCGCCCAGGCAGATGCGGGTGAGCATCTTGCCGCCGTCCGCGCCGAGTGCCGACAGGGCGGCGGCGGTGTGGCCGGTGAAGCGGTCATCCATCTCGTTGACCAGCCCTGCCAGGCCGCCGCGGTTCATGGAGCCAAAGACAAGCTTGCCCTCCAGGGCACCCAACAGCAGCAGGTCGTCCATGATGTCAGGGGAGGCGAGGACACCGTCCACGGCCGGGTTGGCCAGGGCAAGCTGCAGGCGGTCCAGCAGGTCCCTCCGGTCCGCCATGGCGGTGGGGTCGGCCCCCACGGAGACGGCGCCGCGGGCCGGGTGGTCCGCGGCCACAATGAAGTTTTGCGTGCCGGCTTTCAAGCCAGGATGCCGGCGCCGGGCCTTGGCAGCCCGGGCCACCGCGTCCGGATCCTCCAGGCGCAGCGCGGTCAGGTGGGCGTAACGGCGGGGATCGGCGTCCGTGCCGGCGGGGGCGGCGCCTGTGGTTGGGGCGCTCATTTCAGCACCCCAGCCTCAGACGGCGCAGCCGGGGCCGGCACGGTTTGTTCAGGCACCAGGCGGCCGCGTTCGGACAGCAGCGAGGTGACCTCCTCCGGCGTCGGCATGGCGTCGGCGCAGGAAAGCCGGGAGGCCACAATGGCACCGGAGGCGTTGGCGTAGTCCAGCACCTGGGCCAGCGGCCAGCCGGCCAGCAGGCCGTGGACAAAGGCGCCGCCGAAGGAATCGCCGGCGCCGAGTCCGTTGACGGTTTCCACGGGAACGGGGGCGGATACCACACGCTCCGTGGCGGTCTTGGCCATGACGCCCTCATGCCCCAGCTTGACCACGGCGATCTCGACCCCGGCAGCCAGGAGGCGGTCCGCTTGTTCGTCGGGCGTGCCTTCCCCCACGGCAACGGCGCATTCCTTGTCATTGCCGATGGCGACGGTGACGTGCGGGAGGATCTTGGCAACCTGCTCGCGGGCATCCGCTTCGGAATCCCAGAACATGGGCCGGTAGTCCAGGTCAAGGATGGTGAACTGGCCTTCCCGCAGCTCAGCCCGGGGGCGGGCCAGGTGGGCGGCCAGGTGGGCTCCGCGGCTGGGCTCCTGGCACAGCCCGGTCACGGTGGACCAGAAAATGCGGGCATCCTTGATGGCCGCAGTGTCCAGCTCGTCGGCGGCAATCTGCCAGTCGGGAGCGGTGGGGAGCCGGCCGTAGAAGTACAGCGGGAAGTCCTCCGGCGGCTTGATGGCGCAGAAGGTGACGGGCGTGGGCAGTTGCGCAACGGGGCGGACAAACTGGTCGTCCACCTTGAACTTCTTCAGTTCCCGGTGCAGGTAGCGGCCAAAGGGGTCATCCCCCGTGCGGGTGATTACGGCCGCCTTGCGGCCGTGCCGGGCTGCTGCCACGGCTACGTTGGTGGCGGAACCGCCCAGGTATTTTCCGAAGGACGTCACGTCTTCCAGGTCCACGCCAATGTCATTGGGGTAGATGTCGACGCTGATGCGTCCGATGGTCAGCAAATCGTGGCTCACGGTGGATCAAGGACCTTTCACTGGAGAACGCGCCTGAGAACTGGGGGTGCGGAAATGTTTCCCTGCGCTGCGCCGGCCGAGTGATGGCTGACACATGTACTACTTTGCATGAAAATTCATGTCCTGTCAAAGGTTTGTTCTGACATAAGAACATTAAGATTTGTGGTGGCGCTGCCACAGGGGCCGCCGGAGCGGAGCTACGCGGCGGCGCGGGCGGGGACGGCAAGTTCGCCGGTGACATATTGGGCCCTGCCAAAGCCGAAGGACCAGTCGCCTGCAGTGTTCTCCACATACCCAATGAACACATCCTCCCCGGCCACCCCCACCGCGGCAAGGCCTTCGGCGATCGCTGCAAAAAGTGCCGCCTTGGCCTCCTGCGAGCGCCCCTCCTGGGTGAATATCTGGATCATGACCACGCCGCCGCTGCGCTCAAACCCGAGCCCGGCATCCTGGGCCACGAGCTGCCCGGCCGGGTGTTCGGTCAGGATGTGAAAGTAATCGCGCGGCGGGATGCCGTATTCGGCCAGGACGGCCCCGTGGACACCGCGGCTGATGGCCTGGAGTTCTTCCGGAGTGCGGCCTGCGTTGACATCGATGCGAATCAGCGGCATTCAAAGCTCCTTTGATAGTTTGTCCTGTCATACTATCAAAGTGTTCGAATCCTGTCACACCTTCCCCTCCCATGGTTCCCTGCCCGTTGAAGTTCGAGATAACCACGTGGTTATCTCGAACTTCAACGGGGCGGAGGGTGGTTATCTCGAACTTCGACGGGGCAAGGAAAGGTCCCCGGAAGCTGCTGCCTCCGGGGACCTTTCCCTGTATTCTCCGCCCTTTATTTACCCGGCAGCCCATGCGGCCATGCCGTCAATGGCACCGGCCGAACGCAGTTCCACGGCACGCTGCGGGGAGGCCAGCAACGTTTCACCGCCTGTCGAGACAATTTCACGCCCTCCCAGAAATGCCACGTCGGCCAAAATCTGGTCCCAGTGCCGGTACTGCACGTCATGCCCCTCACCGCTGTAGATTCGCTCAAGCACCACGTTGCGCAGCTGCGAACCCCACCTGAGCCTGTGCTCAGCCGGCACCAGGGAGTCAGCTGTGCCCCAGTAAAGGAATGACGGCGCAACCACCGCGGACAGCTCCGGCAGCGGCGTGTTGCGGGAGAGTTCAAAAGCCTGCCGGAGGCCGTCCGGAGGCGTGTCACGGCCCCGGGCGAAGGATCCCCGCAGGGCCTCCTCGATTGCCGAATCGGCGAAGCCGGGAATCCGGTGGACGGAACTGTTCGGCGGAAACGTCCACCAGGCCACGGGGTTAGCCGCGATTTCGCCGATGTCGAACGACGGCGATGTCCCGGCCAGCGTATCGGAGAAGGCACAGGCCAGGTGCAGGGAGCGGACCCGCCCCGGTTGGGCCGCTGCCAGCCGCGCCGCATAAGGCCCGCCGCCGGAAATGGCAATGATGGACGCCTCCCGGATGCCCAGGGAATCCAGCACGCTCCACACGTCGTCGGCATATTCGCCAAATCCCACGGCAGGGTCAAATGCCGTCCCGCCCAGTCCGTTGCGTTCCACCGATATCACCCGCACGCGCAGTTCCTCGCGCAGCGTGCGGGCAAACTCCAGCAACCCGAAGGCCCTCACGGTGGTTCCGGCACCGCCCAGGAACACCAACGGAGTCCAGTCCGGCTGCCCCTCGTCAATGTAGTTGGCAGTTCGGCCGGAGGCCACGCGAATGCTGCGCAGCCGCGGGCCCAGCGGGTCGAAGTCATTTTGCATCAGCCGCGTTGCATCCATTGCCACATCTTCCTGTCTCGACGTCATGGATAGTTGTAAAAGCCGAGGCCGCTTTTGCGGCCCAGCAACCCGCTTTCCACCATGCGCATCAGCAGGGCCGGCGGTGCCAGGTGCGGTTCCTTGAACTCCGCATACAAGGAATTGGCCACGTGCAAGGTGGTGTCAAGCCCCACCAGGTCGGTGAGGCGCAGCGGCCCCATGGGGTGGGCGCACCCCTCCACCATTCCGGTGTCGATGTCCTCAGCCGTGGCAAAGCCGGCTTCCAGCATGCGGATGGCGCTGAGCATGTACGGCACCAGCAGGGCGTTGACCACAAACCCGGCCCTGTCGGGTGCCGTGATGACCTTTTTGCCAAGGGCCGCCGTGGCATAGTCCCGGATGCGCTCAACAGCCTGGGCCGATGTGCGCAGCGACGGCACCAGCTCCACGAGCTTGAGCACGGGCACCGGGTTGAAGAAATGCATGCCCAGCACATGTTCCGGCCGGGATGTGGCCGAGGCGATCCGGCTGATGGGGATGGAGGAGGTGTTGGAGGCAAGGATCGCTTCGGGGTCCCTGACAGCGGCGTCAATCCGGCGGAAGGCCTCATCCTTGAGCCCGGGTACCTCGGGCACGGCCTCAATGACCAGCTGCCTGTCGGCGAAGGCCTCAAATTCCGTGCCCATGCGGATCCGGGCCAGCGCGGCTGCGCGGTCCCCGGCGTCAAGCTTTCCGGAGTTCACCGCCCGCTCCAGGGACGCGGTGATCCGCGCCAGGCCCGCAGCAGCGGCGTCCGGGTTCATTTCAACCACGACGACGTCGCTGCCGGCGCGGGCGCACACCTCGGCAATTCCTGAGCCCATGAGGCCCGCACCAAGGACGCCGACCCGTTCGATGGACGTCATTGTTTTTGTCCTTCCGTCCGGTTCAAGGCCGCGTAGGCCAACTGTTCAATCAGGAGCGAGGATGCCGCGGAGGATTCCGCCGCCGCGTCGATGGCGGCCTTGGTCCAGGCCACCGCCATTGCCGGCTGCGTGGCCAGGAAGGCCGCCCGCTCGAGGGCCACGGCCAGCATCCGGGCCTGAGGAATCACTTCGCGCACCAGGCCGAGCCGGTGGGCCTCCGAGGCAGGGAACCGTTCGCCGAACAAGATGATCTCCCGGGCCAGCGCCGGCCCCACGGCGCGGACCAGCCGGGTCAACCCTCCGGAGCTGGGCAGGATGCCCAGCCCCACCTCGGGCAGCCCAAACTGGGCAGTATCGGCAGCCACCCGGATGTCGCAGGCCAGGGCCAGCTCGAAGCCGGCGCCCAGGCAGTAGCCCGACACGGCGGCGATGGTGGGCTGCGGAAGCCGGGACACGACGTCGTACACGGAACCGCTGCCCCGGTAGTAGGCGGCAATCCTGTCGGGGGTCATCTCTGGCAGCTAGGAGGTGTCCGCGCCGGCGGAGAAGGCCCGCTCGGACCCGGTGAAGACGATGGCGCGGGCAGCCTGGACCTGGGGAGTGTGGAGGGCGTCCAGCAGGGCCTGTTCCAGCCCTGTGGACAGCGCGTTCAGCTTGGCCGGGCGGTTGAGCTGCAGGACCACGGACGTGCCGTGCTCCTGCAACCCAACCAGCGGCGCGGGGTCAGGTGAGGTCACTGCGCGACGGCCCCGGCGTACCCGAGCAGGCCCTCGGCGCCGCGCTTGCTGATCTCATTGCCAATGATGACCGTCTGGATCTCCGAGGTGCCCTCCCAAATGCGGTCCACGCGCAGTTCGCGCCACAGCCGCTCCACGGGGTTTTCGCGCATGTAGCCGCGGCCGCCAAAGATTTGCAGGGCATTGTCCACACAGCGGTTGGACGCCTCGGACGCACCAAGCTTGATGACAGCCGCCTTGGCGTTGAGCAGCTTTCGGTCCATGCCCTGATCCGCTTCCCAGGCCACCTGGTAGGTCAGGACGCGGTTGGTCATGATGTCCACAGTGTTTTGGGCCAGCATGCGCTGGATCAGCTGGAAGTCCAGGATGGGCTTGCCGAACTGCACGCGCTCCTTTGCGTAGTCGGCGGCCAGCAGGGTGGCGCGCTCGGCGGCACCGATGGTGCGTGCGGCGATCATGAGCCGCTCCTCGACAAACCAGTCACGGGTGAGTTCGTAGCCTTGGCCAATCTCGCCCAGGATCTTGTCCGCACCGACCCGCACATCCTCAAAGAGGAATTCTGGGTGCTCGTATACAAAGGTGTGGGTGTAGCGCGGGGTGCGCTTGACCGAAACACCGGGGAGGTCTTTGTCGACCAGGAACATGGTGGGCGCACCGTCCACGCTGGCCAGCAGCAGGATGAAGTCGGCGGCATCGCCCACGGTGACGAAGAGTTTCTCGCCATTGATGATGTAGGAGTCACCGTCCCTGACCGCGGTGGTCTGGATGTTCTGCGGATCCGAACCTGCCTCCGGCTCCGTGATGGCGACAGCATCGCGCCGTTCACCATTGATCTCCGGTATCAGGAATTCCTCGCGCTGGGCCGGGGTGCAGGCCTTGAGGGCGTTGGCGGGGCGCCACATGGTGTCCCACAGGGCGCCGGTCAGCTTGCCCACTTCTTCCGAGACAATGGCATGTTCCAGGGTGTTGAGCCCTGCGCCGCCCCATTCAGCGGGCATGTTGATGGCGGCCAGTCCGTGGTTCTTGATGAGCTGCTTGACTTTTTCGTGCTGTTCGGCGGAAAGGCCGTTGTTCATTTCGCAGTCAAGCTCGTACTGCTTCATTTCCTCGGTCCAGGCGATGGCGCGCTGCTTGAGTTCGATCTGGCGGGGTGTGAACCGGAAGTCCATGGTGGTCTGCTTTCTTGGGGTTTGGGGAAACGGTTGAGTGGGGAAGGCGTTAGTCGAGGACGATTCGGGCGTCCAGGGCAATGGCCCGCCCGGGCAGTGCGGCAACGGGGTTGCATTCGATTTCACTGATTTCGGGGTGTTCAGCGGCCAGCACAGACAGCCTGGCAACAATCTCGGCCGCCGCATCGAGGTCGACAGGCGCCCTGCCGCGTGCACCGGTCAGCAGGGCTGCGCCGCGCAGCGAAAGCAGCAGCCGGCGCGCCTCCTCAGGGGTGACAGGGCCCAGGGCACACCGCACATCGCGGAGGACTTCGGCAAACACGCCGCCCAGGCCCACCAGCACAATCGGTCCAAAGCGGGGGTCGCGGCGCACCCCGACAAGGAGTTCCACGGCTCCGGACAGCTGGGCCATTTCCTCCAGCGAGCACGACGGCGGCGCCAGCCGGGCCTGAACATCGTCCCAGGCAGCTTCCAGGGCCGACGCGTCTGCGATGCCCAGCACCACGCCGCCGCGGTCGCTCTTGTGCTCATCGCCGAGCGCCTTGAGCACCAGCGGGTAGTTCAGCCCGCGGGCCGCCGACAGGAGTTCGTCCCGCGTTGCCACTTCGGCGGCCGCGACGAAGGGGATTCCAGCGCCGGCCAGCAGCCGGCGTGAAGGGTAGTAGCCGGCATCGGTGACGGGCTCGGCGGGTGCGGGGAGCACTGGCACGCCGGTGGCCGGCTCCGCATGGCGCCGGGCCAGCCGGCCCAGCGCCCAGGCGGCTTCCTCGATGCCGCGGTAGACGGGAACGCCGCCGCCTCGCAAAGCGTCCGCCGCGGCCGACTCCCAGTTCATGGTCTGCACCACCACGGTGCCACCGCGTGCTGCCGTCGAGGCGGCCATGGCGTGGGCCGCCTCGATCTCCTTTTGGGCCAGCTCGGGCCCGTAGGAGCCGTAGCCGCCAAAGTAGCCGCTCATTAAGGTGGCATCCACGGCGTTACTGGCCGTAAGGCGGTCCAGGACCCGGGCGAAGCACATGATGTCCTGCTCACCGCCGCCGGCCACGTCCACCGGGTTGCTGACTGCGGCGGTGGGTGGCAGTTCGGCAGCCACGGCGGCCTGCAGTTCCGCGGGAAATTCCATGACGTCCAGCCCCTGCGCCGCGGCACTGTCGCTGGCCACCGAGGCCTGTCCGCCGCCGTCGGCGAACACCGCGGTCCGGGAGCCGGCCGGCACCCTGCTGCGCACCAGGGCCTGCAGCAGGTGGGCCATCTGGGCCGGTGAGGCGACCTGTTCGATCCCCGCGGCCCGGCAGGCAGCATCCACAACGATGCCGGAGGACACCATGGCACCAGTGTGGGACTTGGCGTTGCGCACCGAGGCGTCCGTGGCGCCCACAGTCAGCAGGACCACCGGCTTCCCCGCGGCGGCTGCCTTGGCCGCGGCGCGGGCAAAGCGGCGGCCGTCCCGGAAGTCCTCGCAGTAGACGGCGATGGCGGCCGTGCCGGCGTGTCCGGCATAGGCCTCGATCAGGTCGGCGGCGTCCAGGTCGGCCTGGTTGCCCAGGCTGGCAAAGCGCGACACGCCCAGGCCGTGGTCCACCAAGAGGGTGCACAGCTCCAGGGCAAGGTTTCCGCTTTGGGAAATGACGCCAATGTTGCCCACCGGGAATTCGTTGGAGGCCAGCGTCAACCCCGAGGTGTGGTCCAGCACGCCGAGGCAGTTGGGGCCCAGCATGCGTGCGCCGGCGGCCTGCACCTTGGCGGCGACCCGGCGCTCCAGTTCCAGCCCCTCGCCTCCGGCTTCGCCCAGGCCGGCGCTAATGCCGACAATTGCCTTGGCCCCGGCCGCGAGCGCATCGTCCACCGCGGCCTCAAACCCTGCCGCGGGAACCGCGATGACGGCCAGTTCCACGGGACTACCGACGGCGGTCACGCTGGGCACAGTGGGCAGCCCCAGCACGGTGCTGCGGGTCCTGTTGACCAGGTGGACGGGGCGGGTGCCCTTCAGTGCCTGCACGGCAATCCAGTTGCCGTATTTTCGGGTGTCGTCACTGGCACCCACAATGGCCACGGCGTTCGGTGAAAACAGCGCATCCAGGCCGGATGCCGGGTGGTTGCCGTCCGTTCCGGTGCGGGCCGGGGCTGCGTTGTCAATGATGCTCGTCATCAGGGCTCCTTCGTGGGAACGGGACGGCCGGAGCCCCAAGCGTTGGCTCCGCCGTCAATGTCAATGGTGGTTCCGGTGATGTACCGGGCCGCGTCCGTGGCCAGGAAGGCAATGACACCGGAAACGTCCTCGGGGCGGCCCAGGCGGCCCAACGGCACTCCCTGCTCCCACCCCCGCCGGGCTTCTTCCGTGTACTGGTCCAGGCCTTCGCTTTCGATGCTGCCCGGTGCCACGGCAACGGAGCGGATGCCGTAACGGCTCCACTCCAGGGCCAGCCCGGAGGCCAGGTTTTCGACGGCGGCGCGGGCCGCCGTGGCATGCACCATGCCCGGAATGCCGCGGTGAGGAGAGAATGCCATGAAGACCAGCAGTCCGGAGCGGTTGGGGATCATGCTGCGCACGGCCACCTCGCGGGTAAGATTCCAGACGGCCTCCACGGAAAGCCGGTGGACGGCGCGCCAACCGTTGAGGCTGATGTCTTCCGCCGGAGCCTGGAACTGGCCGCCGGCGTTGTTGACAAGCACGTCGACGCGCCCGAACTCCGACACCGCACGGTCCACCAGTTCCACCACATGGTCAGCGTCCCGGATGTCCCCGGCAACCGTGATGGCTTCAGAGCCTGCCGCCCGGACCAGTTCGGCCGTTTCCTGGAGCAGTTCCGCCCGGCGGCCGGCGAGGACCAGCCTTGCCCCCGAGCGCGCCATGGACAGGGCCGTGGCACGGCCTATGCCTGTGCCGCCGCCGGTCACCAGGGCAACCTTGCCGGCCAGGGCTTCGGGATGGAGGCTCGGTGCCGGCGCACCGCCGTCGAACCCGCCGCTCACAGCGCCACGCCGTTCGGTTCCGCGGCGTAAACCTGGCTGGGCAGCTGGAAGTTTGGCGTGGCCGACATCAGCGAACGGGTGTAGTCATGCTGCGGGTTGTCAAAAATGTCCGCGACGTCACCAAACTCCACAATCCGCCCCCGCTCCAGGACCGCCACCTGCTGGGCGATGTTGCGCACCAGGGCAATGTTGTGGGTGATGAACAACAGCGTCAAGCCCATTTCGGCCTGCAGTCCCCGCAGCAGGTCCACCAGGGACGACTGCACGGAAACGTCCAGGGCCGAGGTGATCTCGTCGCAGATCAGGACCTCCGGTTCGGTCGCCAGCGCCCTGGCGATGGCCACACGCTGGCGCTCGCCGCCGCTGAGCTGGTCCGGGTACCGGCGGGCATGGTCCGGCCGCAGGGAGGCACGTTCCAGCGCCGTTGCCACAATGTCGCGGGAGTTCTTCACCTTTCCGCGCACGGCCAGGACAGGCTGGAGGATCAGTTCCTCCACGGTGCGCCGCGGGTTGAGGGACTCATAGGGGTTTTGGAAGATGTACTGGACGCGGCGGCGCTGCTCCCTGGTTCGCTTGAAGCTGCTGGTGGCCAGCGGTTCGCCGGAGAGCTCCAGGCCCCCCGTGAAGTTGTGGTGCAGGCCCGCAATGCAGCGGCTCAGCGTTGTCTTGCCGGAACCGGATTCGCCCAGCAAGGCCACGCAGTCCCCGGAATAGACGGACAGGTTGATGTCTTCCAGGACAGTGAACTTGCCGTAGCCCGCCTTCAGTCCGCTGATGTCGATGACCGGCTTGTCCCCGTCGGTGCGCACCGACCGCTGCCGTTGCGGCCGGGCGTGTGCCGGCGGCAGGGGCGTCCCAGCCTTGAAGCAGCGCACGCTGTGCCCTTCCCCCACATCCGTGGCCTCCGGGGGTGACACCTTGCAGCCGCTGTCGGCGATGGGGCAGCGGGGCGCGAAGGCGCAGCCCTGCGGCCGTGCCATGGGCGACGGCGCGTTCCCCGGGATGCCGACCATGGGCCGGACGGCGTCCAGGTCCGGCACTGCGAGCAGCAGCCGGCTGGTATAGGGGTGTGAGGGGTGGTCCAGGACGTCCGCCGTCCGGCCGATCTCCACGATCCGCCCGGAATACACGACGGCGATGCGGTCCGCCAGCTCTGCCACCACGGCCATGTC
>Ga0157370_10009053_pt1 | contig 10681 bp, 9 predicted proteins | sample C35metaG_FD_113463 | JGI IMG/M metagenome (GOLD analysis project Ga0157370, IMG submission 113463) | Corn rhizosphere microbial communities from Kellogg Biological Station, Michigan, USA - C3-5 metaG | ecosystem: Host-associated > Plants > Roots > Rhizosphere > Soil | place: USA: Michigan... | reverse complement strand
CCGGACGGCATCACCTTCGCGCCGCTCGGCCAGGACAACGAGCGGCTCTACTCGCTCGTCGGCTGGGACGAGAAGTTCGCTGCGCACAACGCGGCGGTCTGGCAGCACGGCCTGTTCGTCCACGTTCCGAAGGGCGTCGTGCTCGAGAAGCCCCTGTACGTCCGGATCGCGAACTCGGTCGACGAAGGCTCGCTCTTCTGGCGGCTGCTCGTCGTCGCCGAGGAGGGATCCAGTTTCACGCTGATCGAGGAGTACACCTCGTCGCGCCCCGACCTGCCCGCCTACTCCAACGCGGTCGCGGAGCTGTTCGTCGAGCAGGCGGCGAAGCTCGAGTACGTCTCGATCCAGAACCTCTCGCGCGAGACGTGGCATTTCGCCACGCACCACGCGCGCGTCGAGCGCGATGCCGAGCTCGACTGGGTCGCCGGCGGCTTCGGGTCGAAGAAGGGAAAGATCCGCATCCAGAATGACCTGAACGGGCCCGGCGCGACCTCGCGCGTCACCGGGGCCTACTTCGCCGACGGGGAGCAGCACCTCGACTACGACACCTTCCAGGAGCACATCGCTCCGTCGACCGAGTCAGACTTCGCGTTCAAGGGTGCGCTGCGCGAGACCGCGCGTGCCGTGTGGCGCGGGATGATCCGGGTCGAGCCCGACGCGCAGAAGACGAACGCCTACCAGGAGAACCGCAACCTGCTGCTTTCGCCGGACGCGCACGCCGATTCGATTCCGGGTCTCGAGATCATGGCGAACGACGTTCGCTGCACGCACGGTGCGACGCTCGGCCGCGTCGACCGTGATCAGCTCTTCTACTTGATGGCGCGCGGCCTCTCGCGCACGCAGGCGGAGCGGTTGATCGTGCGCGGGTTCTTCCAGGACGTGCTCGACCGAATCGAGCTCGAGCCGGTGCGTGAAGCGCTCGGCGCCGCGCTCGAAGCGCGCATTCCGCAGGCCTGAGTCACGGAGAAGCTGTGAGCGGCGGGTTGCCGCAGGCCGGGCTGACCAGGACGCCTCCCAGGTCCTGAACGGGCCCGAAGTGGTGCATCTCGTTGCCGTTTGGGTGCACATAGATCCCGATCGAGAGCACCCGGCTCACGTGCTTGGCCCGCGCAAGCGAGAGGATCTGCGCGGGTGTCGGATTGTCGAGCGTGTAGGTGAGCTCCTGCACGACCGGGTTCGTCAGGTAGTACGGCGGCGGCTTCGGTTGCAGGTAGCCCTCCGCCATCCGGAACCAGAAGCCGCTCTCGGCCTGCCACAGCATTGAGTTGCCCCAGAACCCATAGGGAAAGACGAGCACGTTCTCGTTGCGCGGGAAGCAGATCTTGTAATAACTCCGCGTGAAGAACGGCCAGCGCTCCGGCGTCGTGCGGTAGTCCGCCCGCCAGAACCCGGGCATGAGCGCGAACATCGCGAGCGCCGGTAGCGCAATTGCAAGCGCGCCGCGCCGTCGTGCCGTCCAGAGTGCGACGATCACCGCGGCGAGCAGCGCGGTGAAGACCGAGAAGCGCGCGGGCAGAACGTTGTTGAGCAGCGGTAGCCGTGCGACTTCCCGCCACGGCAGCCAGGCCACGTTCTGCCCGTTTACCCAGAGCGACGTTCCGAGCGTTGCGAGCGCCGAGAGCAGCAACGCTGCGAGCAGGAAGCGCGTGGTCGCGAGGCGCCGGAAGCGCACTCCGAACCAGGCGACGATCACGAGGGTCGGCAGCCCGAGGTAGGCGCCGCGCTCGGCGTCGTTGCTCGGGAAGTGCGACGAGAGATGCCAGCGGCCGAGAATCGCGATCTGGTGCGTCGGTACGACGAAGTTGAGCAGGTCGGCGTCGAAGAGTGAGGGCTGGTTGATCGAGCCCGACTCGAAGCCGGTGAGCGCGTAGTAGACGAATGGGCTCGTGAGCAACAAGGCGAGCGCGTAGGCGCCGGTGAGTGGCCGCACGATCGCCTTGATGCGCGGGCGGCTGGTGCCCACAAAGACGAATCCGAGGGCAAGGGCGACGGCGAGCGCAAGCGACGTCGTGAAGAGGATCTCCGTCGAGAAGGTGAGCTGGAGCGCGAACAGCACACCGAGCCTCCAGGCAAGGCCGCGGCCGTCGAGCGTTCCCTCGAGGAAACGCACGGTCACGAGCGCGATCAGCGGCAACAGGAAGACCGAGCTCGCATGCATGTGACCGAGCTCCTGGCCCAGCACATACGAGGAGAAGCCGAACAAGTAGCCGCCCGCGACGGATGCCCAGGTCGAGCGCGTCAGGTGCCGGCAGAGCAGGTAGGCCGTAAACGCGGCCAGCGCCGGCAGCAGCAGTGCGGCGACGTTGTAGGAGGCGGTTGGGCCGAAGAGCAGCGTCAATGGAGAGAAGGCGAGCGCGAGCCCGGGGATCGACGTCGCCCACGTAAGGTTGAGGCCGTCGGGCGCGAAGATCGCGTGCGTGACGAACGGGTTCTCGCCGTGCAGGATCGCGTGCGGCCACCACGCGAACGACCAGATGAAGATCTGCGGGTCGCGGCCCTGGCCGATGTACGGGCGGCCGGGATGCGGCAGCAGCCGCCAGCCGAAGTACGCGAACGAGACGCAGACGTAGCCGAGCAGGACGACGGCGTTCGTGGGCACCCGCCTCCGCATCCGGGCCGATCCTACGCCGAGGGCCCGCCGCTACAGTAGGAACATGGCCGTTCAGGTCTCTCCGGCGCTTGACGCCGCCAAGCTGCGTGCGGACTTTCCGATCTTCGAGCAGCGCTTCCACGACAAGTCGCTTGTCTACCTCGACTCGGCGGCGAGCTCTCAGAAGCCGCGCCAGGTGCTCGACGCGATGACCCATTTCTACGAGACCTCCTATGCCAACGTGCATCGCGGGGTCTACGAGCTCGGTGAGCGCGCTACTGCGGGTCTCGAGGGTGCGCGCGAGAAAGTGCGCGGCTTCGTCAACGCCCCGACAGAGCGAGAGATCATCTTCGTTCGCAATGCGACCGAGGCACTCAATCTGGTCGCCTACGCCTGGGGCCTCACGAATCTCGGCCCGGGCGACACGGTGCTCGTAACCGAGCTCGAACACCACTCGAACTTCGTGCCGTGGCAGTACATCGCAAAGCGCACCGGCGCCGAGTTCGCGATTCTCCCGGTTTCGGAAAGTGCCGAGCTTCGGCTCGATCTGCTCGATGGCCTCGAAAACGTCAAGGTAGTCGCGTCGGGCCTCGTCTCCAACGCGGTCGGCACGGTCAACGACGTGACGCGGATTGCGGAGTGGGCTCACGAGCACGGCGCGATCCACGTGTGCGACGCCGCACAGGGGGCACCGCATCGGCGGATCGACGTCCAGACCCTCGGCACAGACTTCCTCGCCGTCTCGGGTCACAAGATGTGCGGGCCGAGCGGAATCGGTTTTCTCTGGGGCCGCACCGAGTTGCTGCTGGCGATGGAGCCGTTCTTGATGGGTGGCCACATGATCCGCAAGGTGACGGCGGAGCAGACGACCTGGGGCGAGCTGCCGGCGAAGTTCGAGGCCGGCACTGCGCCGATGGCGGAGGCTGTCGGCCTCGGTGCAGCGATCGACTATCTGGAAGCCGTCGGGCTCGAGACGATCGAGCAGCACGAGCACACGCTCGCCGCCTATGCCCTCGAGCAGCTCGGCGAAATCCCGGGTGTCACGCTCTACGGGCCGCCCGCCGACCGGCGCACCGGCATCGTCAGCTTCAACGTCGAAGGCGTGCACCCACACGACGTCGCGCAGCTCCTCGACCTCGACGCGATCTGCGTGCGCGCGAGCCACCATTGCTGCCAGCCGTTGATGCACAGGCTCGGCGTCGCCGCAACGAACCGCGCGAGCTTCTACCTCTACAACACGCAGGATGATGTCGACCGGCTCGCCGCGGGCATTCGTCACGTGATCGAGGTGCACGCGTGAGCGACGACTTCGACGAGAACTTCTATCGCGAGGTGATCCTCGACCATTACAAGCACCCGCGGAACTACGGCACGATCGAGGAGCCGCACGCGCATGCCGAGGGCCAGAACCCGCTTTGCGGCGACGAGGTGTCGATCGATCTGACCTTCGACGGCAGCGACAAGATCACGGACGTGAAATTCTCCGGCCGCGGCTGTGCGATTTCGCAGGCGGCGACGTCGATGCTGACCGAGCATCTGAAGGGGAAGACCGTGGCCCAGGCGGCCGCTCTCGACAAGCAGACGCTGCTCGACGACGTCGGCATTCCGCTGACGCCGATCCGGCTCAAGTGTGCGCTGCTCGGCCTCGGCGTCGTCAAGGTTGCTCTGCACCGCGCCAAGGGCACGCCCCTGCCGGACGACTGGCAGGGCCTCGACTTTGCCTGACCTCGAGGCCGGGCCCCTCGATCAGCTGCCGCCGGGCGAGATGAAGCTGGTCGAGGCCGCGCCCTACTCGGTCGGGGTCTACAACGTCGACGGCGAGTTGTATGCGATCGAGGATCGCTGCTCGCACGACGACGGCCCGCTCTGCATGGGCAACTGGGACCCTGAGACCGGTGTCGCCTTCTGCCCCCGCCACGGCGCGAGCTTCGACATCAAGACCGGCAAAGCGCTGGCCCTGCCCGCCTACCTGCCGGTCCGCACCTTCCCCGTTCGGATCGAGGACGGGGTGGTCAAGATCGAGACGTAGGACCGACTCCGTCTTGACCGGCTCGGTAAAGTACGGGCTAACCGCGGAAAGGAGGTGGTCCGGCTAGATGGAGATTTCCTGTACGGGCAGTGGAGGTACCAGCTCGTAGAGGCGTGTCCCCGGGACCGAACCGGGAAACCGCCTAGCCAGCGTGGGGGACTCGCGCAGCAGACGCGCCGCCGATCGAGGATCGGCCGGAAAGCGCCTCTACGAAGTCCAAGCTGGTCACCGGATCGAGGGCCGCCGTCGTGCGGCCCTCTTTCTTTTCAACACCTGTACGTCGTCCGGAACGACGTACCGTTAAGAAATTGTGGAGCGGCGTTCGTGCAGGGCTTTTCTGCGCCGCACCGTCGTAAGCCGACATGTCGTTCCGCTGGTTTTGGACATGTCTGCACGCCTGCTCAGAGACATGTCTTCAACAGGCGCGTTTGATCTGTTCGTCCAGCGGCACGCGCGGCAGGTCGAAGGTGCGGGCGGCGTCGAGCTCGGCTGAGACGACGTTGTCGCCACCGTCTTCGATCATCGTCACCTGGTCGGCGGAGAGCGGCGAGCCGGGGAGCCACTCGGTCAGGCGCGCGCCCGTGCGCGCGAGGCCGGCCGGAATGTGGACGAGCGAGCGGCGCTTGCCGAGCGCCGCCGCGATTCGCAAGTAGAGCTCGTTCCAGCTCAGCTGCTCGGGCCCGCCGAGATCGAACGTCTGGTTCGCAATCCCCGGATGCTCGAGTGCTGCGACGAAATGCGCCGAGACGTCGTCGACCCAAACCGGCTGGAGCCGCGCCCTGCCCGAGCCGATCACGGGGACAACCGGCGAGAGCCGTACCTGGCCGACAAGCATCGGCAACGCGCCGGCGTCGGCGCCGAAGACGATGCTCGGCCGGATGATCACGTGCTCGAGGCCCGAGTCGTGAACGTCGTGCTCGAGCTGCCATTTCGCGGCGAAGTACGGCGTGAGCGTGCGCGTATGCTCGCCGACACCGAGCGCGCTCATCTGTACGAGGCGCTGGGCACCCACGGCGCGCGCGGCATCCAGGACGTTGCGGGTGCCGACGACGATCGTTTGCTCGAAGTCGGAGGGCCGACCGCGGATGATTGCGACAAGATGCATGATGTGGGTGCAGCCGCGCGCCGCCGCGAGCAGGCTGTTCGCGTCGGTGACGTCTCCGGTTGCGACCTCGGCACCCCAGTTCGCGAGCCGCTCTCCCTTCGCAGGGTCGCGTACAAGCGCGCGCACGTCGACGTCCCGCCCACGCAGTGCGTGCACGATGTTCGATCCGATGAACCCGGCCGCGCCGGTGACGAGGACCTTCATTCGAAATTCTTGTAGTAGCGGCTGGGCGTCGGCCCCTTCTGCCCCTGGTACTTCGAGCCGATTGCGCCCGAGCCGTACGGCGCGGCCGCCGGCTCGGACAGCTCCATGAAGGAAAGCTGGCCGATCTTCATCCCCCGGTAGATCGTGATCGGCAGATTGGCCACGTTCGAGAGCTCGAGCGTAACGTGCCCGTCCCAGCCCGGGTCGATGAAGCCGGCGGTCGAGTGGATCAGCAGCCCGAGCCTCCCCAGGCTCGATTTCCCTTCCAATCGCGCCACCAGGTCGTCCGGCAACCGCACCCGTTCGAGCGTCGAGCCGAGCACGAACTCTCCCGGATGGAGGATGAACGGCGCGTCGTCGATCTCGACGAGCTCAGTCAGGTCTTCCTGCGCGGTCTTGACGTCGATGTAGGGGTAGAGGTTGTTGCGGAAGACCCGGAAGTAGCGATCGACGCGAACATCCACGCTCGAAGGCTGCAGGAGCGCGGGATCGTAGGGGTCGATCTCGATCCGGCCCTCCTCGAGCAGGCGCGCAATCGTGCGGTCTGACAGAACCATCGCGTGATTCTCGCAGCTAACCTCAGGGCATGGCCACGACCCGGACGATCCAGCTGCGTACCGAGATTCCGGGCCCCCGCTCGCGCGAGATCGTCGAGCGGGCCGGTCGCGCGGTGGCCAAGCCGCTCGCGCTGACCTTCCCGATCGTGGCCGACTCGGCACGTGGCGTGACGATCACGGACGTCGACGGCAACACCTTCATCGACTTCGCGGGCGGCGTCGGGACGCTCAACGTCGGCCACTCTCACCCCGACGTCGTCGCCGCCGCCCAGGAGCAGCTCGACCGCTTCAGCCACACCGACTACACGGTTGTCCCGTACGAGGTCTACGTCACCCTCGCCGAGCGGCTCGGTGCGCTTGTGCCCATCTCGGGACCGGTGAAGGCGGCGTTCTTCAATGCGGGCACCGAGGCGGTCGAGAACGCGGTCAAGTTCGCGCGGCTCGCGACGAAGCGCTCCGCCGTGATCTGCTTCGAAGGCGCCTTCCACGGACGCACCTTCCTCTCGCTCTCGCTCACGGCGAAGTCGAAGCCGTACAAGGATGGGCTCGGCCCGTTCTCGCCCGAGGTCTACCGGGTGCCCTTCCCGTACGAGTACCGCGGCGTCACCGCCGCCGACGCGCTCGACGCGCTCGAGCGCGCATTCGCCGAGCAGGTTGCGCCGGAATCGGTCGCGGCGATCATCGTCGAGCCGGTGCAGGGGGAAGGCGGCTTCGTCGTCGCGCCGCAGGAGTTCATGGCGGGCCTGCGCGCGCTATGTGACAAGCACGGGATCGTGCTGATCGCCGACGAAGTGCAGACGGGCTTCGGGCGCACCGGTCGTTTCTTCGCCTGCGAGCACTACGGCGTCGAGCCCGACCTCGTCTGCGTGGCCAAGTCGATCGCGATGGGCCTGCCGCTGTCGGGTGTGCTCGGCCGCGCGGAGATCATGGATGCAGGCTCTCCGGGCGCCGTCGGCGGCACCTATGTGGGCAACCCGGTCGCACAGGTGGCCGCGCTCGCCGTGCTGGACGTGTTCGAGTCGGAAGGCCTGGTCGAGCGCTCAGGCCAGATCGGCGAGGTGGTCAGGGGGCGGATGCTCTCCTGGCAGGAGCGCTGGCCGGTGATCGGGGACGTCAGGGGGCTCGGCGCGATGCTCGCGATCGAATTCGTCTCCGGCTCGGCCGCCAAGACCCCAGCCCCCGAGCTGGCGCGGGCCGTGATCGACGAGGCATTGACCCGCGGCCTGCTGCTGATCAGCTGCGGGATCCATTCCAACTGCATCCGTGAGCTGGCACCGCTCGTGATCACCGACGCCGAGCTGGATGAAGCGCTGGGCGTCTGGGAAGAGGCGCTTGCCGCTGCCCTGGATTAGTTGGCTCGTCCCCGGGGAAGGGGTCTCCATTGATGGTTCGTGACGTTGTTGCCGGGCGCTATGAGCTCGAGGAGCTCGTCGGCTCCGGGGGGATGTCGAGCGTCTTTCGCGCCCGAGACCGGGTACTCGAGCGCACCGTCGCCCTGAAGGTGCTGCACCGCCAGCTGGTCGACGACGAGGAATATGTCGAGCGCTTCCGCCGCGAGGCGCAGATGGTCGCCGGCCTGCTGCACCACAACATCGTCACCGTGATCGACCGCGGAGAAGACGAAGGCACGCCGTTCATCGTCTTCGAACACGTCGGCGGCGAGAACCTGAAGCAGCTCGTCGAGCGGGAAGGGCCGCTGCCGATCGAGCGCGCGCTCGATCTCGCGATCCAGATCGCGCATGGCCTGGCCTTCGCCCATCAGAACGGCTATATCCATCGCGACGTCAAGCCGCAGAACGTGCTCCTGAACGGCAACGGCGAAGCGAAGGTGACGGATTTCGGCATCGCACGCTCGCTCGACCTGCATCGCGGCGTCACGCAGACCGGCGCCGTGCTCGGCACCTCCGAGTACATTGCGCCGGAGCAGGCGCAAGGCCAGCATGTGGACGAGCGCACCGACGTGTACTCGCTCGGGATCCTCGTGTACGAGCTGCTCACCGGGCAGTTGCCCTTCTCGGGCGAGAACTTCGTCGCCATGGCGATGCAGCACATCAACGAACCGGCACCGCGGGTATCGGAGCGGCGTCCCGGCATTCCTCCGCGGCTCGACGCAGCTGTCGCGTGCGCGCTCGCGAAGCGGCCCGACGACCGGTTCGCGACCATGGCCGACTTCGGTCGCGAGCTCGAGGGCTGCCTCGCCGAGGGCAGTTCGCCGACGATGGTGCTTTCCCCACCGCGGGCTCAACCTGCAAGGCGTGCGCGGCGACGGCCGCACCTGCCGGTCGCGGCAATTCTCGTCGCACTCGGACTGGTGATTGCCGCCGCGGTGCTCGCGGTCGTGATCGTTCGCGACCACGGCTCTCCCGGCTCGACGGCCGGCGCCGCCGGTACGCCGATCGCGCTGAGCGGTGTTACCGCCTACGATCCACCCCCCGGCAACGGAAACGAGCACAACTCAGACGCGCCGAAGGCGACAGACGGCAATAACGGGACCTTTTGGGAGACGGAGGATTACCGCTCGCCGCTCGCAGCACTCGGAAAGAAAGGGGTTGGACTCGTCCTTCAGCCCGCCGCCGGGACTGCGACGCTCCATCACGTCACGTTGACCACCGACACACCGGGTTTCACTGCCGAGATCCAGGCAGGCGACAGCCCGAACGGTCCGTTCCACTCCGTGTCGAGTCCGCAGACCGTCAACAGTGAGACGACGTTCGACCTCGCCAACGCGCGGGGGTCGTACTTCGTCGTGTGGATCACGAACCTCGGGCCCCACCCGCAGGTGCACGTCAATGAAGTCACTGCGGACTAGCCTCGTTCTGCTTGCACTTGCCCTGGCCGCGCCTGCGGCGGCCGCGAATGGGCCCACGCTCCACTTCACGCTCTTCGCCCAGACCGACCTGCCGCTCGGCCAGGCGCTGTGGACCGGCCGGGAGTGGCTCTGGAATGCCGAGAACCTCGGCCAGATCGAAGCGGCCGACAGCGGTGGCGGCCACGTCAGGCCCTTCGCGGCGTTCGATCAGGGCGGCGAGGAGATGCGCTGCGCGGTGCCGCCGAACAAGTACTGGCCAGACGGCGTCTACTGCCACACGCCCGACAACCGCATCGTGCGCCTGAATCGCGACGGCTCCAACTTGACGGTGCTTGCGCGGCTCCCCGCGGGCAGCAATTCCGACGGGGCGATCGCGTTCGACGACGCCGGGCGCTTCGGCTACGCGCTGCTCGCCGCCACGGGCGGCTCGGCCTCCGATGGCGGTCAGCTCTTCGCGGTGCGCAAGGACGGGCGCGTGCAGCCGATCGGCTCCTACCCGGGTCCAGGCGGCGCCGAGAACATCGCGATCGCTCCCGCGAAGTTCGGAACGGCATCCGGCTGGTGCCTGTTCTCGATCGACCACGACAGCGCCGAGGGCCGGCTGCTCGCGATGGATCGCAAGGGCAACGTGAAGACGCTTGCGACCGGCCTCGGCAACGGGCTCAATCCGATCATGGTCGTCAAGGGGCAGCACGCATCGGGAGGGCCGGCGCCGGGGTTCTATGTTGCCGACACGATCAGCCGTCAGATCTGGCTCTCGGACGCGTCTCTGTCGAGCGGTGTCGTCGTCGGAACCGAGCTCACAGGCGACTTCTGGTGGATCACTGCATCGGCGAGCGGGTTCGCAGTCGTACCGCTGACAACAGACCTACCGCGGCAAGCCTGGAACCTGGAGGGCTCGAGTTTCGTACCCTAGTGTCAGGCTTGAGCCTGACACTCAGTAGCGCAGCCCCGCCCGCCGTTTTTGCCGTTCGAGCGCCAGCTCGATCAACCGCTCCAGCAAGTCGGCGTACGGAATCCCTGCTGCCTCGAAGAGCTTCGCGTAGACGCTCGTCCCGGTGAAGCCGGGGATCGTGTTCAGCTCGTTGACGAGCACCTCGCCGTCGTTCCGCACGAACATGTCGACCCGCGCCATCCCCTCGCATTCCGATGCGACGAAGGCGGCAAGCGCGAGCTCGCGCACGCGGGCGATCTGCGCGGGCGTGATCCGGGGTGGCACCACGAGCTCCATCCCACCGTCTTCGTACTTCGCGGAGTAGTCGTACCACTCCCTGCCTGAGACGACGATCTCGCCCGGCAGAGACACCGTCGGCGCTTGGTTCCCGAGTACGCCTACCTCGACCTCGAGCCCGTCGACGAATTCCTCGACGAGCACCTTCTCGTCATG
>Ga0157370_10009052_pt1 | contig 10682 bp, 7 predicted proteins | sample C35metaG_FD_113463 | JGI IMG/M metagenome (GOLD analysis project Ga0157370, IMG submission 113463) | Corn rhizosphere microbial communities from Kellogg Biological Station, Michigan, USA - C3-5 metaG | ecosystem: Host-associated > Plants > Roots > Rhizosphere > Soil | place: USA: Michigan... | reverse complement strand
CCGAACGGCGCGAGGTGCCGAACGGCGCGAGGTGCCGAACGGCGCGAGGTGCCGAACGGCGCGAGGTGCCGAACGGCGCGAGGTGCCGAACGGCGCTGGATGGCGACGAGGGGTCAGCGGGACAGCAGCGAGTTCAGCATCTTCACAATTACGACCAACAGGTTGTGAAGCGGCCAGTACTCCGCCGACGCAATTCGGTTGCTGCGAAAATTGGCCCCGAGATGCTGAATTGTTTCCTCGGCTTCGCCGCGAGCGATTTCGAGGGGCCGAGCCCGATCACGCCCTGTGCCTCGCCCGAACCCCTCACTAATGTTCGCTCCGATTGACTGCACAGAATCTCGCAATTGCGAGACATGCAGTAGTCGGCGTGGTGATCGGTCAATCAGTCGATTGACTCCATCTGTCGCTCGCCTTGCGGCATCGAGGACATCGAGATCACGGTGTGGCACGACGCCAAGCTAGGCGGCCATCGGACGCAGAGCGTAACCGATTTGGCTCGGGCATCGCCGATTGGGCTCGCGTTCGTACTTTCTCTATCCCTTTCTGGAATTGGCGCCGTTCGGCATTACGCGCCGTTCGGCACCTCGCGCCGTTCGGCACCTCACTTTCATCGCCCTCCCGCAATGAAATCGCTCATGAGCCACAGCCATCTGCTCGCCGAGTGCACCCATACTTCCTTGTAGACGTACGTGTTCTGCGAAGGCCAGTACGGCAGATCCGTCTCGCCGCGACTCTGCATCCCGACGGGCAGCGACCCGACGAAGTCTCCCGACGACACACTGTACTGTTGCGCCCAATCGTAGCCTTCACCGTACATCGTGCTTTGCGCGAACGGATTGCGACCGACAATCCACTGCGCCTGTCGCTGCGCCAGATCCAGTCCGGCGCTGTCGCCGCGAAGTCGAGCTGACGCGGCCAGCGCTTTGGCCTGCGAGAGGAGCACGCCGAAGTTGCCGCGCCGGGCAAACCAGACTGGAAAAGCTCGCAAATACCAGCCGTCACCCATCGGCGTTCCCGCCAATACCTGGGCACGATATGACTCGCGCGTCGCCAGGTGGAGCGCGCCGGAGTCCGGCACCTCCTTGGCCTCGTCGGCCAAACGATACACGTACGCCGGGAGCATGCCATACGGTGCCGTGATCGTCGCGCTCTTCTTCTGGTACTCCGCGTACAGCGCGAGAGTCGAATCCCACGCCGGCCGATCGGCATGGTGCGGCAGGGTCTCGACGAGCTGCGTCAGCGCGACGATCGGCGCTTGATCGTTGCCGCGATGGAATTGGTGAAAGAGCGTGTCGCGATCCGGACCCGTGTAGAAGAATCCGGCGAGCGGAAAATCCTTGCCGACGGGCGTTTTCTGCTGTGACGCGAGGATCACCTTGCCGAGCTCCACGGCCTTGTCCGCGTACATCTGCTTGCGCGTCGCGCGGTACAGCTCGAGCGACGCGGTGGCGCCGATGCCCGCGAGCTCGAGGCGCGTGGCGGCGAAGGCAGGCGTGCTCCACGTGCTCGGTCCCTCGACGCCGACGATGGCGTCGCTCCAATCCGCCTCGGCCGTACGCAGGCTGCGCGCGGCAAGCTCGGGGTCGTCCCGCCGTAGCACGCGAGCGGCGATGGCCTCCGCCGCGGCGGCGATGTAGTTCGCGTTCGGATTGTTCTTCGCCTCGCGCAGCCGATCGTCGGCGTCGCCGACGACGTTGTTCGTCCAGAGATTGTGACTCGCGAACCCGATGCGATACCCGCCGTCGAAGCGAACGCGCAGCACCCAGTCGAGCCCCCACTTCCCTTCTTCCATCAAACGCGCGACGAGCGCCGAATCGTCGCCGCGCGCTTGAAGTCGCTCGGCGAGCGCGAACATCGCGTACGTCGCCTCGCCTGTGTTGATCACCCCTTGCGACAGGTCGCCGGCGTCATGCCAGCCGCCACTCATCACGATCTTCTGATCGCCGTGCGTCGCGAACCAATCGAGATGATCGATTCCGTGCGAGCCGGGCACTGCGTAGCCGCACCGCTCGCCGTAGAAAAAGTTGAGCACCTCCCAGATCGTGCGCCTCCACACGTCGCCGCCGATGCGGAACGGCCGCGTGACGGTGTTGCCGGCACGAATCGCGTAACTCCCTGGCGTGTTCACCCCTGAGAAATCCATCTGCTGAAACTCGCCGAGTGGGGTTCGCACGGTCTGCACCTGCTTCCGCAGCACGACCCTGCCCACAACCGTGTCACGCATTTGCACGAGCTCGAAATCGCGCGCCGCGAGATTGCTCGCGATCGCGGTCTTCGAGAACCCGGTTTGGTAGCCGGTGTGGCTGAACGCGATCTTCCCCGGCGCGAGCTTCCAGCCGGTGTGATTGTCGGCATCGACGCGCTGAAGCTCGAGCCCCCCGATCTCGAACGCGACGCGATCGCTGGGCGCGGCGAGCATCTTGTTCACCCAATAGCCGATCTCGAGCATCGTGACGCGGTCGCGCGCGAGGGGCTCGATCTCCCACACGACGTGCGTCCACGCGTCGTTCCTGAGCGTCACGTAATGGATCCCCTCGCGATAGTACTTGTCCGGGACCTTCTCGACGCCGTCGTTGTGCAAGACGATCTCGAGCGGGAGCATCGGGAAGCCCGAGACGTCGGGGCGTATCCACATCGAGATACGGTTATAGCCGGTCCAGTCCTCGCCCGCGAACGTCCGCTGGAGATTCACAGATGACAGCCGGTTGCGCGTCGGCGCCGGCGTGTCGACGAACATCTGCATGTCGACGCGCAGCACACGCATGTCGCCGCGCCGCGGCTCGGCGGGGAACGTGAGCCGCCCCGTGCCGGAAAATCGCCAGGTCCCCGGCCCCGTCATGTCGTCGAGCGCGCGCCTCGCGTACACCGGCTTCTTCAGCCATCCGGCCTCGGCGGAATTCGCCAGGTCGATCGGCATGAGGGGACGAGTGGTCTGCCCGCGCGCCATGTTCGGCGCCGCGGCGCAGAGCACGATGGCCAGCGTGCGCGAGGAGAATCTCACAATGTGAGGAACATACGCTCCGCATTCCACTCCCGCGAATTTGAGTCTCGCACCTCGCCCGGCGAGGCCGATTTGGAGGTCGATAAATTCATGATCGATCCTGAGTGGCTCGGCCGGACCATACACGAGCGAATCATGAAGAGACAGCAGGCGTTGGCGCGGCTCGACGCCGCCTGGACCGACTTCGAGCAGGCGTACGCCGGGTTGTCGGAGTCGGAGCTCACCAGGCCGGGAGTGACGGGCCAATGGTCCGTCCGCGACATCATTGCGCACGTGACCTGGTGGGAGGAGGAGGCGCTCCGGCACCTGCCGCTCATACGCGAGGGCGGCCGGCCGCCGCGATACTCGGTGACGTATGGCGGCATCGACGCGTTCAACGCGCTGATGACGGAGCGGCGGCGGGGCCTGCCGCTCGCGGAGGTGCTGCGCCAGCACGACGAGGTTCACCGGCGTCTCGTCGAGTACGTCGAACGCGCTCCCGAGGAGTTGTTCACCCGGGAGACACGGTTTCGCCGCCGCCTGCGCCTGGACACCTACGGACACTACCCGACGCACGCCCGCGCCATACGGGCGTGGCGACGCGCTATTGCGGCGTCGCCGTCTTCTGCGGAACGGGTTGGATGAGCGCTTGTAGCTCGTTGCCCAGCGCTCCGAGCACGTTGGAGCCCCAGCAATAGGCGCCGCTCGCCCCGACCGCGCACGCGTGACGACGGCCAACGGTGACAGACGTAAAGTCGGTATGCCCGCCGGACACCGGGACGGGCGACACCGACGGTGACGTGCTGCTCACGCCGTTCCCGAGCTGTCCGAAGTCGTCCGCGCCCCAGCAAAATGCCGAACCGCCAGTGGTCACGGCGCACCCGCTGCGGCTGCCGACACTGATCGATTTGTACGTCTGACTCCCCGCCACGGCCATCGGGACGTCATAGAAATCAGTGGCGTCACCGTGACCAAGCTGTCCGGTCTCGTTGCTGCCCCAGCAGAACGCCGCGCCCGTTCGAGTGATACCGCAGGTGTGATCCCCACCGGCGCTCAAGGATGCGAACGTCAGCCCGCCGCTCACCAGCGTAGGGACGTCGATCGGCGATCCAACCGGACCGGCACCGAGCTGGCCCTTGCGATTGTCTCCCCAGCAGAAGGCGGCACCGTCCGCACGCAACGCGCACGTGTGCGACGTTCCCGCGGTAATCATGGTGTACGTTTGCGCGCCGGCGACCGGAACCGGCGTCGTCGAGCTCAATGGGAACGCATCGCCGTTGCCGAGTTGTAGGAGCGCATCATTCCCCCAACACCACGCAGCGCCCACAGGCGTCAGCCCGCATACATGGTTCCCGCCCGCCGCCACACGTGCAAGCGAAATGGCCCCGGCCGAAACCGAGCCCGTGACCAGTGTCGGAGTCGCCGACGTTCCGGTGGACGCGGTACCGTTGCCCAGTTGTCCGGTCGCATTCGAGCCCCAGCAGTACGCGCGGTTGTCCGCGGTCGCACCGCACGCGACGGTCTCGCCGACGCTGACGCTGGTGAGATTGAGACTGCCCGCGATCCTCAGCGGAATGAGTGTGCACCCTTCTCGCGTACCCGTGTCCGTGAAGCACGATGTATCCTTCGCGATGCCGAGCAGGCCGGCGCGTCCAAAACAGTACCCGCGGCCCAGCGGCAACAACCCGCACGTCGCATCATCACCCGCCGAGATCGTCAAGGCGCCCTGTGGGGCGCCGCTCACCGGCGCACTGATGAAATCTCGCGCCAACACCGTTCCCGTGGCGCTCACCGTTTGCCCCGCCGCCGTGACATTCACCCGAGTGGCGCCTGCCTTGAGGAAGACGACGCGCGCCGTCCGCGTCCCGGTCTGACTCACCGCGGCGGCCGTCACGTCCGAGCTGCTGAAGGCGTAAATCGTCCCGGGGACCAACGCTCCATTGGCATCGAGTGCGCTCGCTGTCACGACCACGGTGTCGCCGGCGACGCCGACCAGCGACGTTGGGGAGAGGGTCACTTGCGTTGCTCGGAACGCGACGACGATCGTCGTCGTGGCACGGGCATCGTTCACCCGCGCTGTCACCGTCGTCGTGCCGATCCCGGCCGCCGTCACGACGCCGGTCGGCGACACCACCGCGACCCCGGGATCAGACGACGTCCACTCGACGCCTGTTGGCGTCACCACGGACCGACCGAGCGACGTCGCCGAGAGTGAAAGGGCGAGCGGCGCCGCCGTGGCGACCGTGTCGGCGATGAAGATGGTGTCCGCCGCGGGCGTCAGAGAGAGCGCAAGCCCCGGCGGGGCATTCGAGTCAGTGAGCGAATCGCTGGAGCAGGCGAGGCTGGCCCCGGCAACGAGCACACCAGCGGCGAAGATCAGTCGGGTCGAGCGCATGGATGTCCGGTGGAAGTCGGGGAATCATGAAAGCGAAGGACCCACCGGTGGCGGCTGCCCCCGTTGCGGTCCCGAATGGCATGACGGTTATATGAACGACGACCTCAGGCGAGGACTGTTACATCCGGGGCACATGACGGCGGCAGTCGACACAACGTAATGTCGAACCACGGGCTCCGAAATAGTCGGGCACGGCCGACTGAGGATGCCGGTCTGGAGGCCGCAGGCGGGCTCTCCCGAGCCCTTTCAGGCCGCCTTGAGCCGCCCCTCGAGATACCCGAGCACAGTCATCGTCACGAGAATCGCGGTCAGTGCGGCAATCGCCATCGTCGCGACCCACCGGTGATTCAGCCGCGCGGCCACGCCGGGAAGCGTCGATAGCAACAACGCGACGCCAATCAGCGTCGCGTCGATGAAGATCCCCAGAATGGCGCCCGATAGCGCGCTCCACACCACGACCCAAACGCGCATTGCCGCTCGACTTACGGCTTGATCTGAATCGGCGCGCCCTGAGGCACAGCGCGCCAGATCTCCTCGATCTCTTGGTCCGTCACGGCGATGCAGCCTTCCGTCCAATCGAACTCGCGGTGCGCCGCCCCCAGACTCTTGTACGCCGGCGGCAACCCGTGAATCATGATGTCGCCACCCGGCGCAACCCCGAGCGCGTTGGCGCGCTGCAGGTGCGCCGCGTCCGGATAGGAGATGTGCAGCGCCATGTGAAACTTGCTCTGCGGATTCTTGTAATCGATCCGGAACAGCCCTTCCGGCGTGCGGTTGTCGCCGATCCGCAGCTTGTCACCCGTGGGTTGCTTCCCGAGCGCGACCTCGTAGGTCCGAACGGCAAGTCCCGCCTGATAAAGCGTCAACGTATGCTTTGATTTCTCGACCACGATGCTGTCGGCGGTGATCATTCCTTTCAGCCCGACGATCGGCGTGTGCGTGATCGTGGGCGTGGCCACGGTGAGCGTCGTGAGCGCAGTATCGCGCGAGACGACCGTGAGCGAGACCGCGGCGCCGAGCAGGAGAAATAGCATATGACTATGCAGGCCTACGCCATGAAGCGGGCGTGGGGAAAAGAAAACTCGCGTGTTCGTTCTGTGGAACGACGCTCAATATACCGATCGGGTCACCCTTCGTTCCAGAGGCAATCCCAGTCCATCCAAACCAGAGTCCATCCAAAGCGAGCCCATCGCTTCAACCTCGGCCCACCGCCTTCCCACACTCCGATATTCCGGCCATGGCTCTTCTCTACCGATACCTGCGCGCCTACTGGCCGCTGATCGTGCTCGCACTCGTCCTCGCGGCGATCAACCAGGTCTTCTCCCTGCTCGACCCGGCAATCTTCCGCCACGTCATCGACGACTACGCCACCAAGTACAATCAATACTCCAACGCGCAGTTCTTCCGCGGCGTGGCGCTACTCCTCGGCATGGCCGTCGGCGTCGCGTTCGTGTCGCGCGTTGCCAAGAACTTCCAGGACTATTTCGTCAACGTCATCACGCAACGTTTGGGCGCGCAGCTCTATTCGGACGGAATTCGCCACTCCCTTTCCCTTCCGTTTCAGGACTTCGAGGACCAGCGCAGCGGCGAAACCCTCGGCAAGCTCCAAAAAGTGCGCGCCGACACCGAGAAGTTCATCGCCGCCTTCGTGAACATTCTGTTCACGAGCCTCGTCGGCGTGATCTTCGTCATGATCTACGCCTACCGTGTCCACTGGTCGATCGCGCCAGCTTTCCTGGCCACGGTCCCCGTCTTGGGCGTCTTGAGCATGCTGCTCAGCCGGCGCATCAAAGCCATCCAAAAGGTCATCGTCGCCGAAACCACCGCGCTGGCGGGGGCGACCACGGAATCCTTGCGCAATATCGAGCTGGTCAAGAGCCTTGGGCTCGCCGACCAGGAGATCGGCCGTCTCAATGCCACGACCGACAAAATTCTCAAGCTCGAGCTAAAGAAGGTCCGCTATATCCGGAGCTTGAGCTTCATCCAGGGTACATGCGTCAACTTCATCCGCACGTGCATCCTGTTCCTGATGCTGTACCTGATCTTCGACAAGCAGATTACGGTCGGACAGTTCTTCTCCCTGCTGATCTACTCGTTCTTCATCTTCGGGCCTCTCCAGGAGCTCGGGAACGTCATCAACGTATATCGCGAGACCGAGGCATCGCTCGCTGCCTACCAGGGCATTCTCGACACGCCGGTCGATCCCAAGCCGGCAAATCCAGTAGCCGTCAGCGACCTCCGGCTACTCGCCTTCGACGACGTGTCGTTCACGCATCAGACCGCGAGCTCGCCCGCACTGTCGGATATCTCCTTCGAGGTTGAGCGCGGCGACACGGTGGCCTTCGTTGGCCCATCGGGCGCCGGCAAGACGACGCTCGTCAAGCTCCTCGTCGGGCTTTATCAGCCCAAGGCGGGCCGCGTGCTGTACAACGGTACACCCAGCGATCGCGTCGACCTCGACAAGTTCCGCGAGCGCATCGGACTCGTGACGCAGGACTCGCAGCTCTTCTCCGGCTCCATTCGCGAAAACCTGCTCTTCGTGCGTCCCGACGCGAGCGACGCCGAGTGTGTCGACGTGTTGCGCAAGGCCGCGGCCGACACGCTGCTCCAGCGCGCAGACAAGGGGTTGGACACGGTGATCGGTGAAGGCGGCATGAAGATCTCCGGCGGCGAAAAGCAACGCCTTTCAATCGCGCGCGCCTTGCTTCGCCATCCTCACCTGCTCGTGTTCGACGAAGCGACCTCGTCGCTCGATTCCCTCACCGAGGAGGAGATCAGCCGCACGATGCGCGAGATCTCGGCGACCGCCAACGTGATCACCGTCCTCATCGCCCACCGCCTGTCCACCGTGATGCACGCCGATCGCATTCACGTCCTGGAGCGCGGCCGGATCGTCGAGGTCGGACGCCACGACGACCTTCTCGACCTCAAGGGTCTGTACTACGCCATGTGGCGCCAGCAGGTGGGCGAGCGAAGAGTCCCGGCCGGAACGGACCGTCCCATGGTCATCGGAGCGCGCCGCCTGCAAGCGGTATGAGACGCCGAGCGGGCGCTACTTCCGGAGTCTGTCCAGGTAGTGCTTTCTGAACTTGGCGACTTTCGGCGCGATCACGATCTGGCAGTACGGCTGGCTCGGATTGTTGGAGTAGTAGTCCTGGTGATACTTCTCCGCTGAATAGAACGTCGTGAATGGCACGAGCTGGGTAACGATCGGATCGTCCCACACTTTGTTCCGGTTCAGCTCGTCGATCACCTGTTGTGCCGTCTCGCGCTGCTCCTCGGAGTGGTACAGGATGATCGACCGATACTGCGTCCCGACGTCCGCCCCCTGACGATCGGGCGTGGTCGGGTCATGCACAGTGAAGAAAACGTTCAGCAAGTCACGAAAGGAGAGGACCGACGGATCGAAGGTGATCTGCACGACTTCGGCGTGTCCGGTCATTCCCGAACAGACGTCCCGATAAGTCGGATTGGGCGTTCGCCCGCCAGCGTACCCCGACTCGACACTCTCGACTCCGGTGAGCTCGCGGAAGAGGGTGTCGATGCACCAGAAGCAGCCGCCGCCGAGTGTTGCGATTTCGTGTGTGGCCATGAAGTTCCTCCATCGCCAACTTAATTGCCAATGCAAGACAGCCTGACTCAGACGGTCGACATCGAGACGCCCGAGCTCGTCGTGCTGTCGTACACGATAGCTGGCATCGGCTCGCGGGTGTACGCCGCCCTGATCGATCTGATCATCTGCGCGGCTGCGATGATTGCGTTCCTCGTCGGCCTCGTGGTCGTCGCGCGACGCTCGAAGGACTCGGCTTCGGCGGCGGCAGCGCCGTCGACCGCCTGGGCCGTGGCGATCATCATTCTCTTTCAGTTCGCGATCCTCTGGGGCTACTACCTCCTGTTCGAGGGCCTCAACGACGGCCAGACGCCGGGCAAACGCCTCCTTCGACTGCGCGCCGTACGCGATGGCGGCTACTCGATCGGCTTCGCCGCCTCGGCCGTCCGCAACCTCATGCGCATTGTCGACCTGCAGCCCGTCTTCTCCTACGCGATCGGCATCGGCTCGATTCTGTTCAGCAGGTCCGGCAAACGGCTCGGCGACATCGTGGCCGGAACGATCGTCGTCCGCGAATCGTTCACCCGGCAGCCTGTGCAACCCGCCGCGGCGCCGGTGGCGTCGGATGCGGTCGCCGCTCCCTTGTCCGCGCAGCTCAGCGACGAGGAGTTCCAGTTGTTGGAGCGTTGGGCCACGCGACGCAACTCTCTCGAGCCGCAACGCCGTCGCGAGCTCACCGCGAAAGTGGCGGCGCGGCTCCGTCGCACCGTTCCACTCGGCGACCCGTCACGCGAGAGCGCGACGCTCGCACGACTCGTCGAGACCGAGCGTCGCGCCCGAGAGGCCGGCCTGTCTGCTCGAGGCGCAACGGGGGCGAGTCGCGAGCGATACGCCATCGTCACCTCGAGCTCTCCCCGATGGATCGCGTTCGCCGCGCGCCTCGCCGATGCGCAACGACGCGGGCTGCGCGCGCTCGGCGAAACCGGCGTGCGTGATTTCGTCGCCGAATATCGCGGCCTCGCGGCCGATCTCGCGCGCCTGCAGACTGCGACGCGCGGCCAGGCGAGCAATGAGGTGTTCTACTTGGGACGGCTCGTCGCCGGCGCGCACAACCTGCTCTACCGCGACCGGCGGCGAGGCATTCGCGCCGCGCTGCGCTTCCTCGCCGTCGACGTGCCGACCGAAGTGCGCCATTCCGTGGCGCCCATCGCGCTCGCCGCCGCCTGCCTGTTCCTGCCGGCCGCGATCGCCTATACGGCGGTCGTTCGTGATCCGAGCGTGGCGCCCACGTTCATCCCCACAGGCATGCTCGACCGTGCGGAGGAAGGTGTCGACCGCGCGCGGCACGGCGAGGGCTACATCGCCGATCCGCAGGTCTTTCGTCCCGTCATGGCGAGCTCCATCATCGCGAACAACGTCCAGGTCACCATCGCCGCGTTCGCGTTCGGCGTTACGGCGGGTATCGGCACGCTGACCCTTCTTCTCTTCAACGGCGTGTCGCTCGGCGGCGTGTTTGGGCTCTACGCGTCGAAGGGAATCCTGTCGCTGCTCGTCGCCTTCGTCGCGCCGCACGGCGTCCTCGAGCTCAGCGCCATCTGCATCGCCGGGGGCGGCGGATTTCTCATCGCCGGAGCGCTGCTACTTCCCGGTCGTCGAACGCGACGTCGCGCGCTCGCCGAGAACAGCTCCCGGGCCATGCGTCTCATCGCCGCGTCGACGCTGCTGCTCATCGTGGCGGGCTCGCTCGAGGGAATGGT
>Ga0157370_10009050_pt1 | contig 10684 bp, 14 predicted proteins | sample C35metaG_FD_113463 | JGI IMG/M metagenome (GOLD analysis project Ga0157370, IMG submission 113463) | Corn rhizosphere microbial communities from Kellogg Biological Station, Michigan, USA - C3-5 metaG | ecosystem: Host-associated > Plants > Roots > Rhizosphere > Soil | place: USA: Michigan... | reverse complement strand
TCGCCCCGCGTCTGCGCATCGCAGATCCGCACCTCGACCGTGCCGAACTGGTGGTGGGGACGGACGCTCCACCAGAGCTGGGTCGACTCGACCGCGCTGCCCGTGCGCTGCAGCATGCCGACGAACTCGGCGTAGCCGGCCCAGTCCAGAAAGGGGCTCGGGACGCCGCAGCGGGGGAACGTGCGGGTGAAGATCTCGGTGCGCACCGTGTGCAGGCCGGTGTCGCGGCGATCGAGGAAGGGTGAGTTGGCAGAGGCCGCCAACAGCAGCGGCAGCAGCTCCCGCATCCGGTCGCAGACGGCGATCGCGCGGTCGGCACCGCGCACGCCCATGTGGACGTGCATGCTCCAGGTGTTGTTGCGCTGGGCGACCCAGCCCAGTTCGCGGCGCAGGCGGTTGTAGTGGGGGGTGTCGATGATTCGCTGGTCGAGGTAGTTGGCCCACGGGTGCGTCCCCATCGCCCCCAGCGCCAGCCCCATCTCATCCGCCAGCGCGAAGAGGCGTGTCCGACACTCGCGCTGGGCCGACATCGCCTCGTCGAAGGTCTCCGAGCGCCCGGAGCGGATCTCGATCTCCGAGGCGATCAGCTCGCCCGCCGCTGAGCCGGCCAGCAGCTCGTCCTCCTGGCAGGCGGCGTAGAGCTCGTCGAAGCGGTGCTCGAGCTCGAGCGTGGTCGGGTCGAGGATCGCGAACTCCTCCTCGAGGCCGATCGTGAAGTCGGTGGAGGACTCGAATCTCTCCCGAGCCAGGTCGAGGTCCAGGGACAAGGTCGGGCTCCGCCTCAGGTCAGGTAGAAGTAGAGCGCGTAGAGGAGGTCGACCGCGGGGCTGGAGGTATGTACCGTGACCTCCGGCGGCACCTGCAGCAGCTGCTCGGAGTAGTTGAAGATGATCTTCACCCCAGCCTCGACCAGACGGTCGGCGACGGCCTGGGCGGCGGCGGCGGGGACGGCGAGGACGCCGACGACGATCTCCTGCTCGGAGACGATCGCCTCGAGCTCCCCGAAGTCGCGGATCTGCAGGCTGCCCACCTGCGTGCCGACGACCTCCGGATCGATGTCGAACATGGCGACGACCTCGAAGCCGTGGTCGGCGAAGATGTCGGAGCTGGCGATCGCCTGGCCGAGATTGCCGGCGCCGAAGAGGGCGATGTTGTGCTGGCCGGAGGTGCGCAGGATCTTGCGGATCTCCGCCACCAACGAGTCGACGTTGTAGCCGACCCCGCGCTTGCCGAACTTGCCGAAGCCCGACAGGTCGCGGCGGATCTGGGTCGGATTGATGTGCGTGTAGTCCGACAGTTCCTGCGAGGAGATCGTCTCCCGGCCCATCTTGCGGGCCTGGGTCAGCACCTGCAGGTAGCGGGAGAGGCGCGCGGCGACACCGAGCGAGAGACGCTCGCCATCGCCGATCAGCCCACTTGACACCTCGACCTCCTCCACCGCCTGCTCAATCATCGGCCCCCACAGTATCGAGCCGCGCCCGAACGGAGGTTTGGTCCAGGGTCAGCTCGGAGACGACCTCGCCGTTCAGCTCGAGCACTGGAATGCGCTCGAGCATCGCCCGCAGCAGGGTCTCGTCACTCTCGATGTCGATCTCGCGCAGCGCGAAGCGATAGCCCTCCTCGTGCAGGGCGACCAGCTCCTCGAGCGCCTGCTCGCAGAGGTGGCACCCCGGGCGGGAGTAGAGGACGAGCTCCACCGTCATCGCACGGCGAGCGGCGGGCGGTTGCTGGCAAAGGCATCGTAGGAGAGGTAGTCGGGATAGGGAAGCGCCGTCGCGAAGCGGGCGGCTGAGCCGATCATCGCCGCGTTGTCGGTGCAGAGCTCGAGCGGCACCAGCTTCAGCCGTACGCCCTGCTCCTCGCAGAGCGCCGAGACCGCCTCGCGCAGCGGCCCATTGGCGGCGACGCCTCCCCCCAGCGCGACCGCATCCCAATCGCCCCGCTTCAACGCCCGCTTCAGTTTCGCCGTCAGCTGCCCCACCGCCGCCGCCTGGAAGCTCGCGGCGAGGTCGGCGCGGCGCTCCTCCACCCCCTCGGGCCCGAGGTCGCGACAGAGGTAGACGAGCGCCGTCTTCAGCCCGCTGAAGCTGAAGTCGAGCCCGGGGTCGCGGGCCATCGCGACGGGCAGCTCAAAGGCGCCGGAGTCGCCGTCCTCGGCCAGCCGCTGCAGCGCCGGGCCGCCGGGAAAGCCAAGCCCGAGCAGGCGGGCGACCTTGTCGAAGGCCTCGCCCGCGGCGTCGTCGAGCGTCTGGCCGAGCACCTCGTGGCCGCTGTGCTCATGCACCCCGGCCAGCATGGTGTGGCCGCCGCTGGCGACGAGGCAGAGGAATGGCGGCTCGAGCGGTTCGGGGGCGAGGAAGTTGGCGGCGACGTGACCCTGCAGGTGGTCGACCGGGATCAGCGGCAGCCGCCGTGGCGCAGCGATCGCCTTGGCGGTGCTGAGGCCGACCAGCAGCGCCCCTATCAGACCGGGCCCGGCGGTCACCGCCACCGCCTCGATCTCCTCGAGCGGAACGCCGGCCTCGCTCAGCGCCGCGCCGACCACCGGCACGGCAAGCTCGAGGTGGTGCCGCGAGGCGACCTCGGGCACGATTCCGCCGAAGGCGGCATGGGCCTCGTCCTGCGAGGAAATGACATTGGAACGGATCTGCGGGCCGTCGACGACGGCGGCGCAGGTGTCATCGCAGGAGGTCTCGATCGCGAGGATCAAGGCGGGCTCAGTCCAGCCACATGATCAGGGCGTCCTCGCCGTTGTCCTGGTAGTAGCGAGGACGCACCCCGGCCGAGCGAAAGCCGAGCTTCTCGTACATCGCGATCGCGTCGCGGTTGGAGACCCGCACCTCGAGCGTGAACGGGAGCTCGTCGCCGGCCTCGGCGATCAGTCGCGAGATCAGGCGGCTTGCGGTACCCCGCCGGCGCCGCTCCGGCGCCACGGCGACGTTCATCAGGTGCCAGACGCGGTCGTAGCGCGAGCAGACGACGTAGCCGACCAGCTCGTCGCCGACCGTGGCGGCGAGGCAGATTCCCGAGGGCTTGGAGAGCTCGAGCACGAACATCGCCAGCGACCAGGGCGCCGGGAAGGAGCGGCGCTCGATCGAGATCACCGCCGGCAGGTCGCTGTAGGCAAGCCGCCGCATCGGCGGATCGCCGCCTAGCTCACTCGGCTGCTTGGACAGAGTCTCGCTCACGCCACCGTTGTGCATCGGGGGGCCTCAGGTAGATCGGGGCAATTGAGCCGGATTCGTCCTCGTCCGCTCCCGCCGCGAGAGCGCAGATGTGCCGCGCGGCGACGCGGTGCACGGGTTCGGCGTCATCCAGGATCTCGACCGCCCGATTCGTCAACTGCTGCCTGAATCGTACAGCGCCCGACCCGCCGCACAGCGCCGCTTCCGGCAACGCCGGGATCTGCGTGGCGAGTTCCTCCGGTCCGCCGAGCCAGGGGCCCCACAGGTGCTCGCCCGCCCCCGAATAGGCCGCTGCGGCGACCTCGCCGCGACGGGCATCGAGGACGGCCAGGCAAGGGCGCTCGCCGGCGACCTCGCCGAGCCCTCGCGCCAGCGCCTCGAGGGTGCCGACCCCGCTCACCGGCAGTCCTCGGCTGAGCGCCAGCGCTCGCGCGGTGGCGATGCCCACGCGCAGCCCGGTGAAGGAGCCAGGTCCGATCCCGACCGCGATCCGGCCGACCCCCTCCCAGCCGCCGGTCGCCCCCGCCGCCCGCTCGACCTCGGCCAGCAACGCCGTGGTGTGCTGCGGCCCGCCCTTCTCCGAGAGCCCGAGCAGCGCCTCGTGCAGAACCTCGCCGTCGCGAGTCGCGGCGACGGCGGTGTCGGCGGTCGCGGTGTCGAAGCCGACGACGACCACGGCTTGCCGTCGACTACTTCCCGTGCTTGCCGCTGGGCTGGTCGACGACAAAGCTGAAGAGGCCGACCCGCTTGCCCTTCACGAACCAGGAGACCCTGTGTTCACCCGGGATGTTGGAGGTGATCTTGTTGACGTAGAGCGTCCCCTTTTCCGCTTTCTGCTTGGGGGCGCAGAGGTTTTTCTTGGTCGGGAACTTGACGCACACCGTGTAGAAGACGTCGCCCTTGTTGCTGCGGAAGAAGGCGCCCTTGTCGCGATCCGCCGAGCAGTGGTGTGCCGGCTTCGCTTTCTGGGAGAGGCCACAGGCCACGTAGTGCTTGAACGCGGCGCTTTTCTTCGCCGAGGCGGGAGCGGCGCTCGCCAGCAGCGCGATCCCCACTACCACTGCCGCCAGCGTCCTCAGTCCCTTCATCAAGCGCTCTCCTCGTTCGGTTGGTACCCGGCGATGCTACACGGCAGCATCCCCCTCCGAAACACGCTTATTCCGGCACCGATGCGCTGTCGATCTCGATACGTCGCCTATCGCCACCGAGATGGTCGAGGCGGACCGCCCAGACGCGGCGCCCCGCCAGTTGCGGCTGCGCCAGGGCGGGCCACTCGAGGAATGCGACCGAGTCGGCGTCGAGGTAGTCGTCGAGCAGCGCCGGGTCCTCGTCCTCGAGCCCGGCGAGGCGGTAGAGATCGAGGTGGGAGATCGGCAGCCGACCGCGGTAGCGCTGGCCGATCGTGAAGGTGGGCGAGGTGACCGGGCCCTCGACCCCGAGCGCCCGGCAGGCGCCGCGGATCAGCGTCGTCTTGCCCGCCCCCAGCTCGCCGCTGACGACGACGACGTCGCCAGGGCCGAGGCGTGCCGCGAGCCGCGCTCCGACGGCTTCGGTTTCGACCGCAGACCCGCTCTCGACCGTCTCCACGGCGGCGCTCAACCGAACATGTCGAGCTGATCGGCGGGGTCCTGGGGCGGCCCGGCCGTCGGCTCCTCGTCGTCCTCCTCCTCGACCTCCACTTCGGGGCCGGCGGGGGGCGGGCCGGCAAGCAGTTTCGGCAGCAGCTCCAGGTCGGCCCGCAGCGTCTCCTTGACGGCCGGCGTGCGCAACGCTGCGGCCGGGTGGAAGAGCGGCAGCAGGAAAACCGTGCGGCCACCGATCTCGTGCACCTGTGGCGTGCCCCGCACCCTGGTGATCCCGGTTGGGTTGCCGCTCAGCAGCTTGGTGGCGAAGTTGCCAAGCGTGCAGACGACGCGCGGCTCGATCAGCCTTACCTGCTCGAGCAAGTACGGACGACAGGCCTCGATCTCCAGCGGCTGCGGATCCCGGTTGCCGGGCGGCCGGCTCTTCAGCACGTTGGCGATGAAGACGTCTTCGCGCGAGAGCCCGATCCCTTCGAGCAGCTGGTTGAGCAGCTGCCCGGCGCGGCCGACGAAGGGCAAGCCCTGGCGATCCTCTTCGGCGCCCGGCGCCTCGCCAACGAACATCACCTCCGCGTCGGCGTCACCCGCGCCGAACACAGCCTTGGCCCGCGTCTCGTGCAGCGGGCATTTTTCGCAAACCTGAACCTCTTTGTAGAGCTTGACCAGCTCCTCCCGCCGCTCCTCAGCCGTCATCCGAGCAATGCTAACTGCGACTGGGGCGATCCCGGTAGGGCTGAACGTCTTGTACTTTTTCGATGTCGGCCCCGGGCGTCAGCCCACCGGCAACACATCGAAAAAGTTAAGTGGAAGCCCTACCCGGGGATCGCCCTCAAGGCAACGGCTCCCAGTCCCATGACGCCTTGGAGCCGATCGCGTCCTTCTGCTCCAGGTAGCGCTGGAACTCGGCCAGCTCCTCGGGCTCGACTCCGTAGACGTGCTCGGGCTCGGGGAAGCGGTGGCTGCGAACCTCTTCCGCGTAGCGGCTGACGCCGTCGACCATCGCCGCGTGAATCTGGGCGTAGCGCTTGACGAATTTGGGCGAGCGGCCCGTCGTGATCCCGAGCAGGTCGTGGTAGACGAGCACCTGGCCGGCCGTGGCGCGGCCAGCGCCGATCCCGATCGCCGGAATCTCGAGCCGCTGGGCGATCGCCTCGGCGATCGCCGCCGGAACCGCCTCGAAGACGATCGCGAAGCAGCCGACCGACTGCAGGGCGAGCGCGTCCTCGAGCAGCTGAATCGCGCCCTGGGCCGTCTTGCCCTGGATCTTGTAGCCGCCCAACGCGGTCGCGGTCTGCGGCGTAAGGCCGACGTGGCCCATGACCGGAATGCCGGCGCGGACGATCGCCCGAGCACGCTCGACCGAGGTCCCCCCCGCCTCCAGCTTGACCACCTGGCAGCCGGTCTCCTTGACCAGGCGCTGGGCGCTCTGCACGGCGAGCTCGTTGCTTGCCTCGTAACTGCCCATCGGCATGTCGCCGACCATCAGCGGCGTCTTCAGGCCGCGGCGGACGGCCTTGCCGAGCATGATCATCTCGTCCATCGAGACCGCCTCGGTGCCCGGGTAGCCGAGCACGACCATCGCCGCCGTATCGCCGACGAGCACGAGGTCGACGCCGGCCTCCTCGGCTACCCGCGCCGACGGGTAGTCGTAGGCGGTGACCATCACGATCGGTTCGCCGGCCTGCTTCATCTCGGCCAGGCGGGGCAGGGTGACGGGGCCGCGGTCGCCCATCAGATGACCTCCTGAGCGAGCAGCACCTCCGGGTGGCTGTCGACGGCGACGGTGGCGTTGTCGTCGTCGACGTGGACCACTACGGGCGAGTAGGTCTCGAGGTCGCTCTCGTCGTAAGCGCCGAAGGAGGCGACGATGATCTTGTGGCCGGGCCGGGTCAGGTGGGCGGCGGCGCCGTTGACCTGCATCGTGCCGGAGCCGGGCTCGCCGTCGATCACATAGGTGACGAAGCGGGCGCCGTTGTCGATGTCCCAGACATGGACCTGCTCGTTGGTGATCAGGTCGGCGCTCGCCATCAGCTCGGTGTCGACGGTGATGCTGCCGATGTAATCCACGTCGCAATCGGTAACCGTCGCTCGGTGGATCTTGGACTTGAGCATCTGCCTCTGCATCAGTTCTCCTTTTCCCGCCGACTAGCGTCGGCGGGAAGTTCGACGTTGTCTATGAGGCGGGCGCCGCCGAACCGGGCGGCGACCGCTACCAGCACCGGACGGCCATCCAGCTCGGCCACCGGTTCCAAGTTCTCCGCATCGCGGGCCTCGAGGTACTCCAGCTCGACCCCCACCGCCTCCAGCTCGCGCCTGCCCGCGGCAAGCGCCGTGGCGAGCGATTGGGCGTGGGCGACACGCTCGACCTCACGCAGCGCCCGCGAGAGCGCGGTTGCCCGCTCGCGCTCCTCGGGCCCGAGGTAGGCGTTGCGCGAGCTCATCGCCAGGCCGTCGGCCTCGCGCACGACCGGCAGCACCTCGATCCGCACCGGGATGTCGAGGTCGCGCACCATGCGACGGATCGCGACGGCCTGCTGGGCGTCCTTCTGGCCAAAGTAGGCGACGTCGGGGCCGACGGTGTTGAAGAGCTTGGCGACGACGGTGGTGACGCCGCGGAAGTGCCCGGGACCGCGGCGGGCGGGGTCGCCGTCGAGAACCTCGGTCAGCCCGCTCACCTCGACGCTGGTGGAGAAGCCGCCCGGGTACACCTCCTCGACCGCCGGTGCATAGACCAGGTCGACGCCGGCCCCGTCGGCAAGCTCGGCGTCGCGCTCCTCGTCGCGCGGGTAGCGGTCGAGGTCCTCGCCAGGGCCGAACTGGGTCGGGTTGACGAAGAGGCTCATCACGACCAGATCGCACTCGGCGCGGGCGGCGCGCAGCAGCGAGAGATGCCCCTCGTGCAGGTAGCCCATCGTCGGCACCAGGCCGATCGAGCGGCCCTTTGCTCGCGCGGGGCCGAGCAGCGCCCGCAGCTCGTCCTTGCGGCGGACGAACTTCACGCCTGCGCGTGCATGCAACGGCTCAGTCAATGCGAGGTTCATGGGAAAGGTCCATGCCCTTGACGGGTCACGGCCGACTTCCGAGTATAGGCACTCAGCGGCGGAAATCTATGGGCCTGATCACACGAGCGGGGGCGCCCGCCGCGATCGTTCCCGCAGGCAGGTCTTCCGTGACCACGGAGTTTGCGCCGATCACGCAGCGATCGCCGATCGTCACACCGCTCGTCACCGCACAGTTGACCCCGAACCAGCAGTTGGCGCCGATCCTGACCGTCCCCTTGCTGGTAAAGCCCTGCCAGGTGACCGGCGTGTCGGGGTCGTCGAAGCGGTGCTCGGCGTCGCCGACGAAGCAGCCATTGGCGAACATCGTGTGGTCGCCGATCTCGATCAGCTCATGGGCGGCGAGCATCGTGTTGCGATTGAGGAAGCAGCCGGCGCCGATCTCGATCCGGGCCCCTGGAGCAAGGGTGAGCCAGCAGCCCGGCTCGAGCAGCGTCCCCTCGCCGATGGTCAAGCGGCCTTCGTCGAGCGCCTCGAGCAGCTCGCCCTCGACCGGCCGGCGGATGAAGAAGCCGCCGCGGGCGGCATGTCGTGCAAGCCGCCAGCGCCACAACGGCCGCCGGTTGCGCTCGTACCAGCGCCGCTTGCGCCACCAAAGCCGCCAACCGCGCCGAGCGTCCACCTTCCTAGCTTTCCAGAGCGCCCGGCAGTAAGGTCGGCTCGCAATCCCGGCCAAGGAGGAACGCGCGATGGGAATGTTCGAGATGAGCGCCGATCAGGTGGCGGAGTGGCGGCAGAAATGCCTCGACCTGGCCGCGGAGCGGATCGGCGACGAAGAGGTGATCGCGGCGGCCGGCTTCCGCCAGGGCGGGGCCAGCGCCAGCTACGCCGCCTCGAAGGCGCAGATGGGCGGCCTCGTCTACGCCGGGATCAAGATGCTGCGCAAGAAGCAGGCCGGCGGGCTGCCGGAAAAGGTCATGCTCGCCGTCACGCCGGATCGCCTCTACGCGTTCAAGCTCCGCGTTGGCCGCGATTACAAGCTCGGCGACGAGGTCGCCGCCTGGGAGCGAGCCGGGCTGAAAGCCCGCGCCGAGCAGGGCGGCATGACCGCGCTGACGATCGAGTCGCCGGCCGGCGAAAAGGCGACCCTGGTGGGAATCGGCGTCAAGGACGATCCGGTCAGCCAGGAGCTGATCGGGATCCTCACCGGCACCGTCCAGGCCGGCGCCTGACCATGGCGGCACTGCGCGGCGGCATCGACCTCGGCGGAACGAAGATCCAGACCGTTGTCGTCGCGGAGGACGGGGCGGTGCGCGGCGAAGCGCGTCAGCCGACCCCGACCAAGGGCGGCCCGGCGGACGTCGCCCACGCGATGGAGGACGCGCTGCGCGAAGCTGCCTCGGCGGCGGGCGTCAAGTCCGAGGAGCTGAGCGGGGTCGGCGTCGGCTCGCCCGGCGATGCCAACGGGGAGACCGGGGTCGTCTCCGGCGCCCGCAACCTGCCCGACTGGGAAGGCAGCTTCGCGCTCGGCGAGGAGCTCTCGAAGGCGCTGGGGACCAAGGTTAGGATCGGCAACGACGTCCAGGTCGCGGTCGAAGGCGAGTATGCGCTCGGCGCCGGCAGGCAACACGACTCGCTGCTCGGCGTCTGGTGGGGGACCGGCGTCGGCGGCGGGATCGTCCTCGCCGGCAAGCCGTGGCTGGGGCGCGGCGCCGCCGGCGAGATCGGCCACATCGTCGTCAAGCGCAACGGCGCCCGCTGTCCCTGCGGGCGGCGCGGCTGCATGGAGGCCTACGCGGGCCGTGCGGCGATGGAAGCGAAGGCGCGCCACGAACACGCGCAGGGTGTCGAGACGGACATCTTCAAGATCATGGAGAAGCGCGGCAAAGACCGGCTGACCAGCTCGGTCTGGGAGCACGCCCTGCGCGAGGGCGACGCCCTCACCGACAGCCTGCTGCGCCGCGCCGTCCGCTACCTCGGGACCGGGATCGCCTCGGCGGTCAACCTGCTCGACGTCGAGGCCGTCGTGATCGGCGGTGGGCTCGGCGTGCGCTTCGGCGACCGCTTCATGGACCACCTGACCACGGAGATGCACAAGCACCTCTTCGTCGACGACAACCCGCCCCATATGCAGATCGCCGAGCTCGGCGACCTCGGCGGCGCGATCGGCGCCTCGCTGCTGGTCGGCAGCTGACGCCGCGTCAGACCGGTCGAGCAACCGTCAGCCCATTTTCTTCGGCGGCACCCCCGAGACGGTCGTAGGTGAAAAAGGCGCCTACATCGTCCCCGGGGGATACGGCGGTCGCCAAAGGCAACGCGTCGAGGCTTCGCAGTCCGGCGGGCTCCAGCTCTGCAGCGACGTCGAGCACCTCGTTCAATGGGTAACAGCGAAAGACCCTCCATCCATTCCCCGGCAGCGCGTTCGTGAACGGAGCCATCGCGAGCACAGGCGCGGAGCGACTCGACCCCCAGGAGGCTGCTCGAGACAAAGCCTTCCCACTCACCGGCTCGCGAAGGAGCGCGTCCTTCTCCACCTCGCGAAGCCGGCACGACCCCGTTCGGTAATCCCTAAATGTTAATCTGTTGTCTACACCCGTCCAGCCGCCTGGCGCTGCTGACGGGCGATCGCGTCTACGAGCACGGCGAGCAGGAGGACGCCGCCGGTGACCATGAACTTGACCGCCGAGGAGAGCGCCAGCAGGTCCATGCCGTTGGAGATCGAGCCGATCACGAGGGCGCCGAGCAGGGCGGTCCAGACCGAGCCGCGGCCGCCGAAGAGGCTGGTCCCGGCGATCACCGGCCCGGCGATCGCGAGCAGCAGCAGTTCGCTGCCGCCCGAGCCCTGGTTGACGGCCAGCAGGCGCGATGCCGCCATGATGCCGCCGATCGCCGCCATCGAACCGGAGATCGCGAAGAC
>Ga0157370_10009049_pt1 | contig 10686 bp, 6 predicted proteins | sample C35metaG_FD_113463 | JGI IMG/M metagenome (GOLD analysis project Ga0157370, IMG submission 113463) | Corn rhizosphere microbial communities from Kellogg Biological Station, Michigan, USA - C3-5 metaG | ecosystem: Host-associated > Plants > Roots > Rhizosphere > Soil | place: USA: Michigan... | reverse complement strand
GAGCAAAAATTTTGATCACAAACTGTAAACGCATCAGCCATGGCATAATAAAAAGGAATATCCTCACGTGAATAATAACCCATCGTTAATGGAACATCAGCATATCTTTTGTCTCTTACGTGTTTGGCCGGAAGCCAGTTATCATACTTTCCATTGTTCCATGCATCTAACTGGCTTTTTCTTGAATGTGGAGTAGAGCCCATCCATGTTGTCCTGGTATTTTTAATATCAAAACGGAACGGTCCAAATGTTCTACCTTTCCAGTCGCTTTGCATCCAGACCAAATTTTTATCAGGTAATCTGATGGCTCTCGGATCGTTAAAACCACGAACACCTTTTAATGTTCCAAAACAATGATCGAAAGAACGATTCTCCTGCATGAGAATTACGATATGTTCTGCATCGAGGTAAGTGCTTCCTTTTTCAGGATTAATCGCCATTGCACGCTGAATAGATTCAGGAAACATGTATGACAGACTGCCTGCGCCCGAAAGCAGAATTGCTTTTTTAAGAAAATCTCTTCGTGTATCCACTATTTTGAAAAATTATATTAAAACAAAATTTCACATTTTTAATACTGCTAACACAGGAAAATGATCAGAAGGATATTTACCATGATAGGTGTCTGTAAGTATTCCCCACTTTTGCACTGTAAATTGTTTGGTAACAAAAATATGATCAATAATCTCGTTGCTGTTTACAGCCTTGCCAAAGGCATTGAAAGAACCGTTGTTGGCGTATGGATTTTTTGCTTCTTTATACGTGTCCTTTAAAAAACCAGAATTGGCAATCGTTTTGTACCATTCCGTTTCATTGCCTCCATTGAGATCGCCCATAAAAATTACCGGTTGAGATCCGGCAATTTTTTTTATTTTATCCAGAATCAATTTACTGCTTTCATTTCTGGCAAGGTCTTTTTGATAATCATAATGCGTGTTGAAAACATAAAATTTCTTTTTTGATTTCTTATCCTGCAATAAAACCCATGAACAAATGCGGTTGCAGCAGGTGGCATCCCAGCCAAGGGAAGGTTTATCAGGTGTTTGCGATAGCCAGAAGTCTCCGTGAGCCAGCATTTGAAACTTATTTTTTTTAAAGAAAATTTCAGAATGTTCTCCTGCGTGTTTTCCATCATCCCTTCCAATTCCGTAATAATCATACTCAGGAAGTTCTTTACTCAAATCCAGTATTTGATGATAAAGACCTTCCTGGGTACCAAAAATATCAAAATCGTGAAATTGTATCAATGCCGATATTACCGGATACCGCTGCTTCCAACCATTGCCATGTGTTGAATCTTCGCTATTATTATCATTACGAATATTGTAAGTTGCCACGTTTATTATTTGTGCTTTCGAAGAAGTGAGGCAAAAAACGAGTAAACAAACAAAGAAGACCTTTTTTAATTTCATCAATTTTTTCATTAAAGTTAAACTCTCCTATTGCCATCCGGGATTTTGTCCCAGCTTCGGATTTTTCAATAAAGCCGATTCAGGAATTGGATAGAAATATTTTTTATCATTCCATTCGCGTGGTGAATTATTTAGCCAGGTAAGTTCGCCATAAGTTCCGTTTGTTATTTGTTGTGGGTTTACCTTTCCTCCAATAGCAGGTGAAATATTTACGTACGTAACTCCTTTTACCGGGTTAGAAGGTGTACTTTCAACAAAAGAAACATCAGGCGTTCCATTATTATCCAAGTCCATGAGTGTATTAATAGAAGGAACATAAATTCCTGTCCATGGCTGGGTAAGCAATTCTCCCCTTTTCCATCTTACAAGATCGTAAAACCGGAATCCTTCAAATACTAATTCGATACTTCTATCCCTCCTGATTTCCAGAATCACCGGATCAGAAATACCTGGAAAATAATTGGCTTGCAAGTAAGGATCGACTACTGTTGGCAATGTTGTTAATCCACCTGTAATACCAGCTCTTGCTCGCAAAGCGCCAATTGTCTTTGCCCAATCCTGATCGGTTATTGTCCCTAACTCTGCTTTTGCTTCGGCATAATTTAACAGCACTTCTGCATAGCGGATAACAGGGACTGAATTGGTACTGATTGTCCCCTGGTCATATTGCTGATCATCCAGGCTGTATTTAATAGGCATGTAACCAGTGTACGTATAGGAAAATGCAGGTGGCGCCGGTACAACAGAACCTCCATTGATTCTTGTATATCCCGGCGTACGAATGGTTTGGGAAAGGCGCAGGTCGCGGTTTTGGGTTTCTGTTGGGAACGTCATGGTTTCATGTCCCGGGATGTTGGTAAAGGGAGTGCCATCAATATTCAGGTAAGTGTTTACAAAAGTTCTGTCTAAACTAAGCCTGTTGCCATAAGTTGCACTTGTCCAATACCAGTTTGCATCGCTGAAAACTCCCTGATTAGGGTCTGTCACATCTATCAGAATATCTTCGGAAGTGACCGGAGCTGTACTGATAAATAATTGACGATAAGATTTCCCAGTTCCGCCAGCCTGGCTTAAATTAAATTTACCTGATGCCATTACCTGCTGCGCCGCATCGGCAGCTTCATTTAACCAATTAGCCGCATCCGGCAGATTCAATTCTGTATGGTATTTTCGAAATGTTCCTTCAAAAAGACAGATTCGGGATTTCATTGCATAAGCCACCCATTTGGTGACCATACTTCGGCTTTGATCATCAGTTAGGGCAATATTTGCACAAGCATAATTAAGATCCGCTAAAACGGAATCCATAACCAGCGTGCGTGGGTCACGGGCTTTATATAATAATGTCGAATCATCCACAGCCAGGGGTTTACTGTACCAGGGCACATCGCCAAATCTTTGAACCATTTGAAAATACCAGTAGGCGCGGAAAAACCTTGCAATCCCATTATAATTGTTTCTCACCGCATCAGAAATTGCCGGATTGTTATTATTTACCAGAAAATAATTGATATTTCGTAATGGCGACCAATTCCATCCGGAACTTTGGATTGCATTATAAACATTTGGCCGTAAAAAATCCGGCACATCAGTTCTGGCTGCGTAATCGCTCATGGCATCACCGCGCATAATCGTTGCTGCGTCCGGAATGATGGTATAAAAGGAGTTGGTGTATAATGCAAGGCCCGCCTCATTGCTAAATACCGCATCTTTTGTAGCTGTTGCCCTTGGAGCCTGGTCAAGGACTTTTTTGCAAGCTGTACAAGAAAGACAGCAAGCTATTAATAAATAAATGTTCATATTTTTCGTGGTCATAATTATTTTTTTTAGATAATCAAAAGGTAATATTTAAGCCAAGAGTTACACTTTTCAGCATGGGATAATTTTGTGCATCGCCATTTGTACCGTTGGTTAGGACCCTGTCTGACCCATCGATACTTTCCGGATCAAAATTGTGTTTGGTGATCTTGAACATTGGTGATGTCACCCACAAATTTTCACCTGAAATATAAACACTGGCATTGCTCATCTTTATTTTTGAAACCAGTTTTTCAGGGAGGTTATATCCAAACTGAATATTCTTTAACCGCAGATAAGCTGCATTTTGCAGATACTTTGTTTGTGGAACGCTTAATTCCCGATCGCCGGATAAGGCAACATATCCCCTGTATCTTGGCCAGTAAGCATTGGGATTATCTTCGGTCCAGATATTGCCCAACTGAGATTTTAAAAGAGCATTGTATGGACGGTTGTATTGTCCCCAGAAAGCGTCTGCTTCCGGGCTTGGATACCAATCGGTTCTTGCCCTACCCTGCAAAAATGCACCAAAAAAGAAATTATTCCAGTCCGCATTCAAACTAATTCCATAAGTATAACGAGGTGTTTCGTTTCCAATGATAACGAGATCGCCAGGATTGCTAACGGTTTGATTGCCATGACTGATTACACCATCCTTATTCAGATCTGCATATTTAATATCCCCCGGCAACCAGACAGAAGAGTTATTACTAATATTTTTATTCATAGCTGCAGCCTGATCTACATTATCTGCAGTCCAGAACCCTTCTGTTTCATAACCCCATATTTCACCCAACTTTTCACCCACATAATAATCGCTTAAGTTTTTATTTGGATTGTTGTATTTTGTAATCACTGCCTGGTAATGTGCAGCATTTATGCTGATACCATAGTGAAACGGTTTTGTTCCTGCATTAAACTGATCCTGCCAGCCTAGTGTCATTTCCCATCCGGTTGTTTTCAAATCAGCATAGTTACCTTTAGGGACTGCAGCTCCAAACACATCGAGCAATGTTGGACCTACCGTAAACATATTGGTCGTTTTCCTGGTATAAAGGTCACCTGTGAATGCCAGCCGGTTTTCAAGGAAACTAATATCGGCACCCAGATTTTTAGTAGTAGAAGTTTCCCATGTTAATCCATTCGGAATTACGCCCGGAGCGCTGGTTACTTGTGGTCGCTGCCCATTAAGTACCCTGCCTGATTGCGTTATGCCAAGTTGTTCAAGAAATTGGTAGGAATTAATATTTCCATTTCCTAATGAACCATAGGAAGCCCTTATTTTCACATCGGAAATTGCTTTGGGAGATACATGCCAAAAGTTCTCTTTAGACAATCTCCATCCGGCGGAAACTGATGGGAAAAAACCAAACTGTTGGTCTTGTGGAAACTTGGAAGATCCATCATAACGGCCATTTACCTCCAGCAAATACTTGTCTTTAAATCCATAGTTGACTCTGAAAAAACCTCCTAAAATATCCCATTGCTCCCAACCGCCGTTAGTTGTAATTAATTGACCCAATGCAAAATTTATATCCTGAGCATCAGGAAATATAAGTCCGTTTCTCTGTTCCTGGATTCTTTTGAAAACAGATTGTTCAAAATTATAGCCCAGTAACGCTTTGACATGATGATTTTCACCAAAAGTGTTTTCATATTCCCCATAAAGATTAGCTGCTAAATAATTGGTTTTATCGTATCGCTCCTGCAAATCATTCGTATTCAATCCCACATAATTAATAATGCCGGGTTTGGTACTGTAAGGCACCGGTACTCTTTTTTGTGTCTGATTATAATTGGTTCCCTGGAAAGTAAAATCACCATTTAATCTTAACTTATTCTGAAAGAATTTAGCAACGAAACCTGTGGTATTCCGGATTAAATTCGTATTCATATCTATCCCATTCTTTCCATAATAGAAATCACCAACTGTGTAAGCGGCAGAATAAGTGAGGGTTCCATCAGGATTCAACAAGGGTGCAGAAGTATGTGCTTCATCCGACATATTTCTCCAAATCGCGCCGCCTTCGCCAACGTTCAGCGGATTGTGATAAAGTACATTTGAGTAAGAAGTATTATTATTTACTTCCAGCCATTTAAAAACCTGGATGGATCCTTTCGCCCTGAAATTATAAGTTCTGTAATTATCGGAGTTATAACGGAAAATTCCCTCCTGGTTGTAAAATCTTCCTGTAACATAAAAACTTGCCTTATCACTGCTTCCGGAGATAGATAAATTCTGATCCGTAGCAAAATTGTGATCCTTGTATAAAAGCTTGTACCAATCGGTATTTGCGTAATAAACATATTCTCCGTTGGTATTGGTATCTATTTTTGGTAATGATGGATTTTCATCATGTTCTTTGAACGCATCAAGGTAAGCCTGTGAAAACTTCTGGGTTTTATTGATATTTTGTGGCAACTGTGTATAATTAGAGCCGGCAGAATAAGCTTCGCTAAACATTTTCGCATATTGATATCCATTATCAACCTGATCAGGAATTGCAGTGGGTTTTTTCAACGAATAACTGGAAGAATAAGAAACGGCCGTTTTCCCTTTTTTCGCGCTTTTTGTGGTTATTAGTACAACACCGAAGGCTCCGCGGGCGCCATAGATGGCTGCCGAAGAAGCATCCTTCAAAACGGTAACGCTTGCCACGTCATTAGGATTTATCAAACTGGGATTGCCTTCTACTCCATCGACCAGAACCAATGCGTTTCCGCCCTGCCCGATCGAAGTATTTCCTCTTACATTATAAGATGGAGATTGAATGGGCTTGCCATCCTGCATATTAATATTCAAATTGGGAATCACACCTTCCAAACCCTGGGTTAGGTTTGGCAACGAGCGGTTTTCAAGTACTTCGCTACTTACCTGGCTTACCGCACCAGTGAGATTTGCTTTCTTTTGAGTACCATATCCTACTACTACCACTTCATTCAATCCTGCAGCATTCACCTTAAGTTGCAAAGCAATTTCCTTTTTACTGCCGACTTGTATGTCCTGGGTTACATAGCCAATGAATGAAACGGATAAAGTCGCATTTTGTGGAACTGCCAATGAAAATTTTCCCGAACCATCTGTCAGGGTGCCTTCATTCTTACCTTTTATTTGTACAGAAACACCAGTCAAAGGCCTTCCACTCTCATCGGTAACAATCCCGCTTAGAGTGTGCGATTGAGCTTTAGCAGATATCGTACAGATAATCACAAGGAGGAGAGTAATTACTGTAGTGAAAGCATGTTTCCGCAAAAGTGTTGCAGAAAAATAAAACCGGAGTGGTAAATTTTTTCTCATTCTTTTGTTTTTGATGTTTATAAAAGGGCTTTATATGGGTATCCTGTTGCGCATTCAAATTATTAAAATCAATAACGATTTGAGTTTCTGAGTTGCAATATTAAAAATGGACTGTTACCAAATTCTTACCTCATTATTAAGAAATAAAGAATTTTATTTTGATTTTAATATTTAAATCAACCTGTTAAATCTCCTTAACGTCATTTCTGTTAAACCTGTCGTTTTATTGAAATACTTTTTGTAACTTAAATTTTAGTAATAATAATTGCATCGTTGTTGATTCGCAACGCTCCTGCAATCCATTTTCTTTTTTGAATAATCGCTATTGCTAAATTCCATTTTTTTCGTGAAAATTTTCATAATTAACTATTTTTATTTACGAAACCGTTTTCGCAACCAATAAATGAAACTATTCTGGAACAAAGGAAAATAAAATGAAAGGATCTTTATTTATCCGTTCGCTGTAAGAAAAAGAAAGGTTATCCTTAAAATTGTACTTTGTTTGCATGTATTTGTTGACCGATTTTTATAAAAACAATTATAGGATTAAGCGTTTAAGTCGTAAAGGACTGATCTCTAAATATTCCGGTCGGTGGACACCAACCAGGGCGGCGTGCCGTGGTCGGTGTCTCCACCGACCATAATCAACTCAGTCAGACAACAAATTGAGATTCGCTTAATTAGCAGCATCACGATTTAAGCGACTAACTCTAAACAATTAAAACAGAAGTAGAAGAATGAATAAAATAAACATGAAAGAACTGGCAAAGGAATTGAACGTTTCTGTAGGAACGGTATCAAAAGCACTTAGCGACAGCCATGAGATAAGTGAACAAACAAAGAAAAAGGTGTTGGAAACGGCTTCCCGTCTCAATTATACCCTTAATCCTTATGCCAGCAGCTTAAGAAATAAGAAAAGTAAAACGATTGCTGTAGTACTTCCGGAAGTAGCGGATAATTTTTTTTCATTAGCTATAAATGGCATTCAATCTGTGGCGGAAAAAAAGGGATATCATGTTCTTATATACCTTTCGCATGAAAAGTTTATGAATGAAAAATCAATTTTGTCTGAATGTTGCAGCGGGCGTGTGGACGGAGTTCTGATATCTGTTAGCAGCGAAACAACAGATGCGCATCATATCCTGAAACTTCAGCAACAAAATATTCCGATTGTTTTCTTTGATCGTGAGTTTGAAGGATTGAATGTTGCAAAAGTAATAACGAATGATTTTGAATGCGGATATGTTTCTGCTGTGCATTTGATTAATAATGGCTGCAGAAATCCTGTTTTCCTTTCTGTTTCATCAAACCTTGCCATTTGTAACAACAGGGCCAATGGGTTTAAAAGAGCACTGAAAGACAATAAAATTGACAATCCGCTAAAAGCAGTTGTAGAATGCAATGGAACTAAAGAAGACGTTTTTTTGCAAATAAAAAAAATGCTCACGGGTAAAAACAAACCTGATGGTATTGTTGCTTCCGTAGAAAGGCTTGCCATGTCTGTTTACCTCGTCAGCCAGGAAATTAATATTTCTATTCCAGCGGATTTGAAAGTGCTCGTTTTTTCTACTTTAGAAACTGCTCCCATTCTGAATCCGCCGCTTAGCACTATTAGCCAACCCGCATTTGACATTGGAAGAACTGCTGCCGAATTACTGTTCAAAGGAATTGAAAAAAAGAAATACAATTTATCTGGCCAAATGGTAATATTGCCATCCGTTCTTATTGAAAGAACTTCTTCAAAATCCAGTTTGGTTTCAAAAGAAAAATAAAAATCCTTTTATTTGTTTGTATTCTATAAAGATTGTAAAATTATCTCCGTAAAATTATCTCCGTTTGTAGTTTACCGGCAGAATAATCATCCGATAATTATAAATCATTTCGATATAAATTATATCTTGCTCCAATTTACTGCTTTAAAAAACAGTTTGATATGAGCCTTCACATTGCCGATTACCTGATAATCATCGTTTATTTTCTTTTTGTAATAGCAGTTGGATTTATCATAAAAAGAAGAATTAAATCCAGCAGTGATTTTTTGGCAAGCGGAAGAAACATTCCTTTATGGATCACCAGCCTTGCTTTTATCTCTGCAAACCTTGGTGCACAGGAAGTAATAGGAATGGTGGCTTCCGGAGCAAAGTACGGAATTATGACCGTTCATTTTTATTGGGTGGGCGCCATATTCGCCATGGTTTTTCTCGGTGTATTTATGATGCCTTTTTATTATGGCAGCAAAGCAAGGAGTGTTCCTGAATTTTTAAAACTTCGTTTTGATGAAAAAACAAGGGGATTAAACGCAATCACCTTTGCTGTGATGACTATTTTTTCCTCCGGCATATCTTTATATGCATTGGCAAAATTGCTGGAAGTTATTTTGCATTGGGATTTTGATGTTTCAATCTGGCTTGCCGCCAGCATTGTGATGATCTATACATTTCTTGGGGGGTTAACGAGTGCAGTTTATAATGAAGTGCTGCAATTTTTTTTAATTGTCCTTGGCCTTTCGCCTCTTGTAATTGTGGCTTTGCATGACGCGGGCGGATGGTCAAATATTAAAACAGTTTTACAGCCAGAGTTAACCCATGCCTGGAAATATATGGGCAATGCAGATTCTAATCCGATGGGAATCAATTTTATGTCTTTAATATTTGGATTAGGCTTTGTTATGTCTTTTGGATATTGGTGCACCGATTTCCTGGTAGTACAAAGGGCTATGATGGCAAAAAATATGAATGCTGCACAGCGTACTCCTATCATTGCTGCTATTCCAAAAATGCTGATGCCACTGATAGTTGTTTTACCCGGGGTAATTGCAATAGCCCTGATGCAACCTGCTTTAGCTTCTAAAGGTTTTGCCATTCCTTCTGATGGCAATGGCGGCCTTGATTATACGATGACTTTGCCTGCGCTTATTTCCCATTACTACCCAACAGGCCTGCTTGGTGTAGGTATTACGGCACTTATCGCTTCATTCATGAGTGGTATGGCAGGTAATGTAACGGCATTTAACTCCGTATTTACTTATGATATTTACCAATCTTATTTTGTCAAACACAGGTCAGACAGGCATTATCTTATTGTTGGCAAAATGGTGACCATTGCAGGAATACTTTTATCAATCATAACTGCATATATCGCCAAGAGTTTCAATAACATCAATGATTTTCTGCAATTGGTTTTCAGTTTTGTGAACGGACCATTGTTCGCCACATTTTTGCTGGGAATGTTTTGGAAAAGAACAACAGGCCATGGTGCTTTCTTCGGACTTCTTGCCGGCACAATTGCTGCTGCTCTTACTCACGGGCTTACGCTTGCAGAAGGCAAAGGCGGCTGGATTTATCCATTATATGAAATTCACAGCGGAATGGGCCAGGCGTTTATTGTGGCCTCGGTTTCCTGGATCGCAAATTTTTGCACTACTATTATTGTAAGTTTATTTACAAAACCGAAACCTGAAAATGAACTGGTAGGGTTAGTATATTCTTTGACTGTAAAGCCGTCTTATCACGAGGATAAGTGGTATCTTAAAGTAGTTCCGTTGGGTTTAATATTAATTGCCATCACTATTGTTCTCAATATCATTTTCTTTTAAATAAAATGCTATGTATAAAAAACTAAATAATCTTGCATTTGTGATCGGGATCTTCTTTATTATAATTTCACTTATTTTGATAATCGGCGGTCTCCTATCAGCAGCTTTGAACAACAAACTGAATTTTTATACCGGCTTTTCATTCCTGATATTTGGCTTCTGCATGGCATTTTTCAACAGGAAATAATCAGATCAACATCAGGAATCAAAATTTAAGCAGCATGTACAGTTAATAACCTTTCTCCGGCTGTTGAAACCAATTTTATCTTTCATATATTTGGTATTTAAAAGGTCAAGTAAAAAGAAGTATCATGCAACAACAATGGCCTGTTCTTTCCTATGAAAAAGGGAAAGATACTTTTGAAACACTTCATATGTGGACGCAGATTGTGGGAAAAATAAAACTGGCCACACTTCCCTGGGTGAATCATTCCTGGCATATTACTTTGCATATCGTGCCTTCGGGACTTACAACTCAAACGTTGCCTTATAAAGACAAGGATTTCCAAATAGACTTCGATTTTATTGAGCATCATTTAAAAATTACCACAAGCAAAGGAGAATTCAGAAAATTTGACCTGAAT
>Ga0157370_10009048_pt1 | contig 10687 bp, 8 predicted proteins | sample C35metaG_FD_113463 | JGI IMG/M metagenome (GOLD analysis project Ga0157370, IMG submission 113463) | Corn rhizosphere microbial communities from Kellogg Biological Station, Michigan, USA - C3-5 metaG | ecosystem: Host-associated > Plants > Roots > Rhizosphere > Soil | place: USA: Michigan... | reverse complement strand
CAAGAAGACTGCTCTGCAAAACAGCGACTCTGAAGAAGACATCCTTGATGTCGGTCATGACGTGACCGCCACCTTTGACAACTCGCCCAGCAATCCCACAGAGCGCGCCAGCAGCGAGAATCTCGGCGCGGTTCGGGAAGACGACGACCTTGAAGAAGATCTCGATGAGGACGAGGACGATGATCTTGACGAGGATGATGAAGACGACGAAGACGTAGAGGACGAAGAAGACGAGGACGAAAGCGCAGATGAGTACGACGAAGCTGAAGATGACGACGATGAAGAAATAGATGAGGACGACGAGGACGATGAAGACATAGATGAGGAGGAGGACGACGAGGACGACGAGGATGATCTGGACACAGTGCCCCGAGCTTCCAGCGTCTATCGAAAGATGTAATCGGCACTCGTCTTTCTTGTCTGCACTTGGAGAACATCTCTCCCTGGCGCCTTGAACATTTTCAATTCAAGTGTTAACAGAATTTCGGGTGCCCCACCCTTTGTGCGTCCTTTGCACAAAAGGTGGGAGACACAATTCTCTGCCTCTACCGTCTACAACCAATCGCTCTAATAGCCTGAATCGGTTACCACGTTCTCCAGAGCTTCTCCTGCGATATAGCGCCGCACCTGTTTCGCTCCAAACCGGAATGCGCGATGAATAAATTCCGGCGTCGATCCCCCAACGTGCGGTGTAATCAGGCAATTGGGAGCGGACCACAGAGGATGGTTCGCAGGCAGAGGTTCGGGGTCGGTCACGTCCAGAGCCGCACGAATTCGATGCTGAGTCAGGGCTTCCAATAAGGCATCCGTAACAACCACCGGCCCTCGTGCTGCATTCACCAGCAATGCGCCGGGCTTCATCAACCCAATCTCGGCAGATCCGATGAGTCCGCGTGTCTCTCCGGTCAAAGGCACGATGACGACGATAATGTCGGCCTCCGGAATCAACCGGTGTAAATCCGCCACGGAATGGACGTTGTTTTCTGGCCGGGGTGTCCTTGCAATTCGCAGAACGTTTACTCCGAAGGGAGTCAGACGAGCTTCAATTGCCACACCGATCGAGCCATAGCCAACAATCAGTACTGTTTTGCCGGCAAGATCTTCGCCAAGGACACGATACTGACCTACCTGCGCGCCGCCTTCATTCAGGAAGCCATCTTCTACCGTAGCCTGGCCCTTCCACGTACCCTGCAATTGCATATCGCGGTAAAGCGGAAAGCGCTTCAGAGATGAGAGCGTTGCGGCCAGAACCCACTCTGACGCGGAGATGTCGTGAACTCCCCGGCCATCACACAGCACGATGCCCTTCGGCAGCCACGGCGTAATCCAGTCGACGCCCGCCATCATGGACTGCACGACCTTCACGCCTCGAAGATGATTAAAGGTCTCCGCCGCATCCCGCCGCTGAAACGGCAGAATCCAGAAATCGATTTCAAGGGGTTCCTCCAGCTTGCGAGGAATTCGAATGATCTCCACATTTTTCGGAAAATCAGCCAACAATTGCTCGGAAAGGGTCTCGTCAACGCCAACTCGCACCATGTCCAATTATGCAACTGAGGAAAACAGATTTTTCGCCGGAGAGTGAAATTATCGACGATATCTCATGCCTACTCCATGCAGAACACGGCGTGGTCTGCCTTGACACTGCATAAGGGGGCTAGATACCATTCCTTGCATATGAAGCAATGCCCTTTGGCTGATCGGCAGTGCGTTATGGGTGGCATTTCGTAGTAGAGCAGCATAAAACCCGCTCAAAGCTCTCGTTCAGATGTGAGGACTTGCTGAAAGACTGGTTTCACTCCGCTTTGATCAATTCAAGCGAGAACGTCAGTTGGAGTATTCATGCGCAGGGCTCTTGTAGCAACCTTTATGGCAGTTGCCTTCCTTTCCTTCTCTTCCATTACCCAGGCACAAAGTTCCAAAGCTGCCGGCAGCAAGGCTGGTTCGGTTAAGGCAGGGGAACAGGTCTTCCTTCACAACTGTTTCCAGTGTCACTCGACGGCAGAAGGCCAGGTCCGTTTTGGGCCCAGTCTCTATCACGAAGCGAAGAAGCCTCACCCCAAGAAGACCGACGCGCAGATTCGCGAGATTCTCGAGAACGGCAAAAATGGCAAGATGCCGTCTTTCAAGGGCGTCCTGACGCGCGAGGATACGGACAACCTGCTGGCCTACATCCACAGCCTTTAATCGAGCGGAAATCTACTGCTTCAGGGCAACCACGCCCCACGGCGATGTCCCGGCCTTGATCGTCTTGACCACTGCATTGGTGGCTAGATCTACCACCGAGACATCGTTTGACGGGCCATTGGCTGAGTAGAGAGTTTTGCCGTGGGGAGAAAGCGCTATTCCCCACGGACGCTGTCCTACTTCAACCGATCCGATGACCTTGTTCGTCGCCGTATCGATGGTGAACACCTTTCGGCCGCGCCCCGTACTGACATAAAGCTTCTTTCCATCCGGGCTCAGGAGAACCGCCATCGGCTTGATCACGCCCGGTTTCCCGAGAGAGATCGTCTTGATCATCTTGTCTTTCCGCGCATCTACCACGACGACCGTACCGTCGTTTTCGGCATTGACATAGGCACGTGAGCCATCGGGCATAAATGCGATGGAGCGTGGACGATGCCCGACCTTGATGGTCTTGATCACCTTTCCCGTCGCCAGGTCGACGACTGAAACGGTTCCCGTCTCTTCCGAGGTGACCCAGACGAGTTTTCCGTCCGATGTCGCCTGAACGCCCTCCGGCTGAGCGCCTATCTGGAGCGTCTTAGCGACTGTGCCGGAGGCGACGTCCACGATACTGACGGCTGAGGCATCCTCGTTGGAGATGTAAAGCTGTTTGCCGTCTTTACTGATGTCGAAGTTCTCCGGATCGGAGCCGCCATGGATGATTCTCAGCAACTTATTCTGCTGCACGTCGAAGACACCGATTCCATCCGCGCTCTTGTCGGGCGGCGGTAGTGTGCTCTCATCAACGCCGGGGCCGGCGATAGGCGATCCGCTCAGTGCCACATAGAGCGTCTTCTGGTCAGGGCTGGCATGAATTCCACGAGGCCGCTTGCCCAGCGGAACCGTCGCAATCACCTTATATGTACCGGAATCGATGACCGTCAGATCGCCCGAGACTTCATTGGTCACGTAGACTCGTGGGCCGGTGGATTCAAGTGGCTTTTCCTGCGCCACCGGCTGAGGCTTTTTCGAAGGAGAGCAGCCGGTTAAAACAAACGAAACGCCCACTGCCAGTAGTGCCAGGTTCTGCCGGATCATCGATCATTTTCCCTTGAAGGTGAAGTTCGCCACCGTATCGTGGTGGGGAGTAACTATGAGTTCCTGTTCCTGTGTGCCAAGCTTCTCCTGCCATATCCCGAGGGTGTAGGTTCCGGGCGGCAGGTTCTTGATCTCAAAGCTTCCATCGTCTTTCGAAACGGCGAAGTAGGGGTTGTCTACGACTCCAATGAACGCATGCATCCAGCTATGGATATTGCATTTCACCGGAATCATCACCTCGGGCTTGGTGAATTTTCTGCTGATCGGAGCGTCCCCCGGCCCCTGGCTATGGTTCCACTCGCGGTTGACCTCCGCCATGGGATGGATATTGTGCGTTACCGGGTCCGAATTGATGATCTCGAGAACCTGGTTCGTCTGAATGCCCATCACCCGCGGACGGAACCAGCAGCCCCGCTGGTCGATAACAACAGGAGTTGCCGGAACCTCGAACTGCTTTCCTTCAAGCCCCTTCTTCACATAGATGAAGGCGTTGGCCAGAGCACCCTTCGAGCCTACGATCAATGATTCGTCGTACGCTTTTCCATGGTGAGCCTCGACGCATGCAGGGTCTTCACTCATATCGATCAGCTTGCGTGCCGGTCTTTTTCCTGTGTAGCGTACGGCGCCTGTTATTGTCCCGGCGGTATCCGGATCCACCTTGAAGTAGGAGACAGCCGGTTGCGGAGCATGAGTCGTCGCTGGTTCGGTCTTCTTCTTTCCTGAGCAACCCAACATGAACGCGACAACGCAGCAGAGAGAACAGAAGTGAACCGAACGGCGAATTCTCATATCAGCAAACCAGCTTACTCCTTTCCTGGTGGTCCAACATTGGCGGGCATCTCACAGGTGAGCGCTTTCATAAACTCCACCAGATCGACACGGTCCTGCCCTGTCAATTTAATCGCCTGAATCTCTTTGTCGAGGTAGGGATTGGAATTGCCGTGCCCCGCGTAAAAATCGACGACCTCTTTTAGAGTCTTCACGCTGCCGTCATGCATGTAAGGCCCGGTATTCGCAATATCGCGAAGCGTGGGCGTCAGGAAGGCACCTTTATCGGCGTCTTTCTTCGTCTCCTGATAACGGCCGATATCGGTGAATTTGCCATCGCCGTCGATGCCCTCGCCGATATTGTGAAATTTGCCATCGGTAAAGAGCGCGTACTTGTCATTGATGGTGTGGCAGGCCGCGCAATTTCCTCGATTCGGGTCACGGAAGACGGCGAGCCCTCGAATCTGGGCCGTAGTGAGCGCCTTCTTATCATTGCCAAATTCATAGCGGTCAAAGGCGGAGTTTCCGCTGATCATGGTTCGCTCGAAGCTGGCGAGCGATTTTTCCACTTGCTTCATCGTGATGCTGCCCGGCCCGAAAGCCTTGGCAAACATCGCCCGATACGTGGGATCTGCCTGGAGCTTCGCAACCGAGACCTTATGCGGCTGGTCCATCTCGATCGAGTTTGCCATGGGACCGGCAGCCTGCTCTTCCAGATTTGCCGCCCTGCCGTCCCAGAATTGCCGTGGAAGATAGGCCGCATTCAGCACCGTGGGAGCGTTACGCACGCCCGTCTTTCCCGCCACACCTGTTGAAACCCGCTGTCCATCGGTAAATCCGAATTGCGGATTGTGACACGAGGCGCAGGAGAGGGAGTTGTCCCGCGAGAGTTTGGTGTCATAAAACAGCTTGCGGCCCAACGCGATGGTCTCCACCGTCGGTGGATTGTCCGCCGGGATGGGAACGGGCGGTAGCCCAAGAGGAGCTTTGATCGCGACGGGCGTCCCGATAGGCCGGTCACCTCCCGGACTCTTGCACCCACTACAAAGGACCAGAGGAGCAATGAGAAGAATTGCGCTGAGCGCAAAGTTCCTCCGCTTGCCCACGAGGGGAAAGATCGGAGCCGCGGCTCTCTCTCGTGCTGCTCTTTCAATTTTCAGAGATGAGCGCATGTCCCTCGTGAGTAGGTGAAATTCAGCCCGCAGAGGACTGGCCAGGGGTTTCGTCAGACCCCCTTTATAGTATGACGTTTCTTCGGCGCGATTGACTCAGGCGCATTGGAAATTGCGTCAGAGGCAGCAGGAAATAATCTTGAACTCTTGTTGACAGCCGTCCAGTGCGGTGGGTACTATTCTCGCGAAATGAGACGTCTCATTTTGTAGAAGAACATCCGGACCGCCTACACCCGCGGCTTGTCGGTCTGGTTTGTGCGCACACTGTTGGACGATTTTGTGACCGAGGTTTCTTGCCCTTATGGCTCTGAAGAGATTATTTGTATCGAAGGCGGCGCGAAACACCTTTAGCTTGATTGCGCTCGCTTGTATGGGATCTGTCTTCGCGTATGGGCAATCCGCAAAGACTGCGGAGTGGACAACCGACAGCTTCAATCCCCAGCGAGACGCCTGGCAGAGAAATGAGACAAAACTCAGCCCCAAAAATGTAAAGAACCTCCAGATCCTCTGGAAGGTGAAGACAGACAACAAAACCATGGGGATGCAGTCCTTCCGTGAGCCGTTGATTATCTCCGGCGTCAAGACGGCAAAGGGCGTTCGCACGGTGGCCATCGTTGCGGGCAGCTCAAACGATGTCTATGCAATAGACATGGCCAACGGCGACATGATCTGGCAGAAGCATCTGAAGTGGGCCTCGGACAAGCCGCAGGAGACGGGAGAAGGCCGCGGGTTCATCTGCACCAACGCGTTGACCGCCACGCCCGTCGTTACCCCGGCAGGGGAAGGGGAGCGGTCTCTCTATGTCATCACCAACGATGGCTATCTCCATATCATGGGGCTGGAAGGTGGAGACGAGAAAGAGTCGCCGGTCCAGATGCTTCCATCTATTTATGGCAAGCCCTACGGCCTGAATCTCGTCAACAAAGTCATCTACACCATCACTGGACAGGGCTGCGGCGGCGTTCCCAACGCCCTCTATGCCTACGACACCGTGACCAAAAAGGTCGCCTCCTCTTCTCCTCCGCAGGGAGGACTTTGGGGCGTAGCCGGGCCGGCCATCGGGACAGATGGCACCGTCTATTTTGAATCTTCCGATCACCCCTACGACGCAAAGGCCGGGCTTCTCTCTACCAGTTTCCAGGCCTACACCTTCGCAAACGATAAGTTGACCCTCAAGGACTACTACACTCCCTCCAATCACGAATGGTTGACGAGGAGAGACCTGGATATGAACACCACGCCGGTCATCTTTCACTACAAAGGGCGTGAACTACTGGTGGGCAGCGGCAAAGAGGGGCGGTTTTTCCTGCTCGACAGCAAATCGATTGGCGGAGCGGACCACGAGACGCCTCTGTTCCGGTCCGATCTCATTGCCAATGCCGATGTGAACTTCCAGACCGAAGGCACATGGGGTAGCTTCGCTTCGTGGACCAGCAAGGATGGTACCCGCTGGGTGCTGGCTCCCAATGGCGGCCCGACGGTTCATCCATTTCCAATCAATTACGGCGCGACTCCCAACGGCGGCATTCTTGCCTTCAAGGTGGAAGACACGGATGGCAAATTCAAGCTGACCCCGGCATGGCAAACCCGAGATATGGTGACCGCCGAACCGCCGGTCGTTGCGAACGGGGTGGTCTACGCCTTGGCTGGAGGCGAGTTCACCGGACAGGCGAATGACGAGGAGGGCGGGCTTTACAGCGCCGAGGACAGGATCAAGCGCTCCGTACCGGCTAAGTTCTATGCGTTCGACGCCCTTACCGGAAAAGAGCTGTATTCCAGCGGAGACCAGATCAAGTCCTTCCTGCACCAATCTGGGATTGCCGTTGCCAATGGCCGCATCGTTTTCGGCACCTTTGATGGAACGATTTACTGCTTTGGCCTTAAGTAAGGGGTTGAGCTATACAGGATTGGTTTAACTCAACCGGGCCAGCTATAGAAAGCGATCTGCCTGATAGCTCTTCGCTTTCATCTGGATAGGTTGTCGAACATCAAATCGAGGAAGTTCAGTGATGAGTAGATTGCGTGATCAGTCGGTGGCGGTATGTTTGGCTGGTGTACTTTTATGTGCCTCTCAGGCGGGAGCGCAGGCTGCCGGAAACTGGAATACCGCACGCGGCGATGCGGCGCATGAAGGCTGGCAGAAGGTCGAAACGGAGTTGTCCCCGGACTCGATCGCCGGCAAATTCAAGTTCCTTTGGAAGATCAAGCTCGGAGACGAAGAAAAGGCCACAAATTCCTTTAGTGAGCCACTGCTCATCGGCCGTCTCATCAATGCGCACGGATTCAAGGACCTGGTTCTCTGGGCTGACACCGATACCCTTTATGCCGTGGATTCAGAACTGGGATCCTTGGAGTGGAAGAAGCGCTTTGATGTGGCATCTTCGACCAGCCCGTGTGGCGCAAGCAATCTCGGCATCGTGATTGAAGCGCCGCGCGTCATCAACTTCAGAGCGCGCCCGAGACCCGGGACGCCTCGCCCCGCTCCCCAGCCCCCTGCGGCTCCGTCAGCTCGCCGGCTTGGGACCTCGGCAGGCGGCGGTGGCTTCGGGCTCAAAGGTATTTACGTCCTGACCGGCGATGGTTATCTGCATGAGCAGGTGCTGACTACCGGTGCTGATTTTGCGTCCGCCATCAAGTTCCTTCCCGGTCCTGCAGGAAGTTCGAACGGCTTGAACATCGACGGCGATACCATCTACACGGCGACAAAGAGCGGCTGCGGAGGTACTCAGAATGCGGTCTGGTCTGTCGATCTGGCTTCAAAAGATTACGCGGTATCCAGCTACAAGATGGAGAGCGTAAGCCCGCTGGTCGCCATGGGACCGACTGTCGAAAATGATGCGGCATACATTGTTGCCGGTTCCGGCTCCGGAGAACACGCCAACAGCGTGGTCGCTTTGTCTGGCAAGGATATGACTGCGCAGGACTGGTACACGCCCTCCGATAGCAGCCAGCTTCAAAATTCCACACCAGCGGCATTTTCCTTCAAGCAGCAGCAACTCGTAGCCGCTCCCGGACCCAACGGCAGCTTCGTTCTGCTGGATAGCAAATCGCTGGGTGGCGCCGATCATCACACCCCGTTGGCGCAAACCGAGAGCATCTCGGCAGCTAAAAGCGATGCCTGGAGCGGCATAGCCCACTGGCAGGATGCAGACGGCACATCCTGGGTGCTGGCATCTGTGCCCGGCCCGGTGAACGCATCTGCAAAATTCGAAACGGACAACGGATCGGCTCCGCATGGCAGCATCGTCGCATTCAAAGTTGAAGAGAAAGACGGAAAAACCGTGCTCACCCCAAGCTGGAAATCGCGCGACCTGATCAACCCCGCGCCTCCGGTGGTCGCCCATGGAGTGGTGGTCGCTCTCTCCGAAGGCGATTCCTCCACTCACGCCACGCTCTACGTTCTTGATGCCGCCACCGGGAAGGAACTCTATTCCAGTGGCGACGCAATCACAACCTACGCGCACATGTCCGGTGTATCTGTCGGCGACGGTCATGCGTTTTTCACCACTCACGACAACACGCTCTATTCTTTCGGCATTGCAATGGAGCATTAATCCATCGAGGTTTTGGTAGCCAGTCCTGCACCTCTCGATGAATTGACGTTCTGCGCTGTCGGATATCGTTTCCAGAAGCTCTAACCAGATAAGGATGAAGACCAATATGTTGAATAGATCTCAGGTGCAGGAAGCAGTGAATTCCAGCGCAGGCATTTTGAGGCTGAGGCCCTGCTGGGTACCGCGCTCGTTTATGGTTCCCGGAAGAAGGCTAAAGCTTCATCCGGATGATCTTTATGCCTTTGGCGGCCATCGCGGCGGCATCAACGAGCGCTGGTTCTCCTCAACGACCAAGGCCTCCAACGGCCCCGAGACAACGTCTGATGAAGGATTGAGCTATATCCAGCCCGCTTCCGGCGAGAAATTTCTGCTGAAGGATGCGGTGGAAACCGCCGGAGATCTCCTGCTGGGCGGTGATGTCATGGAGCGCGAGGGTGGATGGAACCTGCTCTGCAAATTCTTCGATAACATGGGCCCGATTCCGCACCACATGCACCAGACCGAAGCCTTTGCCAAGTTGGTGGGACAGAAGGGCAAGCCGGAGTCGTACTACTTTCCGCCCCAGTACAACCAGATTGAAAACAACTTCCCGCACACCTACATGGGACTTGAACCCGGAACCACCAAGGAAGATATTCGCCGCTGCCTGGAGAAGTGGAACCAGGGCGACAACGGCATCCTTGCCTTCGCTCGCGCATACCGTCTGGTGCCGGGCACAGGCTGGCATATTGATCCCGGCATTCTCCATGCGCCCGGATCGCTCGTGACCTACGAGCCGCAGGTAAACAGCGACGTCTTTGCCATGTTCCAGTCTGAGGTGGACGGGCGCATCGTCGATTGGGGTCTGATGACCAAGGACGTCAAGCCCGAGTTCAGCAAGGACTTTGACTATCTCATCAGCATGCTCGATTGGGATGCCAACGTGAATCCGGAGTTCGCGAAGACCAACAAGCGCTTCCCGAAACCGGTCAAGGCAGTCGAAGCCATGGAAGCGGAAGGCTACCGCGAGATGTGGATCACCTATGGAACAGGTTATTACTCGGCCAAAGAACTGACCATCCTGCCGAAGCAGAAGGTGACGATCAAGGACGGCGCCGCTTATGGCGTCATCCTGACGCAAGGCCATGGAGTGCTCGGAGGACAGACGGTGAGCACGCCTTCCATGATTCGCTTTGGCGACATGACCGAGGACGAGGTGTTCGTCACCGCCGCCGCAGCCCAGCAGGGCGTGGTGATTGAGAACCACAGCTCATCCGATCCCCTTGTGCTGCTGAAGCACTTCGGACCTGGCAATCCCGATGCAGAATTGCTCATAAAGAAATAAGGTACAGACACAGTGAATCAGCATAAAAAACCGGCGCTCCATAACGCGATGTGGCCCGGACTCGTCGGAAAAGGCGAAGGGTCCGAGCCGCCGATCGATCTCGAAACCATGCTCGACCTGACGGCAAAGGCTGAGGTGGACGGCATCCGATTCGATGGCGTCGATCTGTTTCTTTCTTTGCCTCATGTCGACATCGACTCGACGGACGACGATCTGGCCTCTCTTCGAGACCGCATCGCAAAGCGCAATCTTGTCGTCGGCTCTCTCGTGGCTCCCGTCTGGGGAGCCACCGGGGGCGGCTCGGCGATGGGCTCTGAGGACGAACGAAAGAGTTTCCTGACTCAGGTTCGCAAGGCATGTGCTATCGGCAAAAAGCTGCGCGATCTGGGCATCCGTCCTTCCGGAGTCGTTCGTATCGACTCCGCGGCAAGCCCGGCGGACTGGGCCAAAGATCCTGCCGGGAATACAAAGCGGATAGCCGAGACATTCCGCGAAGCAGGCAAGATCGCCGAAGGCTACGGCGAGCGTCTCGCTGCCGAAGGCGAAATCTGTTGGGGCGCGATGCATAGCTGGAAGCGTATGGTCGAGCTGCTGGAGATGGT
>Ga0157370_10009044_pt1 | contig 10689 bp, 6 predicted proteins | sample C35metaG_FD_113463 | JGI IMG/M metagenome (GOLD analysis project Ga0157370, IMG submission 113463) | Corn rhizosphere microbial communities from Kellogg Biological Station, Michigan, USA - C3-5 metaG | ecosystem: Host-associated > Plants > Roots > Rhizosphere > Soil | place: USA: Michigan... | reverse complement strand
TGGTAGGCGCTGGTTTCGCATTCGCCGAGCGACACGTTGATGACCTGCGCCTGGTTGTCGCTGACCACCTGGTTGAACGCCGCGGTGAGTGCGCTGTTGGTCAGCGAATTGGCGGCGTAGAAGATCAGCTTGCCGACGCCGCCGGACATGCCGACGATGTCCTGGCTGTCCAGATCCCACTCGGGCGTGCCGCTGGTGTCGGTGCCCGGCGTGCCCACCGTCACCACCAGGGTGTTCACCGCCGGCAGATGGTTGGCGGTGGTGAAGCTGGTCAGGTCCTTCAGCGGCTGGGTCATGTTGCCGTCACTGATGATGCCCACGGTGATGGTGGAGGCCGTGGGCGTGCTGCCCGCGTTGTAGATGGTCGGGAACGTGGTCGGGTTGTGGCCGACCAGGGTGGCGCCACCGCCCCCGCCCGGCTTGCCCTTCTCCACGCGCCCCTGCGTCGAGGCCGCGACGATCATGGTGTGCGGATGCGTCACCGTCTGCAGGCCGCTCACCGACAACACGACGTCGGCCAGCGCCGCCGGTACCCTGGCGTCGTCGATGTTGGCGTACGCCGCACGGCCGTTTTCATCGGTGGCCTTGACGAAGCGCGTGCCGAATGCGGTCCGTGCACTGCCGGTGGTGCCGTCGGCAGAAACCAGCAGGCGGTTGGCGGAGATGCCGACATTGGTGAAGCCGGCTCGGCTCAGGTAATCGGCCACGGCCTGCGCCTGCGCCTGACTCGGCAGGAAATTCGCAGCCACATCGGCCGACTGCAGCCTGGCGTGGAACAGCGGGCTTGCCGGGTTGTGCGCGGCGACGATGAAATTGTCGAGCGATGCCCTGTTCTGAACCTTCAATGCCACCTGCACCTGGATCGGCATGTTGAACGGCAGCAGGTCGCTCGCATTCACCGATGCCGCAGGCACATGCGCGTGCGTGGCCGTGGTCTTCCAGCCTGCATCGACCCCGGTCGCCGCCGCGGCCGTCGACGCCAGCGCCCAGACCGCTCCCAACGCCAGGCACAGCGAAGTCTTTTTCATCTGCATGGTTTGTCCCCGAATCTGATGGTATGAACCGAAGAATCCCGACCACGAACATGGAACGGGATCGTCTGGCGCGGCCTTCGCCCCCCGACGTTTTCAAGGCCTCGCCGACATCGACGCTAGCACAATCCGGCACGCGAACATCCATGCCCAGAGCTCAAATTGCCACCGTGCCGGTTGACGGCGGCAGAGGGTTCGCGAAGCCATGCGTGATCCGCAAAACCTTGCGGGCCACACAGACATCCACCCCCATTGGACGGGCGCTGAAATCCCTCCCGCAGAGGGTTGCTTCGTACATCGAAGTGCAGGGCAGCGGATCATGCCCACCCCGCGGCAAGGCGCAACACGTCGACACACCGCACCGCTTCTACCGTTTCATGCCGCGCGCCGCACCCCGGCGGCCATGACAGGCTTGCTGAAAATCGTTAGTCTTGCGAGGGATGCAGGCAGCCGGGATGGAACTGTAGATGGGGGCAAGGGGGCACCAGCTGGTGCGAGGGACACTGGCCCATCCGGCCGGTGCACGAAACCTTTTGTGCCAATCCGGTCACGCCGGGCCATCTCCCGCCGCGGTCGCACTGTAGTGAACGCCGCCACGTTGCTCGCCGAGCTGCGGCGTCGCAACGTGTTGCGTGCCGGTGTGCTGTACATCGGCACGATCTGGGCGCTGGCGCAGGGCATCGCGCAGTTGGGGCCTTCGTTCGGCACGCCGGACTGGGTGACGCGCTGGTTCGTGATTGCCGGCGCCATCGGTTTCCCGTTCTGGCTCGCGTTCACCTGGTTCTACGAGTTCACGCCGAGCGGCCTGAAGCGCGAGAGCGAGGTCGCGCCGGGCGATTCCATCGCCCATTCCACCGGCCGCAAACTGGACTTCTGGATCATCGGCGTGCTGGCCGTGGCGGTGGTATTGTTGCTGACCAACCAGTTAGTACGTCGGCACGACGCGACCGACGTGGCGAGCCGGCACACCCCAGCCGATGCCACCCCGGCACTGACCGGCATCCCGCAAAAATCCATCGCCGTGCTGCCCCTGGTCAATGGCAGCGGCAACCAGGACGAGCAGTATTTTTCCGATGGCTTGTCCGAAGACCTGATCACCGCGCTGTCGCAGTTCGACGGCCTGAAAGTCATCAGTCGCGATTCATCGTTCCAGTTCCGCCGCAGCAAAGACAGCAGCAAGGTCATCGGCGAAAAACTCGGCGTCGCGCATCTGCTGGAAGGCAGCGTGCGCCGCGCCGGCGGCGAGGTGCGCATCAGCGCCGAACTGGTCAATGCCGCCGACGGCAGCACCTTGTGGTCGCAACACTACGACCGACCGTACACGGATCTGTTCAAGCTGCAGGACGATATCACCCAGGCCGTTGCCGACGCCTTGAAGGCGAAGTTGCTGAGCGGCCATGGCGCGGTGGTGCAGAGTGACCGGCCGCCCAGCGGCAATCTCGATGCGTACAGTGCCTTCCTGCAAGGCAGCGCCTATTACGCTCACGGCGACGAAGCCGGCGCACGCAAGGCCATCGAGGCTTTCAACCGCGCCATCGCGCTCGATCCCCATTACGCGCGGGCCTATGCGGCACTGTCGCACGCATGGACGCACCTGGGGGGAACCTTCCTGGGTGGCGCGGCACAACGGCAAGCCTACGACACCGCGCGGGTGGCTGTGGACAAGGCATTGAAACTGGATCCGAACTCGGCGGCGGCATACCTCGCGCGCGGCTACCTGGCCTATTTCGAATTCGACTGGTCAAGGGCGCATGCCGACTTCCAGCGTGCCCTGCAACTGGCCCCCAACGACGGCGATGCGAAATACAATTTTGGCGCGTTGCTGAGCACGCTGGGCCAACTGGATCAGGCACTGGACTTGACCCGGCAGGCGCTGACGACCAATCCGCAAAACGGTAGCTGGAACTACGCCCTTTCCCAGTACCTGCTGGCCGTGGGACGCACGGGCGAGGCCGAGCAGGCGCTTCGGACCGGCATCGCCTTGACACCGCAGAACGCGGCCCTCTACGAACAGTTGGCGATCATCGAAATTCTGCGTGGCGATGCCGGGGCTGCACTGGCCGCTGCACAACGGGAACCACCAGGCCCCTGGCACGACATCGCGGTGGCTCTGGCACTGCAGATCGGCAGTGATCGTACGGCGGCCGATGCGGCATTGAAGGACTTGATCGGCAAGTACGCCGACACTGGTCCGTATCAAATCGCCGAGGTGTATGCACTGCGCAAGGATCAGGACCCTATGTTCCAGTGGCTTGGCCAGGCCTGGAATTCCCACGATCCGGGCATCAGCAGCCTGCTCTACGACCCGCTCATCCTGCGCTACAAGGACGACCCGCGCTTCGCCGCGTTCTGCCGGAAAGTGGGGTTGCCGATACCTGGCGATACCATCGGAACACCGGGCGGACCGGCGTCCGCCGCACTCCCCACCTCTGCCACCCTGGCAACGCCATGAACGGCAAGCCCTCGTTCTTCGCCGAACTGCAACGCCGCAACGTGCTGCGCGCGGGCGTGTTGTATGCCGGCGTGGTGTGGGCGCTGGCGCAAGGGCTGGCGCAATTGCTGCCTTTGTTCGGTGCCTTCGACTGGATGGCCCGCTGGTTCGTGATCGCCGGCATCATCGGCTTTCCGTTCTGGATCGCCTTCGCCTGGTTCTACGAGTTCACGCCGCAGGGCCTGAAGCGCGAGAGCGAGATCGACCCCACCGATTCCGTTGCCCGCTCCACCGGCCGCAAGCTGGATTTCTGGATCATCGGCGTGCTCACGGTGGCGGTGGTGTTGCTGCTCACCGACCGTCTCGTGCCGCACAAGGATGCACCCAAGGCGATCGCGGCCTCGGCTTTCGTCAAATCCATCGCCGTGCTGCCGTTCGAGAACCTCAGCGCCGACAAGGACAACGCCTACTTCGTCGCCGGCATGCAGGATCTGATCCTGACCAAGCTGGCCGATATCGGTGATCTGAAAGTCATCTCGCGCACCTCGACCGAGAAATACCAGAGCCATCCGGACAACCTCAAGGACATTGCGCAGCAGCTCGGCGTCGCCACCATCCTCGAAGGCAGCGTGCAGAAGGCCGGCAACCAGGTGCTGATCAACGTGCAGTTGATCAATACGCAAACCGATGCGCACATCTGGGCACAGGCGTACCCGCGCACGCTGGACAACATCTTCGGCGTCGAGGGTGAGGTGGCGGAAAAGATCGCCGCCGCGCTGAAGGCAAAACTCTCTGCCGCGGAAACCGCGCGGCTGGCCGCGGTGCCTACCGAAAACAAGGCCGCCTACGATTTGTTCCTGCGCGCCGAATTCCAGGCCAACCGGGGCACCACCGACTACGACACCGCCAGTTGGAAAATGGCGATCCCGCTGTACCGGCAGGCCATCACGAACGATCCGGACTTCGCACTGGCCTGGGCGCGGCTGTCCTACACCGAAAGCGAACTCGCGTGGTTCGGCGGCGGTGGCCTGAACGCCAAACAGCTGACCCAACAGGCACGCACCGACGCCGAACGCGCGTTGGCGCTGGCACCGGACCTGGCCGCGGCGCAACTGGCCATCGGCTACAGCGACTACTACGGCCGTGGCGATTACGCAGCCGCGTTGAAAGCCTTCGCCGCGGCGCTGGCGCAGCGACCCAACGACGTCGACGCGCTGGCCGCGCGCGGTTTCGTGCAGCGCCGGCAGGGCCACTTCGACGATGCCATCGCCTCGTTCCAGCAAGCGCTCGCGCACGATCCGCGCAACAGTGGGCTCGCCAACGAATTGGGTGAAACGAACTTGGAGACCAGTCGCTTTGCCGATGCCGAAACGTGGTTCCAGCGCGCGCTGGCATTGGATCCGGACAATCTCAGCGCCAGGAACTTCAACGCCAACAACATTCTATTCCGCACCGGCGACGTGGCGCTCGCACTGGCCGCGGCGCAGGGCGACGCGCCCATATTGAAGCAGCAACGGGTGATTCTGCTGACCTACCAGCGCAAGTATCGCGAGGCACTGACCCTGCTCGACAGCGTGCCCGACACGCCCGACAACTTTTCCATCACCAACGGTTCCAAGGCGTTGCAAATGGCCAAGCTGTACCGACTGGCAAGCGACATGGCACGCGCTCAGCCGTTGTTCGAGCAGGCGCTGGCGCAAGCCAACCAGCAGCTGGAAATGCAGCAAAACATCAACCTGGCATTCGTCTGGCAAAACATCGCCAGCGCCGAATTGGGGCTTGGCCACATCGCGACCGGGCTGACGGCGGCCGCAAAGGTTTACGAGAACCATACCTGGATCACGGATTCGACGTACGGCCCGCAATTGATGGAAACCGGTGCAGTGCTATGCGCCGAAGCGCATCGTGCCGATCTCGCCGTGCCGTTGCTGGCCCAGGCACTGGCCAGCCCCGGTGTCGGCTTTAATTACTCGCCGGTGATGCTGTGGATCGACCCGGCCTGGGATCCGATCCGCACCGATCCGCGCTTCCAGGCGCTGCTGCAACAATACGCCCATGCCCAGCCAGCCCACGCCAGCAGCGGAGCCGCGCATGAATGAGCTGTGGCAACGCCTGAAGCAGCGCAAGCTGGTGCAGTGGGCGCTGGCGTATGTCGCTGCGGCATTCGCGCTGTTGCAGGGCATCGACATCGTGGCGCAGCGCTTCGGCTGGCCCGATGCGATCGAGCGCTGGCTCATCATCGCGATCGCGGTCGGTTTCTTCGTGGCGCTGGTGCTGGCCTGGTATCACGGCGAGCGTGACGCGCAACGCATGAGTGGCACCGAACTGCTGATTCTGGCCTTGCTGCTGGCGATCGGCGGCGGCGCGCTGTGGCGATTTGGCAAGGTGCCGCAGGCGGCGGCGACCGTCGCGACGATCACCGCGTCCGGTTCCAGCATGGCGATGGCGACGTCGACCGTCATCCCCGAAAAATCCATCGCCGTGCTGCCGCTGGTCAACGGTAGCGGCAACCAGGACGAACAGTATTTCTCCGATGGCTTGTCGGAAGATCTGATTACCGCATTGTCGCAGTTCGCTGGCCTGAAAGTGATCAACCGCGATTCGTCGTTCCAGTTCCGCCACAGCAAGGACAGCATCCAGACCATCGGCGAGAAACTCGGCGTCGCGCATCTGCTCGAAGGCAGCGTGCGCCGCGCGGGCGGCGAGGTGCGCATCAGCGCCGAACTGGTCAACGTGGTGGACGGCAGCACGCTGTGGTCGCAGCATTACGACCGGCCGTACACGGATCTGTTCAAGCTGCAGGACGATATCACCCAGTCTGTTGCCGATGCGCTGAAAGCGAAACTGCTTAGCGGCCATGGCGCGGTGATCCAGAGCGACCGGCCGCTCAGCGGCAATCTCGATGCATACAACGCCTTCCTGCAAGGCAATGCTTATACCGCGATAGGTTCCGACGAGAGCATGCGTCAAGCGGTCGTCGCCTACACCACCGCGACCCGTCTCGACACGCACTACGCGCATGCCTGGGCCGCGTTGTCGTTTGCGCAGACAAACCTGGCCAACGCCTTCCTCGCCGGCACGGAGCAGCGCCAAGCCTACGCCAAGGCACGCATGGCGGCCGAACGTGCGCTGGCGCTGGATCCGGATTCGGCGGCCGCCTATAGCGCACGTGGTTTTCTGCTCCTGAATGCCGATTTCGACTGGGCCGGGGCGGAGACCGCCTTCCGACGCGCGCTGCAACTGGCACCGAACGATGCCCAGGCAAAGGAAATTCTCGGCAGCTTGTTGGCCACGTTGGGGCAACCCGAGTCGGCGCTGGAACTGACCCGGCAAGCACTGACGAGCGACCCACGCCACGCAACCTGGCACGTCGCGCTTAGCCAGTATCTCAATGCGCTCGGGCGGCTGGGCGAGGCGGAACACGCTGTCCGCACGGCGATCGCGCTGCAACCCGGGGGAACCGATCTGTACGAGCAGTTGGCCGTCGTGGAAATCCTGCGCGGCGATGCCAAGGCTGCACTGGCTGCCGCGCAACAGGAGGCACCGGGCAGTCCCTGGCACGACATCGCGATGACGCTGGCACTGCAGATCGGTACAGACCGCGCCGCCGCGGATGCCGCGCTGAAGACCCTTGTCGACAAGTACGCGGATCTGGGTCCATACCAGATCGCCGAAGTCTATGCGTTGCGCCACGAGCCGGATCGCATGTTCCAGTGGCTGGATCACGCCTGGGTCACCCGCGACCCGGGAATCGGCTATCTGCTCTACGACCCGCTCATCCTGCGCTACAAGGACGACCCACGCTTCGCTGCGCTCTGCAAGAAAGTCGGGTTGCCGACGACAACCGAAGCCAGGGCGCTGCCGTGAGCCGGATGCCATGAGCGACAGGCCGTCCTTCCTGGCCGAACTGCAACGCCGCAACGTGCTGCGCGCCGGGGCAATCTACGCGGCGACGATATGGGCGCTGGCACAGGGCATCGCGCAACTGGGGCCGTCCGTCGGTGCGCCGGACTGGGTGACGCGCTGGTTCCTGGTCGCGGCGGTGATCGGCTTGCCGTTCTGGCTCGCGTTCGCCTGGTTCTACGAGTTCACGCCGAGCGGCCTGAAGCGCGAGAGCGAGATCGCGCCGGGCGATTCCATCGCCCATTCCACCGCGCGCAAACTGGATTTCTGGATCATCGGCATCATGGCGGTGGCCATCGTGTTGCTGCTCACCGATCGGCTGGTGTCTCTCCGTGACAGCAACCCCACGACCAGCACAGCAGCCGCGTCCATTGCACCCACGCCAACCGCCCTGCCCCATTCGATCGCCGTGCTCGCCTTCGACGACCTCAGCCCCACGCACGACCAGAAGAATTTCTCCGAGGGCATGGCCGAGGAGATCCTCAACGCGCTGACCCGGGTCAAGGCGCTGACCGTGATCGGGCGCAGTTCATCGTTTCGGTTCCAGGGCACCGACGTCAGCCCGCAGCAGATCGGTACCCGGCTCGGGGTAGCGCATGTGCTGGAGGGTTCGGTGCGCAAGCAGGGCGAACAGCTGCGCATCACGGTGGCGCTGGTGCAAACCAGCGACGGCGTGCAGCAATGGTCCAGCAGCTACGACGGCAGCCTGGCCGATGTCTTCAGACTGCAGGAATCGTGCGCGCGCGATGTTGCGGCACAGATGAATGTGGTGCTCGGCAATCACGGCAAGCAGCAACTGGTTCAACACAGCACCGACAATCCCGACGCCTACGCGCTGTTCGTGGAAGCACAGACCCTGGTCAACGCGCGCTTCGGAGACAGCCTGCCCCGCGCCATCGCGAAACTGAAACAGGCCACCACGCTCGACCCGGATTTCGCCCGTGCATGGTCCAAGCTGGCGGTGGCCTACGCCGTGCTGCCGCAATACGTTTCCGGCGACTGGAAGACCAGCTGGGAAGCGTCGGATCGCGCCGCGGAGCGCGCCCTCGCGCTCGATCCCGACGATGCGGAAGCCTACGCTGCCTTGAGCTACAACCAGTTCTCGCAGCGGCATTACAACGCCATGGTCGAGCCCATGCAGCGTGCGCTGACCTTGGACCCCGGCGATTCAACCGTCAACTACTGGGCCGCCAATGAACTGTCCGCGATGGGCCGCACGCGTGACGCCGAGGCGCGAATTGATGCGGCGCTGACCCATGATCCAGCCAATGTACCGCTACTGTTCTACAAAAGCATGTTGCGCTGGCGATCGGGTGACAAGGCGGCTGCGCTGGCATTCGCACAGCGTGATGGGGTCGCCGGTTCGGCGTTCGGAGCGATGATGCTGTCGTTTTACGAAGCCGCGGACGGTGACATGCAGGCATCCGCCAGAGAGTTCGCCAAGTCCGAAAGCCAAATGGGTTCGAAAATCCCGCCGACCGAACTCGAAGTGATTTACCGAGGCAGTTATGGCGATGCCGCCCAACATCAGGCGGCGCTGAACATCGTCAACGTGTATGCCCACGACGAATGGGCACCCACCATGTTGCTGCAAATCGGGGAGGCGACGCGCTCGTTCGACCTGTACGAACACGGCGCCAGCGGTCTGTCCGATGCTTATCTGAACTGGCTATGGCAACCCGAAGCGTGGTCTCGCCATGCACGCCGAAGCCCAGCCTTCCAGGGCTTCGCCAAGCGCATCGGCCTGCTCGCCTACTGGAAAGCCAACCAGTGGCCCGACCTGTGCAAGCCTGCGCCGGAAAGTGGCCCGGACGCGTTCACCTGTCATTGAAGCCGCCAGCCTGAGCCTTGATCCCTGACCGGTGCCTCGGACGAGTCGTCCGAAGCGCCCGCTGGCACGCAGGGTCTCGCCACCCACGGCGGCTTGCAGGCTCAACATGAAATGCGTGGTGTTTTGCGCTGCCGGCACGCGCTGACGCTCGACGTCGGCAATGCCTGGGTGCAGAGCTTTGCCCATGCGCTGTCGCCCGCGCAGGTGCAGCAGGCGCGATCCGACCGGCATGTCGAGCACAGTCGCGGCGATTTTGACCATGTCGGTTTCGCCGCCTTCAGCCGTGGCCTCGCCGTCGACGTGGGAGGCGCGATCGTCGCTGCAACCATGGCTCCGGCTCCGGTTCCGGCAGTGGCTCGGGTGCTGACAGTGGCTGGCGAGATGCCCGGTCCACCGCTTTTCCGCCGGCATTTCTCGCTCCGAGCCCCTCGTCTGAAGCCTGCCCCAGAGCTGGGGGAGGCAGGCTTCACGGCCAATTGACGTCCATGCCGCCGCTGGCATAGTCTGGGCCTCTTTCCACGCCGCCCTGCGAGCCGCCCACCATGAGCCTGGACATCAGCATTACCTTCAACGATTCCGATCTGCAGCTGTTTGTCGAAGCACGGAACCGCAGAGCGGAAGACGCGTTGAAGAAGACAGAAACGCAGGACGCCGCTGGTATCGTGGCCGCCGCACGCAGCTTGGTGGAAGAGACCCGCAGCAAGGTGCTGCCGGATTTCGTGACGACGCGCCTGAAGCACCTGGATACCATGATCGCCATGGTCGAGGACGTCGGCTTCGGGCTGCCCGAAGCGAACAGGGACAATGTGCTGGCCGCACTGGCCTATTTCTCCAGCCCGGATGACCTGGTGCCGGACGATGTTCCGGTACTGGGCTTTCTTGACGACGCGATCGTGATCGAGTTGTGCGTGCGCGAGCTGCGGCCGGAGATTGAGGCTTACGACGATTTCCACCGCTGGCGCGACAACGAGGCGACGCGGCGTGGCGAGAACAAGGCCGGGCTGACGCTGAACCGGGTGGAGTGGGCCGAAACGCGCCGGGTCGAAACGCTCGAGCGCATGCATCGCCGCCGCAGCGAGTCCTATACCGGTGGCGGCTGGAGTCCGTCGCTGTTCAAGGTGCGCTGAACGCCGCAGCGGCCATCACGCAGTGAAGGGCGCCGCGGCGCCCTTTCTGCTTCTGATCATGCGAAAAAGCAAAGGCCGGCAATTTCTTGCCGGCCTTTGTCTGTGTCTGGCGCCCGAAGCTGGACTCGAACCAGCGACCCCCTGATTAACAGTCAAGTGCTCTAACCAGCTGAGCTATTCGGGCGTGAGCTGCGTAGTTTGTCGGCGCTGCGGCGAACTGTCAAGCCGTCGCGACACAGGATTTGGCCCGGTTCAGTGGGTCACCACGCGGTAGCACGGCACGTACGCGGCGCCACCCGGCAATTTCATGCGGTGCTGTGCGACGAACGCCTGCAACAGCTTGTCCAGCGCGCGCATGATGTCGGC
>Ga0157370_10009043_pt1 | contig 10691 bp, 6 predicted proteins | sample C35metaG_FD_113463 | JGI IMG/M metagenome (GOLD analysis project Ga0157370, IMG submission 113463) | Corn rhizosphere microbial communities from Kellogg Biological Station, Michigan, USA - C3-5 metaG | ecosystem: Host-associated > Plants > Roots > Rhizosphere > Soil | place: USA: Michigan... | reverse complement strand
TGAAAGTATGGATGAAGCAAAATGATGCATTTTCTTTGAAACAGGTTTTTTGATAAAAATAGAAAATAATTTAAGCCCACCCAAACCCTCCCGAAGGGAGGGCTTTATATTATATGCTGCATTCTTCGTTTACCCTTTACCGTTAGTGTAATAATAAAAACCGGCAGTATTGCCGGTTTTTATTAAATGATTGCGAAAATTTTTTAGTTAAATAAATATCTTATACCAAACTGCATAATCCATCTTGATGCTGATTGAGTGGAATTGTTTACAAACCTGGTGAGGCTTGTATTATCGGAATAACTATTCACCAATGGAGTCTGGCTGCTGGCATCGGCATAAGGGAACGAGAATAACGGAGTGGTTCCATCTGCAGCCATGCCTTCAAACTTCAGGAAGTTGGTAGATGCAGGCTGTTTTACAATGCCCCAATACTTGTTGATCATATTGCCCACGTTCAGAATATCAATGGTGAAGCGCAATGTATGCTTATCCTGGTCTGTTTTATTTTTTGTATAAAAATATACATCTTCAGTAAAATTCAGATCAAGGTGTTTAAAGAATGGATATACCACCGAGTTGGCCTGTACGTATTGTCCCCGGTGTTTTGCGAGGTAATGATCCTGGTTAATGAAGTTGTTAAGCTGTGTCCATATTTGAGCTGCCGTTCTTGGATCGCTTACAGTGCCAGTGGTAACCCCTGTTTGCGTGGCTTTGCTATATGATCCCACATCTATCAGGTTTATGTCGGTTGCAGATTTTGGAATATAGATAAGATCGTTGCTGGTATTACCATCACCATTCAGGTCGCCATTATACACATAAGAGCCTACACCAGCAGGCGCTGCTTCAAATATGGCACCTATAGATGTAGCAAAATGTTTGGCGTATTCTATTCTGTAGCTTGCCAATGCCACTACACGGTTAGGCAAATACCATCCCGGCCTTGCAAGTGTAGGAGCATTTGGGTCTGAATTAGAAACTGCTCTTGCTGCCCACAATGAACTTGCAGTGCTGCCATCTTCCATGGTTGTTTTTGCATCGCTGTGTGTATAACCTATGCTGGTAAATAAATGCTTGAATGTTTTTTGTATCTTAATAGTTGCTGCATACGAATAACCTTTTTTTGTATTGGCAAGTATTATTGCATTGGTGATATTTGGATTAGTTAATGTTGCACCACCTGTTCCATTATAATATTTATTGCTTGCATTGGTTCCGCTGGTAGATGTACCCGTTGTATTGAACCTTGTTCTTACATCGCCGCCATTGCTTATGATGAAACCATTTGTTTCATTCAGGTTTGCATTATACATATAAGTGGCATTGATGTCTTTTGAATACTGGAATTCACCGGTGATCACCCAATTGTTTTCAAATCTTTTATCAATACCAATACTTGCTTTTAATTTTGTCGGATATTTAAAATGTTTATCAATTACATTAACTCCATAGCCGGTGGGTGTTGATTCCTGGCTTTGGCCTGTTGAGGTTAAATAGTTCTGTAGGTTTTGTGAAGGCGATGGAGAAAATGGGATGTTGTTTACGGTATAAGAACCAAACTGAACACCATTATTGGCAGCCTGGTTTTCTACCCATACAAACGGGGGAGCTCCTTCAAATACTCCAACGCCACCTCTAATTTGCCATGTCTTATCACCTTTCGGATCCCAGTTAAACCCAACACGCGGCGATATAACAAGAAATCCCTGCGGAGCACTACCTACATTATATTTTGTTCCATTCTTAAATGTAAGTGCATCAAAGTTTGGATTGTCGGTAAATTTATTTTGATAATTAGTAAGATCAAAACGTACACCATACGTCAACACAAATTTTGTGGTAGCTCTCCATTTGTCCTGTGCAAACAAACTTATATTAGTAGCGCCTGCATAAGCCCAGGGGAAAGCACCTCCTTTCAATGTTGAATATTGCTGGTAATAACTTTTCGGTAATGCGCCCGATTCAAAATCGCTCAGGCTGTTGAATTGGAATACGCCATTATAACCGGGAGCAAAAGCATTCTGATATTTTTTATAGCTGTTTTGTGTTCCTACCGTTATTTCGTGAGCGCCTTTATAAAAAGTAAAGATATCATTCAACTGGTAAGAGTCCATGTTTAACCGGTTAAAATAGGTGTACATTTCGTATCCGAATGTTGTATAGATATTTCCACCATTGAGAATGTCAACAAGCGGGAAGGTTGTTGATGACGAATGAGGGCTGCGGAAATCTCTTTCCTGTGTATAACCAATCTGGAATTTATTAGAAGCCTTGTTACTAAATCTTGAATTTAATTCTGCAATATAAATTTTTAAATTGTTGTTGATGCGGTAACCACTTCCATAAAATGGCATAGAGAAGGTGCCTGGCTGCCCGCCAGTAATTTGCCCGCTTCCCGGCCTGCTGGTACTTGCAAACTGGTCTGCATAAGATTTCAGGTAATTATATTTTATAGACAAAGTATTGTGTGCATCTATATTGTAGTCAATACGTGCATCTATTTTATAACTATTGGTTTTAAAATTATAACCCTGGTAAGATGCAGGATCGTAGTTGTAAGTATTTTTTAAAAAGCTTGCCAAAGCGGCTAATGTATCGGCATTGGCCTGAGATACGGTTCCCGGCGAAGGAGAGTGTGAAGCATCGGAAGGTATCACACCGGTGGCGGGGGCACTTATCAAATCTTCTTCACCGTTTATGAAGAAGAACAATTTATTTTTAATTATCGGTCCGCCAATACTTGCTCCGTTTATATTAAAATCGAAAGGAGTTTTCGGCGCCAGTATGTTTTCAACTTTATATCCATACGTACCGGGCTTCCTCCATGAATGATAAATAGTACCTGCAAATTTGTTGGTACCGCTTTTTGTTACGGAGTTTACACCACCTCCGGTAAATCCACCTTGTCTTACATCATAAGGAGAAGTATTCACCTGTATTTGTTCGATAGCATCGAGGGCAATTGGTTGCGCATTTGCCTGGCCGCCGAGTGTGCCGGACAAACCAAATGAGTTATTGAAATCAGCACCATCTACCGTTATGTTATTATAAGAAGAAGTGATACCGCCAAAGCTTAAACCATTAGCTGATGGCTCCAATCTTGCAAAGTCAGATACAGCACGGTTTACCGTGGGTAGTCTTTCTATCTGATCTTTGGTAATGATGGTTTGTGTTCCGGTTCTGCTGCTGTTGAAGATTCGGTTTTGGTTGCTCGCAGTTACTGTCACACTGCTCAACTCTTTCGATTCAGGCTGAAGAGTAAAATCAGCAGTAAAATCCTGACCTAAAGATAGCGTAATATTTTCCTGCTTTTCGGGTTTAAAACCTACAAAAGTAACAGTAATTATATAAGGTCCTCCAATTCTAAGACCAGGCAGATTGTAACGCCCATCGGAACGTGTAGTGGTTGTATATTTGGTCCCGGAGGGTCCGTGCAAAGCTACGACTGTAGCGCCTGCCAGGGGATTTGTACCATCAGTTACTGTTCCCAGTATTTGGGAAGTAGTCTCTTGTGCAAAAGAGCTTACATTGAAAAAAAATAACAGCGTAAGTGCTGCCAGGAATTTTTTGAGATTCATTGTTTCATTTTTTATGCAAGTGCAAAAAAACTACTTCTTGTTGAAAAAATGCCTAATAGATATTACCAAATGATTAACATTTTAAACATTAATAAAATTCTTTTGACTTAGAAATGATAATTATAATTAAATTCCCAAAAAAGCAAAATGCAAATCACAAAATACAAATCGCAAATCACAAATAAATTCTATAAATTCAAATTCTAAGTTTTACATTTTGCATTTTTAATTTTTAAATCGACAAAACTAACAAACCATGCCTGCTGCAAAAGCTGATGAGGGACTGAAACGATGTATCGGTGTACCCGGGCTTACACTTTCTATCATAAGCGGTGTGATAGGAGCGGGCATTTTTGCACTGCCTGCCATTGTAAGCAATGCATTGGGTGGTTTTGGAGTTTTTGCTTACATATTTTGCGGTATTTTGTTTGCGTCTGTTTTGCTTTGCTATGCAGAAATAGGAAGCCGTGTTACGTCCAGTGGTGGCTCTTATGCGTATGTGGAAGCAGCATTTGGCAGCTTTGTTGGTTACATTATTAACTGGTTGTATTTTTTTGGATGGAGTATTATTGGCAGCGCTGCATTAATGAACATTATTGCTGATTCTCTTGCTGCTTTATTTCCTGCGTTTAGAAATCCTGTGGTGCGTGGAGGTTTATTTTTTGTTCTTATAAGTTTCATGATATTGATAAATGTATTTGGTGCGAAGCAGGGAGTTGGTGTTGTAAAACTAATTACTATAATAAAATTGCTGCCGCTTATTGGTATCATCATTTTTGGATTCAGTCATGTAAACAAAGCAAACTTGCACTGGGAGCATTTGCCCACCGTTAAAGCATTTGCTGATACCACGCTCATCCTGTTTTTTGCATTTGCAGGTTTTGAAACATCGCTGGGTGCAAGCGGCGAAATAAAAAATTGCAAACGCACGGTACCACTCAGCATTTTTATTGCAGGTGTGGTAGTACTGGTTTTATATATGCTTTTGCAAACAGTTGCCCAGGGAGTATTGGGATCGCAAATGACTGTATACAAAGATGCGCCGTTAGCAGCGGTGGCTGATAAAATTATTGGGCCGGCGGGTGCAACCGTTTTGCTTCTTGCTGCGGCCCTTTCATGTTTTGGAAATGTTACGCTTGATATTTTATGTACGCCACGTTCATTGTTTGCCGGGGCAAATGACGGATTATTTCCGAAATATCTCGGTAAAGTGCATCCCAAGTTTGCTACTCCTTACCTTGCTGTAATTACTTATGGTTTACTGATATTTATTTTTTCAATTTCCGGCGGCTTTCAGCAACTGGCCATCATGGCAAGCGCTATTGTATTACTTGTTTATCTCTCCGTAATATTGGCCACCGTAAAATTAAGAACCAAAAAACCGGGAGGAAATGAAAAGACATTTATTGCGCCCGGAGGATTGGTTACACCATTAGTTGGTGTTGCCGCTATCATTTGGTTGCTGACCAGTTTAGGAAAATGGGAAATTCTTTCAAGTCTTATTTTTATTACCATTGTTTGCATTATCTATTTTGTCACCAAATGGGCCGCGAATAAAAGTAAGCCGGCCAACATTACTGCCTGAAAGATAAACACGAATTAATTAAAATTTTCAACAAACCTTTTAGCCATTCATAAATATTTTCGTTTATGCATTACCGTTAGGTTTTAATCGCCATTTCATAGTGTATAAATTTTAAAATGCGGCCAAAGCCCGTTCATTTCAGATCAAAAATTTTTTCCGCATCATGCCAGTTGTTCATCCGTTCGTAGCGGGTATCAAAAATATTATGAGGCGAAGAAAACATAATAGCCCTGCCGTGAAATACTGACAAATTGAAATCGTGATCATCTATCAGCACATCTCCTTTCAATACGCTTTTATCTCCACAGAATATTCTTCTTTTCCAGTGTATGAATGGAAAATATTTATCCAGCCAATCGTTTTTATGTGGCAATGAAAACGGGAATTCCATTGCTGCAGAAGCTACATACACTTCAAACCGGTTATGAAGCTCTTCCACTATTTCCCTGCTGTGTTCCATTACCGGCAGGTCTTTGAAAAAATCTTTTTGATGCGGATAAGCTCTTACTATTTTACGATGTTCTTCGGGAACAATGGCGTGAAGCTTGGTGCCTTTAATATCTTCTTTGGTATAATGAATTCCAAAATCACGTTCGTACCAATCTAAAAAACGTTGTACCGCATCTGCCAGCACATCATCCATGTCTATTAGTATTCTCATTGTGTTATCTTTTTATCAAAAGTAAATATCAAACGGTAGATTTTGATAAACGAAAATATTTTACACTGGATTGTGGTTGCAGTTTATTGCACTTGTATATCGAAGCTGCAGGATTGACCGCCCAAAGGTGCCGGACCTACTATGTTTGGATTAAAAAGAAAATCGCCGGAAGCAACCGGAGTTCCCGATCCGTGAAGCACTACTGATTGCTCACCGGTAGTAGTAAACTGGCCTGTGGCTACAAAAGATATTCCGTTCAGCTTGCCAGTATAAATTGAATAGTTGCCGGCGGTTTGTACAAAAACGGTTATGGTAACAGTATTACTTGCTCCCAAAGCAGTTCCTGAAATATAATTTCCCTGGATGCTTTGCGGGGTACAATAATCTATATTTTGATTCATTGCAGATTCTAAAACATAAACTGCCTGTGGTAAGCCCGGATCAACCAATACAATAAAATTACACTGTGATGAGTCTGCTGTTACATCGAATGATACAGGCCCTTGCACACTTGGCGTACCGCTGGCGTGCAAGGTTACATTTTGTATGCCAGTATTATAAAAAAAGCCTGAGTCAGCAAAACTGAAACCATTGGTATTATTTGTAACAATTTTGTAAGTACCCGGTGCGGAAATGTTTACCTGCAATACAACTGAATCCGCAATGGTGGTTTTAATGTTTTGCTGATATTGCCCTGATATAATGGGATTGGAACAATCCCCTGAAGTGCTCGTTAAGATATAACTTGCCGCTTTCTTTTTATTTATTGTAAGGGTAAAATAACAGCCATTAGTGCCCGGCACTTTTACCATATAATTTCCGGGTGAAGCGGGTGTTCCGGAACAATACAAATTCACTGTATAACGCCCGGTGTCTGAAAAATTTCCATTTGCTGAAAAAGTAATGCCATCAACGGCAGTAGTGGTAATATTATAAACCCCAGCCATTGTTACATCAAGAGTCAGGGTTATATAATCGGATGAATCGGCTTTAACACCTTCAACATAGTTACCAGCAATGATAACAGGATTGCATACATCAGGCGACCCTTCAATAGTGAATTGTGCGGGCGGCTTTCCTTCAAAGCTGTATTCTTTTGCACACATAACGAGGCAAAGCGACATAATTATTGCAACGCAACAAAAAATTAAAACTTTTCCTTTCATAAAAAGATGCAGAAAATATGGTTAGAAAATTTTGAAGGCTCTCAAACTTTTACCAATAAATAATTATACCAACTAAACTAACGTTTATGCATAGACGAAAACTACTATACATTGTTATTATTGAATAACCACTTTTCTTATTTTATTGGAAGCGTTATCACATACATACACGTTTCCATTTGGATCAATAGCCATGCCAAGCGGATTACTGAACCCCGAGCCGATGCCCACGCCATCTGTTGATGTACCGATGCCATTGCCTGCAACGGTAGCAACAAAACCGGTGGAGGTAATCATCCGTATTGTGCCATAGCCATTATCAGTTACAAACAGGTTGCCTTGTCCATCGCTTACAATGCCCACCGGAAAATTGAATGCGGCAGATGTTCCCTGACCATCCGATGATCCAGCCTGGCCGGTGCCGGCAATGGTAGTCACATTACCGCCTGCATCTATTTTTCTTATATCATAATTATTCATTTCTGTCACATATAAATTTCCTGATCCATCTATTGCCAGGCATAGCGGTGCATTAAATGTAGCGGTGGATGCACTACCATTAGCAGCACCGGCAAAGCCAGTGCCTGCAATGGTGCTAACTACACCGGCCGCAGTTATTTTTCGAATGGAATTATTGCCACCGTCTGCTACATACACATTACCATTAGCGTCCGTTACCAAACCCAATGGATTATGAAATGAAGCGGTGGTATCATTTCCATCATTTGAACCAATTCTTCCGGTAGGGCTTCCGGCAAATGTGCTAACCGTGCCACCTGGAGTAATCTTGCGGATATTATCTGTACCAATATCAGAAACAAAAATATTACCACTGTTATCCACGGCAATACCATAAGGAGTGTCGAACGTAGCTATTGCACCCGCGCCATCTGTATTGCCTTTGGCTCCTGTGCCGGCAACAGTGCTTACCGTTCCATCAATTTTAATTTTCCTGATTTTATTATTGTATGAATCGGCAACATACAAATATCCGTCTGGTCCGTAAGCGCAACTCCATGGCTGGTTGAAAGTAGCCGCAGTGCCCATTCCATCATCCGATCCGGGCGAACCGCTACCTGCAAGCGTGCTGGTAGTAAGCGAAATAATTCTTATAGAAGTGGGGAAGGTGGTAACTTTTCCATTTACCGATATTGACAAGGTTCCTGAAACTGCATTGGTGGAGAAAAATGAAAGTTGTGTAGAAGCAGCAGAAATAACCGTCATGGGGATATTGTTAATCGTTACGGTGTTATTGGCCGCAGCAGAGCTAAAGTTGGTGCCCGTTACAATAACCGTGTAACCGATGCCTGCAATAAAGTTGGAAACACCAGTGATAGTTGGCGGCCCGGAAGGATTCACATTCGGTTTTTTTATGCAGCTACTAATGGTAATTATTAAAGCGACTGAAAAATAAAATAAAAAAATATGAGATAAACTTTTCATAGAGGTGTGTTGAATAATCGGTAAAAATAAGAATTTTTAATTGACAAAAGTATTGTGGCGATAGGATTAAAAATGTAAAATGTAAAAGGTAAAAAGTAAAGTTGTGTTTCTGCTATCCTTTAGAGGTACAGGGCAGTTTGTTTTGCGGGTTACCTGCTATCACTATTAAAAAAATATTTGGATAAAATAATGTTTTACCTTAAATTGCTTTCCCCAAATTATTTACTCTGTAAATTTGAAAACTTCCTTTAGCCACTATATTCTTTGGTAAACCTTCACTTATAACTTCTATTGTCAAAGACTTTATGAGAAATTGGACAAATCCCAAAAAAGGGAGATTGACTAAATTGTTTTACCAGCTTACAAAAAGTTTCAGAACTTTTTTTGATTCCGGCAGGAAAAGAGAGTTTCAGAAGCTAAAAGACTTTATCGCTTCCTGAGGATCTGCTGTCTTACTGTTGCTGATGATACAATGTACTTAATAGAATCAGCGATTCGCTGATGAATGGTTATATAACCGACGCAATTGCTATGTGCTTTATAATCCCGGAAGAATTGTTATAGTTTAAAAAATATTTTTTTACGGTAAAGCCAATAACACAGGCACCATTCAAAAAGAAAGATAACTGCAGAAGCGATAATTAAAATAAATGATAAGGATAAACCCGCCGGGGCCAACACACCTTTCACTATTGTATTGAAATATTCTGAAATCCACCTGCTCACCACTATTTCAAAAAAAAGGTAAATAAAAATGGAGTTCATGCTCACCACCACAAACGGGAACAACCATCGCTTATGCTGCAGTTCATCTATCCAATAAAATAAAAAGGCCAACGCTAAAAGGCAATACCCGCCTGATACAAGCGTGAAAGAAGAAGTGGCAATGCGCTTAATGATAGGAGTGATATTGAAAACATCCAATGCATAACCGAGTGCCAGTGCAGCAATGCCAAGTATAATAATATTCCTGAGTTTGATAGTGGTGTTGGAAGAAGATAGTAACCATTTTCCTGCCACTGCTCCCCAAATAGTATGTGCAGCAGTAGGAATGCAATTGATAGCTACCCATCCGTCGGGATTAATTTTTCGCATCAATATCCAATCAATATAATTGCCAAAATTATGCTGGTCTGTAAACGGCTGATCAAAGCCGGGAACATGAGTGAAGCGATACACACATTCTGTAATTATCAAAAGCGCCGCACTTAACAATAACTGGTATGCCGGTTTCCAGCGAAAAATAAAAAATGCTAACAGCATGGTAAAAGATAACTGGGTTAATACATCCCACAACTCAAACGAAAGATGATCACCACGAACAGCATAATCGAACACGCCCCAGAAAAATAACCATCCGCTTCTTTTTAATGCATGAATAAATTGCTGTTTCCAGGTACGGCCCTGTGCAGTTTGTTTGGTTAGTGAAAATGCCATGGCAGTGCCGGCAATGAACATGAAGCCCGGTTGTATCAAATCCCACAAATGCAATCCATGCCACGGATGATGAGTAAACTGTATGGCCATCTTGTTAAAGAAAGAACCTTGCGCAGTATCGTTTACCCAATGCTCATATAAGCCGGAAGATTCAAGCATGAGCAATACCATAATAAGCCCGCGAAAAAAGTCGAGAGAAGATAATCTTTTACCCGAGCCAATTGTTTTGCGAAGTTGCTCAGCGGGTAAAGCATCACCCGGCGTCTGCTGTGCAGTTGGTTTTTCCATATCCATTTTAATGCAGGATAAATGTATTCAATTTTTAGTACCTGCCATCAGTGGAGGTAAAATCGTGTCATTAATCGCGCTAGCGGTAATGCCTATACGAAAACAAAATTTTTTATTTGTTCTTTAACCTTACGTACCGTTCAATGTTCAGCCTGTTTACATTCAGGCTGTCTATTTTTTCAATGCCGGTTTGTATCAATGTATCATCATGTATGGATATGGTAAAAGTAAAATCATGTCCTTCCCATTGGCGGTCGTTGCAATACTGCAGGTGCTCGGTGTAAGTGCTGTCATGTAAATCGTACGGGCCGCCGCCGGCGGAAAATTCTGCCGCAGAATCTTTTGAAGTATTATGTTCCAAAAAGGCAAAATGAGTATCATTAATAATTTTAATAAACTCTTTTCCTTTGGTATAATCAGTTACCGTAGTATCGTTCTTTTCAATCAACGTTCCGGTAAGCAGTTTCCAGGTGCCTTGTATTGTTGCAGGTTCAGGCTTGTTTGCAGGGGTATTGCATGCCCCGATGAGC
>Ga0157370_10009042_pt1 | contig 10693 bp, 8 predicted proteins | sample C35metaG_FD_113463 | JGI IMG/M metagenome (GOLD analysis project Ga0157370, IMG submission 113463) | Corn rhizosphere microbial communities from Kellogg Biological Station, Michigan, USA - C3-5 metaG | ecosystem: Host-associated > Plants > Roots > Rhizosphere > Soil | place: USA: Michigan... | reverse complement strand
CTTTGCGTCCCGCTCAACCCCGATGTAACGGCGCGGACACCGTTGCAGGATCATCCGGGCTGTCACCCCAAGGCCTGGCGCGAATTCCACCACCTCGTCCGTTGTCCCGATAGCCAGGTCATTGAGCATGGCGCGGGTGAGCTCAAGGCCGCCGGGGCGCAGCACGCGTTTGCCGAGCCGAGCTAGTAACCAGTGCCCCGGCATCTTCGCAACATCGAGCTCGCCGCCCGGCAAATCTACGTTTTGGACGGAATGCATGTCAGTCATGTGCGCTCTCCTTGTTGCTGGGCCGCTGGCGTCAATTTCTCGCTGCCAGCAGTCGATTGATGGTGCGATTGCGCGATCGGCCGCGCGCCGAAATCGATGACCGTCCTCCGAAGGACTCGGCCGTCCGCGTCCGTGCTAAGCCGCGCACGGCGGTTACGGTAGAAAAAGCTGAGACGGAATTGACCGGCGTGCTCATCGACGCCCTGCTCGCACGCGCTCGTGATGCTCCCGGCGCGGAAGCACTCGAGCGAGACGTCGGTCATCTCCGCGTGGCCGCCCCAGTCGTCCGCGTTAACGATCAGCAGCCCGCGGCCCATTCCACCTTCAGCTTGGCAGCATCTGCCGGAGGCGCTGGACGGCGATCCAGCCGTCGTCGCGGATGCGCCGGCCCAGGCCGGTCCCCTCGATGTTGAAGCGCTTCATCGCCCGCACCGGGTCGGTCAGGTCGCGTCGCAGGCGCGACGTCCGCCCGGACAGCACCTCGCCGGCCGTGCGCCGGAAGCTGAGCCCTTTCTCGCTGGGCAGATGCCACAGACCGAGCGCGCCGGGGTTCGAGTGCCGGGGGGCCTCGTGCCGCGGCCCGGTCGACAGCCGCCACACCACGTCGCACAGGTCCGTGAAGGACACGCGGCCGAGGCCTCCCACCAGTGTGAGCAGATGCTCCTCGGCCGGCACCTCGTCGCCGTTGTCACCGATCTGGTCGTCGAGGACATCGCATTCGGCGATCAGGTGGCGAAGATCGCGAGGCGTGCCGCCGAACAGCTCGCCGCCCACCCACGGCACGGGCACCGGGCAGTCGCCGAGCGTGCGGCCGAACTCGCCCACCCGCCGCGGGGTGGTCCCGATGATGTCCCAGGCGGGCGGGTAGGGGATGTACACGCACCCCACCGAGCCAGCCGGCGGCGCCGCCGCGAAGACCTTGTCGAGGTCCACCCAGACGCAGTCGACGTCCGTGAACCAGTAGCGGTGCTCGGAATCGTCCGGCTCGTCCGCGATCACGGCCACCACCGCGTCGAGCAGGTAGCGCGACGACGGGTACATGTCCACCGAGATCCGGTTGCGGTGCGCGTAGTCGGCGTACAGCATCTGCACGCCCATCGCCTCCATCGACTCGAGCAGCGCCACGCCGCGGGATGTGACGGCCTTCGGGTCCCGAAGGTCCCGGAGGTTGGTGACGAGCACGAAGTCGACGGGATCGTCGCGCAGGCGCACCGACGCCGCCTGTGTGGCCGCGCACTCGAGATAGCGCATGGCAACGGCCGCCGAGTCCGACGATGCGCGGCTGGTCGGGTACGAGAACTGCTCGTCCGGAGTGTGGACGTACAGGTACGTGACAACTGTGTTCTTGGCGCGCTGCGCGGGCCCCGGAGCATCCAGCTCGGTCATGTACGCAGCATTACTGCCAAGGCGGTCGTGGTCCATTCGGCTCACCTCTGGGAAGAAAGACTGGCCTCACTAAGAACGGGTGAGGCCCTGAACCGAGAGTACATGCGATTTCCCGATGTGGTTGTGAAAAACGCCGCCGCATCAGCCCCTGCCGGGAAGCGTCGGATCCGTCTCGCTGATCGTACCCCTCCGCTGCCACTAGCCTGCGCTGACCATCGACGTCTTTCTCACCTCCTACGTTCCCAACCGCAACAACGGCCGCGGTGTCCGCAGCTGCGGCGTGATCGCCGCGCTCGCCCGCCTCGGTGACGTGGAGGTTGTCTACGTGCCACACGGCGGCGGCTCACCGGCGGCCGACCTGGAGGAGAACGAGCGGATCGCCCTGCGCCGGCTGGATCCCTCGCGCGGGCCGGGACGGCTGGCGAGCGCGGCCTGGGCCACCGCCGCGGGTGCCACCTGGCACCTGGCAAAAGCCGTGTCCCCCGAGGTGATGCGGGCGGCGCGCAACGCCGCGCCTGACGCGCGCCTGATCGTCGACGGCCCCACCGCCGCGGCCGCGGTGCTGCCGCTCGCGCGGCGCACGAGGGCCGTCTACCTCGCCCACAATCTCGAGTCGTCGTTTCGCGGCGGGCCGCGCCTCGCGCGCTTCGAGCGCCGCGTGATCACCACCTTCGGCGAGTCGTGGATGGCCACCCCCACCGACGTCGAGGGGGCGCGCCGCCTTGCCGGGCGCGACGTGCGGCTCAGGTACGTGCCCAATGTGGTGGATGTGGAGGCGGTTCCCGCGCAGGAGGGGCGTCCCGGCAATCAGACGGCGATCTTCGTCGGCGACTTCACCTACGCGCCCAATCGCCAAGGGCTCGCCTTTCTCGTCGACGAGGTGCTGCCGGCGGTCTGGCGCGAGCTGCCCGGGGCGAGGGTGAACGTGGTGGGCCGCGGGCTCGAGGATCCGCCCGCGGACCCGCGTATCCACGCGCTCGGCTTCGTCGACGATCTCGACGCCGCCTACGCGGACGCCGACGCCGCCCTGGTGCCGCTACTCGAAGGCGGTGGCTCGCCGCTCAAGTTCGTCGAGGCTCTCGCGCACGGCCTGCCGGTGGTCACGACCTCGCACGCCGCCGCACTCATCGGCCACGGCCGGCCGGGCGAGCACTTCCTCGCCGCCCCCGATGCCGCCGGCTTCGCCGCCGCGCTCGTGTCGGTACTCCGCGGGGAGGGCGCCGAGCTTGGCCAGCGCGGCCGCGCGCTCGCCGCCAAGCACCTGTCAGTGGACGCGCTCGCCCGCGAGCTGGGCGCGTAGACGCCTCCCCAGCCGAGCGCTCCTACCCCTTACAGCGGGGCTCCTGACCCGCTTCAAGTAGCGCGCCTCCCACAGCGGACGTAGTCCCGTCAAACATCCGTTGAACCGTTGCCAAATCCGCCTACAAAGCGGAACCGGCCGTCCGATGCATGGGTTGACCCTCACCACTTTGGCAGGGGGTCGGAACCCTCAACCAGCGGGCCACGGATCTCTGACTCATCTCGGCACTCGGGGGAGACGTCAGCGAGGGAGGAGCTGTCGCGGCCGCCGCTGTCCCTTCAAGGAGAACCATGTCGTTTCGCAAACCCTTCTATCGCCGCGCTGCCTGGATGGCAGTCCTCGTCTGCGCCGCGTGGCTCGTTGCAGCGGTGGCGACGGTCCCGGCAAGCGCCCATGTCGGCCACCCGTCCAAGGCGACCAAGCGGCTCAGCGCCGCCGCCAAGGTTCGTAACCGGGCGGATCACCGTCTTGTCAAGGCGGCCCACAAGCTCAAGAGCTGTGTCCGCCACCACGGGCGCCGGCACTGCTCGAAGCAGCGCCACACCCTCCAGCACGCGGGCATTCGACTGGAGCGCGCTCAGCGTCACCTGCGCCGGCTCGCCCGTCACCGCGGCCATGCCGGCAGCATCTCGTACAAGCAGGCAGCGCCGGTCATCAAGGTGTCCGGTCAGACGCTGCGCTGGAGCGCGGTGCGCGGCGTCAGCTCGTACATCTTCGTGAAGAAGGTCCCGGGGCAGGCTGACAACTACTCGGTCGTCAGCAAGACCTCGATCACCCCGCCCGCCGTGCCCGGCACGACGGTGCGCTACGGCCTCCGCACGAACGTCGCGGGCTCGCAGTGGGCCAAGGAGGTCTCGATCTCCTACCCGGCCGTGACGTCGATCGCGCCCGCGCCGGACCCGACGCCGACGCCGACTCCCACCCCGGACCCGACCCCCACCCCGACTCCGACCCCGACCCCGACTCCGACCCCAACTCCGACCCCCGACCCCGCGCTGACGGCTCCGGTGATGAGCGTCTCCGGCCAGACCATCAGCTGGGCCAAGGTCGCCGACGTGAACACGTATGTGTTCGTGCAGAAGGTCTCGGGCGAGTCGGATCAGTACTCGATGGTCAACGGCACGACCGTCACGCCCGGCGCGGTGGCCGGCAAGACCGTCACCTACGGCCTCCGCACGGCCGTCGACGGCAGCGCCTGGGCAGTCGAGGTCAAGATCAGCTACCCGGCCCCGTCTCCGGCTCCCGACCCCACGCCGAGCCCGACTCCGTTCGGCAAGATGATCGTGGGCCTCAACGCGGGCAACTACGGCACGAGCGGTGCCGCGACAGACCGTTCGGCCGTGCAGTTCGTCCGCATGGACAGCGGCCTCGGGGCCAGCGCCCTGAAGCAGTTCGCGAATGCCGGTCTGCGAGTCGACATCGACTTCGCGGGCCCGTACAACTCCAGTGGCGTAAGCGCCATCAACGCCAGCCAGTGGGTCTCGAACACGCTGAACTTCTACAAGTCCAACACCGACCCGACCACGACCCCGATGATCGAGGTCCTGAACGAGCCGGGCGGCACCTGGTTCTGGGGCGGCAACGCCACCAGCCAGACCAACGCCGACGCGTACCGCAACCTCGTGAAGGCCACGTACGACGCGTTCCACGCGCAGTACGGCGACGCCGCGCCGAAGATCCTCGCGACCTTCGACGACGGCAGCTCCAACATGACCTGGGGCAAGCGCTGGTGGACGTCTGACTCGAAGAGCTACGTCGACGGCGTCGTGGTGCACCCGTACGGCGGCACCGACAGCAAGACCGTGTCGGCTCTGGGCAACCGCCAGCAGGTCACCGACGCCCACACCTACACGGGCCTGCCCGTGTACCCGACGGAGGTCGGCTGGCCGACCGCCCTCGGGCAGGCGGCCACCGGAGACAGCCTGCAGTGGTCCGAGTCGGACCAGGCCGCGAACCTGACCAACTTCATGGATTGGGCTCGCGGGACCGGTTACGTCGGTGGAGTCATGTACTTCAACGACCGCGACTACGGCACCAACATGTGGTACGGCGTGATGCACGCCGACGGTACGAAGAAGGCCGCCTTCGACGCGCTCAAGGCCGAGTCCGCCAAGTAACCCGCTAAAGCAGTACCCGAGAACTCGAGGCGGCCTTCGCTCTACGCGGGGGCCGCCTCGGTCGTTTCCGGGTCGTCCTCCGCGCTGCGAGCCAGCAGCGCGAGCACCCCGAGCTGCACCCCGAACACCACCGTGAAGCGCTGCTCGACGCCGGTGAAGCTAGCCGTGGTGTCCAGCACGATCAACGCCACGACCCCGCACAGCGAGGCGAGGCCGAAGGCGCTTAACAGCGGGTCTCTCATGCGGCGCCACACGCGGAACGAGATCAGCAGCGCCGCGGCGATGATGCTGACGTACGCGGCCAGCCCGAGTATTCCGAGCTTGAGCCACCACCAGAGCGCGGCGAAGTGCACGTACTGGCGCCCGTCCTTGTGCTCCTGCGGGAGCGGGCGGACCGTGGCCGTCCAGGCCACTCCCACGCCGAGGCCCGTGAGTGGATGCTGTTTGATCTCGCCAAGGACGTTCGCGCGCTCATCCAGGCGGTAGCGGTCGTCGGCATTCGTCTGGATCTTGCTCGGTTGGAGCGAGGTGATGCGCTTGGTGATCGGACTCTGGGACTGGAAGTGGATCGAACCGAGCAGCCAGACTGCGCCCACCACGAGCAGAGCGACCGGCAGCAGCATCCGGCGGCCCACCGGGCGGCTTCCCAGCAGCAGCACCAGCAGCAGCGAGAGCACGAGGCCGATCCAGAACGAGCGCCGGTAGGAGAGCACGAGGCAGGCGACGAGGAACGGCAGGCTGATCAACATCCAGCGCGGCGGCTTGGCGCGCATGATGATTGCGGCGAACACCACGAGGATGGCCATCATCACGAGCCAGTTCGGAAGCGGCTCGAAGTACGTCAGCCGCCCGGTGCCCTCGATCGGAGCGCCCTTGCCGCTTGCGATCTCGGCCAAGCCGAGCAGCGCCTTCACGATCGCCAGCACGAATGTGGCCCCGAGCATGAGGCGGATCGTGCGACGGTCGAGATCCAGGTTGTAGACCGCGAGGGGAAGGAGGAGCACGTAGAAGAGGACGTTCTCCGTGACGATCACGTGGAGCGCGCTCAGCCCAGCTACGCGGCTGCCCATCACCCATCCGCAGGCCATCGCAAGCGCGAGGAAGACCGTCGGCAGCACCAGCGCGCCCGGCACGCGCAACGGCCGGCGGGTGCGCAGCACGTCGACAAGCACCGAGAGGACTATGAGGCCCACCATCAGGTCGACTGGCGAAACCCCCTGGCTGACCGTCTTGTAGAGGTGCGCGGTGAAGACGAAGAAGCCGAACGAGCCGCCCTCGGCCAGCACGACGACGAAGACCACTGTCATCACCGCCAGCACCGGCCGCATGAGGAGCAGCACCACCACGACCAGTCCGAGCGGCGCCAGCAGCCCCGCCAGGCCGAACTTGTCAACCGCAACGAGCGTGAAGACGAGCGTGCCGAGGACAGCCAGCAGCGTGGACTTCAGCTCCAGCGTGCCTAGGTCAAGTACCCGGCGCCGGGCGATCATGGGTGGCTAGATCGAGACGCGCCGCGGCAGCGAGCCCGAGCGCTTGCCGTCGCTGTCGAGCAGCTCGCCCGGAGCCTTGTGGCGCTCGTAGCCGTAGCCCGCACCGCCGCGCACGCCGGTGACCACGAGGCCCACGGGCTCGAGCATCTGGCGCGAGAGGATGGCTCGTGCGCGGCGCACGTCGTCGCGCGTCGTCCTGTTCAGACGGGCGACCACGAGTGGCGCGTTGATCGCTCCCGAGCCGAGCAGCTCGAGCGTGTCGGCCACGGGGTTGAGCGGCGGAGAGTCGACGATCAGCAGGCCGTCCTTCGGAGCCAGCTCGCTGAGCATGTCGGAGACCGCGCTCGACGAAAGGAGCTCGGCCGGGTTGGGCGGCAGCGGCCCGGCCGGGAGGATCGAGAAGTTCGGCAGGTCGAGGAACGGCTCCACCAGCAGCTCGGACGGCGCGGTGCCGCCAACCAGGGCGAGCGTGAGGCCATTGCGGAAGTCGAGGTTGAAGTGGCGGTTGAAGCTCGGGCGGCGCAGGTCCAGCTCCACGAGCACCACACGGCGGCCGTCAAGCGCCGCGGCATGCGCCAGGTCGACCGCGACGGTGGTCTTGCCCTCCCCCTCCGTCGCGCTCGTGATGAGCAGCGTGTCGATCTGTCGCGTGACGGCGGCGAGGTCGAGGGTGCTGCGCAGCATCCGGTACGGCTCCAGCTCGTCCCCTCGCTCGTCGGCTCGCACCGAGCGGAAGGCGGAGCGCGGAATCGTGGCGATGATCGGCAGCCGGTATTCGCGAGCGAACTCCTCCGGCGACTTGACCCGCCGGTCAAGCGACTCGAGCAGGAACACCAGCGAGAGCGCAACAGCCAGGCCGAGGAGCAGTCCCAGGATCGCCGTGGTGGTCATGCCCCCGCCGGCAGGGGCGCCGGGCGGCGAGGCAAGGCCGATGATGTTCGCGCCGCCTCCGGCCACTGACCGCAGCTCTCCCAGCCGCTGGAGCGATTGCTGGAGCCCCGTGCGGTCCGGCGAGGTCGCCGGCAACGCCTTGATCTGCTCCTGCAGCGCCGCCTCGGCGGCGTCGATCTGGTTGATCTCGGTGGAAGCCTTGAACTTGATGTATTGGCTCGCGAACGCGTTGGCCAGGCGTGCGGAGAAATCGGGGTTGCCGGTGCCCACCGTGAAGTTGAGGACGTCCGCGTTGTCCGCCGCCTCGACCTTCAGGTCGCTGAGCAGCTCGCTCGGGGCAGCGCGAGTGTTGAGCTGGCGCTGCACGGCAGCCGCCACCTGCTGCGAGCGCGCGATCAGCACCTCGGTGCCCGCGTCGCGCACAGGATCGCCGCTGCCGGAGCTGGTCACCTGCAGGGCGGCGTCAGGCAGTGTGCTGTTGCGGAAGGCGACGCTTGCCGTGGCGTCGTAGGTCTTCGGCGCGCGCTTGTGATGCACCACCGCCAGGCCGACGCAGATGACCACGATCCCGAGCACCAGCAGCCAGCGCTGGCGCAGGATCGTCAGGACGCTTGAGAGCCCGTCTTGGTCGTGTGAGTGATCTGCAGTCGGACTCATGTATGCCCCGGGACGGTCGGCGGCACGATCCTCGTGGAAGGGGTGAGGTTCTTCATCGCGTTCTTATCGTTCGGCGCCCGGTCTCGCTTTAGCTGACCGGCACTCGGGGAGACGGGCTTGACGCGCGTACTGAGGATGGTAGCCGTCGGCTCGCTCGCTCAAGCCACCTTTTTCCCGGCCCGCCCGTCCGTCCAACATAGAAACACGTCCAGGCCGATCTGCCAAGGGGCCATCCAGGGATCGCGGCTACTCCGGAGTTGTTTCCGCAGCGCCCTCCAATCTCCTCTTCAGAGCGGCGGGTGACTCGCCCTTCGCGACGGGGTCCTGATGCCCTTTCCGCGAGCTCGGCATCACCCGCATCAGCGCGGCCGCACGGCGCCCCTCAACCAGCATCGCATCGCAGCGGCCGCGCACCTGGCTCTCGGCGTCGAGTCCGCGCGCCAGCTCCAGCACGCCGAAGTGCGGCAACCGTCGCACCCTGAACGAAGCGCCGGGCGGCGATGCATCGCTCACGAGCGCGACGTCGATCCCCTCGCTTCGAATTTCCTCGAGCCGGCGTGCCGCGCGCTCAGCCGCATTGGCGCCGCTGGCCACCCCGGTCACCAGCGGGTTGCCGAGCCCGGGCGCCCGCATGGCGCCGAAGTGCGCGGCCGGTCCGTCGGGGGTCTCGGTCGCCCGCCCGCCGCCGCGCGCCCGGCGGATCCAGATCCAGACGTCGCTCACGCACTCGAGGGCGATGCGCGTGACACCGCGCCAGCCGTCGCGCCAGCCTCCATCCACGATCACCCGGTACCAGAACTTTCCCGCCGGCCGCAGGGTGACGCCGATGGCGAGTGCGCGAGCGGAGTCGGGAGGCGGGTGGTGCGACGCTTCGAGACGCGTGTAGTTGGCCATGTCGCGCAGCGCCTCGCGCCAGGAACCCGCCAGCTCGTGCGACATGTCGTGCTCGAACGGCCACGTGGGCCCGGCGGGCCAGATGCCCTCGTGCACGCTCACGGACTCGTCATGGCGGTACGCGCCCCGGCGGAACATCCGCGAGCGGTAGCCCGGGTACTTGACCGAGCTGCGCAACTCGGCGCCCAGGAAGCGATGGAACTGCGGCAGCACACAGATGTCGTAGCCGGGCGGCGGGTCGCCGAGGAAGCCCTTGATCTCCTCCTGGAGCTCAGGAGTGAGCGACTCGTCGGCGTCGATCTCGAGCACCCAGTCGGAGGTGGCGTGGCCGAGCGCGACGTTGCGCTGGGCCGCGTAGCCCGGCCACGGGTTCTCGATCACGAGCGCGCCCGCCTCCCGCGCGATCTCGCGCGTGCGGTCGGTCGAGCCGCTGTCCACCACCACGATCTGGTCGCAGAACGCCACGGACGCGAGCGCGGCGGGTAGCCGTTCCTCCTCGTCCTTCGTGATCAGGCAGGCTGTGATCGTCTCGGGCAAGCGGGCTGAGTATGAACGGCGATCCGGCCAGGGCCACTGCTACGGTCGGCGCTCGTGAGCCGCCACGGGTCCATCGCGATCGCGCACGAATGGCTGGCGGCCAGAGCCGGCGCCGAGAAAGTTTTCGAGGCGCTGGCGGAGGCTTATCCGAGCGCCGACCTCTACGCGCTCACCCGCGAGCCGGGCGTGCCGTTCGACTTCGGCGGCCGTGATGTGCGCACGACCTTCCTCGACCACGAGTCGCTGCGGCAGCGGCGCGACCTCACGCTGCCGCTGATGCCCGCCGCCTGGCGGCTGCTGGGAGCGCGGTCGAGCTACGACACCGTGATCACCTCGAGCCTGGCCTGCGCGAAGGGGTTCGCGCCCGGGCGCTCCGCCACGCACTACTGCTACTGCCACGCCCCGATGCGCTACGCCTGGCAGCCGGAGATCGACAGGCGCAGCCATCCCGCCGGGCCGCTCGTGGACGTGGGGCTCAAGTGGCTGCGGCGCTGGGACCGCCGCTCGGCCGACTGGGTCGACTCCTTCGCCGCCAACTCGACCGCCGTCCGCGATCGCATCCGCGACTTCTACGACCGCGACGCCGAGGTGATCCACCCGCCGGTGGACACCGAGTTCTTCACGCCCGACGCCGATGCGCCACAGGGCGAGCCGTACGTGTTCGCCATCTCGCGCTTCATCGCCTACAAGCGCACCGACCTGGCGATCGAGGCGGCCACCCGCGCCGGCCTGCCGATCGTGGTGGCCGGCTCCGGGCCGCTCGAGGACGAGTTGCGCGCGACCGCGGAGCGCGTGGGCGCCGACGCCTGAATCTCAAGGGATTCAGGGGTCCGAGTGCCTAAACCGCCGATCTGTTGCAACGAACGCGGGAGCCAATCGAAGCTTCCCGCCGTGAGAGGATTGACAATGACCATCGGTCTGGTTGGCCGCAAGTGCGGCATGACCCGCGTATTCACCGACGCCGGCGTGACTGTCCCCGTGACGGTCGTCGAGGCGTTGCCGAACCGCATTTCGCAAGTCAAGAGTGACAAAACCGACGGTTATCGTGCGGTGCAGGTCACCATCGGCAGCCGCCGCCCGTCGCGGGTCTCCAAGGCGCTCGCCGGTCACTTCGCCAAGGCGAACGTCGGCGCGGGCTACACATCTCAGGAATT
>Ga0157370_10009039_pt1 | contig 10694 bp, 5 predicted proteins | sample C35metaG_FD_113463 | JGI IMG/M metagenome (GOLD analysis project Ga0157370, IMG submission 113463) | Corn rhizosphere microbial communities from Kellogg Biological Station, Michigan, USA - C3-5 metaG | ecosystem: Host-associated > Plants > Roots > Rhizosphere > Soil | place: USA: Michigan... | reverse complement strand
TCTGTAAATGGAATAAACACCACAATTTGTCCTTGTGCGTAGCTGGCCACTTCGTAAGGGTTGTACATAAAAGCAAGACCGCTGTTATTGAAGTAAAAGTTCTTATTCGGTTTTAAATAATTATCGAATAAAACTGTGTTTAAGGCATCAGTTGCTTTAACGTTATATTCTTTTCTGAAGTTTTTCTCTAAAATGCGTTGTAAGGTATTGGAGTCAATTTTGATTACATCGTTCAAAATCATTTGTTTTTTGTTTTGAACATCCAAACAATACATGGTGCTGCTGTAATTGCCATGTGCCCCTCCGGTATAGCTATCTGCAAGGAAATCGATCACCACATAACCATTACCGTTGTAACTTATACTTTGCTGACTGTTATTGGTATAGTTCATCCAGGCCTCAAAATCATCGGTTCTCCCGTTTTTTTGCTGATCGGCTACCTCGCTTTTATAATCTTTAAAGTAAGCCTGGGCTATGGTTTTAAAGCCTGTTTCGCGTTCTGTGTTACTTTTGATGCCCGATATACGTTTCAGTTCTGTATCAAGCCAATTGGCCTGTTCATCTTGTTTTTTAGGCTGTAGATATTCAAAACTGATCTGTGCCGAAGGTGATTTACTTTTACCTGTAAAAGCCTTTGCCGAATCCTGGTAAATGCCTGCCGTAAATTCGTAACTGCCTTCCGGATATTCTTCTGTAAGTAAAACCTGGTACGTTTTGATTTTATCGCCGCTTTGCCAGCTGCCTTTAAATCTGTTGCCAGCCCATTTTAAAGCAAGGTGTGGTTGCTTAGCGTTCTGATCGAAATAATAATCGTAAAAACTATTCTCACGCAGTACTACGCTATCTTTACCGATTAAAGTATCGCTGGCTAAATTTAACCACGAACCGTCGTAATAATAGTTTCCATCATAATCTCCATTTATCTTTTGCAGGTTCATGATTACTGGTTTACCTGCAATGGTACCCGTTAAACGTTTGTAAAAGTTTTCGGGTAAAACGGTTTCGGTTGTTTTAGTACTGTCGCTACTTTCGTTATTTGCAGTGTTATTTTTAGCATTGTTACAGGCCGATACAATCAGCAATCCGAAAAGGCAAAGAGGAATAAGATATTTCATAAGGCAACGATTAATTTGCTTATAACTTACAGTCGAAACTAGGGTTTTGTTTTATTAAAGCTCTTGTTAATGCTGTAATAAAGATTTTTCGCGGTATATCTTCCCGGGTCAATGATCCTTCTGATGGTGTACAACGGATAGTTTTCATCTCTTGCAGTCGATAAAATAAAAGCGGCCTTAAATCCGTGTTCTTTTAGTTTGTGCAGGTTTGCCGCTTTGTACACCCCATAAGGATAGGCGAAATATTCAACTTTTTTACCCGTAATTTCTTCCAGTTTTTTAGTCGGTTCATCGATCTGGGTTTTCCAGTCTTCATCGGTAAACTGGGTAAAGTTTTTATGGTCGTAAGTATGACTGGCAATGGTATTTCCTTCGTCGGCAAGCTGTTTAATCTGCTCTTTGGTCATGTAATTGATACGGCCTTTTCTACCAATCGATACCGTCATGATGAAATATACTCCTTTAAAGCCGTGTTTTTTAAGCGTGGTGTTGCCAACGGTAAACTGATCTTCATCTGTATCGTCAAACGTAATCATGATCGGTTTCTCCGGTAATTTGGCTCCATATACCAGGTAATCGTAAAGCTGATCGGGCAAAATGGAATGGTAGCCGCTATCCGCCAGCATTTTCATGTGTTCCCTGAATTTATCGGGTGCTATGATATCATCGTGTGCCCTTTTGCTATCGCCGGCAGTTGTATTCCTGATTTGATGATAACACAAAACCGGAACTTCCCGGCGCGTGAGTATTGTTTTGGCATCAGCAGGTTTCGTATTTGCCGAATCAATTTTAACCGTTTTGGTAGCCGTTTTGGCAGCAGGTTTTTCCTTTGCCGCATTTGATGACTGACATGAAGCGAATAACAGGGATGAAAGGGCGCTGTAGAGCAGAAAATTTTTCATGTTCCTTTGAAAATGTAAAGAAATTAAAAGCTGTTCTTAATGCTGTTGCTTAGCGTTTTTGGCGACCAGTAACCACTTGCAATAATGCGACGGATGGTAAATAAAGGATCTTTTTCATCACGTTTAGTTGAGAGTTGGTAAGCCATTCTGAAACCACGTTTTTTCAGTTCAGGAATACCTTCTGCATTCCATAAGCCAAAAGGGTAAGCAAATTCGGTCATTTTTTTACCAGTAATTTCTTCCAGTTTTTTGGTTGGTTTATCCAGTTGTTCTTCCCAGTCTTTACCAGCGTATTTTTTAAAGTTTTTATGGTCGTAAGTATGACTGCCGATTACATTTCCTTCATCAGAAAGCTGTTTAATCTGTTCTTTAGTCATGTAATCAACAAACTTACCTTTACGGCCTATTGATACTGTCATGATAAAATAAACAGCTTTGAAGCCTAGTTTATCTAAGGTAGGGCGCACAATGGTAAACTGGTCCATGTCGGTATCATCGAAAGTGAGCATAATAGGTTTACTTGGCAGGGCTGCGCCGGTGTTGAGGTAAGCATAAAGCTGATCGGGCAGGATGGTATGATAGCCACTATCTGCGAGCATTTTCATCTGATCTTTAAAATTCTGGATTTCTACAATGTAATCTTTACCCACTTTTCCATCGGTTGGTTTCCAGTTTCTAACCTGGTGGTAACATAAAATGGGCACTTGTTTCCTGGCCAGGATGGTTTTAGCATCAGCCACTTTTATTTTAGGTACATCGACTGCAGCAGCTCCGGTGCTTCCGGTTGTCTGTGTTGTTTTTCCAGTCGAATCTTTTCCTGTTGAACTTTCTGGTTGTGATTTAGATTGGCAGCTGGCGAATAGGATTGCACCTGCCGTTATTAATGTTAGTAGGCTGTATTTCATAGTCATTATATATGCTTGCAAAACTATAAAATCCCTTAGTTATTTTATATCAATTGTAATGTTGTTGATAATTATTTGTGCCTGAGCGATATTTAAATTAGCTATCGTTTTTATTACAAAATTTCACGACTTAATCGGCTTTAATTAAATAATTTAGCCGCTCCAAACAATTATTCATGAATAAACTTTACAAACTACTTGTTTGCGCGCAGTTTTTGTCGTTAACTGTCGTTGCACAAACCAAAACATTTACCATTACCGAGAATATTCAGTCGCAACCTAAGGCAAATTATCAGCTTGCTTCGCGTTTTTCGCCAAATAAACTTAAAAAAATGGTGTATTCTACGGCTGTAGATCCACACTGGTTAAAACTGAGCAACCGTTTTTGGTACACCTTCGAAAGCCCGAAAGGAAAATTCTGGTACCTGGTTGATCCGGTTGCCAAAAGCAAAAAAACAATGTTTGATAATGCCAAACTGGCTGCAGAGATTACGTTAATTGTACGCGATCCTTTTGATGCCGAGCACCTGCCTTTAGAAAACCTGAAGTTTGCTCCTGATGAAAAGAGTATTTCTTTCGAAATTAAAAGTACGGTTGATGAGTTGAAAAAAGACCGCAAGGATAAAAAAGCAGCCGATTCGATGCAAAAGAAAATCTATTCTTTTAAGTATGAACTGGCAAGCGCAAAACTAACTGAAATCCCGAATTTCAGCAGGCCGAAGCCTAAACCGGGCTGGGGTTCGGTAGCACCAGATTCGTCGGCCATTATCTTCTCGCGCAACTACAATTTGTACTGGATGGATAAGGAAAACTACAAAAAGGCTGTTAAAAACGAAGACGATAGCACTATTGTAGAGCACCAGTTAACCAAAGATGGTGTTAAGTTTTATTCATATGGAAGTGATGGAGATGGCGAAAATAATGTAGAGAACGAAAAAAATAATAAGAAACGCCGCGGTGCTTATGTACTTTGGTCGCCTAATTCGAAATATTTTGTATTGGATCGTACCGATTCGCGCAAGGTGAAAGATCTTTGGGTAATCAATAGCGTTACTGCTGGTCGCCCAACTTTAGAAACTTATAAATACCAAATGCCTGGCGAGGCAGAAGCCCCTCAGGATGAAGTATTGTTGTTTGATTTCAATGCGAAAACCTATAAAAAACTAAGTGTTGCTGCATTTAAAGATCAGAGTATTTCGGTTTGGAGCAAACCAGCTTTAAATAAAGACCGCGATAACGAATTCCGCCCGTCGGTTTGGTTGGGTAACGATAGCCGTTTCTATTTTTCGCGTACCAGCCGCGATTTAAAACGCATCGATATTGGTACCGTTGATATTGCCACAGGTAAAGTTACGCCTATAATTGATGAACGTTTTAATACTTATGTTGAAGTAAACCGCCCGGGTTTGGTAAACGATGGTAAGGAGTTAATCCATTGGAGTGAAAGAGATGGTTGGGCGCATTTTTACCTTTTTGATGGAAATGGTAAACTGAAGAACCAGATCACAAAAGGATCTTTCCACTGCGAAAGTATTGTAAACATCGACGAGAAAAAGCGCGTGCTTTATTTTACTGCAAATGGCAGAGAAGGGAAAGAAGACCCTTACTATTTGCATTTATACAGCATTAATTTTGATGGTTCGAACATGAAGCTGTTAAACGCGGGCGATTTTGATCATGCCAGTAACATGAACGATAACAGTTCTTTCTTTGTGGATAACTACTCGAGGGTAAATACTGCACCAAAATCTACTTTGTATGATGGTTCCGGTAAAAAAGTAATGGAGCTCGAAACTACCGATATATCTTTACTGGTAGCTGCCGGTTATAAATTCCCTGAACCGTTTAAAGTAAAAGCTGATGATGGCATCACCGATTTATACGGCGTAATGTATAAGCCTTTTGATTTCGATCCGAATAAGAAATATCCGGTTATTGAGTACGTATATCCAGGTCCACAAACCGAGGCGGTAAACAAAGCCTTCAGCAAAAGCATGGACCGCACCGAGCGCCTGGCGCAATTTGGCTACATTGTAATTACAGTAGGTAACCGTGGTGGTAATCCTTCGCGTTCTAAATGGTACCATACTTACGGTTACGGAAACCTGCGCGATTACGGTTTAGCTGATAAGAAAACTGCTGTTGAGCAACTGGCTTCAAAATATGCTTTCATTGATGAAACCAGAGTGGGCATTACTGGACACTCTGGTGGTGGATTCATGTCTACAGCTGCGATGTTGGTTTACCCCGATTTCTTTAAAGCTGCTGTTTCCAATGCAGGAAACCACGACAACAGCATTTACAACCGTTGGTGGAGTGAGAAACACCATGGCGTAAAAGAAACCATTTCTTTGAAAGGCGATACTTCATTTAAATATAGTATCGATAAAAACCCTGATTTAGCGAAGAACCTTAAAGGCCATTTATTGCTGATGCATGGTGATGTTGATAACAACGTACACCCTGCAAACTCAATCCGCGTGGCCAATGCTTTAATGAAAGCTGGCAAACGTTTCGATTTTCTGCTCATTCCGGGACAGCGCCATGGATTTGGCGATATGACGGAATATGCGTTCTGGAAACTGGCGGATCACTTTAATAAATATTTAATTGGCGATTTTTCTACGCCAAGCGATGTCGACCTAGTAGAAATGGACCGCGATATTGAACAGAACGGGAAGTAATTTTTAGTTTTGAATTTTTATGGAATGCCTTGTGGAAACACAGGGCATTTTTTATGCTTTTTAAAATGATATTAGCCACGGATGCACGGAAAAACACGGAGGTTTTGAGCTGTTATGTTGTTGCCATAGTTTGTGTCTGCACAAAGGATTTATTAGAGTTGTTATGCTACTACCGCCATAGTTTGTGTTTGCACCAACCATTTATCATTTAGAAAATACCCTGTTTGCAAGTTACTACCCAATTATTATTTTTTGAAAAGCAATTGCTGTAGAACTTCGGTTATTGCAGTCCTGCTCTTGCCCATAGTCCCGATTTGAAGGAATCGGGAGCTATCTGGCGCGATCAGGTTTATTTAACTCCATACATCTTTCAAATGCTATCGTCATGGTTGTAATGGCAGGGTTTGTGTCACACAAATCATCATCTGCCTGCCCGGTAAAACAAAAAAAGGTTCCGAATCATATCCGGAACCTTTAAGGTAATTAGCTGATCTGATCTGATTTGTTTTTTTACTTGTAAAGGTAGTTTACTGCAATTACATCGTTTGCATTAAAGGTACGATCGCCGCCATTTGAGCAGGCTAACATAAATGAAGCCGCATCAGGTTGCGAAGGTGTACCTGGAATTTTTACCGCTCCTACAGTCGATTTACCTTCGTTACCGGCGCCACTGGCACCACAACTAAAGGCGCGGTTCATGTAGTCGGTATGACGGAAACCAATACAATGCCCTACTTCGTGCTGAATCACTGAAGCCAGGTACAATAAATTTGGATTGCTACCATAAGCTGCTGCATTGGTATTCATTTTGATCTGATTGTAAGGATTACCGGAAGCAGTAGGGAAACCTGCCGAACCTAAAGTAATAAAGCCACCACTAGGCCCTTCGTTAAAGCCAACTACATCAATGTTGCCGGTTGCACCAGTAGCCGCTCTTTGGAAGGTTATACGTAAACCCAAAGAATTGTATCTCGAAATCATGGTATTCACCGCATCGCTGTATACTTGTGGCAGGTTGGTAACCGAAACGGTAATTACGCGAGGTAAAGCTTTAACAGTATTGGTGGTTCTGTACTGCTCGGTTTCAGCAATATTCAGATTCGCATCTGTCGAAACCTCGGTTAGATTGTCTTCAGTTAAAAGGATATCTCCTTCAACTAAATAACCACCGTCTATTTTACGGATATTATCGGTGCTAAAACCCAGCGTTTTGATCTGTGAAAGGGTATTGTTCGAAATATCAGTTTTATTTTCAACTGCGTTCTCTGTATTATTACTCTTACAAGAGTATAGGGCGGTGGATAGCAGGCACGCAGCTGCCAATGATAAAAATCTGGTGTTTTTCATTTTTGTTAGGTTTAAATGAATAATGATTAAATAAGTTAGTTAATAATGTTTGCTAATTACCTTATAAATACTAATTTAGAGAACAATTGTGATGTAAACAAAATTTTACAATAAAATATTCTTGAAAGTCAGCACTGTATTTTTAGTTATGTCGTTGTGTCTTTGTGTATTTGCTCTAAAGGCACAATCACAACCTGGGGGAGTAGATAAAAACTTTCAAAAATTTATTTCAGAGAAGGCTAATATCGAATTATTACAGCCGAACGAGCTGTTATTGGTGAAGTTTAACCATGCTTTAACCGCAAGCGAAATTCAATTGTTAAAACCTAAAAAGAAACTCTCCGGCGATTACTTTATTGTTGAGAAAGGTGCTGTTTCTACACTTTCGCCAGGCCTTGTTTACCAGGCGCGCGCCAATGGCTTATGGAAAGTAAGTGATGGCTTAATGAAAGTGCTTAATAAGGGCAGTAAAAAAGGCGATTCTGTTATGGTTAGGTTAGCCGTTAAAAATTTAACCGCTTCGCAAGGTTTCCTTCACAATTTAACGGTAATGTCGGTTGACCGGATCAACAACATTTGCTCGGTTCATATTTTACCAGATGATTTAATGCTGGTTTTAGAGCAGGATGAGGTGTTGTATGCTGATATTATAGCAGTGGCAAAAACTGAGGTGGTAATTAATGGGCTGGATCTGGGGCTGAACCAGATTGCCAATGCGCACAGCCTGTTTCCGGGTATCGATGGAACGGGCATCAACCTTTCCCTAAAAGAAGGGATGTACGATGTGGCCGACCTTGATATTTTGGGTAAAACGGTGCCTGGGGCAACACTAACTGGTAAGGCAACCTCGCACGCCACCACTATGGCAACTTTAGCCATAGGTAATGGCAATTCGTTTATCAGGGGATTGGGCGCAGCACCAAAGGCCAGGCTGGCATTTTCGAGTTTTGATAACCTGATGCCTGATTTGCCGGGTGATTTGAATAAATTTCAGATCCGGGTTCAAAATCATTCGTATGGTGTGGGTATTGATAATAATTATGGTATCGAAGCTGCTGCGTACGATAAACAGGTTTTTGAAACCGATACCTTAATCCATGTTTTTTCGGCCGGAAACAGTGGCTCACAAACGCCTTCGGCCGGTTTTTACCAGGGCATAGCTGCCAGGGCTAATTTAACGGGTAATTTTAAACAGGCTAAAAATGTTTTGGTTATTGGCGGTGTGAATAGGGAGAATGTTTCTGAAAATTTAAGTAGTAAAGGTCCGGCTTATGATGGACGTGTAAAACCTGAGTTGGTGGCTTTGGGAGAAGATGGTACTTCAGGTTCTGCGGCCATTACCAGTGGATCGGTTGTACTTTTGGAGCAGTTTTATCGCCAGAAATTCAAAAAAGCGCCTTCATCTTCGCTGATTAAAGCAGTTTTAATTAACGCTGCCGATGATTTGGGAACGCCACAGGTAGATTATGTGTATGGCTACGGAAAACTAAATGTAGCCGAGGCTTTAAAAACTTTGGCCGATGACAGGGTTGCGCTGTACCCGGTAGCCAAAGGGCAGGATCTGATTATTCCTTTAAACGTACCAGCTAATGTTGCCGAAGTTAAAATAACCCTGGTTTGGAATGATCCGGCTGCGGTGGTTAATGCAGCCCAGGGTTTGGTAAATGGTTTAGATCTGAGTCTCGAAAACCCGGGAGGTAGCCTGATTTTGCCATGGGTTTTAAATGCCGGAGCCGATTTAAATTTACTTTCAACGCCAGCTGTGCGGAAGGCCGATCTAATCAATAATATCCAGCAGATTACTTTAGAAAATCCGGCGGGTGGTAGTTTTAAGGTTCATGTAAAAGGAGATAGGATAACACAGGGTAACCAGCAGAATTTTGCGCTGGCTTATAGCTACAGGCTTAAAAATACTTTTTCATTCATCACACCCGAAAAAGACGGTAGTTTTTTTGCCACTGAAAGTAATTATATCCGTTGGGATAATACCTACGCTTCTAAATCAGGTAATTTATCGGTGAGCTATGATGAGGGCTTAACCTGGGAATCAATTGCAGCGGGTGTTGATTTAAGCAGGGGATTGTATAACTGGAATGCCCCCGATCAGTTCTCGAAAGCCATTTTGAAGATGGAAGTAGAAGGAAATGTGATTTTTAGCCCGTCTTTTGTGATTTCAAGCCCGAGGGTATTAAAAGTAGGTTATGTATGTAGTGATGGCATTGTTTTAAACTGGAACCCCCAGCCAGGTGCTAAAGGTTATACCGTTTATGGTTTGATTAATAATGTATTATCGCCGGTTTTAAATGTAACCGATACCTTAACTAAAATAGATAGGGGCAAGGTAAACAGTAATTACTTTGCTGTAGCGGCAAACGGTACTGGTTTTACCGGGTTAAAGAGTTACACGATCGATTATACCCAGCAGGGGATTGCCTGTTACGTAAGAAGTTTAGCTGCCAATAATACCACAGACGATAAAATAAGGCTCGACCTGAGTATTGGTACCACGCTTGATATTAAAAACATCATTTGGGAGAAACAAACCGGCGTAAACACCTACACTGTTTTGAAGCAAACACCGCCAGTTCAAAATCAGCTCGAGTACAGTATTTTTGATGAGAAACCTAAACCAGGCATACAGTTTTATCGTGTTACTTTCGAAACTGCCAATGGCAGGTATAGCAGCGATCTGGCTTCGGCAGTATTCCTGAAAGAAGATGATTTTTCTTTCTACCCCAATCCGGTAGCAGATTACCTCACTATTTTAAGCGGCTCGTTTAAAGATTATAATCTCTCGGTGTACAATATGCTGGGACAAAAAGTTTTTGATGAAAAAGCATCGGGCACTAACCGTTTCGGCTTGAATGCACTGGCTGCCGGAGTTTATGTGGGGGTAATTGTGCAAAATGGCCAGCAGGTTAAAAAGTTTAAGCTGATTAAGAGGTAATCACTCAAATGTTGCCTATTCTTCTTATTTTACCAAAAAATAATACCCTGTCTATGAAAAAAATACTGCTGTTTCCGGCTTTTGCATTGTTCCTTTTGGCGTCGTGCAGGCAAGGAACAAAAACAGCCAATATCTCAGCCGATTCTCTAGCCATTAAGGCTATTAACGAGAGGAGCTTAACGCAATACCTTTCGGTAATTGCTGCCGATAGCCTTCAGGGAAGAAAGCCTTTTACCGAAGGCGAAACCAAAACCATTAATTATTTAAAAGCTCAATTCGAACTTCTGGGCTTAAAGCCTGGCAATGGCGAGAGTTATTTTCAAGAAGTGCCCATGGTAGAAATTAAATCGGTGCCCGAAGATGACATGGTATTTAAAGGCAAAACCGCATCGATTAGCCTGAATTATTTAACCGATTTTGTGGCGGGTACCAGGCGCGTACAAGCGGAGGTTAATATTAATAATTCGCCTTTGGTTTTTGCCGGTTATGGTATTGTTGCGCCAGAGTATGGTTGGAATGATTACGCCGGCTTAAATGTAAAAGGCAAAACTGTTGTGGTATTGATCAACGATCCGGGTTTTGCTGACTCTACTTTGTTTAAAGGGAAAAATATGACTTATTATGGTCGCTGGACTTATAAATTTGAAGAAGCAGCCAGGCAAGGTGCAGCCGGAATTATTATCGTACACGATACCGAACCTGCAGCTTATCCCTGGACGGTTGTAAGAAGTGGCTGGTCTAAATCCAAGCTCAACCTGCAATCGCCCGATAACGGAATGAGCAGGGCAGTAATT
>Ga0157370_10009038_pt1 | contig 10694 bp, 10 predicted proteins | sample C35metaG_FD_113463 | JGI IMG/M metagenome (GOLD analysis project Ga0157370, IMG submission 113463) | Corn rhizosphere microbial communities from Kellogg Biological Station, Michigan, USA - C3-5 metaG | ecosystem: Host-associated > Plants > Roots > Rhizosphere > Soil | place: USA: Michigan... | reverse complement strand
TGATTGAACGTTTCTTTTTTAAAACTTCATTTATACAACGAAGTTTAAATTCTTCATTGTACTTAACTTTTCTTTCCATAAAAATGCCCCCAAATAGTGTCTAACTTTTTGGGGGCAGTTCATTTTCATTGGAGCTTTTTTGGTTTTGGTTAGTTTTTAATATTATTCGCTTTGGCTAAAGTTCATATTGTCTCTAGTGTTTTTTTGCACCGAAATAGCGCCAAATAATGCTAATAAAAAGGCAAAAGCATAGAAACCTTTTTCGCTTGGTAAAATTGTAGCATTCCATAATCCTACAACCAAAAGAACGATTGATAACAAGGTTCCAAACCAGCAGATTCCGTAATAAATATCCGTTACCGGAAGTTTTTCAAGTCGGTCTCTAACGCTTTTTTGCAAAGAAACAACAGCAAAAAGTCCGAACATTAAAACGGTGAAATAATATCCTTTTTCGTTTAACAGCATTTCGGCTCTGGCAAGTCCAACAATAAATCCAATTGTTCCGGCTCCAAGTGCAACCCATGATGCCGCGATAAAGGCGTTTGATGTTTTTTGTATCATAATTAATTCAGGTTAATTTAAATTTTGAGATATAAGTTTTTGGTGGTTTTAAATCTCATTTTGTAAATGTAATTAAATTCAATTAAGATCAAAATAAAAATTATCACGTATAATCCTCTTAAATGACATCGTGACGCATCTACCCATGTTCATGCTTTGCGTAGACGCACTGCTATGCGTCTCTACGATATGCTTTGTGTTATATGCGCTGTGCGATATGATCTGTGTAATTTGTTTGTTGAATAATATATAATTAATTCATCCCAATTTTCCGTAGAGACGCACCGCAGTGCGTCTACGTCTAGTATCCATGATATGTTTAAAACAAAAAAAGCTCCAATAATGGAGCTTTAATCATTTATAAAGTAAGGTAAGATGTTTTTATTTAATTAACTGCTGCAAAGGTTTCAGTTGTTCCATGTCAATTTTTGATTCTTTCAAAACGGACATAAGTGTCATAATATTGTTCGGATTCATATTGTTTCCTAAAACACGAACAACAGCAAAACCATTCTCTTTTCGGTTGGCGAAAACGATAAATTCTTTTATGTTATCATCTGGGCCAACATAGCTGATAGAGGCGCCGTCTTTACCGGAACCAAATTTCATTAATTCCTGATATTTTGGATCTTTTAATATAGCCGAAACCTTTTTGCGTTCAATTTCGAATTCTGCCTGATTTTTATCGTTGGCTTTAAAGGCCAAGATATTCATTTTGTCGAATGAATTTATCGCTTCTTTTTGTTCTGCTGATAGTTTTGTCGCTTCTAGATTTAAAATACTAGGCGAAACATCAACGGCAATAAAATCTTTCTTGTCTGTATTTTCGACAAAATATTTTTGCAATGAAGGTTCAGAATTACAACTCACAAAAGTTAGTAATGCTAAAATGGCTGTGGTAAAAACGGTTGCTTTCATGATTATTTTTTGCCTTTAGAAGCTTTTTTTAAGTCAGAACCGCCCGGAAGCTGCATTTTGTCTGTTAGTACTGAGATTTCATTTAAATCAAAATTACCCGTAAGAGACAATAAAACAGTTTCGTCGTTTTTAGCACCGTCAACAAACATTAACAATTCTTTGATTTGTGTATCTGTTGCTCCTGATTTTACCATTATTTTGACATTTTTACCGCTGTCGTTTACACGCATTAATTCTTCTAACCCGGCAGTTTTTATGTATTTATCTGCAGAGGCTTTCATGTCGGCTTCAACTTTAGGGTTTTTTGTTGTAAACACTTTTAAATAGTCTAATTTTTTAATTAAGTTAATGTATTGCTGTGTCTCTTTATCAGAAGCATCAACTTTTACTTTACTCATTAAATCAAACATTTTTTTGTTTACAATTACTGATGTTACATCGTCCTGACCATCAAATTTGTCAAAAGCGCTTTGTGCATAAAAAGCTTGTGTAACGAATGCGAAAACTAGAGTTATGATGAATTTTTTCATTTTTATTTAATTTACTGTTTAAAAATTTTGTTTTTTGATTGTTCGTATTCTTTAATGTATTGTACACTTTCAATACCTACATTAACATTGTTCGACAATAAGGCCAAAGCTTTTTGTGTTGCGGCCAGCGCTTCTTCCGGATTGTCGTAGGTTCCTAGTTCTGATTGGGCTGTAACCGGAGTTGTTTTTTCGCCTGCAAAAAAATAGGTTCCAATTCCCAGCAAAACAACAACTGAAGCAGCAATCGATAACCACACCACATTTCGTTTCTTAGTTTTTAGTGGAAGTTCCTGCATTGATTTTTGTTGTTTTACCTGAGAGAAATAACCAAAAATTGGTTTGTACTGCTCCAAATGCTGCGCAACATCTGACGAAGAAAAATATTCTTTTAATTGATTTTCTTCAGCAATAGTAGTTTCTCCCTGAAAGTATTTTTCTAATATATTTTCTATTTTATCTAATTCCATAACTGTGTGCATTTACCATTGATTCTCTTATTTTTTTTCTCGCTCTCGAAAGTGCTACCCTGATTGCAGTTTCGTTCATATTAACAATTTTTGCAATTTCTTCAAATTCATACTGTTCTACATCTCGCAGCTGAATTAAAATTTGAAGTTGTTCCGGCAGCTGATTTATAATTTTTTCAACCCATTCTAAACTATTAGCATCTTCTAGTTTTTTGTCTAATTGCGGCTCCCGATCTGTATAATTATTATGAACTATCTGCAGATTTCCGGCTCTTTTAGATTTTAATTGATCCAGACAATAATTTTTTGTCATCGTCATTGCCAATGCTTCTACACTATTATAAGTGTCCAGATTCTCTTTTTTACTCCATAATTTCACCATTACTTCCTGAGTAGCATCTTCGGCCTCTTCGGTACTGGTAAGCAATCGTTTTGCCAGACGAAAAACTTTGTCTTTAAAAGGATTAACTAATTCTATAAACACATTCTGGTTCATAAATTAAAAGGTTATTCGTTAGCTTATATAGTCAAGACGAACCACAATTATTTTTGTTACAGGAATTTTGTAAAATTTTTTAATTAAAAATAATAATTGTTAAAACTAAAGGTAGTATTTTTACGTTAATACTATACCGAAACCTACTTTTATGAAACCAATTTTAAAAAGTCTTATAGTGCTGTTTCTTCTTGCGTTTGCTTTGCAATCGTGTGAAGATCAAGATGATGTTGCAGCTCCCGCACAGTTACAAGTCAATGATTTTGTATGGAGAGGATTAAATGAATATTATTTATGGCAGTCTGATGTGCCTAATTTAGCTAATGATCGTTTTAGTTCGAAAACGGCATTGTATTCTTTTTTAGAAGGATATTCAAGGCCTGAGGACTTATTTCAGGATTTATTGAATAAACCGGTTAGCGAATATCCGAGTAATCCAATCGATCGTTTTAGCTGGATAGTCAGCGACTATACTGTTTTAGAACAGCAATTAGGAGGTATTACAAAAAACAATGGGGTAGATTTTAGGTTAACCAGTACTGGTGATGGTTCTAGTAATCTGGTAGGTTTTGTGCGTTATATTATTCCTAATTCTGATGCTTCAACTAAAGCAATAAAAAGAGGTGACTTATTTACCAGCGTAAATGGTGTACAGCTTACAGTTTCAAATTATCAATCCTTATTAACAAATTCAGACAACTATACTTTGCAGTTTGCAGATGCTGTTGGTTCATCATTTGTTTTAAATGGAAAATCAGTTTCTTTAACTAAAACAATTTTAGAAGAAGATCCTATTTTGATAAGTAAAGTGATTCAGTCAGGTGGTCATAAAATTGGCTACTTAATGTATAATGGTTTTTATTCTGAATATGACAGCAAATTAAATCAGGCTTTTGGAGATTTAAAAGCGCAAGGTGCAACTGATCTAGTTTTAGATTTAAGATATAACGGAGGAGGATCTGTACGCTCTTCAACACGTTTAGCGAGTTTGATTACCGGACAGTTTGAAGGGAAGATATTTTCGAAAAGACAATACAATTTTAAGCAAATGGCCGCTCTGAATGCCGAGGATTTAGAAAGTTTAAACGAGCGATTTGTAAAAGATATTAACGGTTCGCCATTAAATGGTTTAAATTTATCTACAGTTTACATCTTAACAACTTCAAGTACTGCATCAGCAAGTGAGTTGGTTATAAATGGATTAAAACCTTATATTAATGTAGTTCAAATAGGGAGTACAACTATTGGTAAGAATGTAGGTTCAATAACACTTTATGACTCTCCAACTTTAGTTTCAAAAAGAGAGATAAATCCAAATCATAAATATGCTATGCAGCCTTTAATTTTTAAAACTACAAACGCAGCAGATTTTGGCGATTATACTGGAGGTTTGGTTCCTACTTATGTAAAAGCAGATTCGTTTAGAAGTTATGGAGTTTTAGGAGATCCTTCAGAACCATTACTAAATTTAGCTATATCTAAAATTACAGGTATAGCTGCTAAGAAAACGTTGGATGATGGCATAGAATTACCTTATGTAAGTGATTCTAAAAAAATCAACGGATTGCGAAATGAAATGTACTTAGATGGCGCTTCAAAATAGTTTGTAAAATGATATTATTATAAAAAATGGCTTTCAGAAATGAAAGCCATTTTTTATAACGTTAAGTCAAGAAAGAATTAGTTATTAAAGTAAAAACCGTTTGGAGATACTCCAACGTTAAGAGTTTTACTAAGTGTTCCTGTTAAAGAGTAAATGTATGCATTTCCTGGATCTGTATAATTTACAGCATCACCAATATAAATATTATTGTTTTTTACTGCAAATCCATAAAGGATCTTAACTTCTGATGCTTTGAATAATGCGGTTGTTGGTAATGCTGTGGCACTTGTAGCAGCTGTATAGATATTATTCCCAACAGTATAATAAAACTTACTGTCGTTAATGTCTAAAAATCCTGGATGAGTTAAACCTGTGAAGTTTAATGTCGCTGCAACTGTATTATTGCTTAAATCAACCTTTACTAATTTACCAGCAGTTTCTGGTGCAGCATATGATGGTCTTCCTGCACATAAAATGTATAAAGCGCCATTATCTTTTACTAATGAAGTTGGAACGTCTCCTACAGCAAAGTTTGTCGCCACAGTATTTGTAGCGGCGTTTATTACCGTTAAGGAATTTCCTTGACCGTAACCGCCTTTTTGAGCTACATAAAGTTTACCATTATTCTCTACAATTTTTTCAGGACCTTCGGTTACAGGAATTGAAGAAGTAACCGTATTTGTCGTAAGATCGATTACAGCAACATAATCATCAGCAGCATTATACGGATCTCCCCAGTTTGTAACATATCCTTTTCCGTTTGCAAAGGCAATATATCTTGGGTATTTTAAACCAGTTGTAATCGTAGCAATACTTTTAAATGTATATCTGTTTACTACTTCAATTTTATTAGATGCGTTTGCAACTACATAAGCATTATCTCCTTGAAAACCGATGTTTTGTGCCGTATCTCCAGTTATTTTTCCAGGATTAACTAATGAGAATATATTGTTTTCAAGAGTTAAATTGTCTGATAAATAAGAAACAGATCCATTAGGAGTTTCGAATTTACCTTCATTTAAAATAAATAATCCTCCTTTATAGTCTCCACTTGCTTCTTCTTTGTTATTGTCATCATCGTTGCTGCAAGAAGCAAAAAATGCCGAGCTTACAATGACTGCTAAAAATAGTCTATTAAATTTTTTCATGATTTTTAAAAATTAAGGTTTATGTATATAGTATAATTTCTTCCCGGCATCTGTCTGCTGATTACGGGCTGATAGTTTTCATTCCACAGATTTAAAACTTGAAATCCAATTTTGTAACTGTTCTTTGTTCCAAAATCATAATCTACTCCAAGATTTCCAACATTGTAATCTTTTACTCTTGTTGCCGGATTATTAAAAGGAGTGCTGTAAACTTCTCCATTGTACAAATACTGGAAGTAAGAGGATATTTTTTTCCAGTTGTATGCCACAGATCCCGTTAATTTATGATAAGGAACATATATTAATTGTTTGTAAACCAATTCGTTTTTAATTAATTGTTTACCTTCAGAAACCGTATAGGCATAAGTACCATTTAGGGTAAAATTATGTGTACCAATTTTAGGTTTCCATTCTAAAAGAACCTCGGCTCCATAAGCTCTAACTTTATCCGTGTTTTCTGGAGACCAAATATCTCCGCTTCCTTCCGTTGGCACCCAGCGAAGTAAATCCTTGATAGAATTGTAATAACCAGTAATAGAGAGAGAAAAGTTTTTTGTGAAAAATTCGTTACCAATCTCGGCCTGATACGATGTTTCAGGTTTTAGGTTAGGATTGCCGCTTCCTTCCCAAAATAAATCATTGTAAGTTGGCATTCTGAAATTCTTTGAAGCATTAAGCTTTATGCGGTAAAAGTCCGTAAATTGATATCTTGTTCCGAATGAAAAAAGAAAAGGATTACCGTAATTATCCGTTATTTCCTGACGAATACTGGCATTGTAATCCCATTTTTCGGTAAGTAAATGATGCAGCAATAAACTGGCAGAACCAACTTCTCTTTTTACATTATCAATACTCGAACCATATCCTTTATTTCTGCTGTAATCTACAATTGAATTTAGTTTGATTTTATCATTTACATCAAAAGCCAAATCATATTTAATAATAGAAGTTTCGACTTTTCCGTAGGTAAATGTTTTAGAATCAATGTTTGGAAAATATTTATAAGATTCGCCAATATGCGCCACTCTTAATTTTGAAGTAAAACGATTAAAAAGACTTTCCCATTCTAATAAATTGCGAGTATTAAAATCGTTATATTTTGTTTTCAACGCGTTTGGAGAAGTTAAAGAAAAATGACGTTCTGAATCGTAAAACTGACTGTACGCTTTTATAATATTATTAGCATTGAATTTATAACCAAAAGTAGTATTCATACTTGTGTTATAATATTCACCATTAATATTTCTCTGATCAGAAGTACCAGGATATTTAAAATCATTTTCAGAGCTATTTCTTGAAATGCTGACTTGCAGACTATATTTCTCAGATGAAACTATAGTACGATAATTTGCGCTGTATGTATCGTAACTTCCTGCACTAAAGAAAACATGATTTGAAAATTCGTTTTTAAAACGTAAATCATTGTTTAAATGAATACTTCCGCCAATGGCACTGCTTCCGTATAAAACACTTCCTCCTCCGGCTTTTACCGTTATTGAATTAAAATCTCGGGTTCCAATGGTATTAAAATCCGCTTGGCCTAAGAACTGTGAGTTAATGTTTATTCCATTCCAGATTACAGCAGTCTGCGCACCCGTTGTTCCTCTAAAAGAAGGTGCCGAAGTCATGCCAAGTCCATTTTCCTTAAAATAAATAACAGTGTTGAAATTTAAAAGATACGTTAAAGAAGGCTGATTGGTATCAATAATAGAATCATTTAATACCTGAATTGACTGAGAACTGGAATATTTCTTAAGATTAGAGTCAGAAACGATAACTTCTTTTAATTTAATAGAATCGCTCTGCGCCGAAATGAATTGGCACAACATTAAAAGAAAAAAAGTAAAACGTATTCTTATAGTCATAATTTCTACACTCTTTTTCCCGAGAGCTCGATATTTGTTACAAAGGCAGGTCTCCTGGCTTGCGTCTTGTTGTTTACCTTCCCATTCGCCGGGGCGAGCAGTGGTTTTGTAGTTTACAACAAGCATTCTTTTTAGAACAAAGCTTACAGTTGCGGGTACAGCTCAAGATTTACTTTATTCCCTTTTTAATGCGTTTTTTAATAAAAAAGCAACCTTAATTTGCTGCAAATATAGAGTTAAATATGCTGATATTTTAAATATGTTCTAATTTTTAGATGAAATAATAAGGCAAAAGAAAGAATTATACTTCTATTTTTATGACTTCTCCAAAATCGACTTTATTCTCGAATGCATCTTTTAAAGGCAATGAAGACTGATGACATAAGATACTGCGTATAATGCCGGCATGAGCAACAATAACCACAGGATGTTTGGTTTCTGAAATTTTATCAGATAAAAACTCTCCAACTCTTTGATGTAACTCTATAAAAGATTCTCCATTAGAAACTTTAATATTTACAAAGTCTTCCATCCACGGGTTTAATTCTTCGGGCGGAATCTCATTCCAGTTTTTCAATTCCCAATCGCCAAAATTCATTTCTTTTAAGCGGTCGTCTTCCTGATAAGAAATTGTTTTGATGTTATTCTGAATGTGTTTTGCTAAAATAGAGCATCGCTTTAACGGACTTGAAAAAATAATGGCTTCAGCCGGCAATTCCGAAATAATTCTATCGAAGATTTCGTTAAAAGGTTCGGCAATATTTACATCAGATTGTCCGTAACAAATGCCTTTTTCGCAGATCGTTTCGGTATGGCGGACTAAATAAATTTCCATATAAAAAGAATACTTAAATAATAGATAACTTCACAAACCTGCTGCGTTGCCCCAAGACAATCTCCGGTATAACCGTCAATCCATTTTTTGAAATATCTTGCCAGAAAATAACGCGTGATAAAAACAGGAACTACAGCCAGAAGTATTTTATAATTGAAATAGGAGAGTGCCAACACCGGAATTAATCCAAAGAAAAACGAACCCAAAACTTCTTTCCAGCTGTGTTTTTTGGCTATGGGTTTACTTTTGCTGGTAGCATCATCGCGGGAATATTCATGTGTAAAAATAATACTGATCGCTGCTAAACGACTTAAGGAGTGAGCAGAAATAAATAAAAGAAAAACTAAAAAAATGTCAGTAGTGAAAAGCGAAATAGATTCTGATAGCAATTTAAACTTTACCAGAAAAAGTAAAACCAAACCTATTGCTCCATAAGCACCAATGGCACTGTCTTTCATAATGATGAGAATCTTTTCTTTTGTCCAGCCTCCGCCAAATCCATCACAAACATCTGCAAAACCATCTTCATGAAATGCTCCAGTTGTTAAAACAGAAATAATAATGGCAAAAATAACTGCCGTTTCGGTTGATAAAAAAAGGGAGAAAAGATAAAAAGCCAGAAATGAAATTGACCCGACAATCCAGCCAATAAAAGGGAAATATCGTGTAGCTTTATTTAAGTAATCAGGATTGTGATCCATGTTTTTTGGACACGGAATTCTAGTGTAGAACATTAAACAGGTAAAGAAAATATGTAGTTCTTTTTTCATGTAAGATAAAAATTTAATTGAGTTTCTGTCATTGCGAGGAACGAAGCAATCTCGTTAACAATTGATTCAGATAATGAGATTGCTTCGTTCCTCGCAATGACAAATATGGATTTACTTCCTGCTAACTCTCGCGCTTTCAAAACTAGCCATTTCGTTCAAAAAAGCTTCAGCCGATTTTAAAATAGGAAAAGCAATTGCACAGCCCGTTCCTTCGCCCAAGCGTAAATCTAAATTTAAAATAGGTTTTGCTTCAAGATATTCCAGTAATTTCAAATGTGCTTTTTCGGCAGAACAATGACAGAAAACGGCATTTTTTATAATATTCGGATTTATTTTTGAAGCAATTAAAAAAGCCACACTGCAGATAAAACCATCAACAAGAATCAGCATTTTGTTATTAAAAGCGGTAAGCATACCGCCTGCCATTTGTATAATTTCGAAACCTCCAAAATAAGCGAGCTGCTTTTTTAATTCGGCTTGACCGGAATAATTTCCTAAAGCTTTTTTTAGAATATTTTGTTTGTCGAGAAGTTTCTGGTCGTTAATTCCCGTTCCTTTTCCAACGCATTCTTCAATAGGAAAACCAGTTAAAAGACTCATTAAAACAGAAGCCGTAGAAGTATTTCCAATTCCCATTTCACCAAAACCAATGCAGTTTGAACCTGTTTTCACAATATTTTCAACAATCGATTTTCCTTTTTCAAAACACAACTGAAGTTCTGTGTCACTCATAGCTGGAACATGCAGAAACGATTGCGTTCCTTTTGCTATTTTGGCATCAATTAATTTAGCATTTGTTGGGAAATCATAATTTACGCCCGAGTCTACAATCGATAAATTGATATTATTTTGCTTGCAAAAAACATTTATTGCCGCACCGCCGTCCAGGAAATTATTTACCATTTGACGTGTTACATCCTGCGGATAATCGCTCACACCATGATTCGCAATTCCGTGATCGGCTGCAAAAACAACAATATTTGGATGTATGATTTTTGGATTTAAAGTTTCAAAAACGGTTGCCATTTGAAAAGCCAGTGTTTCTAAAGTTCCCAGAGAACCAACAGGTTTTGTTTTAGAATCTATTTTTTCTTGTAAAAGTGTGTCAAAATCAGTTTTGTTTTCCGTTTTATTTTCAGAATTTAAACTAAAATCAGAAATGTTTATTTGATGAATTTCGTTGATTTCTTTACAATCAGCGGTTTCAGACTTTTGTTTCCAGTGTAATTGCTGTAACATAGGCTGATTGCCGTAATTGGTAGCAGGTTTTCCAATGCAGAAATAACCAAGAGGTTCAATATTTTCAGGTAAATTTAAAATCTTCTTAAACTGAAAATAGTTTAAAATCGAAACCCATCCCATTCCGTATCCTTGTTCTGTAAGCGAAAGCCAGATATTCTGCGCAGCACAAACAGAGCTGAATTTTACAGCTTCATTACTGCCAATAGTTCCAATGGTAAACTGATTCAAAACCGAACGATCGTAAGCAATTATAAGTCCG
>Ga0157370_10009036_pt1 | contig 10694 bp, 9 predicted proteins | sample C35metaG_FD_113463 | JGI IMG/M metagenome (GOLD analysis project Ga0157370, IMG submission 113463) | Corn rhizosphere microbial communities from Kellogg Biological Station, Michigan, USA - C3-5 metaG | ecosystem: Host-associated > Plants > Roots > Rhizosphere > Soil | place: USA: Michigan... | reverse complement strand
CTGCTTGGCGGTGATCTTGTCGCCCATAAGGCGGATATGCTCTGCGGTCGGTCCGATGAAGGTAATGCCGTGCGCGTCGAGGATATCGGCGAACTTGGCGTTTTCCGACAGGAAGCCGTAACCGGGGTGAACGGCGTCCGCACCGGTGATTTCGCAGGCCGCAACGATCTGGTGGATATTGAGGTAGCTGTCACGCGAAGGCGGCGGGCCGATGCACACGCTTTCGTCGGCAAGGCGCACATGCATGGCGTCCGCGTCTGCGGTGGAATGCACGGCGACTGTCGGAATGCCAAGCTCCTTGGCAGCGCGCAGGACGCGCAGCGCAATCTCGCCGCGGTTGGCTATGAGGATCTTCGAAACCATGCTGAACCGCCTTTATTCGATGACCACGAGAGCTTCACCATACTCCACGGGCTGTGAGTCGTTGACGACGATTTCCACGACCTTGCCGGACTTCGGAGCCGGGATCTGGTTCATGGTCTTCATGGCTTCGACGATGAGGATGGTCTGGCCTTCCTTGACGGTCGCGCCCACTTCGACGAACGGACGTGCGCCCGGAGCAGGCGACAGGTAAACCGTGCCGACCATTGGCGAGGTAACGGTATTGGCCGGGTTGCGAGCAGGTGCTGCGGCGACCGCAGGTGCTGCCGGAGCGGCAACTGCCGCCGCTGCAGGGGCTGGCGCCGGTGCTGCGTAACCGGTGGGCGCTGCGGCATATACCGTGGTGGGCGGAGCGGCGCGGGAAACGCGGATGCGCAGGTCTTCCTGCTCCACTTCGATTTCCGAAAGGTCGGTATCGTTGAGGATATTCGCGAGCTCGCGGATCAGTTCCTTGTCGATACCCTGTTTCTTTTCAGACATGACAAACCCTATTCTTTGTTTCTTTTTATGCCGTGATGTTCTTCAGCGCGTGAAGCGCCATGATGTAGCCATATGGTCCGAAACCGCAGACCATGCCCTTCGCGGCGGGCGATACCATCGATTTGTGACGGAACTCTTCCCGCGCGTGGATGTTGGAAATATGCACTTCCACGACGGGCGTGGAAATCGCACGAATGGCGTCATGCAGCGCGATCGAGGTGTGGCTGTAGGCGCCGGGATTGATGACGACACCTGCCGCTCTCTCTCCCGCCTCATGCAACCAGTCCACGAGCACGCCTTCGTGGTTGGACTGGCGGAATTCCACAGCGAACCCGAGATCTGCACCAGCAGCAAGACAATCATTCTCGATGTCTTTCAGCGTCTTGCCACCATAGATACCCGGTTCCCTTTTTCCCAGCATGTTGAGATTGGGGCCGTTGATGACGATGATGATGTTGCTCATTCGTGTTTCCATAAGAAAATCAGCGACACCTATAGACTGCGCAGCCTTCAAGGAAAAGCCCCCGAAAGCCGTAAACAGCCGGCAGGCCCGGCATCCACAGGGAATGCAGCGGCTTTTTGCGGAATCAGGAGCAGGTGGCTTTTCCGCAGCTGCGCATATTGGCGATTTTTTCCTTCAACGGGTCCGCACCAACAGCGCCGAAAACAGCCTCGTTGCCGACGATATAGGACGGTGTTCCTGTTATGCCGAGGCTGTTGGCGAGCTTGTAGGTTTCCTGCACCTGCGCGTCGTTGGGATTTTCTGCCATCGATTTGCGGATGTCGGCTTCCTTGAGACCGAGCGACGTCGCGACTTCCATGGCGCTGTCTTCATTCGCCCGTCCGCGGCCGCCCAGCAAGGCGCGCTGGAATTCGGGATATTTGGCAGGCGCAAGCAGCTTGACGGCGTTGGAGACCCGATGCGCTGCGACCGATTCCGGCCCGAGGATCGGGAATTCCTTGAGCACGACGCGTACTTTCTTGTCCGTCTTCAGAATATTGTCCATGTCGCCCATGGCGCGTTTGCAATAACCACAATTGTAATCGAAGAACTCGACCAGTGTGACGTCGCCGTCCGGATTGCCGAGCGCCAGATCGTATTTCGATTCGAAGATGGTCTTCTGGTTGTCGGCCACAGCTTCAGCCGCCTTGGCGTTGCGGGTCGCATATTGCTTGCGTTCAAGCGCGTCCTGAACCTCGAGCATGATCTCGGGGTTCTCGATCAGATATTGCTTGATGAACTCGCCCATTTCCTTCTTCTGCTTGTCATCGAGGGCATGGGCGGGCAGAGAAGCGAAAGCCATGGAAAGGGCCGTTACGCTGGCGAGAAGGGTTGAACGGAGAAGATGCGCCATATCGGTCCTCATACTGTGCGGCCAATGCCTCATGAATGTTATGATGCAATTACCTTACTTTAAGCCAAATGCCATACGCCAAAAATAGTTGTCCGCATTATGGTCGCACGATTGTGAAGCGTGTGATTCTGGGGCAAGTCTCTGAAATACGGTTCAGGAAAGAGCATGCCCTTGATAACGATGTCGAAGCGGAGCGCAGTCGAACCCTTTCACGCCATGGATATTCTGGCGGAGGCGAACCGGCGACGGCAGGCGGGACGCCCCGTCATTTCCATGGCGGTCGGCCAGCCTTCCCATCCCGCACCGAAAGCCTCTCTGGCGGCCGCGCAGGAGGCGCTGAAGCATGGACGGATCGGCTATACCGATGCGCTGGGCCTGCGTGAATTGCGCGAAGCGATTGCCGGCCACTACCGGCTGCGCCACCAGGTTATCGTCGATCCGGCGCGCATTGCCGTCACCACCGGGTCTTCTGCCGCTTTCAATCTCGCCTTCCTCAGCCTTTTCGATGCCGGTGATCATGTCGCGATCGCAAGGCCCGGTTATCCCGCCTATCGCAATATCTTGAAAGCGCTTGGCCTCAATGTCGTGGAAGTGCCGGTAACGGCGGAAACCGGCTATACGCTGACGCCTGCCAGCCTCGAGCGGGCTGAAACCAGGGCGGGCTGCAAGTTGAAGGGCGTGCTCCTGGCAAGCCCGGCCAACCCGACCGGCACGGTCACCGGCCGCGAAGCGCTGAAACGGCTGGCAAACTATTGTGAAAGCCGGGATATCGCCTTCATTTCCGACGAGATCTACCACGGCCTGACTTTCGTCGGCGAGGAAACGAGCGCGCTCGAACTCACCGACAATGCCGTCGTCATCAATTCCTTCTCGAAATATTATTGCATGACCGGCTGGCGCATCGGCTGGATGGTCCTGCCGGAAAAACTCGTCCGTCCGGTCGAATGTCTTGCTCAGAGCCTGTATATTTCACCGCCGGAACTATCCCAGCTGGCGGCAACCGCAGCCTTTTCGGCGGCGGAGGAACTGGACGTCTACCGGGAAAGCTACCGCACCAACCGCGATTTCCTGATGACTCGCCTTCCGGAAATCGGCCTGCCGCTGGCGTCTCCCATGGATGGCGCATTTTACGCCTATGTCGATACCAGCCGCTTTTCCAATGACAGCATGGATTTCGCCAAACGCATGCTGGCGGAAATCGACGTGGCGGCGACGCCCGGCATGGATTTCGATCCAGAGGAGGGCCACAGGGCGCTGCGCATTTCCTATGCGGGTTCGGTGTCGGATATTGCCGAGGCCGTTGGGCGCATTGCTGGTTGGCTGAAATAAGCCCTCGGTTCTTCTCCCCTTTGGCGGGGATCAGGCGGGCGAACAACCGAAGGTGCTGGCAAAGGCCTTTTCACCCTTTGTGGTGAAGGTCAGCACGCGCCCGTTTCCTTGCCGCAGCCAGTCGCGCTGCTGCATGGCTTTAAGAAGCGATGCGCCGAGCCCGCCGCCGAGGTGGTGACGACGTTCGCTCCAGTCCAGGCAATGCAGGCAAACCGGGCGCCTTGCCTTTTCCAGCGGCGAAAGATCAATGCCGAAGCTCGAGAAGAAATCCCGCCCGCTATCCGTAAGTGCGGGATCGTCGCCTGACGTTACGAGACCTTTTGCGGTGATAGTCGAAAGCAGTGCCACGCCGCTTTCTCCGGCCAGATGATCGTAACAGATGCGCGCCTCGCGAAGCGCGGTGTCCTTTGGTCCGGTACGCACGCGCACGGCCCCGGTGCGCTGCGCAAGTCCCATCAGCGCTTCAAGAACCTGCGCCACATCCGCGTCGGAAAGCCGGAAATAGCGATGCCGCCCCTGTTTTTCCGCTTTGAGCAATTGGGCGTCGGAGAGTTTTGACAGATGCCCGCTGGCGGTCTGCAGGGTCACGCCGGCGGCTTCGGCAAGCTCGCTTGCCGTCAGCGCGCGTCCGTCCATCAGCGCCGTCAATATGTTGGCGCGGGCGGGGTCGCCGATCAGGGCGGCGACATTTGCGATCAAGGGTCCGTCTTTCATAGTTCGATGATAGCCGAAGCATTGATGTGAGGCAATGGCGTAGACAGGGAAGGCAGAACACGAGGAGACTGCCGATGCTGACCTGTTTCATCCGTTACGAGATCGACCCCTTCAAGGTCGATTCTTTCGATCAATATGCCCGCAACTGGGGTGAGGCGATACCGCGCTGCGGCGCCGATCTGATCGGCTATTACGCGCCGAAAGAGGGATCGAGCACTATTGCCTACGGCGTCTATAACATCGAAAACCTTGCCGCGTACGAAGCCTACCGGGCGCGACTTGCCGCCGACCCGGCAGGGCGGGAAAATTATGAATTCGCCCGGCGCGAGCAATTCATCCGCCGTGAGGACAGGCTGTTCCTGAGGCTGGCATCTGCGCCGCACGGCGGAGCCGGACGATGATCGCCGTCATATTCGAGGTCTGGCCGGCTGAGGGCGAAAAACAGCATTATCTCGATATTGCCACCAGCCTGCGCGCCGAGCTCGAAACCATCGACGGCTTCCTGTCCGTCGAACGCTTTCAGAGCATCAGCAATCCCGACAAGATGCTTTCGCTGTCATTCTTCAGGGATGAGGAGGCGGTGAAGGCATGGCGCAACACCACGTCGCATCGCGCAGCGCAGTCGCTGGGACGGTCCGGCGTCTTTTGCAATTACCGCCTGCGTATCGCCACCGTGATGCGGGACTATGGTTTGAAGGAGAGGGAGGAGGCCCCGACGGACAGCAGACAGGTCCATGCGGCGGATGATCAAGTGCGGCGTTGACGGGCGTTCAGATCAGTTTTTCTTCAAGCCGGTCCAAGGCTTTCTGGTTCGAACTCGCTGCCAAAACCCGCTATAGATGGAGCGGGTTATGGATGGAGAAGGGCTGCCACGCGGCGGTCCGCCCGATTGGACATGGAGAGAAGAACGATGTCGGCAGAAAAAGTGGCGATTGTGACGGCAGGCGGCAGCGGCATGGGGGCGGCCGTGGCGAAACGTCTAAGCGCTGATGGTTACAAGCTCGCGATCCTGTCGTCCTCCGGCAAGGGAGAGGCGCTGGCGAAGGAACTGGGCGGCATCGGCGTCACCGGCTCCAACCAGTCCAACGACGATCTCAATCGACTGGTGGAGCTGACGCTCGAAAAATTCGGCCGTATCGACGTTCTCGTGAACAGTGCAGGCCATGGCCCGCGCGCCTCCATTCTCGATATCACCGATGAGCAATGGCACACGGGTCTCGATGTCTACCTGATGAACGTCATCCGCCCGACACGGATTGTGGCTCCATTCATGGTGAAACAGAAAGCCGGGTCGATCATCAACATTTCGACTGCCTGGGCTTTCGAGCCGAGCAGCATGTTCCCGACTTCTGCAGTATTCCGCGCCGGCCTTGCTTCCTACAGCAAGATTTTTTCCGATACCTATGCGGCCGACAATGTGCGCATGAACAATGTTCTGCCCGGTTGGATCGATAGCCTGCCAGCCACGGAAGAGCGCCGCCAGGGTGTGCCGATGCAGCGTTATGGAACGAGCGAGGAGATAGCCGCAACCGTTGCCTTTCTCGCCTCGGAAGGTGCGGGTTACATCACCGGCCAGAACATCCGCGTCGATGGTGGTCTGACACGGTCTGTTTGACGATTGGCATATCGGGCTTCCGTCACCCCGGACTTGGTCCTTTGCCAACGCGGTCAAGTCCTTGATCGCGAGAGATTTCTTTCACGGCGCAGACGCGCCGTGGCTGGATGCCGGATCGATTACGGCATGAGATAAACCTAACATCCGCCAACAAAGCAAAACGCCCGCAACATGGTTGCGGGCGTTTTTCGTTTCAGTGTCTTCTATCAAAAGAAGCCTTTGCGCTGCCACCAGCCGCCCTTGCGCGGCTTCGGCTCGTCGCCGTCAGGGTTGGCGGGCGTGCCCGACGAGGTCACGACCGGCTCCGAATTCGAGACATTGCTGCCCCGGTTCGCGCGAACCTTTTCTTCCGTCGCGGGTGCTACGGCTTCCGAACCCAGATCGGCCGAGGCTTCACCCACTTCGTCGAGGGCGACATCGACGACGGTTTCCACAACGACTGCGGGTTCGACGATCACCGGCTCGACCGTTTCAACGGTTTTGGCCGCGACTTCAGCCTGCGGTGCCGCCTCAGCCGGCGGTACGTCTTCGGTCTTGGCCTTCGCCTTGCGGGTGCGGCGCGGTTTCTTCGGGGCTTCCGCTTCCACGACGTCGGCAACCACACCTTCCACCACTTCGGCAGCGGTAGGCTCTTCGGTTACGGATGCTGCGGCGGAAACCTCTTCGCTTTCGCCTTCCGTTTCGCCTTCTTCGCCGGACTCAGTGCCTGCGGCATCGAGAGCCTCGTCTTCAGCACGGTTGCGACGGCCGCCACGCTTGCCACGACGGCGACGCTTGCGCTTGCTTTCTTCATCAGAGCTTGCAGCTTCGTTCACACCGTTTTCATCGGCGTCGTCTGCGGCTTCATCGGTTTCGACGCCATCTTCGTCGTCCGCATCATCAGCGCCGGTGTCATCGCCAGCCTGCGCATCAACTGCACCGTTCTGGTCGTTCTGTCCGCCCTTGCCACGACGGCGACGACGACGCTTGCGTTTGCGCTTGCCGTCTTCACCATTGTCGCCCTGCTGCTGTTGCTGGCGCGGCTCGCTGGCCTGCGCCTTGACGATTTCTTCCTCTTCCTCGTCCTCTTCCACCTCAACAACGAAATCGTCTTCCTCTTCCACGAAGCTCGGGAGCATCTGGATAAGGCTTTCGATCTTCACCGGATTTTCAACCGCTTCACCACGATCGATGGCGAAATGCTGCGCGCCGACGCCGGCATCGGCCGCAATGATGATCGCCACACCGAAGCGGCCTTCATAATCGACAATCGTGCCGCGCTTGTGGTTGAGCAGATAGAGAGCCGTTTCCGGCGTGCAGCGCACGGTGATATTGTGGGTCGTGTTGCGCAGCAGATATTCCTCAACGCCGCGCAGCACGTGCAGCGCGATGGAGGATTCGGAGCGAACGTGACCCGTGCCGCCGCAATGCTGGCAGACCTGCGTGGTCGATTCCAGCACCGAAGCGCGGATGCGCTGGCGCGACATTTCCAGAAGACCGAAATGCGAGATGCGGCCGACCTGGATGCGCGCCCGGTCGTTTTTCAGGCAGTCCTTGAGCTTCTTCTCGACGGAGCGGTTGTTGCGCTTTTCTTCCATGTCGATGAAGTCGATGACAACAAGACCGGCAAGGTCGCGAAGACGCAGCTGGCGAGCCACTTCTTCCGCCGCTTCCAGATTGGTCGTCAGCGCCGTTTCTTCGATGGAATGCTCGCGGGTCGAACGACCGGAGTTCACGTCGATGGCAACCAGAGCTTCCGTCTGGTTGATGATGAGGTAACCGCCCGATTTCAGCGTAACCTGCGGCTGCAGCATGCGGTCGAGCTGGGCTTCGATGCCTGAGCGCGAGAAGATCGGGTGGATGTCGCGGTAAGGCTGAACCACCTTGGCGTGGCTCGGCATCAGCATCTTCATGAAGTCTTTTGCTTCACGGTAGCCCTCTTCGCCCGAAACGATGATCTCGCTGATATCCTTGTTGTAGAGATCGCGGATCGAACGCTTGATGAGCGAGCCTTCCTCGTAAACGAGGCAGGGGGCCGTGGAGTTCAATGTCAGCGTGCGGACGTTTTCCCACAGGCGCATCAGATATTCGAAGTCGCGCTTGATCTCGACGCGGGTGCGGTTGGCGCCTGCGGTACGCAGAATGACGCCCATGCCCTGCGGAACTTCCAGATCGCGCGCGATTTCCTTCAGGCGCTTGCGGTCGGTCGGCTGGGTGATCTTGCGGGAAATGCCACCGCCGCGTGCGGTATTCGGCATCAGCACGGAATAACGGCCGGCAAGCGACAGATAGGTGGTGAGTGCGGCACCCTTGTTGCCGCGTTCTTCCTTGGCAACCTGCACGAGAAGGATCTGGCGGCGCTTGATGACTTCCTGAATGCGGTACTGCTTGCGCGGCTTGCGGGCAACGCGATCGGGAACCTCTTCCATGGCGTCTTCGGCGCCGACGGATTCAATCACTTCCTTCTCGTGATGATCGTCATCATCGTCGTCGTCATCATCGTCATTCCCACGGCGAAGACCCTCGACTTCCTCGGAAATCGTATCTGTATCGACCATGGCAGCCATTTCGCCGCCCGTGCTGCCGTCTTCTTCGGAAGAGGCCTCAGCAGTGGTGTCGGAAACGGCTTCTTCTTCCGCTACCTTCTTCTTGGCGCGGGGGCGGCGGGTACGCTTCTTCGGTGCTTCTTCCGCAACGGCCTCGACGGCCACAGCAGTCACATCTTCGGATACCTCTTCGGCAGCGGCAGCGGCAACGGTTTCGTCCACGACCACGGCGTCAGTCGTCTCGCTGACGGCAACGATGCCTACATCCGGCTGGTCCGCCTGCGATAGATCGACAGCCGGTGCGCCGGGCTCGGGGGCGTCAGCCGATTCGAAGTCGTCGCTGCGGCGATGATCCTCGGCTTCCGCCTTGAGGAGCGCCTGACGGTCGGCGAGCGGGATCTGGTAATAGTCAGGGTGGATTTCCGCAAAAGCGAGAAACCCGTGGCGATTTCCACCGTAATCGACGAAGGCCGCCTGAAGGGAGGGCTCAACCCTCGTGACCTTGGCAAGGTAGATATTGCCGCGGATCTGTTTCTTGTGTTCCGATTCGAAGTCGAATTCCTCGATCCGGTTCCCACGGACAACGACTACGCGTGTCTCCTCTTCGTGGGAGGCGTCGATAAGCATTTTGTCTGCCATGTAAGCTGTGCTCCTCGGCGCAGCCTTGTTTTATACGAGAACAGGCCCGCCACACGGACGAGCCTTTCATATGAGTGCAAGGATGTGCCGGAAATGAAGTCTCCAGCCGGGCCTCTGTAAACTGGCAGCATCCGGACCGACGGCGAGGCGCTTGGCCTGCTCCTGGTATCCGGTTCATATGAAAACTGCTGCGACATCATTGGCCAGGCGGAACGACAATAATATATAGACCCCTTGGGGTCCGATGAATTTGCTCTCCTCAGAGCAGCGGTGGCATTGCCACCGGGTAGGTCTCCGGCCACGGCCGGAATTGATCCAGTTTCAGGATAAATGTAACGACGGCAGATGATTGCCCGTTTTGCAGCGCCAGCGTCTTTTTCGATTGGCAGCCGGCGGGCATCTATCCCGTCAACACTTTTAACCCTCATCCTTGTTGTATGTTTTCTCTGTCATAATAGCAATAGGCTGGCTAAATATGCCATATTGTTGGTGGAATTTCCGGGTTAACAATTGGTTCACCAACGCCTGCGATTGTGGGGCGCAAACGCACAAACACGTGTCCGGCGTGGCCGAAATTACGACGTTCCCGGCACTTTGCCGCACCATTTATGAAAAATGACTGAAATACGGAATTTCTTGAAGACCATGAATTTCACGCGCAGCGTAGCGATATTCGATGGGGCAGGGCCGCTTGGCGCGCGAATCGCGCGGCTTGCGGGTGCCCTTGTTTTGCCGGTTGTCTTTTCGGTCGCCGCATTCGTCTCCTGCGTTCCACAGGCCTTGGCCGTGGAGCCGCTCATCGCCAATCAGGCGCGCATCATCGGCGACGAGGCGCGCACGCGCATCGTTCTCGATTTTGCCGAGGAGCCGGAATTCGACATTCACTATCTCGATTCGCCCGCCCGCATCGTCGTGGACTTTCCGGCGGTGAATTTTGCGTTCCCCGCATCGGCTCTGGCGCCAACCGGCCTTTTCTCGGACATTCGCTTCGGTAGCATGGGGCAAGACAGCGCCCGCATCGTGCTGACGGCAAAAAAACCGGTTCAGGTGGCGGTTGCCGAAACCAAGAAGGGCGAGGACGGCACATCGTTCCGTTTCGTCCTGGATGCGGAGATCACCACCAAGGCCAAATTCGCCGAACTGGTGAAAGAGCAGCAATGGCGCGCGCCGGCGCCGGTCTCGACAGCGGCGATCACGCCTGACGACAAGACATCGCGGCAAACGGATTTCGTCATCGCTGTTGATGCCGGTCATGGCGGCATCGATGCCGGCGCTTCCGGTGGCGTAACCGGCACGGAGGAAAAGGTCATCACGCTGACCTTTGCCAAGGAACTTGTGGAGCGGATGAACCGGGAGCCCGGCATCAAGGCGTTCCTGACGCGTGATTCCGACACGTTTCTCGCTCTGTCGGAACGGGTGACGATCGCCCGGCAGAACAATGCAAACCTATTTATTTCATTGCACGCCGATACACTGAAGCAGAAGGGCATCCGGGGCGCGACCGTCTATACATTGTCAGACCGCGCCTCAGATCGCAGGGCGCAGGAGCTGGCCGAGCGCGAAAACAAGTCCGACCAGATTGCCGGTGTGGCAGCCTCCAGCGAGCCGCCTGAGGTGGCCGATATCCTTCTCGATTTCACCCGGCGCGAAACGCAG
>Ga0157370_10009035_pt1 | contig 10694 bp, 7 predicted proteins | sample C35metaG_FD_113463 | JGI IMG/M metagenome (GOLD analysis project Ga0157370, IMG submission 113463) | Corn rhizosphere microbial communities from Kellogg Biological Station, Michigan, USA - C3-5 metaG | ecosystem: Host-associated > Plants > Roots > Rhizosphere > Soil | place: USA: Michigan... | reverse complement strand
GATGCGGTCATCGTTCGGGATGCACGAGTCGGAGCCGGGGCGAATGCTGGTGGCGACGTCTCTTCCCGATTCAACGAGAGAGGCGTTGAGGAAGATGGGGTATACGCTGGTGTTCGCGCAGAGGACGTCGGGGCCGATCAATGCGATTTACTTCGACACCGCGCATCATTCGATGTGGGGCGGGTCGAGTAATCATGGGGAGGATTATGGGGTGGCGTGGTGAAGGGGACGCGCCCGCACGAAGAAATGAGGCGGTGTTCGAGTTCATCGAGAACGTAGTATCGCGACTGCAAGGCTGTGGATCAGTCTCCTTCCCCTAGAGGCAGGCTCCGAATCGCTTATGTGGAAATATCATCGGAGTTACAAAACGACGATGGTGACAGACGATATAGTGAACGCCTATTACTTGCGAATGCCTGCTGGCCCACTCGCACAAGGAGATATCTGGAGTGGTTTGCCCTCGATATATCCGAGGGACCGGCGCAGTCTGGGAATAGTGATCACTCCACGATGCGACTTGGCCCATGATAAAGCGCCAGTAATCAACTATCTGCCACTTATCCCGTTCCATGATCATTTCCTCTTCGAGGGCGGAATAGCACTGATGGCACGGGAGTGCAGAAGCGCCGCGACGTTCGTCACCACACGCGCCAAAGAGCTTAACATCGACAAGCTTATTGATGGAGGGGTGGACGTTAGCGAGGCTTTGGCTGTCGCAGAAAGACAAGTGGATCCTGAGGTATGGATAAGCGCAAAAGTTCGGACGCGCATCGCGCAGCTAAAGGATGCAGTCGCGCAGCACAAGGCGCTATTCGAGCTCGCAACGCAACAATGCATCACACCGCAGCAGTTGGCATCGCACGTTTCCGATAAGACGCTTTGCAAGGTGAAGAGTGACATTGCACGTAATACTGTCGTCGATCTTCACTTTCTTCCTCCCTGCGGAACTCTATTCGACGAAGCGATGCTGGTGCAGCTGCGGTGTGTAGCGAGCACGCCGCGCGAAGTTATGGAGGCGGCAATGCGTTCCTGGAGCAACGAGCAATGGGAACGATCCCGTGCTCATTTGCCAGCCCACCTTGCCGCCGAGATGATCACGGCACCAACTCGGCTCGCTCGTTTGCGAAGCCCGTATTTGGAAGCCCTGATGGCACGCTTCGGTTCCTTGTTCGCCCGTGTCGGCACGAGAGATATCCCTGAGGCACTTCTTGTTGCAATGACTGAGCACAGGAGAACTGAATGAAATGGTTAATTGTCCCCGGTGAATGCTTCGCGATTCTCGCTGGCCCTCCCGGGATACGCGAGTGGCTTGCGGAACGCCTTCCAGACAATCTTCCTGAACAGTTTCAGACTCGGGATGGTGCGTTTCGCTGTATCGGTACGATCCAACGGTTGACCGCGGAAATTAGTATTCTGGGGCTTTGGCGCGACAGTAAGCCGGATCCGATCAATGTCGTTGGGCGTGAGTTGGTATGCATTTGGAGCGATAGCGACCGATCAACTATCTGGTCGCTCCCAGCCGAGGCTCGCAGCGAAGCTCTTGAACGCGTTTCGCAGTTAACAGAGCGCGCGTGGCGGCAACTTTCGTTCCCGGCGCACTGGAAGCCTCGACGTGTCGAAGGCTACCACACGATTTTTGCAGGCGATCGGCGGCTCAAGGATTTGCGGTTGGCATACGTATCGCGCAGCTATGATAATGCGCAAATACTAGATATTGGCACCGTATTTTTCGCGCGGAGGGCAAACAAGAGCATAGACGTACCACAGCTTGCCGAGTCTGCACTGCGAGCTCTCCCTGAAAGTTTGCTACCACCTAATGTTGATGAGGCAGCAATTGTCGCCCCTGAAACCGAGGACACGATCGAAAAAGTCGATCAGGGTGATGTCCGTGTCGGTTGGCGGGTTGGAGAGGCCCGTCATCTTTTTTCAATGCCATACACTGACTGGGTTGGAAAGCATAGCCCTCTCACGACCGAACAAAAACGAGCAATCAGCCACAAAGTAAACAGGCCGCTTCGAGTCCACGGGCCTGCGGGTTCTGGCAAGACGTTGGTGCTCATCCTAAAAGCGCTCGGATTTCTCCGGAGTGCACAAGATTCTCAGGAACAGTGCCACGTTTTGGTCGTTCTGCATAGCAACGCTATGCGCGCAACTGTTCAAGCAGCAATAGAGACCATCGATGATCGTTCCTTTTTGGCTGGCAACCGCGATGATCCTCAGTTTTTGGATATAGTGACTCTACATGGCTGGTGCATAAGAGAGTTGGGTCTTGACGAAGGTCCCCGCTATGTCCTTGAATCGGACCCCGAAGACAGCCGCGCAATACAACGCTCTGTTCTTCAACAGGCTCTGGATGACACGATTGCGACCGAATACAAACAATTCAAACCGATACTCTCTGAAGACCTTCGGTCCTGGATCGAGGGCGACCGGGATCGGCTCCTTCGCAGCGTCCAATGGGAGGTCTCCATCAGAATCAAAGGACGGGGCTTTAGGCCTGCGGATCGCGATAAATATTCACGCGACCCCCTGAAGAGCTTCATTGGGAGAGGAGAAAATCTCTACGATCGCCAATTGCTGTTCAAGATCTTCACTACATATCATGCATATTTCGAACAAGAGGGATTGCTGGACACGGACGATGTTGTCTTGTCCATGGCATCGCGACTAAATACGCCATTGTGGCAAATACAACGAAAGCAACTGGGCTACGACTTCGTTATGGTTGATGAGACGCACCTTTTCAACGAGAACGAGCGGCGCGTCTTGCCGATGCTTTGTCGCATTGCAGAAGGTCCCTTGCCAATCGTTATGACATTCGACGAAGCTCAGAGTATTGGCGGTAAACGGGCGCAGGAGCTCGAAGAAGCCGGGATTGAGCACAGTGAAAAACGTGTGCTCAATAGCGTTCACCGTTCCTGCCAACCGATTTTCGCCTTGGCACGCGACATTGTGGAACGCGGAGTTCTGGTATTCAGCGAGTTCGAGACCGCAGAGCCACTTTCTGCTATGGGCAATAAGGAGGCGAAAAACTGCGGGAGGCCAAAGGTGCATTTTTGCACCGATGCTGCGGCAGCGATAGCTGAGGTCTTACGATTGACAGTTGAATTGCGCTCGCGTCTTCGCCGCGTCGCAATCATAAGCTTCGATCTTAATCTTATGCGGAGCATTCTACACTCTTCGGATGCCGCCAACTCACGCTTTGTCCACATCCGTGAGCGTGGTGACCCGACTGGAGCGGTTCCTCAGCCTGGTGTGTTTGTGATGACTCCTGAAGTTTGCGGTGGTCTTGAGTTCGACGGGGTGGTGATAGCCGGAGCCGAACAGGGCTGCGTTCCACCGGCCCACGAAGATCTGACTCCGCAGGCGGCACTCTTCTTAGAGGAGGAGGCGTATCGGGAAATGTACACTGCGGTGACGAGGGCTCGTTATCAGCTACATCTAGTCGTTGATAAGACGCGTGGCCTGACGCCGATTCTGAGAGAATCGCTCCGTGCTGGCCTCATGGAAGCCACAGCGGCATTCTAGGTCCGGCGCACCCATATCGCTGAGGTACTTGCCCGACTCCGCCGATTCTCTCGCGCTGTCTTTATGAATCCAACCTCACGCGTGTTGCAGCTTCCTACGGGTCCGGCGCCACGTTTCCCTCAATGACGGATTCTTTGCACCATCCCCTTCGGCCCTGTCGCAACACTTGCGGCGATGACCGGGCAGGAGTTGAACTTCCGCCTAAGTGTCAGCATGTCGGCTCGGCCGAATTTGAACTGGCGACCTCTTGGCGCGTAGTGACTACGACGGGCTCTGCAGACTGCGCTCGTCGGCCCGACTTCAGGGAGGAGCACCTTTAGATTGTGTTAGCGCTCGTTCCACTTGCGCCAGCTCATGCGGCACAAGCTGGAGGGCTGCTCGTGCATTCGCGCGGACTTGCTCAACGACGGCACGAATTGGCCACCGCGTTTGCAATGCAGCGAGCGCGTAGAGCGTAATTTCAGCCGACGTAACCAACCTCACCGGTGCGAACAAGCTCTTCCGGATCAGCTGTATCACAAGGCTAACGGCCCGCGGTAGATCAGGAATTGAGTCCGCCAGATGCCGAAATGCCCGAACAATCATCGCGCGATCGCCGCTTGCTAACCGAATGGCAGAGTCGAGAAGGTCTACGGTCGGCGGAATGAACGCATGCCTTCTTGCGATGAGGCCCAGGAGCTGGCGATCTCGAGCGTCCGCCGAGATGAGCTTCTTGGCGGCAAGCGCTCGTAAGAGCGAAGCTGTCGAGAACGACCCGCAGCCCGTCGGTTGCAATAGGCGACGAAGCCCAAGATCGTCCGCGTAAAGTGCTGCGCCGAACGTCTTGGCGAGTTCCAGCCCGTCATAGGAACTCTTCCCGATAATCCTACGCAATTCTTCTTCTCCGCTGCCGGGCGCGCCAATCGCGCGCAAGGGTCGATACTCAACCCGCGTTGCCGCTGGCACCCACTCGATCAGTTCGCGCACAAGCTGAAGTTGCGGAGTCGCCGCGCCAGGCTCCAATACAGCAATCCCAACGCCCATGCTCTGCTCGATCAGTGACGTTTGGCCTTTAACATCGAGCTCAGCTATCTCGCGTTCCTCAGCCCGCAGCTCATTCAGAAGTGAGTGAGGTGTAACAAGCTGGAAGGGGCCGCTCAGCGTCTCCAGCAACCCAAGGGCTTGTGCGGTGGCAAGCGCTGAACGAGTCAATACGATCACTGTCGCGTCCAATGCGGCGAGTGTCGCGTCTTCTTGCCCTGCATCGTCGGGCCACTCGGTCCATAGCCGCGTCGACGGCTCAGCGTCTGCCTCGACAAGACGCATTACCTCTAAGATGCTGGACCTGAGCACCTGAGCGACCAGACCCAGCGGCAGGAGCTTTTCTCGATACAACGCCAACAGCATCGCGGCGTGCTCTTTACGAGCGCGGATGGATGCGAGGATTGGCGCGAGCGTTTTGAGCGTCGGCTTCTTGCCGACATGGAACCCCCAGATGAATGGCCGGTCGGGAAATCGCTCTTCGTACTTCAGAAGCGCGGTCTGGAAAACATGAACGACCACTGGCTGTATTTTAGCCACGCGATATCTGCGTTCGTTCCACTGCCCGGCGTTCCGGACGACAGTATCCCCGCGTCTTCTCCCCAAAACGTCCGCCACTGCCGGATCCGTTACGAGAAACTCGCCACGCACCGTGTCAGCCGGGGACTCCGATAGAATGATGTATTCAATCGGCGTCGAGCCCTTTGCGCTGAGCCGGACGTACGTATCGGCTCCTACTGTGGTTGCCGAAGCCGGCTTCGCGTGCTGTGAGTTTAGTACAACGCCGATAAAGGCTTGGTTCATTGCTGCGTCATGCGGACTGCGCCGGTATGCTTTGAAGGCGACTTCGAGCGCCAGATCGTCCTCCCCAATGGCCGTTAGTAGCTGAGCCGCCGTCATTTGTTCTTCGGGGCTGCAGCCTGGCTCCGGTACCACGGAGCGAATAATCGTTAGTGCTCCATCCCTGTCGCCGCTCGCGATTTTCAACTCAGCTAACTGCAGGGTTGTGCGACGGCTAGCCTTGCCTCGTAGCACCATGGCTTCCAAGTACTGAGTCTGCGCGTCCGCATCTTCTCGGCGCTCCGCGAGTGCAGCGCCAACCTCCAATGTCCAATCGGGGACTGCATCGCGCTCCTCAAGTGTTCTGAGAAGTGCATCAACCCGAAGAAGGTCGTTCGCTTCGAAGAGCGCGGCGGCATACGCCTGAAGGTTCGCGTCAGGAAGACGGGCGCCGCCGGCTTGCTCGAAGGCCGCCACCGCGTCTGACCACCGCCGTCGATATCCGAGCCGGTGGGCAAATTCGACCCACACGCGACTTGCGTCGCCGGCACTCACCGCTGCTGCTGCTGCTTCGCGGTAGTGGGATTCTGCCTCGGAGAAGCGGTCGCGCCGCAGCGCCAGTCGTCCCAGTAGAATTGAAAAGTAGACTGGGTGATGCGTGCCGTCGACGGCGTCGAGCTGACTCTGTGCGAGATCGAAATCACCAAGCTCGATCGCAATTTCCGTCGCCTGAAGCCTGATGTCCGGTTCCTGCGCTTGCCCCAAAGATAGATCGAGCGCCTTGACTACATCGCTCCGCGCGGCCTTGGAGTCGCCCAGCTCCTGCTCGAGTTGCGCACGGACGAGGAGCAGCTGCGCTACGTCCTCGACGCTTGCATGTCGAAGGATCTGAATTGCGCCTTCACGATCACCAGAGTCGGCCAGCTGGAGGGCGCGGCGACGCAGAACGTTTGGATCATGTGGATCTAACTCCTCTAAGCGTCGCGCGTCCTCATCCGCGGCGGCCAAGTCGCCAAGATTGCGCAGCGCCTGAGAGCGGATAGCCAGAGCTTTGTGAAGCCGAGGATCGTTCTCGTTGTCAAGGACGGCGAGCACCTCGTTCACGAGGTGTATCGCCTCCCCGCTGCGCTCATTCGAGTCTGCCTGAGGCGATCGCTGACCCGACAGGTTCAGCAGCGCCGTCGCAAGTATCAACAGGACGTCGACCGGGCGGTCGCCGGCCGTCAATATTTCTGAGGCAATTCGGGCCGCGTCGTCCCAGCGACCTTCCTGGGCCGCGATCTGCGCGAGAAACGTCCGATACTTTACGGTATCGATGATCGCAGGAGGGATACGGGGCGGCTGGGTCTCTCCGTCGTAAGCGATACGTCCCAGAAGTACCCATGCATCGACATTGTCCCTTTCGCGAGCGATAACGGCGTCCACGGTACGTCGCGCTTCAGGTAGATCACCCTTTAACGCGTGGACCTTCGCCAAGTTGAGCAGTGCGCGAGCCGACTGTGGATCTGATTCGAGTGCCTGGCGGAGTGCGACACCGGCTTCGTCGAAACGCTCGAGTAGAAGTAGAGCCGCACCGCGGATACAATCCAGCGCCGACTGTATCCGGACGTCCAAGGAACTGCCGGCAAGTTCAGCCTCGATATGGCGAACGAGCTCGAGTGCGGCCTGTGCGTGGTACTTCTTGAGAAGTTCTCTTGCAGCGTCAAGTAGGCGGATCCACTTCTCGTTAGGATCGACTCGCTTGAGCACAATGCCTGCGGAACAGAGGACCTGCTCTAGGTCATCCCTCGTTCGTCGCAGCCGCTGGCTACAAACTTGCACGGCGTCTGCAACCAGCACGCTCCACGCGGCACCTGCCTGAGTCGCGTCCGCTAGCATTTGCGTCAAGTCGTGCTTTGCCTGTTTAAGGTGGGCAGAGTGCTCGTGCTCAACATCGATAGGAACTACCCAGAGACGACCAAGGACTTGCTCCAATTGAGGCTCCGCAGCGAGCAGCCCAGAGGTAATTGGTTTGAGAAAGTCTCTCCGACCGGAGCGAATTCGCTGTAAGTCGTCGCGAAAGTCCTTCAGAATCGAACGGCTCGCCGTTGGATCCAAGGCCAAAACAATGTCCAAGTCCATCCCTGACGTGAACTTTTGACATATGTCAGTGAGAGCTTCTTTGAGGGCGGCAGGACCCCTTAGCCCATGCTTCGCCTGGACTTCGGCCAGGCGGCGCCGAGTCCCGAAGGCGATTCGAATGTCGTCGCCCGGTCCACCAGTCTCGCCGTCAACGAGGACTGGTCGGTCGTCACTAGGCGGAAGCCAGCCTAACTGCGAACCCAGGAGGATGTCCGCGTAAACGTAAGCGATAAGCCGCGCTTGGTAGTCGGGCCCGGAGAAGGCCGCTGGTCCGCCCATTATACGGTCCTTCGTAGTCCTTGGTGTCCGACCCCAAGATCCCAGAGGTGTGAACACGCAAATTCCCGCAGGCGCTTGACCGTGACCGAGCGAGCACGCTCCGTGAAGCATCGCCGACGCCAGGCATCAACAGTGTCACGTCCACTTTCTGTGCAGCACGATCGCCAAGTTGTCCAGCCAAGCGCTAAAATGCGACTTTCTCGAGGGACTCTGGAACGTCTGCGCCGACCCCGCCCGGACGGAGGCCTAAGCAAGCTCGTGCACGCTAGCATACGCTCGTGACCGTGATCGAGTCCAAAGCCGGCCAAGTGGCCGAATGGCAGGAATCCACGATTCATCAGACCTCGCCTTCTACGCGATGTCCGACGCCGAGGCCTGATGCCGGCTGCGGACGACGGACGGCAGCGAGCACGAAGTTGCCGGAGGTACGACGTCGCACACGGGTCATTAAGATCTTCCCGAATGAGCAGAGCTTCGCCGGCTCGCCAGTGGGCTGGCGATCGAATGGAGTGAGCAATAGGTCGGGCGGCGCCATATCGTCCACATCCCACTGAACACGTTGACGGCGCCTCATCTCCAATACCTCGCCTGATCCCCTCGCACCCAGAAGCCTTCTACATCATCAGCGATCCGCAGTTGACCCATTTTCGGGACATCACCCGAGTCATAATGCCTTGTTCCGAATATACGCCGAAGCTAAACTTAAATTGTATCTATTTTTCGATTTGCCAAGCGCGCTTCTAGCGTAGTTTGCCGGAGGTTCCTTATGCTCTACGACCGACCTCGGCAGTCGAGCCGCGCGTTCAGCAAACACATAGGAAACCTGATTGGACACGACGAAGACGCTCTTCGAGCTTATCCAGCGATACGGCACCGTTCGCGAGTTGAGCGATTTCCTTCAGTCACGCGGGCACGGCGGAGGGAATAGTTGGGCACAACTGATTGATGACCGCATCAAGCCGGCTCTGGAAAAGGGCAAGCTCTCGCTTGAAACGCTGCTGACGTTTCTTCGTGATGCGGAGGAATACGGGCGCCAGCACGTCTTTCTTTTTCGACGTACGGCTGCGGGAAATTCTGTACCGTCTGATTCAAATGTTCGAGGCTGGCTCAACTCGGTTGGTTCCTTGAGCGTGATGGACGAGCCTCGAATCCTCGATCTGCCGGAGACGCGGGAAATTGCTGAGGTGCGCAGAGATCCGGCGTCGCATAGTGAGATCTTGGTAATTAAGGTCATCGAGCGATGTACTCACGATACGCTCCTTCGAGTAACCGAGCCCGATGATTCGGGACGCTATTCAAAGGAATACGTTCGCGAAGAGACGCGCGCTGTCAATGTCGTTCGCGTGCATCAGAACGGAATGCTCGAGTTCCGGTTGACGCAACATCGTGGTGCGTCGAGGAATTATGACGCGGAACTTCGCGACCTGAAGGCGATTGTATCCGGCTTGATCGATCCCGCGACACTTCACCCGATCAACTTGGTCAAAGCCAAGAACAAATTGTACGAGAAGCGTCACGAACTGAACGGAACAGTTTCATTCTCAAGCACACATATTCGCGATAGCGACGGAGTGAGCCATACGGCGGCTTGTGGTGGGCAAGTCAGTTTGTTCTCCTTTAGTCGGACCGAACAGAGCATTGCTACACTTACTGCCGATGGCGAGGCATACCCCGATTCTCTGAATGTGTGGTGGCTAAAACAAGAACAGAAGCCCCCACATCAAAAGATTCACGTACTCTTGTCCGGCGCCGACAATGAGTTCGCAATCACCCAGCAATGCAGCAGGGGCGATTATGAGCATGTCCTCGGAGAGATTCTCCGCTTTAACACGTGAATTTCCGGAGGAAAGCAAGACAATCGAGCGTTTGGGGGAAATGATAGGTGGGGGGCGTCGCCGAGAAATGACGCTCGATCACCTAATACTAAAGCTCGACCCCAAGTCAAACATCAATCTGGCTCGGATTCTCGAGCGATTGGTTTTCGACGGTATGATTAGTCGTGATTACCGGGTAGAATCACCGGGAAACCACGGGGAGATCCAGAAATTCGCCACTCCCGAGGAAATTCCCAATGAAGTCTTCGACTGGCACACGGGAACGATCCTACCAGTCACGGCGCGCAACCTTCGTGTCGTGTACTCGCTCCCATGACGGATACCGGGAGCGCGGACGGCACGTTGAGCCAGGCGATTGTTCAGATCACCGAACAGGTCGCTCAGGTGCCCGACCATGAGCGCATAGGATTCTTGAAGGGAGCAGCGCTCAACTATCCGAACTTATCGCAACCTGACCGTACCGCTCTATTCAATCTTCTTTGTCAGGCTGGGACTGGAGTTCAACCCGCGAAGCCTGGTCCGATCTCCTTGACTCAAAACGTCAACCAGAATGCCAACCCGCAAATCAATCAAACCGCAGCTCCGCAAATCAGTCAGTCGGTGAACATGCAGTCGAAGCCGGAGGAAGCGACTGGCAGAAGGGCATGGGGTCTGGAGTTGCTGGCTGCCGCAGCCGTACTCGGTGCAGCAGCAATTGCTGCGCGATGCTCAAAGAAGCCGGAAGAAACGGTGAGAAACGTTGACTCGGTGGAAACTAGGAGTACGAAACCTGCTACTAAGCCCGCCGTGGTCCGCGTAGTGCATACAAGGCCTGTTACGAAGTAGGCTCATTCCTCTGTCTTGCCGACGTATTTTTTTGCTCGTCGACCTAGTGAGGGCGCGGCCGCAGTCCGCCCAACTCAAGAGATCGCTTGTCCATTTCAGCGCTGATAGACAGCCAATTGGAGAGTCGCGTCGGTCGCGCACGCGTGTAGTAAAGCGGCCGGTCCGAAAGCCGATGACTTACTCGCCGGCCGACGGTCCGTTCGCCAGCCCAAAGTACCGCTCAAAGAAGGCACCCAGTCTCTCTAGGACTGTTCGCTTCTTCGACGAATACGCGGCATCAGCAGAAAATTTGGATACTGGCCGTAG
>Ga0157370_10009034_pt1 | contig 10695 bp, 10 predicted proteins | sample C35metaG_FD_113463 | JGI IMG/M metagenome (GOLD analysis project Ga0157370, IMG submission 113463) | Corn rhizosphere microbial communities from Kellogg Biological Station, Michigan, USA - C3-5 metaG | ecosystem: Host-associated > Plants > Roots > Rhizosphere > Soil | place: USA: Michigan... | reverse complement strand
TTCGCGGAAAATTTCGTATTGTAATTCACCATTTTCATCTTTCTGGATCAGGACGTGTCTCGGCTGAGGCATTAAACAGTGATGTACACCACCGTACCCTCCGATGGTTTCCTGATACGCTCCAGTGTGGAAGAATCCGATATACAAAGGTTTTGTATCACTGAAAACAGGTAAATAAATCGCGTTGGTATGCTGTTCAGAATTATAATAATCGTCTGAATCACAAGTCAGTCCTCCAAGGAAAACTCTTTCATAAGTATCTTCCCAACGGTTAAGCGGAAGCATAATAAAGTGTCTTGAGATTGCCCAGGTATCAGGAAGAGTAGTCATGAAAGAAGAATCAATCATATTCCATTTTTCTCTGTCATTCTGACGTTTCTGAGAAATGATTTTGTAAAGGTTCGCTCCACTTTCTCCAACGGTAAAGCTTCCGAACTCTGTATAAATATTAGGTTCCTCTACTCCTTCTTCTTCACAGAATTTTTTGATCTGAGACACAATCTCTTCTACCATATACTGATAGTCATAATCAAAGTTCAGAGAAGTTTTGATTGGGAAACCACCTCCAATGTTTAGTGAGTCCACTTCAGGAGCGATTTTCTTCAAACGTGCATATACACGAAGACATTTGTATAATTCGTTCCAATAGTAAGAGGTATCTTTAATCCCGGTATTGATGAAAAAGTGAAGCATTTTCAATCTTGCATTCGGGTTTTCAGCAATCTTCTGGCTGTAGTAAGGGATGATATCTTTATATCCGATTCCTAATCTTGAGGTATAGAATTCGAACTTCGGTTCTTCCTCTGATGCAATTCTGATTCCGATATTGAATGTAGAGTCTATACTTTCTGTAAGTTTATCCAATTCTCTGTAGTTATCAAGAATCGGAGTAATATTTTCAAAACCACTGTTAATCATATCTGAAATTTTTGTCAGATAATCATCCGTTTTGAAACCATTACAGATTACTTCAATGTTTTTATCTACCTTCTCTTTTTCATAAAGAGATTTTACAATATCCATATCATAAGCAGAAGATGTTTCTATTGAAATATCATTCTTCAAAGCTTCTTCCAATACGAAATTGAAATGACTGGATTTTGTGCAATAACAGTAGGTATAATTCTTTTTATATCCGGTTTTTTCAAAAGCTTCTTTAAACCAGCTTTTGGCTTTCTGAATATTTTGAGAAATTCTCGGCAGATAGCTAATCTTTAGCGGAGTGCCAAATTGTTCAACTACATCCATCAATGGAACGTCGTGAAACAACAAATTGTTCTCAGATACATTAAATTCCTCAGTAGGGAAATACAATGTCTGATCAATAAGTTCCGAGTACTTTATTTTCATTTCTAAACAAGTGAATTAAGAAATGCAAAATTGCTAAAAAAGTTTGATTTTTAGGTGTTAAAATTATTATAATTTTAATTTAGGACTCAATATTAAATCTCACAAAAATTTATCTCTGATAATCAATAGGTAAACTTTTGAATATACTCGCTTCTTTTGGTGTCCGAAATCCCTAATACCTGCTGAATATAAGCATCTGCAGACCCATACTTTTTGTTGATCTCCTCAAAAGCAGCATCAAGGTATCTTTTTTCTACCCAGCTCAGCTTTTCCAACACCTTCAAATCCATTTTTGGATAAAGGAAATGCAGGTTATTGGCAAGACGGAGTCTCTTCTGAACAAGGTCTTTTCTGTAGTTATTGGATAGAAGATATTCGTTGTAAATAGTTTCTTTATCAAATTTCAGAATCGTAAGAATTAATGCTGTTGTAATTCCTGTTCTGTCTTTTCCGGCTGTACAGTGATAGAGAATCGGATCTTTGGATTCCAGAATTTCTGTAATGATCCTCTTTATTGTTTCCGGATTTTCTGTAACGTATTCACGGTAGAAATCGATCATTCTTTTATCAGCATCGGAAGCATTTACTTTGCCTTTAAGAACCAGTTTTCTGGCTTGAGCCAGCTGATCTCCCTCATCTTCAAACGCTGAATATTTTTTATAAACGATTTCTAAAGGCAGCTGATCCGGTTTCTCAGAAATTTCTTTTGAATTTCTAAGATCAATAATTTCTTTGATCCCAAGTTTTTCAAAATCATCAAAAGATTTCTTTTTAAGTTTATTAAGATGAGCACTTCGGTAAAGCTTCCCTTCTTTCAAAGTTCTTCCATCTATATTTTTAATATCCCCTACAGTCCGGAAGTTGGTTACTTTCTTGATCTGAATCACTTTTTCAGTTTCATTTTTTCCATATTCGGGTGTTTCAAAATGCTGCGTTTTACATGAGAAAATGCAGCATAATGAAATCGTGAAAACTGATATTTTGATTAGTTTATTCAATATTTTTAATAAGTTTTGGCTAAAGCCGATTGATTTTATTGTTTTTGTTTAAAACGACTTCCTTCGTGTAAGCTCAGGATTATTGTCCGTTTCTATTGATAGGATAGTATTTTAATAGATTGCAGGATATTCTATCGCCTTGATTCCTACAAATAATAAAAGATCTCCTGATTTGTATTCTATGGAAATTTCATCTTCAACAGCAAAATTCCGGGTTCCAATTCTGGAGGTAATGCTTAGACTTTCGTTAGTCAAAGGCCAGTTCAGTCCTTTAGTTGTAATATTATTTGCTGATGGAAACGGGTACAGAGAAATCATTTTATTTTTCATTCCTTTCAAGGTAAAATGATTGGGAATAAAGTAATATTCTGAAAATTCATCATAAAATGTAATTTTCATTTTGTCTTTGAATGCATAAGCAACGGTAAGATTTCCCAGAAAATGATCCTGTTCGCCTCCGCTTCCTCCGAAAATATCAATGTCTGAAAAGCCTCTTTCCTGAATAATTTCCAATGCTTTATGAAAATCTGTTTTTTCCTGATCTAACGTAAGGATAAATTTTCCCTCATACATATCTTCATCTGATCCGGAATGTGAATCAAAATCACCAGAAATAAAATCCAGCTTATCCAGTGGAAAACCCATTCTTTTTAAATAATGGAAAGCACCGTCTGTACAGGCAATTAAGCCATAATTTTCTGGATTAGGTAATGATTTTGGAGCATCTCCGTTGATGAAAAGTAATGCTTTATCTCTCATTCGGGTTCCAGTATTCTTCCGGTTCGTTGTTCAGTTTTGAAATATATCTTGCCAATACAAAAAGATAATCTGAAAGCCTGTTTAAATATTTAATCAATTCAGGACGTACTTCCTCTGATTCATTCAAAAACACCAATGAACGTTCTGCTCTTCTGCAGATGGTTCTTGACGCGTGTAAAAAAGTAGCAGATTTTCCTCCACCCGGCAGGATAAAATACTGAAGCGGTTCCAGTTTTTCCTCAAAAGCATCCATCCATTGTTCCAGCTCTTCAATTTCTGTTTCTGAAATAATGATTGGAAGACGTGATTTCCCGTTGGCCAGCATCAATTTATCTACAGGGGTTGCTGCTTCTGAACCTACCGTAAATAAATCAAACTGTATTTTCTTCAGCTGTCTCGACACTTCTTCATCTTCGATATGACTTTTTGCAATCCCGATAAATGAATTCAGCTCGTCTATATTTCCATAACTGTCCACTCTTGCACTGGCTTTGGAAACCCTTGTTCCACCATATAATGCAGTCTGACCTTTATCTCCTGTTTTCGTATAAATTTTCATACTACTAAAATACTTTTTTTTATACAATGTAAAAAGTAAAATGCAGTAATAGCTTCTTATTCTATTTGAAAAAACATTCCCTGACATTATTCTTAATGTCAGGGAATGTTTGCATAAGTTGGTTTTATATCTTTTGAAATTGCTTTCACTTTGTTAAGCATGACAAAGCAAATTCCAAATCCTTTATTTATAGATTAAAAAGTATAATTAACATTCAGCTGAAAAGTTGTTCCGTTAAATCCAAACTGATTGACTTCCCAAGGATATTTGAACCTTCCTCCAAGATCTGTTACAACATCTCCTTTGCTGTCTATTACATCCGGATAAATATTAAATAAATTATTTACAACTCCGGAAACTTTAAGGTCTTTTGTGATTTTATAGGTTAAAACTAAATCTGTAATTACCTTACCAGAGAATGTCTGATCTTTGGCAGGATCAGTGGCGTGCTGCCATGTAACAGAACCAAAATAAGTATTATTAAAGTTAAAATTAAACTTTGAAATATCATACGAAAGGCTAAGAATAGTTTTTGTTTTTGGTCTTGCAGTCGTAATTCTGGACTGTTCTTTTCTGTCAAAAAAGTTTTCTGAGTAACCATTTTGAGCCAAAATAGGAGGAACCGCAATATTATCTACTATTTTTGTTTCGTTATAATTGAAAGCAGCAATAATTCCCAATCTTCCTTTGCCAATAGCAGAAGTATTATAATTAGCTACAAAATCTACCCCTTGAGTAACAGTATTTACAGCATTGGTGAAAAACTTCAGGGAGGTTATTTTGTTATTGTCTAATATTACTTCCACAGGGTTTGTTAGATCCGGACTCCCCGGAGCTCCGGTTTTGTACCCAATATCTCCTGAGAAAAGGACTCTGTCTTTAATTTTTATTCTATAATAATCTGCTGTGATCGTCAGGTTTTTAAAAGGTTTTATCGCAAATCCTCCGGTAATATTAAAAGCTTTCTCAGCATTTAATTTTGGTACGCCAAGATCTGATCTTACAATTTGAGAGTCATTATTAAAAGTACCCTGATTAGCTACCGTATTCCCTGTAATTTTGGTTTGAACATTGGAATAATAAATCTGGTGTAATGAAGGTGCACGGAATCCTGTAGAAACAGATCCACGGAAAACCAATTTATCATCTAACAATTTATATCTGGCATTTCCTTTCCAGGAAATATTATTTCCGAAATCACTGAAATTTTCATATCTCACCGTTCCTCCAATTAACAGGTTTTTTGTAACATCCCATTCAGCATTCAAATAAGCACCAATATTCTGACGGTTTTTATTGACTTCATTTTGAGGCTGCAGTCCCGGAAATGATTCTGCACCACTTCCTATATAAGAGGCTTCCTCTCCTGCCTTCGCCTGATAGTTTTCATTGCGCACTTCAACACCAGCTCCTAAAACAAGCGTACCAAAATTTCGGTTGATATCTATGTTTCCTATAATATTACTAAACTGATGACCTCCTGCTCTAAAACGGGTTGGTGAATTGGCTCCCAAAGATGTATTAATGGTATTTGCTACAGCATAATCTACGGCATTAGAGCCAAAGGTTGCACTCCCATCAAAATTCCATTTTCCAAACATCCCTTTCCATCCGGAGGTTAAATTATAATCGTAAACATCTGTTTTAAATTGCGGTTGAAATCCATTATAAGGTTGTCCTTGTGGAGTTAATAAACCAAAATCTGAAGTTACCCAATAGGGAGTTCTATACAAAGCAAAACTGGTCCCACTTCTGTAAGTTGTACCCCCAAAAGCATAAAATTTGCCTGTTTCACCTGTTGGCAACTCAAAATTGACAAACATATTGCCCACTTTTGTCTCCGGCTGCCCAATAATCATTCCTAAACCGGGATTGGCCTGAGTCCAGGCATTATCAACACCAAAAAGTTCATCTTTTGTAACAGTACCCGCGCGGTTTGTTTTATTTTGGGAAGAGTATCCCAATGTAAGATTCAGACTTCCGTTTTTAGCAACCCGGATTCCTGTATTAAAATCTGCTCCGATATTAAAGCCGTCTCCTTTTGAAGTGATCCCTGAAAAAAGATTGACGGTGCTTTTTCCAATACTGTTCTTAAGAATAATATTGATCACTCCTGCAATAGCATCAGAACCGTATTGTGCAGATGCACCATCTCTCAGTACTTCTACATTCTGTAAGGCTGCAGATGGAATACTTTTCAGATCCGTACCAACCTCACCTTTTCCCGGTGTATCATTTACATAAATTAAAGCACTTTGATTTTTTCTTTTACCATTAACCAAAACTAATGTTCTGGATGGCCCTAATCCTCTTAAATCTGCAGGATCAAAGTGAGCTGTTGCATCAGAAACAGTTTGCTGTGATGAATTAAAAGAGGGAACGGCATAGGTTAGAGCTTTATCAAAAGTTACCTGCCCTGTGGATTTTAATTGTACGGCGGAAATATTATCAATGGGAATTGCTGAGGTAATGATGGTTCTGGGCTTGGTTCTACCCGTTGTAACCACCACTTCATCTATTTTATTTTGTTTTATGCTGTCCTGAGCATATGCCATTGCACCAGCTCCGCTTAATACTAATGCATAGATTTTTCCATTAAATAAATTATTTTTCATTTCAATTGTTAATTATTCAATAAATCTAGTGAAAAAATTAACATTAAATACAAAAACAAAACATATAATAATAATTCAATTTCATATTTGCCAAAATTGTACCATTTCGTAAAAACAAAAATTAATCCACAAAACATAAGGCGATTTATTAATAACATGAAAAAAAATAAATCAACAACATCATATTTGTATAAAAAAATCAATTAACTAACATCAGAAATAAATATGACTTTATTCGTTTTGATAAGTAGTTTTCAATGGTTTGAGGTTGCTTCGCTTATAGCTTGCAATGAATGGGAATAAAAAATGGCCGGGAGAAACCGGCCATATCCAAATTATTTATTTACCTCTACGTATTGTATGATGGTCTGATTTTTTGGGTTGTAGATAATTGTACTACTGTTGGGAAATCTTTTCAGTTTATAATACTGAATGTTTTTATCGGACTTAATATCTTCCAGAATACTTGCATCAAAAGTATTATCAGGAAGGAATTTCGATATAAAACTTATTTTATCTATGATATTCTGTCCATCGATCTTACGGGCAGTTTTATCAGATTTACTTTCATCAGAAGTAGGCTGCCCTTCCAAAAAAGGAAGTAATACGGCAATATCTGCCTTGTATTTAAAAATATAACCTTCAGACCTTCCCGGAATCTTAATTTTCTTTCCTTTTTCTTCAGAAACAATGGAAGCTCCTGTACCAGGAAAAACGGCATTAAACTTAACATCTTCAGAATTGGTTAAAGAATTTATAGATTCATTCACTGTTTTCTTTACCGTTTCTTCCACAGCCTGCTGAGCTTTCTGCTGTACGGTTTCAGTTGTCTTTTGAACAGTTTGGTCAATTTTCTCCTCTATCTTATTGCATGATACTACTAAAAAAGCAGTGACAACAGGCAAAATATACTTCTTCATAATTCTAATAATAGCGATTTTTTTAATAATGCACTACTCATCTAACGCAAAAGTAGAGCCAATATTTGAAGATTAAAAAAATATTTTTTCAATATCAAAAACCCTACTGACAAACTGTTGTCATAATCCTCTCTTACCTTTGTATCAACAACAAACAAAATAAATAACATTATGACAACTACAGCAACAGCCACTAAACAATTCATGACTTCTGAACAGCTATTAAACGACTGGCAGGGACATAGAAATCTTACAAGAAGAGTAATTGAATCTTTTCCTGAAAAAGAATTATTTGAATTTTCAATAGGCGGAATGAGACCGTTTGCAAAACTGGCAGTAGAACTGATCGGTATTGGAGGACCCGCTTTAAAGGGAATTGTGGAAGGAACTATGGAAGCTTATAACGAAGAAGCATTCAATCCAAAAACAAAAGAAGAACTTTTAAAAAAGTGGGATGAACAAACTGACGTAATCAACCATTATTTTAATCTGATTTCTGAGGAGCGTTTCCAGGAAACTTTCAATTTGTTTGGAGAATATGAATTTCCGGTATATCAGAACATTCTTTATTTTGTAGACAACGAAGTTCACCACCGTGGACAAGGATATGTTTATCTTAGAGCTTTAGGAATTGAACCTCCTTTCTTCTGGGAGAGATTTTAATAAAAGTGAAAAGGTAAAATTGCAAAAAGGCAGAAATCCTGAGAAAAATTACATCTGCAATGTCATTTATTAATAGTGATTTTCCTCAATTTAAACAACCCATTATTATTTTTGCGACAAAACAAATTGAGCTTTTTTGCGGTTTTACCATTAGCTCATTAACCATTTCATTTATTTGCCTCAATTAAGTCTTTAAACCTCAACAGCTGTCTTGTTGGGGTTTATTATTGATGTCTTTCGGTCATTTTTATGAGCAGTTCTTTTAAGCGTGTACGAAGACTTTCCGGTTCCAGAACAGTGGCATAGTCTGCAAAAGTGATGAGCCAGCGGGGAAAGCCGTCATTGATCCATTCTGTTTCGAAAGTAAGCTCTACTCCATTTTCGGTTTCCACTTCTTCTGTCAGTCCGTAGTATTTTTTAGAATTTACCAGGTGATTCATTATCTTTTTGTCAACCAGAAGTTTGGCTTTAACTTTATTTCCGTTTGATTTTTTACGGTAATCATTTACCTGTCCGTATTCCTGTAAGAAAGGATTCTGTGTTTTTGAAATTTCTAAAATCCTATCGATTCGAAACTGTCTGAAATCTTTTCTCAATGTACAGTATGCCATGATGTACCAAATATTAAATTCAAAAAACATCCCAACCGTTTCGATAGTTCTGTTATCTACCCTTCCGTCTACGGTTTTATATCTTATATTGAGCTGGGTTTTCTCTGCGATACTTTCAAGAATAATAGGAATTACATTTTTAAGGGAGTCTCCGGAATCTGTATGAAAACTAAAAACATCAATCTGCTTTTCAATATTCTGAATCAGGTTTTTATCAGAATGTCTTAATACCGAACGTACTTTTTCCATCGCTGCCTGATAGTGACTACCCAAACTTTGATGAGAAAATTTCTGCATCAGTTTTTCAGCAGTAATAAAACTTAAAACCTCTTCTTTCGTAAACATAATGGGAGGAAGTTTGTAACCGTCCATTAAAGAATAGCCGTTACCTGCTTCCCCTACAATAGGAATTCCCGCATTTTCCAGGGTTTTCACATCACGATAAATGGTCCTGATACTTACATCGAACTTTTCAGCCAGATCCTGTGCCCGCACAATAGGCTTAGATTGTAACTGGGTAAGAATGGCAGTTACCCGATCGAGTTTTTTTAGATAGTGATCGTTCATTATGTAACAAAGCTAAAACTCTTTTTTGAGAAATGGAACGGCTTTTTTTATTAATTTTATTTTTCACCAAACAGTCTCTTCTTTATGCTTCATACTCATTTTGTTCAGTTTATTGAAAAAATTTTAAAACCGGAACAGGCAGTGATAGACGGGCTCGTTTCCAGCCTGGAATCCAAAACTTACAGAAAGGGAGATTTTCTGTTAAAAGCTGATGAAACCTGCAAATATTTTTATTTTATAGAAAAAGGATTGGTAAAACTGTTCTTTGATAATGGCGATAAAGATTTTATCATGACCTTTTTTGCTGAAAATGCTTTTTTTGCAGAACTAAGCGGTTTTCTTACCGGACAACCTTCAAAATATATGATCGTTGCTCTGGAACCTACCGAAGTTCTCCGTATACACAGGGACGTCATTGAAGGATTATGCAAAAAATACCATACTGCAGAAACACTTTTCAGTAAGCTTTATTCCAAAGCTCCGGTGAATATGATGGGGAGAATCAGTGAGATGCTGGAAGACGATGGAAAAAAACGCTATCATAATTTCCTGAAACAAAGACCTGATCTTATTCAGCGCATCAGTCTTGGAGATATGGCAGATTATATCGGAATCACCCAGGTTTCTTTAAGCAGAATCAGAGCACAGAAGCTTTAGGGGAATGTTTGCTGGAGGCTGAAAGAGGGAAGTTATTGAAGGTTGAATATATATCATTTACCTAATAGTAACTTCCATCATCCAGCTCCCATCCTCCAGCATTTAAAATCTTTCCTTATAAAATTTATCATTTGTAAAAAAAATCAGGAAAATTACCTTCTACATTTGTCACATAATTAATCACAAAAAACAAATATTATGTCACAAAGAATCAACGCATTTGCGATCGGAAACAAGGCTGTAAATGCACTTCACAACATGGGATTTCAGGTACAGAACTCATCACTGGACAATTCATTTCTGGAACTGATGTATTTCCGTGTTTCACAGATGAACGGATGTGCTTTTTGCCTCGATATGCATTCTAAAGAATTAATGGCAAAAGGAGAAACTGAGCAGAGAATCTTTCTGGTCAGTGCATGGAGAGAATGCTCATTTTATACAGATAAGGAAAAAGCCGGATTGTTATGGGCAGAAACTTTAACAGCTCTGAATGGCAAAGAAGTGAGTGAGGAAATCTATGCAAAAGTAAGTCATTACTTCTCTGAAACTGAAATGGTAGATTTAACAATGGCTGTGATTGCCATCAACAGCTACAACAGGATAAATATTGCTTTCGGAGCAGATGTAGGTGCTTATCAGGTTCCGGAAAAAGCACATTAATCACGGTTATAAAAACTTAAAACTCAGCTTAACCGCTGAGTTTTTTATTTAGTTTTCTTTATAAGTATTCACCAGTTTATCGAGATTTAAACTTCGGGCTGAAGCATCAAAAATTTCACGATAGGTTCCTTCTTTATTGTATAATTCATCATGGGTTCCATTTTCTACTACTCTACCCTTTTTCATAACATAAATGATATCGGAATCCAGAATCTGCGACAGCGAGTGGGAAATGATGATAACGGTTCTTCCTTCTTTTATCGCATCCAGCGAGTTTTTAATCTGCTCAGTGGCTATTGCATCAAGACTGGCTGTAGGTTCATCCAAAAAGAT
>Ga0157370_10009031_pt1 | contig 10696 bp, 10 predicted proteins | sample C35metaG_FD_113463 | JGI IMG/M metagenome (GOLD analysis project Ga0157370, IMG submission 113463) | Corn rhizosphere microbial communities from Kellogg Biological Station, Michigan, USA - C3-5 metaG | ecosystem: Host-associated > Plants > Roots > Rhizosphere > Soil | place: USA: Michigan... | reverse complement strand
CTCGCTTCTATGTCAACATCGTCCGCGCCGGCGAGGCGGGCGGCGCGCTCGGCACCGTGCTCGCGCGGCTCGCCGAGACGATGGAGCGCAACAAGGAACTGCGCGACTCGGTGCGCTCGGCGCTGATCTATCCGACAATCCTGATCTTCGTCGCGGTCGCGTCGATCATGATCCTGTTGATCTACGTCGTGCCGCAGTTCCAGTCGACGTTCGCGCAGGCCGGCAAGGCGCTGCCGATTCCGACGCAGGTCGTGATCGCCGTCGGCACGTTCCTGCGCAACTGGTGGTGGGCGGTGATTCCGGGCGTCGCGCTCGCGATCGCGTGGTTCCGCCGGCGCGGGAAGGTACCCGCGATCCGGCGCACGCGCGATGCGCGGCTTCTGCGGTTGCCGCTCGTCGGCGATCTGATCGCGAAGGTCGAGATCGCGCGCTTCGCGCGCACGCTTTCGACGCTGCTCGCGAACGGCGTCACGCTGCTCGCGGGCCTCACGATCGTGAAGGAGACAATGGGCAACGTGGTGCTATCGAACGGCTTCGACGGCGTGATCGCCAAGCTGCGCGAGGGCAAGGGGTTCGGGCGCCCGATGGCGGAGACGGGGTTGTATCCGCGACTCGCCACGCAGATGATCCTCGTCGGCGAGGAGAGCGGGCGGCTCGAGGAAATGCTGACGCGCGTCGCGGACGTCTACGACCGCGAAGTGACGACGGCGATCAAGCGCTTCCTCGCCGTGCTCGAGCCCGTGCTGATCCTCGGGCTCGCCGTCATGGTGGGCGGGATCGTCTTCTCGATCCTGCTCGGCGTGATGGGCATGAGCGAACTGGTCGTGTGATTCCTGTCTAAGACAGGATTTTTTGGCGGAAGGCGGCAAGGTCCGCGCCGCGCTTTCCTTAGGACTTCATCATGGTGAACGCAATTCAGGCAGCGCGTCGCGCGTCGCGTGCATCGCGCGGCGTGCGGCAGATCGGCACGACGCTGATCGAAATTCTCGTCGTGCTGACGCTGATCGGCGTCGTGCTCGGCATCGTCGGCACCAACTATCTCGGCAAGAGCGAGCAGGCGAAGGCGAAGGCGGCGAAGATCGAGATCGACCAGATCGGGCAGACGCTCGATCTGTTCAAGCTCGAGCTCGGTCGCTATCCAACGACACAGGAGGGCCTGCAGGCACTCGTCACCGCGCCGCCGGGACTGCCGAACTGGGCGGGCCCGTACTGGAAGAAGTCCACGGTGCCGAAGGACCCGTGGGGACACGAGTACAAGTACGCCTCGCCCGGCGCGCATGGCGCCTACGACATCACTTCGCTGGGCGCCGATGGCGTCGAAGGCGGCGACGGGCCGAACAAGGACATCACGAATTGGGATCAGCAGCAGTGAGGATTTAGGATCGAGATCGAGTATCGAGGGGCAGCCAGGCATGCAAGCGTCGAAGAGCACGCATGCACTTCTCATTGCTGCGACATCCTCGCCGTTCGGGGTGTCGCCGGCGTTCCTTCGATCCTCGATCCTCGATCCTCATCCCTCCCGAGGCATCACCCTCCTCGAACTCCTCATCGTCCTCGCGATCATGGCGATCGTCGCAAGCGTCGTGATGCCGATGTTCGGCGCTCCGGTGTCGACGAGTGAATTGCGCGCAACGGCGCGCGAGATCGCGGCCGGATTGAGGCTCGCGCAAAGCGAGGCGGTGTCGCAGCGGCGGCAGACGTTCCTCGTGCTCGACGTCGCGGGCAAGCGCTTCAAGGTCGACAACGATCCGCACGAGCACAAGTTGCCATCGAAGATCGAGCTCAAGCTCTTTACCGCGCAAAACGATCTCGTCAACGAAAGCGTCGGCTCGATCCGCTTCTTTCCCGATGGCGGTAGCAACGGCGGACGCATCACGGTCGCGGCCGGCGAGCGCAAGTTCGATGTCGACATCGACTGGCTCACCGGTCGGGTCGCGATCCTGGATTGATGGTCCCCCCACGCTCGCGGCTTCGCCGCTTCGCTGCCCCCCGAGGGGGCGGAATTCGCAGCTCGGGACGGCCCTTCGCTGCGAATGTGGTCCCCCCACGGTCGCGGCTTCGCCGCTTCGCTGCCCCCCGAGGGGGCGCAATTCGCGGCTCGGGACGGCCCTTCGCCGCGAATGTGGTCCCCCCGCGCTTGCGGCCGATCGACACGTATCGAGGATTCTCGGTCCTCGAGGTGCTCGTCGCCTTCATCATCGTCGCGCTCGTCGTCACCGCGCTCTTCCAGCTCTTCGGCGGAGCGCTGCGCAACGCAAGTGGCGCCGACGACTGGACCCGCGCTCTGCTCGTCGCGCAGAGCCGCCTTGCGCTGGAGGCTTCGGCGCAGCCGCTGCGCCCGGTCAGCGATGCGGGTACGGAAGCCGACGGCCGCATGACGTGGCGCGCGTCGGTAGCGCCGTACACGCCGCCGGATGCCAATCGCGACCTCGAGCAGGCGAGCGAGTCGATGCCGACGCGCCTATACCGGATCAGCGTCGACGTGTCGTTCCCAGGCGAGGACGGCAAGCCACGCAGCCTGTCGCTATCGACGCTGCGCATCGGGCAGCGCAACCCTGCATGACGGGCCACGCGCGCCAACGCGGCTTCACGCTTCTCGAGCTGATCGTCGCGCTCGTGCTGCTCGCGCTTCTGTCCGGCGTGCTGTTCGGCTCGATAAGGCTCGCCGGGCGCAGCACCGACGCCGGCGAAGCGAAGGCCGACGCCTCGGCGTCGATGCGGCTCGTGCAGCAGTTCCTGCGCGCGAATCTCGAAGCGCAGCATCCGTTGCGCATGCGCAAGATGCTCGAATGGCCGCTGCTCTTCGCCGGCGCGAACGATGAGCTGCGCTACGCGGCGCGGCTGCCCGCGCGCGTCGCCGGTGGCGGCATATGGTTCTATCGGCTGAGAGTGCGCACCGATGAGGCACACTCGCCGCTCGTGCTCGAGCGGACGATTCCCGATCTGTCGGCCGACGCGCTGCCCGAGTTCAACGATGCGGAGCGATCGGTACTGGCCGAGAACATCGCATCGCTGAAGATCGGCTACTTCGGACGCGACCCCGATGCGGGGCCGAGCGCCGAGCCGTCGTGGCGCGACCAGTGGAGCGACACGCAGCGCCTGCCGATGATGATCCGCATCGACGTCACGCCCAAAAGGGGTCCGCCGTGGCCGACGCTTTACGTCGCGCCGCATGAATCGCCCGAAGCGGGGTGCCGCGCGTGGGACATCGCGCGCGAGCGCTGCGCCGCCGTATGAAGCCGACGCCGCGCACTTCGAGGGCCCAATCCGGCATAGCGCTGGTCCTCGCGCTGTGGCTCACCGTGCTGCTTACGGTGCTTGCGAGCGGCTTCGCCTTCAGCATGCGCAGCGAAGCGCTGGCGACGCGCAACGCGGTGTCTCTCGCGCGGGCCCGCGCCCTCGCCGATGGAGCGGTCCAGCGCACGGCATTCGAGCTGTCGCGGCCGCATATGGCGGCCTCGTGGACGACCGACGGGCAGGCGCATCGGTGGAACGACGGCGACGCGTCGATCGTCGCCACCGCTGTCGACGAAGCCTCGCGGATCGACCTCAACGCTGCGCCCGACGCGCTTCTGAAAAGCGTGCTGACCGTCATCGGCGGCGCGGACGACGCGACGGCCACGGCGCTCGTCGATGCGATCGGCGACTGGAAGGATCCCGACGACCTGAAGCGTCCGAACGGTGCCGAAGCGGCCGACTATCGCGCGGCGAATCTCAAGTACGGACCCAGCAACGCGCCGTTCGAGACGGTCGAGGAGGTCGCGCGCGTGCTGGGCATGACGCCAGCGATCTTCCAGCGTCTCGTGCCGGTGATTACCGTTTACTCGCATCAGCCGGGCATCAATCCGTCGACGGCCGGGCGCGACGTCCTTCTCGCATTGCCGAATGCAACGCCGGAAACGGTCGACGCGTACATCCAGCAGCGCGCCGACGCGCTTGCCGCCGGGCTGCCGGTGCCGGCGTTTCCCCCGGCGCAGGCGTACATCAGCGGACCGATCCAGGTCTGGCGTATCCGCGCGGAAGCGACGCTGCCCGATGGTGTAACCTTCGTCCGCGAAGCCGTACTGCGTCCTTCGTCCGACGCCACGCGGCCCCTGATCACGCTCGCCTGGCTCGAGCCGTCACGATCGGCGGCCGTACCACCCCTTGCATCGAACACACGCTGATGGCCGTCATCGCTGACTCGACGTCGTTCAAGATCACCGCTTATCCGAAAAGCCTCGCGCGGCGGTTGCGCCTCGTCGGCTTCGGTGAATGGTGGAAGCGGGAGCTCGCCGCCGCGATGCCCGATCGGCTGCGTGCCGCGTTCGCGCGCCGCCGCGCGCGTCCGGTGCTCGCGTTCGACGGCAGCCGTGCGACGCTGTGGCAGCCGTCGGCCGCGAACGGCGAGTTGCGGATGGTGGCCGTCGCCGACGTGCCGCTTTATGCAGACGCGCAGAGCGTCGAGGCGGCGGGCCGCACCGCATTCGCGCCGCTGATCGCGGCATACGGGGCGTCGCCTTCGATCGTCGTCTCGCTGTCGCCGCGCGCTTCGCTGCGCAAGATGCTGACGCTGCCGATCGCGCTCGAGGATCACCTGCACCAGTCGCTCGCCTACGACCTCGACCGCCATACGCCGTTCAAGCCCGAGGAGCTTTACTTCGACGCGGTCATCGTCGATCGCGATGCCGCGCACAATACGCTGCGCGTCGACCTGGCCGCCGCGCGCCGTTCGGTGGTCGACAACGTGCTGCGCCAGGCCGAGGGCTTTGGCGCGCGCGTAGCGGCCGTGACAGTCGATCCGCCGGCAACTGCATGTTCGTCGCGCATCGATCTGCTGCCGCCTGACCGGCGCGTCGCGACAGCCGGCTGGGCACGCTGGCAGATTGTGCTGCCCGCGGTGTTGCTCGTGCTCGGCATCATTGCAGCGCTCGTGCTGCCGATCTGGCAGAAGCGGGAGGAGGCGATCGCGCTCACCGAAATGGCGGAACAGGCGCGCGACCGGGCCGGCGTATCCGATCGGCTGCGAACCGAGCTCGAGAGGCGCGTGAGCGACTACAACTTCGCGCTCGAGCGCAAGTACGCGTTCGCGGGGACCGTGCAGGTGCTCGACGACATCACGCGCATCCTTCCCGACGACACGTGGCTGACGCAGCTCGAGATCCATGCGACGCGCGGCAAGGACGCGCAGCGCGAAATCGCCATGCGCGGCGAATCGGCGAACGCCGGGCGTCTCGTCTCGCTGCTCGAGGATTCGAAGCTCTTCACGCAAGCGGCGCCGCGCTCGCCGACGACGAAGATCCAGCCGGGTCCCGGCGAGATCTTCGATGTAGGCGCTCACTTGAAGCCGCTGCCTTCGCCGACGTTGCTGCCGATCGAAATGATCGCACCGGCACCGCGGCAGCCACCGCCGGCGCCGCCGCGCGTCGCACCTTCGCCGGCGCCTAACGCACAGGCCCCGGTACCCGCGGCGCCGGTGCCGAACGGCCAGGGTGCGCCCGCTGCCCCGGCAACGCAGCCCGCATCGCCCGCGCAAGTCGTGGAACCTGCGGCAACGGCGCCTGCGCAACCGGGTGGCGTCCCGAGACCTGGGATGCGCAGCGTCGTGACGCGTCCTTCGACCGCTTCGAATCGCGGCGCGCCCGCTGCGGCGAACCCGCCGGCCACTGCCCCAGCGGCAAGCGCACCGCCGGCTGCGGTTCCGGCGGCAAGCGCACCGCCGGCCGCCGCGGAAGGCGAGCCGCCGCCCGCGCAGGAAGGCGAGGACAACTGATCCATCATGACGCCGCCACTTTTCAAGAATCTCTCGCCGGCGCGCCAACGCGCGCTCGCCGTCGGCCTCTTCGTCATCGCGATCCTGCTTGGATTCGCGATCGTGCTCGGACCGGTGATCCTGCTCCATCGCCATTACGACACGGCGATCGCAGACGTCTCGGACCGGCTGCAGCGCTACGAGCGTGTCGCGGCGCAGGCGCCCGAGCTTCGCGTGGCGCTGACCGCGATGCAGCAGCGCGACGCGCGCCGCTTCTTCCTGCGCAACACCGCGACCAACCTCGCCGGTGCCGAATTGCAGGAGCTCGTGAAAGCGGCGATCGAAGGCAACGGCGGCCGCATCACGACAAGCCAGAACACGAGCCCGCGCGAGGACGGACGCTTTCGCGAGCTCGGCGTCAACGTGCAGTTCTTCGCGACGACTCCGGCGCTGCAGAAGATCCTGCTCGCGATCGAATCGCACGAGCCGTACATGATCGTCGACAACCTGACGGTGCGGCCGCTCAACGCGTTTCGCGGCTTCAAGCCGGCGGCCGGCCAGGAGCCGGAGCTCAACGTGCAACTCGATGTCGGCGCGTGGGCGTACGCAGAGCCGGCGAAGCCTGACGGTGCGCCGCCGCCGAAATCGACGTGATGAAAACCACCCCCACGCTCGCTTCGCTCGCTGCCCCCGAGGGGGCGTGGTCAGTCGCTTGGGGCGGCCCGTCGCGACTGAAAGGCATTGGCGATGAATGATGGCGCCATGATGCGCAGCGTGCTGCTGTGGGGGATCGCATTCGCGATCGTCTTGGGCGTGCTCGGATACGAAACGGACTGGGGACGAAGCATCGATCCCGACCCGGTTGCGTCGACGCCTTCGCACGCCGCGCCGGTCACCGTGTCGCTGCTGCCCGAGTACAAGATCGCGGGCGGCACCGCGACGCGCAAGGAGACCGTCGACCGCGTGCTGTTCAACCCGACGCGAAGGGCGGCGCCGCCGGCGGTGCAGACCGCGGGGGGAGGCCCGGGCGCGATGCAGAAGGGCGTCTACACGCTGACCGGCACCACCGTCGTCGGTAACGTCGCCACGGCGTTCCTGCGTGAAGTGAAGGGCGGCAAGTCGCATACGGTCCATCAGGGCGAGACGCTCGACGGCATCGTGATCGCGGATGTCGCAGCCGATCACGTTCGACTGAAGCAGGGCGACGAGATCGAGGACCTGCAGCTCAAGATCGCGAGCGGCCCGAAGTCGACGATTCAGGTCGCCGCGCCCACGCCGGGGCAGGTGCCCGGCGCACGTCCTGCGATTCCGACGGCGGCCGGCAGCGCACCGCACGTGCCGAATGGCGCGCCGGTGCCGCCCGCGCCGCCGAGCGCCATCAATCCCAACGCCGCGCAGCGCCCCGGCGGCACGGCGAGCGTCAGCGAAATCCTGGCCGAGCGGCGGCGTGCCGCGCGCGCCGCCGCGGCTGCGGCAGCCGCGAACCAGTCCGGTGTGCAACGCGCGCAATGATGGCGCGCATCCGGCCATTCCCCCCTGCAGAGCGTCCGGAAACGGCGCTGTGCTCGCGCAAGGAGACCCCAAGCGACATGACCCCTCGACGTGTTCCGAAAGCGCTCGGCATTGCCGTGCTGCCGCTTCTCGCCGCCTGCGCGCAACAACCGGTGTCCGAAGTCGCCGCACCGGTGCCCGTGCCCGCGACGAACGCCAAGGACAGCGCCGACCAGGGCATCGCCGGCGCTCGTCCCGGCGACGGCGAGCACGCGCGGATCTACAAAGGGACGGGGATCATCGTTCGCGGCCAGGGTGTCGGCGGACAGTTGCCGCCGGGAGCGCCGCCGCCGCAGAAGGGCGGTCCGGTCGTGCTGAACTTCGAGGGCGCCGACCTGCGCGAAGTCGTCCGCAACATTCTCGGCGACATCCTGAACGAGGCGTACACGATCGATCCGAACGTCGGCGGCCAGGTCACGATCCGCACGACCGCCGGCATCCCGCGCGAAGCGCTGCCGGCGACGCTCGAGACGCTTCTACGCATGAACGGCGCCACGATGGTGCGCGAGAACAACCTGTGGAAGATCGTGCCCCAGACCGCCGCCGTTCGGGGCAACGTCACCGCGCAGCTCGGCAATTCGACGCGCGCGCTGCCGGCCGGCTTCTCCGTGCAGATCGTGCCGCTCAAATGGGTCGGCGCCGCCGAGATGGCGAAGATCCTCGAGCCGTTCGCGAAGGACGCGCAGGCGGTGCGGCCTGACGTCACGCGCAACCTGCTGATCCTGTCGGGCACCGAGGAGGAGCTGCTCCACCTGCGCGAAACGATCGACCTCTTCGACATCGACTGGATGGCGGGCATGTCGGCCGGCGTGTTCACGCTGCAAAACGCCGACGTGAAGACCGTCTCGCAGGAGCTCGACAAGGTCATCGGCGACAAGGCGGCGAGCCCGCTCACCGGGATCCTGCGGATCATCCCGATCGAGCGGATGAATGCGCTGCTCGTCATCTCGCCCAACCCGGAATACATCGAGCAGGCGAAGAAGTGGATCGAGCGCCTCGACAGCGGCAGCGGCGAGGGCGTGCGCTTCTACGTCTACAACCTGCAGAACCAGCGGGCGGAGCACGTGGCGCCGCTTCTGCAGCAGGCATTCACGGGCCAGGTGACGCAGCCGCAAGCGCCGTCGGCGCCCACCGTCGCGCCCGGCACGCCGGCCGGCACGATCGTTTCGCCGCCGTCGTTCCAATCGCAGCCGACGATGACGCCGAACACGCCTGCGGCGAGTGCAGCACCCGCGGCAGCGGCTGCGGCAGGGGCCGTCGTCGGCTCCTCCGCTGCGCGCCGAGCGCTCACTGGAGCCGAAGGCGGCGAAGGCGTCGTGCGCAACATCCAGGTCGTCGCCGACAAGGACCAGAACACGATCCTCATCGTCGCGACGCCGGCCGAGTATTCGATCATCGAGCAGGCGCTGCGCAAGCTCGACGTGCCCTCGCGGCAGGTGATGATCGACGTGACGATCGCCGAGGTAAAGCTCACCGATGCGCTGCAGTTCGGCATCGACTGGGTCTTCAAGGGCGGGGCGCCGTCCGGACGGGGCAGCGGCGGCAGTTTCAACCAGCCTCAGAACAAACCCTTCAACCCGGCGATTCAGCCGACGACGTCGGCGGCGGGCGCTGCGGCGTCGGGACTCGCCGTCGCCGCGCAGGGCTTCAGCTACCTCATCAACAATGCGAACTTTCCGGGCGGCGTCCAGGCGGTGCTGAACCTGCTCGACACCTACGGCAATACGAAGGTGGTCGCCAACCCGCACCTCGCGGCACTCGACAACCAGAAGGCGACGATCAAGGCGGGCAACCGGATTCCGGTGAATCAGCAAACGCTTGTCGGCAGCACGGTCAATGCGGTGACGACGACGTCGCAGTACATCGACACCGGCGTGCTGCTGCAGGTGACGCCGCACATCAACGCGGGCGGCCTCGTAACGCTCGACGTGCAGGCCGAGGTGAGCAGCCCGGGTACGCCGGCCAATCCCGGTGACGCGCCGCCGATCGACACGCGCTCCGTGCAGACGCTGCTCGCGGTGCCGTCCGGTCAGACGATGGTGATGGGTGGGCTCATCCAGGAAACGAAGGGCAACACTTCGAGCGGGTTGCCGATCCTGAACCGGATCCCGGGGCTCGGCGGCCTGTTCGGCAACCAGACGCTGCAAAACGACCGCAGCGAGCTCGTGCTGTTCATCACGCCGCATACGGTGACCGACAGCAGCGCCATCCAGTCGACGATCGAGGACCTGCGCCGGAAGATGGAGACGCTCGACCGCGTATTCCCGGGGACGCCGAGCTGGCCCGCGTCGCCGCCGGACATGCGCGATCGCCTCAACGAGATGTTCAACCCCTATCGTTGGGACTTGCCGCGCCCGTCGGTGCCGAAGCCGCTCGCGCCGCCGGCCGGGCAACCGACCGATACGCTGCAGCCGCCGGCGCCGAAGCCGGTCGCGACGCCCGCTGGGCAGCCGACGGATTCGGTCTCGCCGGCCCCCAAGTAGCGATGCGCGCAGACGCCAGCTGATACGAGAAATCGGGCGAGTTGCCGGCGCCCGCTCTCCGTCATGCGAAATCGCGCCGAAATTGAATAAAGTGTCGGGAAACCCCGACAAATGGCGATTTTCGCGTGTTGCGCCCCCGCAACACGCTTGTCTCCCACGCTGGCACAACTGACGCGAGATTGACGATGAAATCCGAAATCGCTAGGCTTTATTCAGGTTTCGCCGTGCGCCGCACGCCGGTTGACTGGACGTTTGACAGGCGAGGCGCAGAGCGAGGCGAACGAATTAAAGCGATGTTTTGCGACGTTTTGCGGCACTTTCATCGCGGTACCGTCGCCAAACGACGACACTCGATGCTGGTACCGCTGGCCGTCGCGATCGGTCTGCTGGGAGGATGCGCGGGTCTCGGGCGCCTGTCGGCCGACACGCCGGCGGCCGTCAAGCGCGATGCGGTGGCCGCGCGCGCGAAGGCTCGCTGGGACCGTCTGATCGACCGCGATCTGGCGGGCGCATACGAGTACATGAGCCCGGCATCGCGCGCGACGATGCCGTTGGATGTTTACAAGGCGAAGCACAAGGTGGGGATGTATCGGTCGGTCAACGTCGACGACGTCAGGTGCGAAGCGGATGCGTGCACGGTGAAGCTGAGCCTGACTTACCAGTACAAGGGCGTGAAGGGCACGAGGAAGCCGATGACGTTGACGACGGTGCTGAACGAGCAATGGATCATCTCCGACGGTCAGGCATGGTTTGTGGATAGGGGCTAGGCTTTCACGGGCTTTCACGTTGCAAAAAGCCTACAGGATACGATGGAGGGAGCGCCGATTTGTTTGTAATGAAACACCAACTGTAATAAGATTCGGTCGCTGTTGTTCTAAAGTGATCACTTTAAACGGCAACTCAACGGAGTCATCACCAACCATGAATATTT
>Ga0157370_10009029_pt1 | contig 10697 bp, 11 predicted proteins | sample C35metaG_FD_113463 | JGI IMG/M metagenome (GOLD analysis project Ga0157370, IMG submission 113463) | Corn rhizosphere microbial communities from Kellogg Biological Station, Michigan, USA - C3-5 metaG | ecosystem: Host-associated > Plants > Roots > Rhizosphere > Soil | place: USA: Michigan... | reverse complement strand
TGGAGAGAGGGTTGGTTTTGTAGTGGTCAAGCATCACCACAATGAACTCTTGCTCGACCACTTGTATGTGAGACCGAGCGCGCAAGGATCAGGTATAGGCTCTGTTGTTCTCACTCAGATTTTCAAAGTGGCGGATGCGGCTGCGCTCCCTATTAAAGTTGGTGCTCTCAAAGAAAGCGCTTCGAATCGCTTTTATACCCGCCATGGCTTCCAATTCGTCGAAAGCAGTGAATTCGACAATTATTATGTTCGTCAGAGCGTTCCGGCGGTTGGCCCAGCTTGCTAGCTGGATGTGATGCACCTCGACGTACGTTTTTACACACTCTGGGCCAGTAGCGGACATCCGGGAACTACTGCTTCCGGCCAAAAGTAGTCAGTCGCGATAGATTGCTGAAGCAGGGATTGTGAGCGGCCCACTCCGAGGTTAGCCTTGCGGAAGCCTGATCACCGCCAGCTAAGGGTACTGCAAGAATGGTGCATTCATTCCACGCCTTTACCTACCCCAGCCTTTTCCAGAGCAGATTGCTGGTATCAATACGTCATGTTATGCACCAGATGGTGTGTTTAAACGCACCATCTGGTGTCTATTTATAGTTAGGCAGCCTTGGAGTAGCGATGGACCGCCCTTTAGAAAACATGCAGAACGCGGGGTTGATCTTTCTGTTCAGCGTTTGGCTTCAAGGCCAAATGTCTGACCTGATCATTTTCAAGAAGAACCCCAACCTGATTACAGACTACGTGGCAAATCCCGAGAAGGTGCCCGAGGCATTTGGAATATTGCGGGCCAGCTACTGGGAGAAGCAATTCGGTGATGTAAAGCTAGAATTCGTTTCGGCCTTTTCACCCGACCTCACGGCTGATGAGTTGCAAGAGCTGGAGCACATTCTTCATGTCCGGAATATGATTGGACATGCCCACGTGTCGCTCGGCCGCGACTACATGCTCTACCGTCCGGCGGGCGAACGAAAGGAGAAGGCCGTTGTAGCTGCACTCAAGCTAAAGCCGGTCGAAGGGCAATCCCACCCACTCATGGTGAAACTTGAGTTCTGGCGTCCCGAGGTATTCAAGAACATCTCAGACCAGATCGGTCACTTGGATCAGGTGTGCTTCGCTAGGCTGGCCGGGACGATGGGGGTACCTCATGGGCGCATCCGTTAAGCAGCCTAACAAGGCGCTGAAATCGCTCACTTCGTTCGCTGGGACGGCGTACCGCCGCCCCTCAGCTTAATCGTTAGGTGGAGACACACATGCAGTTTTGCACTGTAGAAGAAGCTAAAGAGTATGTTGTCGCCCTCACAAACAAAGCGAAGTTACTTGAAGAAATTAACTCAACCATAAGCCATTATCAGGAAATGTTTGAGAGCGCACACAGTGAGGAATCTCGGGACTTATGGCTAAGTGAACTGGAAAAATTGAAAGAATGGAAAAATAGCGATGACTTTAAGCAAGGAAACTATCCTCAGGGCATTGATGAGTTAATTCTTGAGCTCATCGAATGGCGAGCCATGGTGTATGCATTTCAAAATGTAGAAACAAAAAACAATCCGTTCAAAGATAGTGGTTTTTATGCTCAATGGTATCTCGGCTCAATCTATGGTGTGTTCACGATCATTGGAAAGCTTGTAAGCAAAGACAAACGCGACAACTCATTGCGCAAGTTATGGGGGCTTGTCTCTTCATTAATGCTTTCTAACGGCGCATGCACTAAAGAAGAAATCGACTATATCCACTCGGCAATGGAAATAAAATCCGGCCTCTTTACAAACGAAAACTCCAAGACATTATTATTCAGAAACAAGCTAGTTTCCCACAACGAGGCAATGCCAGTTGTCCAGTGGAGTGACGTTGACAACGACCTGCGCCTACTAGTTAGAATGTGGTCACTTTTAGTTTCTTGGAGTTCATTTGGTCTCTTTCAACCATTCAGACCCGATGAGCAGGCATTTCTGGGTTTAGACTCGATGTTCGAGATCACAGAAATAAAGGAGCTGAAGTTAAAAAGGCAATGCTACTTTAAAATTGTTGAAGGCTGGAGCAAGTGCTATGCCCATTCAGGCATTGAAGATCCTGGGCGAGGAGCTTTTTCAACTCTATCTGTAACAGCCAACATCGTTCACACATGAGTTCACACCACCTAACAAATGGTTCAAATCATTCGCTTCGCTCACTGGGGCGGGCTAAAGCCCGCCCCTTAACCAAACGTTAGTAGCCAAAGGAATGCTCCGTGTTCACCCAAAACCGACATCCAGACAAGCATGTACTCGATCCAATAGTAAAACCCCTCGCCTCCAAGGGTTTCTTAATTTTTATTTCTTTAGCAGCCTTTGGCGCAGGAATTACTTTTTCATTAATTAATGAAAACTGGTCGTGGATGAATCGATTTGGCGCGGTGGTTATAGTGGCCGGCCTGCTTTTTACTATGTCACCTCTGTTTTCAAGCGGAATTTATAAGTCACAATCCGGCGCTGGGCGCTTCGCTGACCTCCACACTGACGGAACGCCGATAATCACGACAGCAGAAGAACGGAGGATTGGTAATAATGTTGCACTAGGCATCGTTATTACTGCCATTGGCACGCTAACCAACGCCTTTGGCGACTTACTAGGCAATTGTGTATATAGTTTTTAACAATACGCAAACGTCGCTCACTTGGCTTGCCGGACAGTCAAATGGTACTCTTTTGCCTGCCGTTTAACCTGATCGTTAGTGTCCGCTTTGGGTCGATTGCTGACGTTTACGAACGGCAGCTATTGGCGCGATCCGCGACTGTCACCGACCAAGCCGTTGCTGTCGTTTAGCTTTTGTATGCCGGGGCCAGCTTTGCTGCAAAAGCGATCCGGGCCTTTGAAGTCGGTGGTCCTCAGGGGGTTAGTCTCCTCCCGCGCTTGAAGATGCCCGACGAAATTCTCATCCCCTCGGCCATCTCGCGCGGCTCATTCGGGGGGTAGCGCTCCTAGTTTTAGTGTTCGACCTGCAACTCTGCAACCAACCCCTCCTTGGTCGCGTCGGTGTAGTCGTCTCGCTTTAGCTTGAGGTTGTCGAGCATGAAGCCGTGCGTCAACTCGAAGCCATCAAGCAGCGTGTACCAGTTCATGACATATAGCTTCATGCGCGGGTCATCCGTTACGAGGCCAGGATCGTTTCGCAAGACATGAGCGTTCAACCGGCTGGTGATGATGGAATCCGCAGAAGAAATCTGACGTCCAAGGAGGATGAGCTCAAAGTGCATCTTCTCCGACTTAAACTGTGGCTCGCTTGCGATGATTTCCGCGTAATCCTCAAGCTGCCGAAGGTGCTTCTTGTTAAGAGATATCGCAGGCCGTTTTATCTCCACCACAATGCATTTGTAGACCCGATTCCCCAGCGAATCAAAGGCTGGAAATTTTCGAGCCATAAAGAGGTCTACTTGCCGTTGCGCACCGGGAAAATCGGCCTCTTCATCTACGTCGGCCAAACTCAGTGGCGACCGTCTCATGACTTCATCCCGCATGCGGCGAACAATCTTGGCGAAGGTATCCTCCTCCGCGCCTATGGTCTCGTAGCGTGGCCCGAACAGCCATGTGTTGGCCTCGATGACCTTTTGCAAGTCCGGCGTTTCGAGAACCTCGCGATAGTGTTCGTTCATCACATATCGCAGCTGCTGTACCGCGGTAGCTCGTCGTTGCAGCACCTCGATGCTCGAAATAATATTTTCGAGCGAGGTGCGATGCAGTTGCTTCGCTAGGTCTTGCATCGACTTCTCATCAAGGTCGAGCGCACCTTCAAGCACCTCGAACAGGGCGTCGTTCTCGTTTGAGACGGCGAGCCTATCTAGAAGACGAATGATCAGTTTCGCCTGCTTCTTGTTGGTTTTGTGGAAGACACGCGGTTCAGCGATGTAAATGTTCCGCACTAACTCGCGGGTGTACTGGTGCCGCCATTCTTTCTCCGTATCATCCATTCCCGCGTAGCTCGGGAAGTAGCCTTCATCTTCGTAACTCTGTACCACCTCCTCGGCTCGCACGCGCAAGAAATCGCCATACACGGACTGACTCAAACGGTCCAACTGTAACTTGAACTTCTTCCAAGTTGGCGAGGCTGGTGTGTGCGCCTCAGGAGTGAGCAGATCCTGCTCTTTCGAGAAGGTGTCAGCCCATGCGGATATCACGCATATGCTGGTGAAGAAGTTCGGCTTCTGATTGAGCGAGCTCAGTACTTTATAGACAGGAGCCCCACTGGAGTTGAGCAAGTATAGGTATGACCTCTCCGAGGTAGGCCGTTGCTCCCAGCGAAACACCTGGGCCTGAAAGACAGTATCCTCGACCACAATTTCTTTCTGGACCACTTCGTGTTTCGGAACCAGAACGGGCACTCCGTTCAGTACTATCTGCTTTTCTGGATGCACAGCAAGGTACCAACCGAACTCGACGGAAAATATCTCGCGAAGATCATCCGACTCCGGCAGAACGCCCGTAAAATGCGTCAGTTCCACCAGAGTGCCCTTTCCTTGGGTCAGCAGCTCCAGCCTCTGCTCAGACCTCTCTAGAAGTCGCCCCTCAAAATCTTTGATGGTCGGCTCGGCGACGTCTATTACTGCATCGACGTTGCTGAACCTAGTGAACCATGATGCGTTTCGACAAAGCAGATGAAACGCAAGACGCCCGCGACCGTGCTCTCCCTTCATCGCGAGGTTGATCTTCTTCGCAGAGTCATTGAAGCTTCCGAACGTGTCGTTCAACGTGTCGAACTCTATGCCGTCACCGTCGTCCAGCACAACTACACGCTCCACGCCGTGCATTTCGTTCTCGAACACAGTAATGGATACGGAGCTTGCGGCAGCATCGAAGCCATTCCAGGCCAGCTCGAATAGAGATTGCCAAGGCTCCGCCGTTTTGAAGTGCTTCTTGATACCGGAATTGCCGATGGAAGCACTGCCCTTGAAGACGTTATTCATAAGCTTCCCTGTCATATTTCGGAAGATTTTTGCATACCTGCTGAGCGAAAGGGAGTCTGGTCCAGTTTAATAGCTCGATCAACCGCTCCTGACCGTGAGCCACTCTCTATGAACGGCATCTCTGGGTCGGTTTATTCCATCCACGACCGGCTGAAAGCGGCCAAAAGCGGTCATCTTGTAATTACAGGTATTCATTCCATCGGCGCAATGAAACAGGCTGCGGGGGGCTATCAGATACTACTCGATCCTTCTTTGTCCGCTGCCGGGGCAAGTGAAGCATAGGCGACGATGAGGTATACGCATCTGGGCTGAGGCATCTGCTTGGCGTGAGCCTAAAGTGGTCACTAGCCGATAGTGGCGTAGTGCCGCTATTATGTCACTGTAAAAACAGACTTTTATGGTGTTTATGGATAAGCGCAAGAGGCTTTATCAAGAATTTTTCATCGCTCTGGCTCTGGGAAGCGCGCCTGCATTCATTGCTTACTGGTCAGGTGGAGTCGAGCTACTAGAAGCTGCGGCTAAGGCTCAGGTGCCGCCTGATAAGGTGCTCTGGTACCTAGTCACCTTGCCAGCGCCTTATCTCATAGCTGTGCTCGTTGACCGTTTTATTTGGAAGAAAACAGAGCAAATGAAAGCTCGTTCAGCTTTCTGGTGTTCAACCTGGACAGAGGTCGGAACTGCACTCCACTCTCTTTGGCGTGCATTGGTAGGACTATTCTTTGCTATCCCAATTCTTTGGTGGTGGTATGAGCCCGAGACATTTCAGATCTCGAAGTCTAGCTTCTTTATCGTCTGGGGACTCGCATTGTTGGCACAGTGTTGGTTCTTTTCTCTAGGAAGGAGCCTGCTTGAAGGGCGAGTGCGTCAGCTTTGAACCTTTCTCTAAACCTTTCGACAGTTTCCAGAACGAAATAAAAACTCTGATCAAACAGGAGTTTTTGCCTTTGGAAGATAGGGAATCGATACCCCTATCGCAAATGGCCTAGAGGGCTTATTGCTCATTTCGCCGCAAAAAGTTCGTAATGCAGTTATTCGAAAAAATCTTAGGGACGAGGGCAATATCTTGACGGCATTCCAGTGGTTGGTGAAAGACTCTCCGATCGATTCTCCATGGCTGCGCGGGACAAAGACGTTTGGTGTACAAAAGCCCGTCATGTTGATCGATCAGCTCGGTGGAAAACAACCGTACTTAATTAACCAACAGTTCCGTGAGGAGGGCGAGTTGCATTACCCAGCCTGCGCTAGGGTAGTGGTGGACTCAAATTTGTTGGATGGCATCGCATCACTTATGTCCGGCGCGGAGATAGATGATGGCATGCAAGGCCTTATTGAGTTCATCTCACGCGAAGGCTGGGATATCAACGCCATATTCTTTTTGACCGAACAGTACGCTAAATCGACGAGCGCGAATTTCTTGCTTCATGCCACGCGTCGCTTACGAATGCTTTATCGGTTCCTCGCCATGGACTGTGAGTATTTTCTCGCGACGGGTAACGTCCGCTTACTTCCGGCTGCCGTAGCGCATTATCTCGCAATGGAGCGTGTGGACTCCCTCGATGAGATTGCAGAGCGGCACGTGCATTCATTTATGGAAAATCACACCCAACGTGAGGCTCTGGATACAGTTGAAGTCACCGAGATTGCATTGCTGAAGATGGTCCTGTTACGCGAATTCGAAATGCGAGGCGCTTCGCCTGCAGACCAGTACATTGCTTACCAACGCTTCATGAGCACCACGGTGAACATTTCGCTTGCTCGGGAGAGCCAGTTGGCGTTGCACTATTTCAGCGGGCAAGCAGGCTCTCTACTCGGAGTCAAGGGGAACACCTCACGCCAAAAGGCCCTCAGGAACATTTCCGCTACCGCATGGGACTTGTTGCTCTTGAGAACTCCAGAATTGCTATTGAAGCCTCCCGTGGATGGTGGCCATGTCGAAATCACTTATGTGGCGACGCGTGAACAGAAATTGGCTGAGCTAGCACAACTCATGGCGATACATACGCTGTTCCCTGGCGCGACACCCATCGTTGAGTACGACATGTCGAAAGTTCCGGATGCCCTTATCGACACCATTCGCAATGAGTTTGATGGGCAAATGGTGAGCCCGATTTTACGGAAGGGGCCACCGAATATCCCGACGGGATTGCGTGATGCGCTAAGAAACTCCCTCATGCACCGGTTGCCGGAGACGGGGTAAGGTTAAGTAAGGTGTTTGTAGGAAAGGCCAACTTTAGCTAAAGACAATGTCAGTCAAGCATGACTAGTCGCGGCAAGAATCCGAACGTAATGAACAGCCACAGCCCAAAAGTTGCCACCTCAATACTATTACATGGGGTGGTAATATATTCCCGGCAATAGGAACGACAAAGCAGCATGAAAAATGAAATACACACTTCCGCCAAAAAAGCTCTGAAAGGCGGCATCATGGATAAGGAGATCTATGATGCGGATATCATAGAAGCATTTGCCTCACAAAGAGGACAAAGCATCGAAAGCTATCTTGATATACCAATCGAAAATCTCATAGCTCTTCGATCTCGAGACTTCTACGCACCAGGCTCCAGCTGGCGTAAAGCTGCACTGAGCTTGCACTGCCGAGGATGGGATGAGTTTCGCGCCGATATTGTTCGCTATTTTACATCTGACCTCTTAGATAAATCGTTCCCTCCCCTAGACTCGCATGAAGAACTGAGGATTGGTTTCACGGGGGGCGCAATCTATTGTAAATTAGGGAATCACCGTGCAGTTGCGGCCAAAGCGTGGTTAGCACACAATTGTAGCGAAAGAGCAATTCTTAAAAAGGCGAAATGTTATTATCGGAAAATTTGCCCTCCGTTAAGGGAGCTAATGAATAAATGCTTGGCAGAAGGATCTACGTTGAAGTATGCCTATGTGTCTTCTGATTGCGGGTATCTTAGAGGTCGCGATATATGTGATGTAATCATGGTGAAGAAGAGGTTCTCATGCTTTGAGATTTATAATCTAAATACTGAGGCCGAGACCTTGGAGCTTGTAGTGCCTAGCAGAAATTTAATTTTCCGGCTTCTAAAATTGGATTTACTATCAAGGTGTTCGCGCCTAAAATTTAAAAAAATTCCTACCAGGCTGATTGAAATAATGCTTGATGAGAGCAAGGCTGATGAATTATTTCATTGCGCGCCGTGAACCCAACGGGTGAATCCAGGTGACGCCAACGGCACGTATGATTTAGCTATTAGGCGATCCAAAAAAAGGACATAGAATGTCCGGCCACAGAATCACACGGTATGCCGCGCTGTCGACTCGCATCCGCTTTGATAATGCTGGTGTCCACGGCAAAGCCTTCACCCTTGACTACCTACAAACGCCTGCTAATGGCCGTTTTCTGCCCCTCATGACAGGCAAGAATCGGCCATAAGCGGTCATCACAGTATGTGGCCTCGGACAAGCTTTTTAAGTGCTATAGATCATATACCCTTCTCCAACCCCACGACACGTACAGAAAACATTAAAAAAGGAACCTCCCCCTATAAAAGCGATAGCACATCACCTGTAAACAATCTAAATTCAATGCTTCGCACTCACTTCAATCAAGAAACCAACGGTAATATTGAATGCGCAAGAACAAGACATTTCGCGGCGGCGAGCCATTTTGGGCTAATGCCTGCGTTGGCGAGAACGGTATGCCAGACTACTATGAATACGCCAAAGGGTTTTCCGAAGCCTCAAACATACTGATTGAAGCCGCGTTATCGAACAGCGGGTGTGATCATGCGGTAGACATCATGATTTACCCAATATGTTTCAATATGCGACATTCCGTCGAGCTACGCCTGAAGGGAGCGGTAGTAATATTATCCAAATTGGCAAGTTCACGCCAGCAACTCCCAGAGTTCAATCTAGAGGGTTCGCACGACATAGGGGGAATTTGGGAATATCTCAGCAGAGAACTGAACAGCTTTGACGCTCGATTAGGTTTTTTCACTGACGCATTAGACCCATTTATCAGGGACTTTGCTGACATAGATCCGACGGGGCAAACCTTCAGATACCCCTACAGCAATGAAAATGTCAAGCATCTTACTGATATACCGACAATCAATGTAGGTATTCTTCAGCGAGTCTTCGCCGCTCTGGAACTATTACTGGATCACTTTAAAAACTTCCTTCTTGAACTGAATGACGAATACGCTCTTAAAACTCATACAAAACGCTTATCAAGGCATCAAATACTCAAAATCGCTTCCGAAACACCAGCTGCTCAAGAATGGGGGACGCCAGCTTTCTCAAAATTCAAGGATAGAATCAAAGCTACCTACAACATAGGAAGCAAAGAGCTAACGGAAGCCCTAAACATCGTAAAAGGGTTATACACGCACCGCTTCTCGACCTTCACCCCTCCAAAACTAAAATTCCTAACAAAAGATAAGATTGAAAAATTATTTGAAGCTTGGATTTTTATAAATCAGCCAGAAGAAAAAGCTCTAAAAGCATCAAGAGCCCTCCGTATTACTTCCGACTCCGACTCGATGCGTGATCATTTTGCAATTGCTATCGAGAAGGATCGACGTCGAGAATCGATTTGGGATGACCTTGCAGCTTCATTTAGCAAAGATGAGCTCGCAGATTTGACGGCCCTGTACGAGGTCGGCGACTCAAACTATGCAGAGCACTATCCGTTTAATGTGGAGTATTACCAAACTGAATTTAAAGACGGAAGCTATAGTTACGACGGTGGCACCAACGAGACATTATTACGACTAATAAAAAAACCTAGAGCTTTACAGCGCATGATAAAAACCCTATTTCTCACAGGACAGTACTCGCTTGCAGACTCATTAGCTGAAAAATACAGCCACGTGGGAAATCTAGATTGGCTTCAAATGGCCAGGGAAGACCAGCTTTTTATCGAGCCATGCGAGACCATAAAAACAAACTGTGCCATGCGATTCAAAGAGCTTGTAGAGTCCTTTGATTCATGACCAAATAGTTCGCCACTAGAAAAAATATACTCGGATGTTCACGAGAGCTTTTCTACAAAGTAAATGTAGAATCAATGGACATCCGATGCATCCTTTCGCTGTCCTCAGCCTCAAAAAACACGCACAAAAACAAAAAGGCTCATCCATAACGAGAATCCTGCAATTTGAATTAAATTCACCAGAAAGATGATGTGCTAGTGAATCACGATAATTTCTGATGACTGAAATCGACGCACTATCCTGTGCACCAAACTCAATGTCGGTGTTTGCGCCTCCAAGATATTTTCCTATGTAGACGATTTGGCAAAGTGGAGGGCTGCCTTCGCTAAATAGCAAGTGACCACGGCGGTTCGAACGACTGCAGTTGGCCGAAAGCAGCCAGCCCCCGTCACATTGTTCAGGGTGGTAGAACGATATATTCGCCAAGCATGGCCTAACGCCACGCTGCGCAAGAAGTTGCGCAGTTGTATGTAATATCCCCCCCTGAAAACCGCTGCAAGCTACGCTGATCAAGGCTTCCAGCCAAGTGCGCAAGAAGTTGCGCAGTACCGCGCAACTTCTTGCGCACTATTCGCCTGAAACGCTGCTTTTTTTTTGGCAAATTAAAGGACGCTCTGAGCCAAGCCATTGGTTTATATGGATTTATTAACTTATGGCACGGACCTTGATAACAGTCAGGCACCCACCGGGCGATACCGCCTCCCGGGCACCCTCACTTTATTCAGCAAGGAGCACATCCATGGCTACACCAGCGTACATGTCCGTCACTGGCGAAAAACAAGGTCTGATCACTGCCGGCGCA
>Ga0157370_10009028_pt1 | contig 10697 bp, 10 predicted proteins | sample C35metaG_FD_113463 | JGI IMG/M metagenome (GOLD analysis project Ga0157370, IMG submission 113463) | Corn rhizosphere microbial communities from Kellogg Biological Station, Michigan, USA - C3-5 metaG | ecosystem: Host-associated > Plants > Roots > Rhizosphere > Soil | place: USA: Michigan... | reverse complement strand
CCGGCTCCGATATCCAGGATCTTTCCCCGGCATAGGTCGATGGCCATCAGTTCCATCTCCGGCATCTCCTCCTCTGTTCTAAAGAAGATGTCCACAGGCATCTCTTCGGGTAATCCGTAAGAATTATGAAGCCATAATACTTCGGCCTCTCCAAGTAAAAACTGGTCCGATAATGCGGCTCCAAATACGTCCATAAGCGATAAAGGTAGGTTTTTTTAAGAATTTCTATTCAGATCCAGGCGCATCTTCGGCAGGCTGTCGGGATAGTTATCCCTGATAAACCGGATCATGGCCTCGCGCACAAAGCAACGCAACTCCCAGAGATTGCCCGAATTTGCGGCACTGACCAACAAGCGCACCTCCAGCACATGCTCTTTATTGTCGGTTACATGAACCACATTCACCCGCTTATCCCAATAGTCCGTGGTGTTTAGCAAGCGGGTTAGCTCCTCCCGGATGGGTTCAATCGGTACGGTATAATCCAGGTTCAGGTAAACGGTTCCCAGCAGTTCCGAGCTCACGCGTGTCCAGTTCTGGAAAGGCTTTTCAATAAAATAGGTAATCGGGAGAATCAACCGCCGTTGGTCCCAGATACCGATCACCACATAGGTCAGTGTGATCTCTTCCACACGGCCCCATTCACCCTCCACGATCAATACGTCATCGATGCGGATGGGCTGGGTAAATGCAATCTGAAAGCCAGCAAGTAGATTTCCAAGGGATTTCTGCGCGGCAAAGCCGATGATAATTCCACCGATACCTACGCCTGTCAGCATGCTCTTGCCGATCTGGCGCATGCTCTCAAAGCTTACCAGTATTAAAGCTGCGGTTACAACAATGATCACCGAGGCAATAAACTTTTTAATAAAGTCCAGCTGTGTCCTTAGTTTACGCTCCCGCAGGTTGTTCTCCTTGCTCTGGTCATACCTGCGATAGAAGACATCTTCCAATACGTTCAGAAAGTTGATCAGAATGAACGCAACATTGACGGTCAGGCAGATGCCCAGGAACCGGTGGAGCTCCGCCAAAATCTCACGATCCAAAATCATAAACCGCAGTGCGGCATTCAGCAGAACCAGGGGCACAAAGAATCCAAAGGAGCGGTGAAGCCTGGTGCCTATGGATTTAAGCAGGTAGTAGTCGCTAATCTTATAGCCCAGCCAAAAGGCACGGCGAACCAGGAACTTGATCACAAGTCCGGCTATAATAGCGATCAGCGCAACGATCACATTCTGAAGGAAATCCGGCAAGGGGTATCCGAAAATATGATCGATGCGCCTCATGCGTGTTCCTTATAATTCATATTCCTGATGGTATTCGGGGATAGCGACATGTTTGAATCCTTTGTCGATGATCCGCTGTGCAAACTGTTGCTGCACTTCATAGTCTCCATGTACCAGGAACACCTGTTTGACCTCCTTAGGATCCTGGCAGGCCAGGAAGTGAAGCAGATCGTCATAATCGCCATGCGCACTCATGGATTGTATGGACAGGATCTCTGCGTTTACCGTAAAATCCTCATGGAAGATATTGACCACCGGTTCTCCGGCAAGCAGTTTACCACCCAGCGATCGTGGCTCACAATAGCCGACCATCAAAATGGTGTTCTTTTGATTGCTGATGCAATTGCGAATATGGTGTTTTACCCGGCCACTATCGGCCATTCCCGATGCAGAAATGATCACACATGGCCGTGGATCCTGGTTCAACGCTCTGGATTCCTCCACCGACTCAATAAATTTCAGACCTTTAAATGCAAATGGATCATCATCTACCTTAAGCACTTCTTTTACCCCGTTATTGTAGACTTCCAGGTGATTCTTTAGGACCTGGGTAGCCTGCATGGAAAGCGGACTGTCTACATAATATGGTACAGCGGGTAAACGTCCTTGCAGTTCCAGGCTATTTAAAGCATAAAGGAGCTCTTGGGTACGTCCTACACTGAACGCAGGGATGATCACTTTACCACCCTTGACGTTGCAGGTGTTGTTGATGATCTCCAGCAAGCGTCCCTCGATTGGATCCTGGTCTTTGTGCAGGGAATTGCCGTAAGTCGATTCCAGCAGGATATAATCTGCCTGCGGAAAGGTTTGCGGACTCTTCAACAACAGGTCGCTGTAGCGGCCAACATCACCACTAAAGGTGATCTTGTATTCCTTACCATCGTCAATAATGGTCAGGTGTACAGCGGCGCTGCCCAGAATATGTCCGGCATCTGTCAAGGTTAGTGTGATCCGTGGATCGATCTCAAATACTTCGTTGTAGTCGACAACCTTGAACTGACTCAAAGCCTGTATCACATCTTCTTCGGTGTAAAGCGGCTCGTCATCATCATCAGCGGTATTTGATTCTTTTGCATAATCGGCATCCTGAGACTGGATCTTTGCAGAGTCCATCAGCAGAATCCTCGCGAGGTCCATCGTTGCCGGGGTAGAATAGATATTTCCGCTGAAACCTTCTTTGACCAATCGCGGCAGTAAGCCTACATGGTCTATGTGCGCGTGCGACAAAACCATGTAGGTTATTGACTCGGGTTTAAAGCCAAAGTAACCGTTCAATTTATCGGTTACTTCACCCATTCCCTGGAACATTCCGCAATCTAAAAGGATCTTTGTACCGTTAGTCAGTGTAATGAGGTGCTTGCTGCCTGTTACAGCCCGTGCAGCACCGTGAAAGGCGATCTTCATGTAGATTCTATCCCTTCACTTGTGATACAGTGTCTTTCACTTTGTCTGTTACAGACTCTGCTGCATGGCTAACGGAGCTAGCCACATTGGATAACTTATCTTTGGAAGCGTCAAGCAGATCAGCGAACCAATCCGCGACATCATTTTTCAGATCATCACCTTTGTCTGATGCTAAAATTAAAGCTACTGCAGCGCCTAAGGCAGCTCCTGCCAATACGCCTGCGATTATTTTCGTTTCTTTAGTCATTATTTAAATATTTGTTAGGAAATTAACAAGAGAGCTATTAAAATAGTTCTAACTTCTTCAAATTTATACACATGTCGAAGCGCTTACCCTATCTGAATATGGCTCTTGCAGTACTGTATTTTCTGTTTTACCTTCAGCAGGGAAGCTGGTATGCAAGTCTGGGCATTCTGATGACCCTGGTTTTTTCTGCGCTAAGCCTGGAGTACCCGGAAGATCATAGCACAATTAAGCGCCTTTTCGTCTACCTCTCGGCTGCGGCGTCTGCTGTATTTGCCGGATTTCTGATCTTCAGCAGTATTCATATCCTGCTTGACGCGATTGATCACGAATATTTTCCGATTAAAACGATCTTTCTATTGTTCTTCAGCCTGCTTTTCAGTTCCCTGATCCTTGGCATCCTGGCCAGGCGGTTTTTCTTTAAGGATGAACTGGAATAGGGCGGAGCTTACTCATTCGCCTTCTTCAAACTAATCTCTACCCGGCGATTCTTCTGTCTTCCTGCAGCTGTTTTGTTGCTGGCAATCGGTACGGTAAAGCCGTATGGGGTGGTAACAATTCTTTCCTGCTTTACACCTTTGCTAACCAGATATTCCTTCACATGAATGGCACGGCTATCTGACAAGACCCAGTTGTATTTGTAACCACCTATGGAGTCTGCGTGACCTCTCAAGGAAACCAAATAATCCTCTTTGATGATGGCGTCTGCAAGTTTGTCGAGTTCCGCATAGTAATTGTCGCGGATGGCAGGCCTGGCGAAATCATATTCGAGGGATTTGGCCAAAGCAACAGCCGCATGGCTTCGGGATGAAGTGTGTTTAGGAGCTTCGTTAGTGGTGCTTGCCGAGATGGCGGCAACGGAGATCAGGGCCGCAAGGCTGGTGGTAATCAGAATAGCTTTCATATAATTATTTTTAAGTTTTTCGTTTGAAGCCCTGCCCGAGTAGCCCATGTAGAACAAAGAAAACCGCCGGGAATCCAAACCCGAGCAGGGCCACAGATTTATTTATAGGCCAGGTCCGCGTCACCTGAAAACTGCCGGTTTGCGGCTTACTGAAAGCCAGGTACGCGGCATGGCCCATGGAAGCCTCTTCTTTCTGCTGCATCAGGCTTACATACAGCTGCTGGAGATTTGTTTTTTGGCGGATCAATGTGCCCATTCCACGCTCCGGTGCCGGAACATCGCTGATCCTGGATTCCAGGGCAGCATTAGCTGATCGAATTCTATTGGTTAGGCTGTCCATCGGTTTAATAAGCCTTTGTAGCTCACTTTGGATCTCCGAACGACTGTCATTGATCTGCTGAGTAACCATACTCACTTCCGGGTCTTGTTGAAGGTGGGTTTTAGTCAGGCTTTCATATTCATTTTGCAGTTGCTGCAGGTGCATCAGGTCGAAGTTCAAGGCCGGTGCGGCAGCCGCTAATGGGGCAATGGAAGCTTTGGAAAGCTTTTCTTTACTGAAAATCGTTTGCAATTCACGAAGACGTGTCAATTCTAGATCTGCTGCAATTAACTGGCTGTCATTGGCTCTTATTTTTTCCAGGTAGGCGCTCATAAGGGGAGATAGCCCGGGTTTAACCCCTTCGTTTTGCATGGCTTTTATGCGTTTATCAACCGATGCCAAATCCCCTTCCAGCTGCTGCAATCGCCCTGTAATAAATTGGAGATCGAGTTGCGCTAATTTTTCTTGTTGAACCTGATTGCTTTGCAGATAGGCTGCGCAAAGTTCCTGCAGTATATCGATCCCTCTAAGTGCCCCGGTTTCCTCCAGTGAGAGTTCAATTTTCCGAGCCGGGTTCCCGCTGATCGATACATCTAGTTTGGAAAGCAGTTCGTCTGCGGTGCGTAATGGATCCTCTACGGAGATTTGGAATTTACGCCCCAGATAGTCATTCAAGTTTGGCATATTGACAATCCGCCAAGTGCCGATTTGATCGGTGTACATCGTATTGAATCTGTATTCCTGAGGTTTAGCACCGACTATATCCAACAAAAAGCTACGCGAACTGATGATCTTAATTCGGAGCTGCTTGGTCGCCAGGTCGCCTGCCCGGATGAGCTGAAAGCGTACGGGTGATTTCAAATAGAGATCTTCATTACCCAAAAAGCCGATTTTCTGATATCTCACGGAGAGGTTTAGCTTTTGAACGATGTTGAGCAGGCTTGATCTGGAACGGAGGACTTCCCGGCGTGCATTAATTTCCTGGTCTGCCGCAACGCTGCTGTTTGCGTCTTCGTTCCCGGCGGAACCTGGGTTGGTATTGCTGACAAACACCTGGGTTTGCACCTGGAAATGCCCGTTGAAAAAGTAGGCGTAAGCCAGGGTGACAATCACCGAAATACAGAGGCAAAGCAAAAGCCGGAGAAGAATGCTGCTCCACAAGAGCCGGGTCGGTCTGCCGGATGTGGTGTTTGCTTCGACTCCAACATTCATCAGGAATGGGGACGCGACTTTTTGCATGGGGATGATTTTGTTCGAGCCTGTTCAACTGCTTTGTAGCTAGCGACTTATTGTTTTCTGTTCCCTGTACAAACGAAAGTCTGAGTCGGTCGGATTTCAGTTTCAAGAATAAAATCGCACGCTCATTTTCTGACATCATCCGCAAAAAATAATAATTGATTTTAAAATAATGGATTGAAAACCAAGGCGTTTTTTTCAGCGTATGTGCCTTTACTAATCCTTCCGGAAGAAGAAAAGCATTTGATTAACAAGGACTTTAAAACAAATCTTATGAAAAAAGATCATCAAGATCAGGATGTGCTGCAGCCTACGGGCAGCGCTTTAACCGGAAGCTTAGCACGCAGATCATTCCTGCAATTTGCAGGAGCCGGAGCGGCAGGAATTGCCCTGTTTGCTGCGGGTTGTAAAAAAAGTAACGATATGCTGGCGGTGGAGACGCCGGGTATGGGTGTAAGCTTAGGGTCAAATGACACCGGCATACTCAACTACGCTTATGCGTTAGAACAATTGGAGGCCGCCTTTTACGATGCGGTAATAAAAAATCCCTATCAGGGTATTTCCGCAGTGGAATTGGCCTTGCTGACAGATGTACGGGATCATGAACTTGCCCACCGGGATTTCTTCAAGGCGGCGCTTGGGACGGCTGCCATAGCGGATCTGGAATTCGACTTCTCCACCATTAAGTTTTCTGAACGTGCGAGTGTGCTTGCAACAGCCAAGGCCTTTGAGGACCTGGGTGTATCCGCTTACAACGGTGCAGGACGCCTGATCAAATCGCCGGATTACCTTACCCTGGCTGGAAAGATCGTGTCCGTAGAAGCCCGTCATGCGGCATTGATCCGCAACCTGATTGAGCCTGGAACCTTCGCCAACATGGAAGTTGTTGACGTAAACGGGCTGGATAAAGCACGCAAGCCGGCAGAGGTACTCGCAATTGCCCAAACCTACATCAAAACACCAGTTAACGCATCCAATTTACCCGTTTAAGCCAGCAATTATGAACATTTTAAATATCATAGAAGAAATTGAAAAAGTAGATGCCGAGGTTTATGAGCGTCTCAACCCACGTCGCCAGGCGATGAAACAATTTTATGGATGGGGTTCAAAGGTTGCCCTGGCAGCCGCTCCGCTGGCTCTTGGAAGCTTATTCAACAAAGCCTACGGGCAGTCTGCGCCGACAGCCGTAGCTGATGTGCTGAACTTCGCCCTGACCTTGGAGTACCTGGAATACTACTTTTACGACAAAGCCTTATCCTGCCCGGGATTGATTCCGGGTGATTGCATGAATGCAATCAAGACCATTCGTGACCACGAAAAGGCACATGTGGCCTTGTTGAAAGGTGCCTTGGAAGGGCTTAAAGTTACACCGGTGTCTTTCAAAGCCAGCCAGTTTGACTATACAGCTAAAGGAACCTTCGGTACTGTATTTACAAGCTATCCGACCTTTCTGGCCGTTGCACAAGCCTTTGAAGATACTGGCGTACGCGCCTATAAAGGGCAGGCTGGCAATTTGATGTCCGCACCAGATGTTTTGGAAGTCGCATTAAAGATCCATTCGGTTGAAGCGCGACATGCATCACAGATCCGTGCCATGCGCAGGGCACCTAAAGGTGGAAACATGACCATGTTAAAGCCATGGATCACGGGAGCCAACGACAGTGGTGTGCCGCAAGTGGATGCCGTTTATAAAGGCGAGGACAATGTAACGCAAGGTGGTGTGAGCATCACTGGATTGGGATTCTCCAACAGTGCAGCAACCGAAGCCTTCGACGAGCCTTTAATGATGGCGGATGTAGTTGCCATTGCAGGCCTTTTTATCAAGTAATTTTTCTCGGTTAAAGTTTAAGTTGGGAGGGTAGCGTGAAAGCGCTATCCTTTTTTTCGTTTTTAAGTGGTTGGGAAGGGCCTGCTTTTAGCTGCGGTTTGACGGTAAATTACTCCGGTTTTTCACCGCTATTGGAGGGGCGTTCCTGGGGCATTCAGAGGGCTTTTGGCCCTAGCGGTGCCCTAGCGATCTCCCAGAGATGCCCCAGCGATGCCCTGGTTAAAACGAAGCTGAATCGAACTTGGCTGAAAGTTGTTTCGACCACGATGTTTCAATATCTACTTGGTGTTTTCGGAGGTTTGCTGATCCTGTCTTCTCCTTCTTCATGCAAGTTCTTGTTTGAAAAATAAATTCACTTAAGCATCGTTTTTTCAAGCCGCATTCCTTAAGTTTAACTTGCAAACCAAATATGTATGTTCAATAGAAGATCTTTTCTAAAAGCAACAGGCACACTCGCGGCAGCCAGTATGCTTCCTCAGCTCAGCAGTGCAAATTCTTTATTCTCCGGCTTTCTTGCTAAATACCCACCTATTGGTCTACAGACCTATACTTTGGGCTATTTGTTCAACGACAAATCGGTAGATACCCAAACGGTATTGAAACAGATTGCCTCCATAGGCATTAAGGAACTGGAAACGGCGACAGGCAATGCGGAAAGTTTGTATTACGGACATAAACCTAAGGAGTTCGCCGCAATGGTCAATGATGCCGGTTTAAAATGGATCGGAAACCACTATATGGGCTTACCTCGTCAGGCAGCAAGCCAGGGTGGAGGATCTCAGCGGATCAATTTGCGCGATAACCTACAGCAGATCATTGATGATTCGGCTGCGGGCGGATGCAGTTGGGTGGTTTGTTCCAGTTCATCGGAGTCGACCATGGACGAGATCAAAAAGACTACAGAGATCTTTGCTGCAGCCGGAGACTTAGCCGCGGCAAGCAAAATGAAGTTTGCTTATCACAATCATCAATCTGAATTCACCAAAATTGACGGTGTAAGTGCCTACAACTACGTTTTGGGACAAACCGATAAGAACAGGGTGTTTATGGAGCTGGATCTGGCCTGGGCAACAGAGGCTGGAATGGATCCTGTAGCGATGTTTAAGGAATATCCTGGGCGGTTCCCATTGTGGCACGTTAAGGATATTGATCCGGCAACCAAACGTCCATGTCCGGTAGGTAAGGGTAAAGTAGAGTTCAAGCGGATTTTTGAGAACTCGAAGCTTTCTGGTGTGCAGCATACTTTTATTGAGCAGGATGGCGCAAAGACGATCGATGATCCGGCAGAAAGTGTGAAATGGCTAAAGGCGAATGTTTAATGTGTATGCATTAGCATTCTAAATTTTCATGGTAGCTTTCCTGTAGTTGTTACTTCCGCGTGCGCCCATGCAGATAATCGCACCTTTAAAGACTATTCTTAACGTTTAGATAACAAGCGCTAATGATTAATAATTTTGTCTACTAAAAATTAGTTGGTAAACAGGCAATTTGGATCTCACTTTGTTGTTACATTTGCAAGGTATCCATGTGAGTGCGTGTTTATGAGTTATTTAGATTTTTAATGGATAAAATTTTCCCGGAAATAAACCATTCGATGAATGTTATATTTCAAGAGAATCCCCAGCCGATGTGGGTATTTGATATTGCTACCTTAAACTTTCTTACTGTTAATAATGCGGCGTTGCAGCATTATGGATACACCGAAGAAGAGTTTTTGAGTATGTCGGTTCGCGACATCCGTCCGAAGGAAGACATTGAAAAACTTGAGCAAACGATTGAGAACCTTTCAGGACCTGCTACAACAAGAAGAACATTTCGTCACTTGAAAAAAGATGGATCTATTATCTATGTAGATATTATTTCTTTTCCCTTACCTTATAATAATGGTCAATCAAGGTTGGTTATGATAAGTGACATCACGGAAAGTACCTTGCTGTTGGAACGTTTTGATTTGATCTCTAAGGCAACACACGATGCAGTTTGGGACTGGAACTTGGAGACGGATGAATTATGGTGGAACAAGTCATTTATTGATGTCTTTGGACATTCAGGACAGGAGTTGAAAAATGATCTTGAATCTTGGGCAAATCGGATTCATCCGGAAGATAAGGATCAAGTGTTAGCTTCGATCTCAGAAGCAATTCAGGGAGGCCAAAAGAACTGGACAAAGCATTACCGGTTTTTAAAAGGAGATGGCACCTATGCCGATGTAATTGATCGGGGTTACACGCAGTTCAAGGATGGGAAAGGTATAAGGATGGTCGGTTCCATGATGGATATAACACTTCAACTGCAACTCGAACGTGCAAGGGCTCAATCCGATTCTATCCTACAAACCATTTCTTCTGCTTCACCTACAGCTCTTTGGATGTCTGATGTGGAGGGAAATCTGGTTTACATCAATCAGAAATGGTTAACCTGGAGCAATACAAGTTTAGCGGACAATCAAATGAATGGATGGCTAAAGATTGTTCACCCCGACGATGTGACTCTTGTTTCAGAGACATATGCCAAATCTGTTTTAGAAAGAACAGCCTATGAGCTCGATTACAGAATAATCTTGAAAGATGGTGAGGAAAGGTGGGTTCTGGCTACAGGTTTCCCCCGTTATGAGCAGGATAATACCTTCACCGGCTTTGTTGGGGCAGTTACTGATATAACCCGTCAAAAGCACATGGAGATCCAGAAAGATACTTTCATTAATACAATCAGTCATGAACTTAAAACGCCCATATCTACAATTAAGGGCTTTGGTCAGCTATTAAGAAAATCTAAAACGATAGTCGAATCGCCGGTTGTTAAGCATCTGGACCGAATACTAGTTCAGGCAGACCGAATGGACCGGCTTATACAGGATCTGCTTGACGTGTCTCGAATTGCCTTAGGTAAACTGGTGTTAAATGAGATGGAAGTTGATTTTAAGAAACTTTTATCGGATTCAATTCAGGATCTGCAACTCGTTTATCCAACCCATAAGCTGGAATTGACTGAAAATGCAGATTGCAAATTATATGGCGATCCAGCGCGAATGACTCAGTTGATCACAAATTTGATCGACAATGCTGTCAAATATTCTCCTGCTGCAAATCGAGTCTTGGTTTATCAGCATTGTGACCAAGAATTTCTCACGGTAAGTGTGCAGGATTTCGGTTTAGGAATAATTAAAAGTAACCTGCCCTTTATATTTGATAAATTCTACCAGGTTAATGATGTATACAAAACTCCAGGGCTTGGAATAGGACTATATGTCTGCAAGGAAATTATTGAGCGAATGAATGGCTCAATTTGGTTAAACAGCACGGAAGGCGAGGGTAGTATCTTCTCTTTCAAGTTACCCAGAAAGCTTTAATAAGCATCCATTTTCCAAAACTTCGCTGAAGTGATTGGTCTTTTTAGGCAACTAGAATGAGCTACAAATGCGTTTGATCTAGGTTTAGTTTAATTTATTGCCATCTTTGTGAGCGTCTGGGTATTAAAGT
>Ga0157370_10009026_pt1 | contig 10698 bp, 10 predicted proteins | sample C35metaG_FD_113463 | JGI IMG/M metagenome (GOLD analysis project Ga0157370, IMG submission 113463) | Corn rhizosphere microbial communities from Kellogg Biological Station, Michigan, USA - C3-5 metaG | ecosystem: Host-associated > Plants > Roots > Rhizosphere > Soil | place: USA: Michigan... | reverse complement strand
GGTGTTCGAGGTGCCGCAGCTCATCACCTACGGGCAGGGCAAGACCTCGACCTTCGCCATCCAGATGATCCAGACCGGCTTCCAGTTCCGCCGCGCCGGCGAAGCCGCGGCGATGGCGGTGTTCATGCTGCTGCTGGTGCTTGCGCTCTATCTCGTCACGCAGGCGATTGCGCGGCGCGGCAACGCGCCGGTCGTGGGGGGCGGGCTTGGCACGTAGACGAAAGCTCACCCCCGGCAAGCTGCTGGTCCGCATCATCCAGTATGGCAGCCTGGTCATCGCCTCGATCGCGGTGCTGCTGCCGCTGTGGAGCACCATCGCCGGCTCGTTCAAGACGCCGGTCGAATACATCAATACCAGCCACAGCGCGCCACCGGCCAACTGGCTCAACTTCGACAACTACCGGCAGGTGCTGTTCCCGCAGACCGGGCTGCCGATCGGCTGGGCCTTCTTCAATACGGCGATGATCATGGGCTGCGCCGTGGTGCTGCTGGTGATCTTCGGCACCATGCTCGCCTTCGTGCTCAACCGCTTCCGCTTTCCCGGGCGGCGGCTGCTGCTCGGCACCTACGCGGCGCTGGTGGCGGTGCCGAGCATCCTTACCCCGGTCTCGACCTTCCAGGTGCTGCAGTTTCTCGGCCTTGCCAATTCGCGCTGGGCGCTGGTGGCGCTCTACTCCGGCGCCGATATCGTCTCGATCCTGATCTTCATCCAGTTCATCCGGAACATTTCGACCGAGATCGACGACAGCGCGCGGATCGAAGGCGCCAGCTATTTCCAGATCTTCTTCCGGCTGATCCTGCCGATGCTGGCGCCGGCGATCGCCACCGTGGTGATCCTGCGCTGCGTCTATATCTACAACGACTTCGTGCTGCCCTTCCTCTACGCCAGCCGGCCGTCGGAGAGCACGGTGTCGATCATGCTCTATAACTTCACCGGCATCACCAACACCATCAGCCAGGCGGTGATCATGGCGGCGGTGATCATCGTCATCCTGCCGACGCTGGTCGGCTTCTTCTTCCTGCAGCGCTTCATCTACGCCGGCATCACGAGCGGCTCGGTCAAGGGATAATACAATGCCGTTCCTGCAGCTTGAGAACGTCAGCAAGTCGTTCGGCTCGTTCAAGGCGCTGAACGATATCAGCTTTACGGCCGAGGCCGGCGATTTCGTCGTGCTGCTCGGGCCCTCGGGCTGCGGCAAGTCCACGCTGCTCAGGCTCATCACCGGGCTCACCGAGGACCACGAGGGCGAGATCTACATCAATGGCCGCAACGTCACCGACCTCGATCCCAAGGACCGGCGCGTGGCCATGGTGTTCCAGTCCTACGCGCTTTATCCGCACCTCAGCGTGGCGCGGAACATCTCGTTCGGCATGGAGATCAATCACCTGCCCAGGGCCGAGCGCGACCGCCGCGTATTGGAGGCTGCCAAGGCCCTGCAGCTCGAGGACCTGCTCAACCGGCTACCGGCGCAACTCTCGGGCGGGCAGCGGCAGCGCGTCGCGATCGGCCGTTGCCTCGTGCGCGAGCCCGACCTGTTCCTGTTCGACGAGCCGCTCAGCAATCTCGATGCCAAGCTCCGCCACGATACGCGGGTCGAGCTCAAGCACCTGCACCAGCGGCTCAAGGCCACCACGGTGTATGTGACGCACGACCAGCACGAGGCGATGACGCTCGCCACCAAGGTGGTGCTGCTCAAGGGCGGCGAGATCGTGCAGATCGCCTCGCCCACCGAGCTCTATGCGCGGCCGGTCAACCGCTTCGCCGCGACCTTCATCGGCTCGCCCGCCATCAATCTGGTCGCCGGCGAACTCGACAGCGCCGGCCGGTTCACCGGCGGCGGGCTCGACGTGCAGCTTCCCGGGTCCATTTTCGATGCTCCGGCCGGCGCGCGAAAGGTCGAGCTGGGGCTCAGGCCGGAAAATGCGGTGATCGTGCCGCCGGAAGAGGCGCAGCAGACCATCGCTGTCGACTATGTCGAGCCGACCGGCGCCGACCTCTACGTCAATGGTCATGCCGGCGGCCAGGAGGTCGTGGTGCGGGCCGGGCGGACGGCAAATATCGCCGCCGGGGACCGCCTGCCGCTGCGCTGGCAACTCGACCAGGCGCTGGTGTTCGACGCCGAAAGCGGCCGGCGCATCTAACTAAACCCTTGGCGGTAATGCTTCTTTAGCTATGCGATGATGTCGCATCAGGTTTTCGTGCGGCGCGGTTGACTTCCTAAGTGCACTTATCATATGTGCGCTTATCATAAGCGTACTTAGGAAAACGATGCACACCAAGCCTGACATGCACGACCTCGACCGGGAGAAGTCGATCGGCTTTCTCGTTCACGAAGTCGCGCGCCTGTTCCGGCGCCGTTTCGAGGACGAGGCCCGGATCCACGGCGTAACCCTGCCGCAATGGCGGGCCCTGGCCGAGATCTACAAGAACGACGGCATCTCGCAGGTGTCGCTGGCCGGCTGCATCGATACCGACCCGATGACGTTGAGCGGCATTCTCGACCGGCTCGAAAAGCGCGGGCTGGTGGAGCGTTATACCGATCCTAACGACAGCCGTGCGAAACTCGCGCGCTTGACGGATGACGGCACCAATCTGGTCCGCACCGCCAAGAACGTCGGACGCGAACTTTACGAGAATGCCCTGGTGGGTCTGAGCGACAAGGACCGCGACGCCGTCGTGTCCGGCCTCAAGTGCATTCGCGATAATCTCAACCATTTGGAATTGACTGCTGAAGAGAAGGAAGCCGTCTGAATGAATGCCCGTGCTACTGAACCCAAGGCCGGCGACGCCACAGTGGTCAATATGCGTGCGGACAAGAGTGCTCCGGCGCCCGAAATGCGCGCCGAAAAGAGCGCTCCCGCGCCGCAGCCCGAAGCCACCGCGCCCGCTGCCCAGGCTCCTGCTGCAGCGCCCAGGAAGCGTGGTTCGCGCCGCCTGATCCTGATGATCGTCGTGCCGCTGGTGCTGATCGCCGGCGGTGCCTATTTCTGGCTGACCGGCGGGCGCTACGAAGACACCGACAATGCCTATGTGCAGCAGTCGAAAGTGTCGCTGAGCGCCGACATCGCCGGCCGCATCACCGCGGTGAACGTCGGCGAGAACCAGGACGTCAAGGCTGGAACGGTGCTCTTCACCATCGATCCGCAGCCCTACCAGATCGCCCTCGACCAGGCCAATGCGGCGCTCGCCTCGGCGCGCGTCAACGTGCAGCAGCTCAAGGTCAGCTTCGCCACCGCCCAGGTTCAGCTCAGGTCGGCCGAAGCCACCCGCGACATCCAGCAGGCCTCCTTCGACCGGCAGGAAGCGCTGGTGAAGCAGGCCGTCGCCTCGAGCTCGACGCTCGATGCGCCCAAGCTTGCCCTGCAGCAGGCGCAGACGGCGGTCGACCAGGCGACGCAGCAGGTGGCGGCAGCCACCGCGGCGCTCGGCGGCGATCCCAATATCGCCATCGACCAGCACCCGGCCGTGCTCGCGGCGCAGGCGCAGGTCGAATCGGCGCAGCGTGACCTCAGCAAGACAAAGGTTGTGGCGCCGGCCGACGGCATCGTCTCGAACGTATCGAGCCTCAATGTCGGCCAGTTCGTCGCGGCGGGCACCACCATCGCCTCGCTGGTCGAGACCGACGGCACCTGGGTCGAAGCCAACTACAAGGAAACCCAGCTCACCGACATGAAGGTCGGCCAGCCCGCCGTCGTCACTGTCGATGCCTATCCGGGCAAGCTGCAGGGCACCATCGAAAGCCTCGGCGCCGCCACCGGCTCGGAGTTCTCGCTGATCCCGGCGCAGAACGCCACCGGCAACTGGGTCAAGGTCGTGCAGCGGATTCCGGTCCGCATCAAGCTGCCGGCGAACGATCCCGAGGTGGCGCTGCTCAAGACCGGCATGAGCGCCAACGTCACGGTCGATACCGGCCGCACCACGCTCGACAAGATGACGGGCAAGTAATCGCCTTGCGGGCGCGGCGGCCACCGCTGCGCCCGCAACATCCGTTTGGAGGCCGCATGGCCAAGGCACAGCCGCAACAGTTTTCCGCACCGACCGTGGTGGTCAAGCACAAGGGCCTGCTCACGATGGCCCTGATGCTGGGCACCATCATGCAGGTGCTCGATACCACCATCGCCAATGTCGCTCTGCCGCACATGGCCGCCTCGCTGGGCGCCGCGCAGAACGAAATCACGTGGGTGCTCACCTCCTACATCGTCGCCGCCGCCATCGCGACGCCGCTCACCGGCTGGGTCAGCGACCGCATCGGCCAGAAGCGGCTGTTCATCGTCTCGGTGATCGGCTTCACCGCCGCGTCGGCGCTCTGCGGCATCGCGACCAGCCTGCCCGAAATGGTGCTGTTCCGCATCCTGCAGGGCATCTGCGGCGCCATGATCGCGCCCCTGGCGCAGACCGTGCTCCTCAACATCAATCCCAAGGAGCGCATCGGCCAGGCCATGGCCATCTATGGCATGGGCATCATGGTCGCGCCGATCATCGGGCCGACGCTGGGCGGCTACCTGACCGAAAGCTTCGACTGGCGCTGGGTGTTCCTCATCAACCTGCCGGTCGGCGTGCTCTGCGTCACCATGCTGGCGCTCTACATGCCCGACACCGAGATCAAGCTCCGGCGCTTCGACTTCTTCGGCTTCGGTATGCTCGCGCTCGGCGTCGGGGCGCTGCAGATGATGCTGGATCGGGGCGCCGACAACGGCTGGTTCGACTCGATGGAAACCTGGGTCGAGCTCGGCCTGGTGATCTCGGGCTTCTGGGTGTTCCTGGTGCACAGCTTCACGGCCGAGCATCCGTTCATCGACCTCAGGATCTTCAAGGACCTGAACTTCACCCTTGGCTCGATGTTCATGTTCATCGTCGGCCTGACGCTGTTCTCCGGCCTCGCGCTGCTGCCGCCGCTGCTGCAGAACCTGATGGGCTATCCGGTGATCTTCTCGTCGATCATCATGGCGCCGCGCGGTCTGGCGACCATGGTGTCGATGGTGATCGTCGGCCGGCTCACCGGCAAGGTGGACGCCCGCCTGATGATGCTCTTCGGCATCGGCATGATGGGCTACTCGCTCTACCAGATGACCGGCTTCGACCTGCAGATGGATTACTGGCCGGTCATCATCACCGGCTGTATCCAGGGCTTCGGCATGGGCTTCCTGTTCGTGCCGCTGTCGACCATGGCGTTCGCGACCATCGCGCCGAAATATCGCGCCGACGGCACCGCGATGTTCAGCCTGGTGCGCAACATGGGGCAGGGTGTCGGCATCTCGATCGTGACGGCCGTGCTCAGCAACATGCTGCAGGTCAATCACGAGGAGCTTGGCGATCGGCTCACCGCGACCTCGCAGGCGGTCCAGAACCAGATGCCGTCGCTGCTCACCGGCAACCCGCAGGTCGTCGCGATCGTCAACGGGCTGGTCAGCCAGCAGGCGGCCATCATGAGCTACCTCGACGATTTCTGGCTGATGATGCTGATGAGCCTTGCCGCCGTGCCGCTGATCCTGCTGCTGCGCGGCCCCAAGAAACCCGACGCGGCCGGCAAGCCGAAGACCTCCGAAGACAAGGCCCTCGAGCGCGCCCACGCGCTGGCCGAATAAGAGCGGTTGGTCGAGCGAGCCCCCTCGGGCTCGGTCGGTCCAGAGCGCAAGATAGAGCTACCGACCTCCTCCAGGTCAGTCAGGGAAGCCCGGCCTCGCGCAAGCGAGCCGGGCTTCTTGCTTTCGACGCGCATCCGCCCGCTCCCCGTCCTTGCCCAATTCCCGCGCCACGCCTACATCTGGGGCGTCCATGAGCATGCCAGCCGTCAGTTCCAGTTCCCGCCCGCGGGTGGGTCGAAATCTCTTCCGTCCGCGCGGAGCGTCGACCGACGAGCAGCAGATGGATGCGACCTGGCCCGAGATGCTCGAGCCGCTGGCCTACATCTACAGGCGCTACTGGGCCGAGGCGAAGCTGCTGCTGGCCGGCGTCGCCGTCATCGTATTCCTCTCGGCCGTTGCCGGCATCGCTGCGCCCTACGTGTTCTCGCGCCTCGTCAACGCGCTCAGGGCCGACAGTTGGGGCGAGCAGATCATCTGGGCGTTTGTCGCCTACGGCATCCTGTTCGGCATCAGCCAGGCGCTCAGCGGCATGGTCAACTACATGGCCATGATGAGCGCCGAGAACCTCAACTTCATTGCCGGAACGGCGTTCTTCGAGCGGCTGCTGCGCAAGACCATCAATTTCTTCATCGACTACAATCCGGCTGAGATCCAGCAGGCCAAGTCGCGCGGCCAGAACGCGGTCTATACGCTGGTGCAACTGGCGCTGATCGTTTTGATCCCCGGCATCGTGCAGATCGTCCTCACGCTGCTCGTCCTGGGCACCTCGATCAACCTCGAGATCGTCAGCATCGTTTTCGTCTATGGCGCGGCGTTCATCGCCTTCACCTTCTTTGCCAATCGCTGGACGCGGCCCTATCTCGACACCGCCATCAAGGCCGACCAGGCGAACTCCAAATTCGTCGGCAATTCCATCAACGCCATGGAGACGCTGCGCTACTTCGGCGGCGACCGGTGGATCGCCGGGCGGTTCGCCGAGCAGGCCAAGGAAGTGCGCGACAGCTGGGCTGCCTTCGCGACGCGCCGCATCTTTTATTCGCTGGTCTTCGGCGCCATGCTCGCCGCGCAGATCGGCATCACCTATTTCGTCCTGCTGCCGCGCTATCGCGCCGGCGAGCTGACGATCGGCGATGTGGTGCTGTTCGATTCGCTGCTGATGCAACTCAACCGGCCGTTCCAGACCATCGGCTCGTCGATCGACGACCTCCTGCGTTCGTATTCGCGGTTCATCCCCTTCGCCAAGATGTGGGGCGCCCCGGAAGAACCTGACGTCGCGCCGCATCCGGACTTCCGGCTCGCAGCCGGCACCGTTGCCTTCGACGAGGTGAGCTTTTCCTACCGCGACAAGCCGGCCGTCTCCGATGTGAGCTTTGCGGCGCGGCGCGGGCGGCTCAACTTCCTCACCGGCGAAACCGGGTCGGGCAAGACCACGCTGTTCAAGCTCGCGCTCAAGTCGCTCGAGCCGGGCCGTGGGCGGGTGCTGGTCGACGGCGTGCCGCTGAGCGAGATCGCGCGGGCCGACTGGTACTCGGTGATCGGCGTCGTGCCGCAGGAGATCATGCTCCTTAACGACACCATCACGGCCAACATCGTTTTGGGCCGGCCGCTCGACGAGCGGAAGCTGCGCTACGCAGTTGCCCGAGCCTCGATCAGCAAGTTCATCGACAGCCTGCCGGAGGGCTACGACACGCGCATCGGCGAACGCGGGCTGAAGCTCTCGGGCGGCGAGCGGCAGCGCGTGGCGATCGCCCGGGCGCTCTATGCCGATCCGCAGATCCTGTTCCTCGATGAAGCGAGCTCGGCCCTCGATGAGCGGACCGAGGCCGAGATCATGGGCGAGATCCGCAGCCTCGCCGACGAGATGACGATCATCGCCATCACGCACCGCAAGACCGTGATTGCGCCGGGCGATGCCGTGGTCGAGCTGACGCCGGACGGCGTCAGCGAGAAAATCGCCGCCTGAACGCGTCCGGCAGCCGGCTCAGGCCTGGCCGAGGACGATGGCGAGGGGCGTAATGGCGAGGGTGAGCACCAGCACCACGAGCCAGATGGATTGAAAGACTGTCATGGTTCCGAGTCGTCGAAGTGAACGGCGAATCCTCGGGCAATATGGTGAACGAGTGGTAAAGGCTCAGTCCGGCTTGGGCCGTCTCCTGGGTTCGAGCCGCTCCAGCAGCACCGGCTGGCCGCCTTGCCAGACCACGATATCCACCAGGTCGCCGGTTTCGGTCAGCATCGAGGCCACGTGCTCGGTGTCGCGCACCGCTTCGTTGAGTGCCATGTAAGGCGGTCCCACCGCGCCGCCCATCGCGATGCTCCAGCCGCCACCCTGCGGAATGATGTCGTAGCGGATGTGCGTCATGCTCGTTTTCACTTCGATGCCGACGCTGTTGATCCTCCAATGCGTTGGCGGGGTTGGAAGTTTCGCCGTCGCGCACATTTCTTTGTCATATGGCTTTTGTTAATGACTCCCGCGGCGCGGCGTGCGATTCTTGAGCGGTAATGGACCGGTTTGAGCCGCTGCCCGGCGGGCAGTATTGCAAACGTTGTGAACCGGGCGTCGACCAACGCAATCTCGTACCCAGCGGCCGAGGAGATTGGCGATGGCAAGCTTATCGCATCTCAAGCGTGTCCTCGTGGCGGAAGACGAGGCCCTCATCCTTCTCGACGTGGCGCAGAGCCTCGAAGATTTCGGCGTGGCTGAAGTTGTCACCGTCACCACGGTCGAAGAGGCCCTCATGGCCATTTCTGCAGGTGCCTGCGACGCCGTCGTCCTCGACGTGCATTTGGGGCGCAGCGGCAGCAGCGCGCCCGTCGCCGAGCAGCTCAGGGCGCGGGGCATTCCGTTCATCGTCACCTCCGGCTCCGAAGTCGACGGTACCGGTCACGCCGGCGGGCCCGTTCTGGCCAAGCCGTTCTCCTCGGCGCAGCTCGTCGACGCCCTCAACGCCGTGACCAGTGCACATCGGTCAGCCGTCGCTTAACCACGCGCTGCGCATTGCCACTTGCCAAGCGGACGGACTTGCCCCAGTTTGGTTGCCGAGTTCAACAACCGAAGGAGGTGATCCAGTGCATCAGAAATCGAAGGTTTCGAGGGGTCTTGGATCGTTGCGCTTCCTTATGGAGCAGCCTCTGTAGTTGTCGCAGCGGTCCCGGCAGTTCGCTCTGCCAGAGACCGCGACGAGACCACGAGATCGGGGGGCCGCCGCGGGCGGCCCCTTTCTTTTGTGCGCCGGCACAATGTGACCGCACCGTGTCTGCCCGATGAATCGCAGATGAACGGAACGATCCGGTGAAGTTCAGGCGTTTGGCGACAAGCTGTCCATTCGCAGCGTCAACATGACAACCAAAAAGACCTGAAGGAGACTCCATGTCACGCTTCATCAAGCTCAGCACCCTCGCCAAATCCGCGGCCGTCGCCCTCGCTCTCGGCGGCGCCACGCTGGCCGCCGTTCCGGCGCAGGCGGCTCCGCCGAGCATCGATTTCCATTTCGGCCTCGGTGGCGGCGGCATCTCGATCGGCGGCGGCAAATACTGCCTGAGCGACCACCAGGTTCGCCGCTTCCTGCAGTGGCAGGGCTACGACCAGATCCGCTACACCGACCGCCGCGGCCGCATCGTCACGGTGCGGGCGGAGCGCCACCACCGCGAGTATCGGATCAGCGTCGATACTTGTCGGGCGCGCATCATCAGCGTCCAGCGCGTCGGCCACAGCTGGGACCGTTGGGACCATCGCCACTAGGCCAGAGCTCGAAGGGGCCGCCAATCTGGCGGCCCCTTTTATTCAGGCGCAGGCTGCAGTTTGGCCAGGATACGCGCCAGGGCCTTGAGGTCGGCGTCCGGAAGCGCTGCGAAATCTGCGGGCGCGGTGCGGAATTCCCGCTGTAATGCATCGCGGGTTGCGACCCCTTTGGGGGTGAGCAGAGCCAGACGCACGCGACGGTCGGTCGCGTCCGCGAGCCGCCTGCACAGGCCAAGCCGCTCCAGCCGATCGACGATAAAGGTGACGTTCGAGGGATCGCAACCCCAGGCTCGGGCGAGGGCGCCCAGCGGCCGTCCTTCGCGGCTGTCGAGCGCATGCAGCGCCCGCGAGTCGTTGGGGGTCAGCCCCCGTGCGTTGAGGCTCGCCTCGCGAACGGGGCCCGACCGCACGATATAGTCGAAGAAGCGGCTCCATGCGGTCGCCGCGAGCCTGGCATCACTGGTCATGTTACCCCACTAGCAAATTGCCTGAGCAAGATAAACATTTTAATAGCTTGAAATTACTGCGCCGATGTGATGCTTGAAGTAGTTCAAGCAATTATGGAGGTGCCGATGTCCTGGCAATTCGACGGCAGGGTCGCGCTGGTGGCGGGCGCCAGCAAGGGGATCGGAGCGGCAACGGCCAAGGCCTTCGCGGCAGCGGGCGCTGCGGTGGTGCTGGCGGCGCGCGATGCTGGCCGGCTCGAGCAGGTCGCGGCCGAAATTCGCGCCGACGGCGGCAGAGCGCTGGCCGTTCAAGCCGACGTCGGCGATGTCGCTTCGCAGCAGGCGCTGGTCGCCCGCGCGCTGGAGGCGTTCGGCCGGCTCGATTTCGCCTTCAACAATGCCACCGACGGGCCGCGGCCGGCGCCACTGCACGAGATCGACCCCGAGCAGTTCGACCTTGGGATTCGCACCAACGTCCGGGGCACGTTCCTGGGCATGAAGTTCCAGGTGCCGGCGATGCTCGCCTCCGGCGGCGGCGCGATCGTCAACATGGCCTCGCTCGCGGGCGTCCAGGGCGTCGCCAATCTTGGCGCCTATGTCGCGGGCAAGGCGGGGATCATCGGCCTCACCAGGGTTGCCGCCCTCGACTACGCCGACCAGCACATCCGCGTGAACGTGGTTGCGCCGGGGACCATCCTGACCTGGCATCTGGAACGGGCCGGCGAGCGGGCGCAGCAGCTTGCGGCGCAAGCGACCCCGATGCGGCGTATCGGCCGGGTCGACGAGGTGGCCCGGACCGTGCTGTGGCTCTGTTCGCCCGAGGCAAGTTTCATCACGGGCGCCGTCATTCCCATCGATGGCGGGCAGAGCGCCGGCACCAAGCCGCCGCAGATGTACCGGCAGGGCGAGCGGATGGACGCTGCG
>Ga0157370_10009025_pt1 | contig 10698 bp, 9 predicted proteins | sample C35metaG_FD_113463 | JGI IMG/M metagenome (GOLD analysis project Ga0157370, IMG submission 113463) | Corn rhizosphere microbial communities from Kellogg Biological Station, Michigan, USA - C3-5 metaG | ecosystem: Host-associated > Plants > Roots > Rhizosphere > Soil | place: USA: Michigan... | reverse complement strand
GGACGCGACCGTCGGCTTCATCAACATCAACCAGAACAAGCGCGTGTCGAAGCTCACCGCGGTCGGCATCGTGTTCGTGCCGGTCAACATCCTCGCCGGCATCGGCGGCATGTCGGAGTTCTCCACGATGGCCGCGAAGCTCAACATCGGCTTGCCGCTCGCGTACGCGATGTTCGTGATCGGCTCGGCGCTCATCGGCTGGGGCACGTACGCCACGCTCATGCGCTCGGATTCGCGGCGTGGCTCCGTCCAGGGACCTGGCGAGCGATCGTCGCCGTGACGAGGTCGATCCCATCGTGGTCGGCGCGAAACTGGATGTGGACGGAATGCGCCGGCCGGTCGAAGCGCAGCAGCTCTCCCAGGCGGTACCCGCCGTAGGAGGCGGCCGGGCGGCGCGAGGCCGGCGGTCCCAATGCGCGAATCGCCTCCTCGGGCTCCGCGGCGAAGTTGAGCCGTCCCGGGAGCTCGCCGCGGAATTCCGCGAACCCGTCCTTGCCATCGCTCATCATGAAGAGGGCGAGGATTTCGCCATCCCCGGAGAGCTTGACGAGCAGGCCGCCGGCGCGGCTCCCCAGGTAGCTCACCGCCTGCACGTTCTCGTCCGGCGAAGCGCCCCCGTCGTACGGGCGCAATCCGGGATACTCCGCGAGGCGCTTCGCCACCTCGGGCTCGGCGACGTTCCTTCCGAGCAGCGTCAGCAGATCGCTCAATCGACCGGATACCTCGTGAGGGGCGAAAGCCCGTTTCATTCATCTTGCCATCGTTTCGACGCCGCGTTGCAGGTGTAGTTCGGGCCGGCCGCTTCGCGCGAGCGTCCCGTGATAGCGTGGCGCCCGCATCGGCCGCAGGGCCGACGCGTACGTTCCCGGGAGAAGAAATGTCGAAGCTATTGCAGTCGGTCCCCATCCGCGCGCGCCTCTACCTCGCGTTCCTCGCGGTGTTCGTGCTTCTCGGCGCGAGCAGCGTCGTCGGCATCTGGAGGATCTCGGCGCTCGGCGACACCGTGGACCAGGTCGTGAACGGCCATGCCCTCAAGCTCGCGATCGCCGAGCGCTGGGAGAAGGGCATCGCCACCAACCTCGTGCGCGCGCACGCCGCGCTCGTCATCAACGACGCGTCCGTCGCGGAGGCGCTCGGCCGCGAGATGACGCAGACCTCGGCCGAAATCTCGGTGGCGCAGAAGGAGCTGGAATCCCGCGCGATCGGCGAGGGCGACAAGCAGGCGCTCGCGCGCACCGCCGCGCGCCGTGCGGAGTACATCGACAAGCGCAAGGACCTGCTCCAGCGGCATGCGGCGGGCGAGGACGTCGGCAAGGCGGTCGGGACGGTCGTCGATCCGCTCGCCGCCGAATACCTGAGCAGCGTGCGCGACTTCGTCGCGGCGCAGCAGGATGCGCTCGACGCCGCGCGCAAGTCCGCGGTGGCATCGGTGCGATCGACCCGCAACATCATCATCGCGCTCGCCGCGCTCGGCCTCGCCGTGGCGCTCGCCTTCGCGGCGCTGCTCTCGCGCTCGATCGTGCGGCCGATCCTGCGCGCGCGCGACGATTGCCAGCGCATCGCACGCGGCGACCTCACCGGAGACCTGGAGTCGAGAGGCAACGACGAGGTGGCGCAGATGACGCGCGCGCTGGTCGAGATGCGCGAGAGCCTGCGCCGGATCGCCTCGAAGGTGCGCGGGAGCGCGGACGCGGTGAGCTCGGCGGCGGCGCACATCGCCGAGGGCAACACCGATCTTTCCGCGCGCACCGAGGAGCAGGCCTCGAGCCTCGAGGAGACCGCCTCCTCGATCGAGGAGATGACGGCCACCGTGAACCAGAGCGCGGCCAACGCGGAGCAGGCGAACGCGTTCGCCGCGACGGCAACGCAGATCGCGAAGCGCGGGGGCGAGGCGGTGGACGAGGTCGTGAAGACCATGGACGGGATCCAGGCCAGCTCGCGCAGGATCTCCGACATCATCGGCGTGATCGACGGCATCGCGTTCCAGACCAACATCCTCGCGCTCAACGCGGCGGTGGAGGCGGCGCGCGCGGGCGAGCAGGGCCGCGGCTTCGCCGTGGTCGCCTCGGAGGTGCGCAACCTCGCGCAGCGCTCGGCGCAGGCGGCGCGCGAGATCAAGGGGCTCATCACCGATTCGGTCTCGCGCGTGGACGCCGGCGCGCGCCTCGCCGACGACGCGGGCCGCACCATGGTCGAGATCGTCTCCAGCGTGGACCAGGTCTCGCAGCTCATCTCCGACATCGCCACCGCCACGCGCGAGCAGAGCTCGGGCATCAGCCAGGCGAACCAGGCGGTGGGCGAGCTCGACAAGATGACGCAGCAGAACGCGGCGATCGTCGAGGAATCGACCGCCGCTTCCGAGTCGCTGCGCCGCCTCGCGGTCGAGCTCGCCGACGCGGTGCGCGTCTTCCGGCTGGGGGACGAGTCGGCCGCATTCGCGGCGCCCTCGCCAAGCGCCGCGCATTCCGTTCCCGCCTCCCGGCATCCGTCGGTCGCCCCGTCCCGTCGCGAGGGACAGGCCCATGCACGCACCGCGGGCCGGGCGCTCGCGGCGACCACCGTCGAGGAGTGGAAGGAGTTCTGAGCCGCTCGTCTTCGAGGGACACCTGCAGGATCCTCGCCTGGGATTCATCGAGCAGCCGCTCATCATCGTCCAGAAGGCGAAGTAGGCCTCAGCGAATCGGTGGGCCGCCGCCCATGCCCGAAGGCGGCGGCGCGAACTCTTCGTCGACGATCGAGCGCTGGTTCTCGTCGAGCGCCGCATAGAGCTTCGCGAGCGCCTGCGCCACGGCGCCCATTCCCGCCGCTCGCTGCTGCATGAACTGCGCCATCTGGGCGAGACGCTCGGGAGCCGTCGCGGGCGGGCGCAGCATCGACCCTTGCATCGATTGCATCTGCCGGGTCTGCTGGCGCACGGCATTCGCGAAGCCCTCCCACGCCGATTCCTGGTCGGGCCTCACCGAGAGGCGGCTGTGCAGGCTGGCGAGGCTCTGGTCCACGTTCGCCCCGGAAGGCCGGCCGTAGCCGCGACTCATGCCCGGACCGTTCGGGCCACCCTGCGGCATGCCGCCGCCGGGCGGGCCGTACATCTGCGCGAAGGAAGGCGCGGCGAGGCCGAGGGACGCGGCGGCGAGGGTGCCGGCGAGGCGGGCGATGCGATTCATGGAGGATCTCCTGGCGAGGGGCGTGGACTCCCGATTGGAGTTCGTTGCCGGTCGGGCGTTCCGCGCTAGCGCAGGCGCAGCACGCTCGCCCCGATCGCCGCGCATCCCAGCACGAGCATCATCGCGAACTCGAACGGATGGTCGCCGAGGGTGAGGCCCTTGAGGAAGATGTCGCGCACCACCACGAGGTAGTAGCGCAGCGGGTCGATCCACGTGAGCGCCTGGACCGCGGCCGGCATGTTGCGGATCGGGAACGCGAAGCCCGACAGCACGACCATCGGCATGATGAAGAACATCGAGGAGAGCATCGCCTGCTGCTGGGTGGCGGCGTAGGTCGATACCAGCAGGCCGAGGCCCTGCGTGCTCAGCAGCAGGAAGAGGCTCGCCAGGAAGAGCGCGACGATGCCGCCGCGCAACGGCACCTCGAACCACCATACCGCCATCGCCGCGATGAGGGCCACGTCGAAGAGGCCCACGCACGCGACCGGGATCATCTTCGCGAGCAGGAACTCGAGGCGTCCGACCGGCGTCACCATGAGCCGCTCGAGCGTGCCGATCTCGCGCTCGCGCACCACCATCATCGCGGTGAGCATCATCGTGCTCACGAAGAGCACGTTCGCCATGATGCCGGGGATGAAGAACCAGTGGTCCTCGAGGTTCGGGTTGAACCATGCGCGCTCCTCGACCGTCACGGGCGGAACGAAGCCTGCGCGCGCCGCCGCGTAGGCGCCGATCACCTGCGCGAGCTCCGCCACCACGAGCTGCGCGGTGTTCGGGTCCGAACCGTCGGCCACGAGCTCGATGCGCCGATCCACCGAGAAGCGCGGCGGGATCTGCACGATGACGCCGATGGTTCCCCGGTCCATCATCGCGCTCGCCGCCGCGACCGAGCCGGGGAAGTGCAATGTGTAGTGGTGCGTCGCGTCGATCGCCGCGACCACCTCGCGCGCGTCGGGGCCGTGGTCGTGGTCGACGACCGCGATGTCGGCGTGCCGCACCTCGAAGGTGGCCGCGTAGCCGAAGACGAAGAGCTGCACGATCGGCGGCACCACGAGCATGAAGCGCATGCGCGGGTCGCGCAGGAGCTGCACGAACTCCTTGCGCAGGAGCGCGGCGAGCCTTCGCCCGGTCCCGGCGAGGAAGCCGCTCATCCGGCGAGCCCCAGCTTTCCGGCGCGGCGGTAGAGGATCGCCGCGAGCACCGCGAGGATCGCGAAGAGCGCCGCCACCGAGGGCCACAGCACGAGCGGCGAGATGCCCTTCAGGAAGATCGACTTCGACAGGGTCACGTAGTAGCGCGCCGGGAAGGCGAGCGTGATGTCCTGCAGCCACAGCGGCATGTTGCCGATGGCGTAGATCGCCCCGGAGAGCAGGAACGAGGGCAGGAACGTGGAGACCTGCACCAGCTGGCTCGCGAGCATCTGGTTCCCGGACACGATCGAGATGAGCGCGCCCTGGCACATCACGACCAGCAGGAAGAGGGCGGAGACCCAGGCGATGGAGAAGACCGATCCGCGCAGCGGGATGTCGAACACGAACACCGAGACCGCGACCGCCGCGAGCACGTCCGCCATGCCGACGAAGAAATAGGGGAGGAGCTTGCCCACCAGGAACTCGCCGCGCGTGAGCGGCGTCGTGCGCAGCATCACGAGATTGCCGAGCTCGATCTCGCGCGCGATCGTGAGCGCCGTCATGAGCGCGCCGATGGTGGACATCACGAGCACGATCACGCCCGGCACGATGGCGTAGCGGCTCTCGTGCGACTCGTTGAACCAGGTGCGCGAATCGACGTCGATGTAGGGCCGGGAACGGGCGAGCGATTGCGCGTACCCGTTCACGAGCGCGAGCACGTAGTTGCGCACCAGGCGCGCGGTATTGGCGTCGGTCCCGTCGAGGATGAGCTGGATGCGCGCGCTGCCGCGAGCGAGGTCCTGGGCGAAGCTGCGCGGCACGACGATCGCCGCCCACACGTCGCCCGCCTCGATCGCCCGCGAGAGGTCGTGCCGCCCGGTGAAGTTGCGCACCACCCGGAACGCGGGGCTGCCGCGAAACTGCGCCACCAGCTCGTCGGAGGCGAGGTCGTGCGATTCCTGCAGCACGCCGATGGGTGCCTCCATGATGTCGAGGCGGATCGCGTAGCCGTAGAGGAACAGCATGATGGTGGGCATCAGGAACATGAGCGCGAGGCTCCTCGCGTCGCGGCGCAGGTGGCGCGATTCCTTGATCGCCATCGCGCGCACGTTGCGCCACCTCATGGGGCGCTCCCGTGCGTTTCGAGAAGGCCCACCACGATGTCCTCCAGCTCCGGTGCGGCCGGCTCCACGCGCCCGACCGGCACGCCGGCCTTCGCCGCCCGCGCGAGGATCTCCTGCGCGATCTCCTGCGCGTCGCGATCCGAGCGGAAGCGCGCGCGGATGCGGCCCGCATGCGGCACGACCTCGAGGAGGCGCCCGCTCGCGGCGAGGACGGGCGCGAGATCGGCCGGGCGCGAGCTCTCGATCTCGAGGATCGGCGTCTGCACGCCGCGCGCGAGGAGCTCGCGCGGCGAGCCCTGCGCCACGATGAGCCCGGCGTGCATCAACGCGAGCCGGTCGCAGAAGAGCGCCTCGTCCATGTAGTGCGTGGTGACGAGCACGCCGGCGCCGGACTCCGCGAGCTCGTAGACCAGCTCCCAGAACTCGCCGCGCGCGAGGGGATCGATGCCCGAGGTGGGCTCGTCGAGGAAGAGCACGCCCGGCTCGTGCAGGAGCGCTGCCGCGACGGCGAGCCGGCGCTGGTGGCCGAGCGGGATCGCCGCCGCGCGCTCGCGCTCGACGCCCGCGAGGCCCAGGTGCGCGAGCGCCCACGCGATCCTCGACTTCGCGCGCGATTCGTCCAGGCCGTAGAGGCCCGCCTGCAGCGCGAGGTTCTCCCGCACGGTGAGGTCGCCGTAGAGCGCGAAGCGTTGCGCGACGTAGCCGATGCGCCCGCGCGCCTCGCGCGGGCGGCGCACCATGTCGATGCCCGCGATGCGGATCTCGCCTTCCGTCGGAGCAAGCAGCCCGCACAGCATGCGGATCGCCGTGGTCTTCCCGGCGCCGTTCGCGCCGAGCAATCCGAACACCTCGCCGTGGCGCACTTCGAGGTCGATGCCGGCGACGGCCGGAAAATCGCCGAAGCGGCGCACCAGCCCGCGCGCCTCAATGGCGCTCTGCGGGGACGATGCCATCGGCGGGGCCGGGAGAGAGCGCGAGGTCGCGCAACGCGACGTCGTGGAGCGTCGGGCGCAGGCGCTCGAGCGAGAGGCTGGGCGAGAGCCGGGCGAGCGCCGCGCGAACCGCGCTTTCGCCGCCGGCATCGCCGAGCCACACCTTGAGCGTCTCGCCCACGGGAAACACGAGCTGCACGCCGGGGAGCGCGCGTGCCTCGCGGCGCTTCGTACGCGCGCCGGGCCCGCTCACCGCGAAGAGCGCGCCACCGGCCTCACGAATGAGGTCGAGGGGCGTGCCCTGGCGCTCGAAGCGTCCGTGCACGAGGAGGCCCACGCGATCGCAGCGCTCCGCCTCGTCCATGTTCGCGGTCGCATAGACGATGCCCACGCCTTCGGCGCGCACCTGGTCGAGCAGCTGCCAGAAGGCGCGCCGCGAGGCGGGATCGACGCCGGTCGTGGGCTCGTCGAGGAACATCGCCTGGGGACGCGCGACGAGCGCGCAGGCGAGCGCGAGCTTCTGCATCATGCCGCCGGAGAGCTGGCCCGCGCGGCGGCCGCGGAATTCGGTGAGGCCGGTGCGCTCGAGGAGGTCGCGGATCAGCGCCTCGCCTTCGCGCCGCGCGAGGCCGTGCAGGTCCGAGAAGAACTCGAGGTTCTCGCCGATGGAAAGGTCGAGGTATTGCCCGAAGCCTTGCGGCATGTAGGCGATGCGCCGGCGAAGGCGCGTGTCCGCCGCGGGCATGCCGAGCACCGCGGCGCTGCCCGATGCGGGAGCGAGCTGGCCGATGAGGATCGAGAGGAGCGTGCTCTTGCCCGCGCCGTCGGCGCCCACGACGCCGAAGACCTCGCCCTTGGCGAGCTCGAGGTCCACGCCGCGCAGCACCGGCTCGCGCTCACCGTACGCGAACGTGAGTCCGCTCGCGCGCACGATGGCCCCTTCATTCATTTCCCGACGGCGAGCCGCACGTCCGCCGGCATGCCGATCTTGAGTGCCCCGCCCGCGTCGTCCACGTCGACCTTCGCGCGATAGACGAGATCCACGCGCAGCGCCTTGGTCTCCACGGTCTTCGGCGTGAATTCCGCCTCGGGCGAGATGAAGGTGAGGCGCCCGTGGAAGACCTTGCCCGGTACGCCGTCGACGCTCACCTGCGCCGCCTCGCCGAGCTTCACGCGCGCGAGGTCCTGCTCGCCGAGATAGATGCGCACCCAGGGACGATCGAGCTGCGCGATGCGGAACACGCCCTGGCCCGGCGCCACGTTCTGTCCCTGCTCCGCGAGTCGCACCGCGACCACGCCGTCCACCGTGCTCGGCAGGCGCGCGTAGGCGAGCTGTTGCTCGCTGGTCGCCGCGGCGGCCTTCGCCGCCTCGAAGTCCGCGGCCGCGCGTTCGATGTCTTCCTTGCGCGGGCCTTCGCGCAGGAGCGAGAGGTTCTGCTGCGCCTGGTCCGTCTTCGCCGCGGCGCTGTGCAGCTGGTCGTCCGCGGTGTCGAGCTGCTGCGGCGGCGCGAAGTGGTCGGCGACGAGCTTCGCGGTGCGGCTGCGCTGCGCGCGCGCGAACTCGAGGTCCGCCTGCGCCTGGCGCACCGCCGCTTGCGCCGCACGCACCTCCTGGGTTCGCGATCCGGCCTTGAGCGACGCGAGCGCCTTCTCGGCGGAATTCGCCTGCGCCTTCGCGCGCGCCGATGCGAGCTCGAGGTCGCGCGGGTCGAGCTCCGCGACGACGTCGCCCGCCTTCACGCTCTTTCCCTCGTCGGTGAGGAGCCGCTGGATGCGCCCGCCCACCTGGAACGACAGATCGACCTCGCGCGCATCGACGGTTCCGGGCAGCTCGATCGAGGAAGCGTCCGCGCGGTGGCTCCAGGGCCACGCGATGTCGCAGCCGGCGAGTACCACGAGGAACGCGAAGGGAATGAGGGTGCGCTGCGCCATCCGCTCACGGTAGGGGCATGGGAGCCCGCGGGGTTGATTCGGGTCAACGGGGTGCTGCGGTTGCTCCCGCTTCGAGACGAATGCTATCGAATTCGCCCGGTACGGTCGATGAGAGCAGCCGGTCGATCGCGCCGGCGCGCGGCTGGTGGACGAAGGGACGGCGCGGATAGATGCGGTCGTTCACCCAGTGCTCCGACCAGCCCGTGGTGGTCTCGATGCAGCGGCGCGCGAAGTCGCTCACATGGAAGCGCTCTTCCTGCTCGAGGCATCCCGAGAGGAAAACGTCCACGTACGACTGGACGATCGGATAGCGAGCGTCGGGAGGTGCCACGCGGCGGGGGTCCGTCACGTAGATCCAGAGCTGGGCATTGTCCGGAAGCGCGAACCCCGGATCGAGCACGGCGATCGACGCGGGAAGGACCGCCGAGCGGCAGTACGACGATTCCCGCGCATCGGTCGCGCCGATCTCTTCGGGCTCGACCGCATACACGACCGCGTTGAGGCGAGCGCGCGAATCGGGACGCACGCCGAGATACGTCGTGCTGAATCCGGTGGCGGAGCCGCGCTCGAACCAGCCGCGTTCGAAGCCCGCCAGGTCGACGGGATGAGCGGGGCCGGCGCGCGGCGCGGTGCGCTTGCGCGATTCGTCCTCCATGAGGCTGCCGTACCCGACGATGAACTGCGGGCGATTCGAGTCCGCCCGCGCGCGGCACTCGCTCGGCGATGCTTCGCGGGGCTCGCGAAAGGGCGAAGCGAGCGGCATCGGCTCGCTCGCGCAGCCGGCGAGCGCGAGGATCGCCGCGAAAAACAGGGGAACGCGCGGATCGGCCATGCGATGCGCCTTTTCCATCGGATCGGGAAGGGCCACATTGTTGCAGAACGCGTGCCGCGCATCTTTCGACATCGTTTTCCGGTATGCGGTACGCTTGATTTTCCGCGCCGCCCCCGGCGCGCCATCGCCAGAGGAGACCGGCCATGCCCCAAGCCCGGTGGATCGTCCCCGCACTCGCCCTGATCGTTCCCATGTCCGCGGCCGCGAGCCGCTGCGACGACGTGCTTTCGCGCATCGGCGCGCAGCTCGCCGATGCGAGCTGCGTCGAAAGCCCCGATCTCACCACCAACAATCCAAGCACCACGCCGGGCGACAACTCGATTCCCGGCTTGCCGCCGTTCGCCTTCACGCCGACGACGGACCGAGGGGTCATCGCACCCAGCGCCGCCTTCCGTCCGCCCATCACCCACGCGGTTCCCGGCGTGCAGATCGATGCGCGCATCGCCTCCGATCCGACGGGTGAAGCCCGCTTCCTGCTGCGCCTTCCCAACGACTGGAACGGCAGGCTCGTGGTGGCGGGCGCCTCCGGCACGAGGAGCGAGTTCAACGGCGACTTCGCGTGGAGCGACTACGTGCTGCAGAAGGGATACGCGTACGCGTCGCAGAACAAGGGCGTGCTCAACCTGTTCCTCACCACCGCGGCGGATCCGCTCGGATGCCGCCTCAATCCGGCGCTTCCGGTCTACGTGCATTTCTACGACAACGACGACGGGCAACCCTTCAGCCGCTGGGCCCAGTACATGGTGAAGGCCGGCCAGCTCGCCGTGGACGGCGTGAAGGGCGCCTACGGTCGGCCGCCGAAGTACACGTACGCGGTCGGAACCTCGAATGGCGGCTACCAGGTGCGCCGCGCGGTGGAGATCGCGCCGAAGCTCTTCGACGGCGGCGTCGACTGGGAAGGCACGTTCGTCGATCCCGCGGGACCGAACATCCTCATGGACCTTCCGCCCGCGATCCTCAACATGCCCGATTACGTCGCCGGCGGACGCAACCCGGACAGCACCGCCGCGCGCAACATCCGCGCCGCGGGATATCCGCCCGACATCCTCGGCGGTGCGAACGGCTCGCTATGGGGCAACTACTCGGCGCAGTTCTGGGAAGTGACGCAATGCCAGTGGCAGAAACGGCTCGATCCCACCTACGACACGTATGGGCCGCCGCCCGGACTGAACACGGGGCTCTACAACTATTTCGCCCGGCTATCGGCCTCCGACGTCGGCGCGCAGCTCGCGAGCTTCGAGACGACCGGCGCGATCCAGGCCCCGCTCATCACCGTCCAGGGCACGATGGACGCGCTCCTGCCGATCGATCACCACGGGCGCGCCTACGCGAGGAACGTGGCCGCGGCAACGGCGGGATCGCACGACAAGAAGGTGCAGTACCGCCTGTACGAGGTGCAGAACGGCAACCACATCGAGACCTACAAGGACACGTTCCCGCAGCTCGAGCTGATCATGCCGCACGCGCAGCACGCCTTCGACCTGCTGGTGCAGCACGTGGAGGACGGCGTCTCGCTTCCGCCCAGCCAGTGCATCCCGCACGGCGGGTCGATCGCGGCTTCGCCCTCGCAACCCGGGCACTGCG
>Ga0157370_10009024_pt1 | contig 10700 bp, 6 predicted proteins | sample C35metaG_FD_113463 | JGI IMG/M metagenome (GOLD analysis project Ga0157370, IMG submission 113463) | Corn rhizosphere microbial communities from Kellogg Biological Station, Michigan, USA - C3-5 metaG | ecosystem: Host-associated > Plants > Roots > Rhizosphere > Soil | place: USA: Michigan... | reverse complement strand
TCGACGGGCAAGTCGGCACCACGTTTGCCGCGGGCGAAACGCTCTGCGTTCGTCGCGCCGAAGGCGGCGTGCTGATCATCCGCTTTCCCGGAACCAACTTCTTCACGACGTTGCGGCAGAAGCTTGGGTGGGGAGGGCTCGCCGAACGGGATGAACTGAGCTGATCCGATGCTGACCGAGCTGCGAATCAGGAATTTCGCGATCATCGAATCGCTGGCGCTTCCGCTCGCGCGCGGCTTCAATGTGCTCTCGGGCGAGACGGGCGCGGGCAAATCGATCATCGTCGGCGCCCTCGGCTTGTTGCTCGGTGAGCGCGCCAATGCGGACGTCATACGCACCGGTGCCGAGCGCGCCACGGTGGAGGGCGTGTTCGACGTGACCGACCGCCCCGAGATCCGAACGCTCCTCGACGAGCGCGGCATCGACGTCGAGGAGTTGACCGTCGTGCTGAAGCGCGAGGTCGCGGCGGGCCGGGCCCGCGCGTGGATCAATGGCACGACGGTGAATGCCGGATTGCTCGCCGAGGTCGGCCGGCTGCTCGTGAACCTGCACGGACAGCACGAGGCGCAGACGCTGCTCGATCCCGAAGCGCAGCGACGCATTCTCGACGCCTTCGCGGGCGCCACCGAGCAGGCTGCCTCCACGCGGCACGCGCACGCCGAGCTGGCGTCGATCGTTCGCGAGATCGACGACCTCACGAAGCGTCGCGCCGACGCCGAGCGCCGGGCCGACTATCTGCGACATGTCGTCAAGGAGATCGACGAGGCGCACGTCACCGGCGGCGAGGACGTCAAGCTCGAGGACGAGGCGCGCCGCCTGGAGAACGCCGAGGAGCTCCGCTCGCTCGCCGCCGGCATCGCCGGCGCACTGGACGGCGAAGAGGAGACGGTGCTGCGAAGGCTCGCGGCGATCACCCGCCAGCTCGCCGCCATCCAGCGAATCGACCCCACGCTCGCCCGATTACAGGACTCATATGACAGCGCGTACTACTCGATCGAGGCGCTCGCCCGCGAGCTCGACGAGTACGAAGCGTCGATCGACCTCGACCCGGCGCGCCTCGAGGACGTGCGCCGACGCCGCGACCTGTTGTTTCGCCTGACCAAGAAATACGGCGGCACGCTGGCCGAGGTCATTCAGACCGCCACCGACGCGCGCGCCGAGCTGGATCTGCTCGACTCGGCCGGCATCGATCTGCGCCAGCTCGAGACGCGCGAGCGCGCCGCGCGCGCGGCGCTGAGCGCGTCGGCGCAAACGCTCACCGAGATGCGTCGCAGCGGCGCCGAGCATCTGGCGCATGCGGTCGACGAGGTCCTCCCCGATCTAGGGATGCCCGACGGGCACGTGACCGTCGGGCTTCGAACACTTCGCGAGATCGGACCGTCCGGTGCAGAAGACGTCGAGATCTGCGTCGCGCTGAACGTCGGACACGAACCACGCCCGCTGTCCCGCGTCGCCTCCGGCGGCGAGCTGTCGCGCGTCATGCTCGCGCTCAAGACGATCCTCGCCCGTCTCGACCGCGTGCCGACGCTGGTGTTCGACGAAGTCGACGCGGGCATCGGCGGACGGGTTGGTCTCCAGGTCGGACAAACGATGCGGCACGTCGCGAGCTACCATCAGGTCTTCGCGATCACGCATCTCCCGCAGATCGCCGCGCGCGCGCACCATCACATCGTCGTCAGTAAGGGCGCACGCGGCGGGATCACCACCGCCGACGTCACGGTTCTCAGCGGCGACGACCGCATCGCCGAGATCGCGCGCATGCTCGGCGGCGATCCCGAGAGTGACGTCAGCCGCGCCCACGCCCGCGAGCTCCTTGAGACGGCGAGCGGCAATCCGGCTGGTGAGCTCGTTCCGTCCGAGGCGAGCACCAAGCGCACGCGACGACGATAGCAAACGATCGAAGGACGACCATTGTCGGTGTGATTCGGGCGTTTCTTGGCCGTTTTCGCGGGTTCTTGCGGAATGCGCGGAGGACTCGCGACTCGCGCGTATCCCCAAGTCACCAGCATCGGCAGCGAGGAGCCCAGGCTATCGGCGGAAATAGACCCTGAGCTCGATCTGATCTCGGAATGTCTTCGCGATCGGACCGCCGCTGCCGGAGATCGTCTCGAGATGGCTGAACGACGCCTCGAACGGCAGACGTCCCGGCGCGCGCTCGAGACCGACAATGGTCGAATAGGTGACGCCGAAGCCGACCTGCTGCGCCGTCGCCGATGATGCGCCGAGACCGGAAAGTGACGCTCCCGTCGAGCCGGGCGGCGGTGAGGCTATGAGCGAGTACTGATCCGCGCCGGTGTGCACGATCGAGTATTGACCCGTGATCGCGAAATAGCTCGCGATCCTCAGTCGCGGCACGATCGAGAGTGCAGCGACGTCACCGGCCGAATATGTCCCGCCAAGATTCAGCGGGCTCACGTCGAGCGGAAGCAGCGCGTTCCCTGGATTGGCCAGGCGCGAGACGTCGATCGTGCCAATTTGCTTCGTGTACGAGCCCGTCGCGCTCGCCGAGTAGCGACGGCCGAACTGCACGTCGGCGGCGCCGCCGAGTTCGACGCCGGGTTGGCCGTAGCCCGTCCCCACGTCGAGCAATCGTTGACGACTCGCCGGCTCGCCCGTGCCGATCCGCAGGGTGCCGTTGACGGCAAGACGATAACGCGTGGCACGGGCCGCGGCGCGCGACGTGTCGCCGAACGTGTTCGCCAGTTGATACGTCGCGCCGATCGAGATGTCGCCGATCGAGGAACGGTCCGTCGACTGCAGGGAGTCACGGCCCATGCCCGCGAGCAAATCCTGAAACGCCGCACGCGCGCCCGGACCGCCGGCGGGGACGACCGATCCGGCGATGGTATTCCCGAGGAATCCCTGATACAGCGTGATGAAATTCCGAACCTGTGCGTTGATCGCAACCTGCGCCGGCCCGCCCGCGATGGGAACGAACGGTTGGCCGGGATGCGTCTCGTCCGTTCCATACAACGTCTCGACCGCGCCGGTGAACGCGGTCGTCGCCTGAATCAGGCTCTGCGCCTGCGTCTGCTGCGCGAGCAGCACATCGCAGCCGGCGCCGGTCGGAGTTGCCTGGCACGTCGTGAGCTTCTGCTGAAGCGACGTCGCGGCGGTGCGAAACGCCGCGACGAGCGCCGCGTTCTGCTCGAGTTGGCTGGGATTCGTGAATGCCGGGTTCGGACCGACGTTCGCGCTCCCCAGATGCGGATTGAGCTGCGCGAACAAGGTCGTACGTGTCTCGACGAGCGGCACGACGATACCGATCGAAAGACGATCGGTCACGCCATATTGCGCGATCAGCGGCGCCGTCACGATGCGCGAATCGCCGATGGCCACGAGGTTCCCCGCCGTGAGGCGAAACGCCGACAGGCCCGATGCGGTTCGGATCGCGCTCTCGGCCGCGGCAAACTGCGGCACCAGCGCCGGGCCGAGCGAGTCGGTGTTGAGCGTCGCCGCGATGTTGTGCCCGTCGCCTACGCCCATCAGTTGATCGTAGCGCGTCCACGACGTGAGGAGCCGAAAGCCCACCGCTCGCTTCGGGAGCACGCTGGCATCGGGAATGAGGCTCGTCGTCGCTTGCGCGACCGCGCGACGGGCCAACGCACAGATGAGCACCAACGCGCCCGATCGGATGAGATGACGAACCGACAATCGAAAAAATGCCTCGCGCTGTAGGTGAGATGACGCCGGCGCGTTATCATTCCAGCGAACAGTCATCAAAGATATACCGACCCCTCTCTCGTGACACTGCTCCCGCCGCCGCCCGTTCCCTGGCAGATCACGGGCAACCACTGGCTCGCCCTGCCGTGCATCCATCCGGCTGATGCGTCGATTCACGCGCTGGGCATGTTGCATCGCGGCGCGCGTTCGGCGATCGAGTTCGCCGGCGCGCCGGATTTCACGAATGGCAAAGGGCCGGCCTTGGCTCGCCCGAGCATCGACATCGGCGGAGTACGCCACGAATTGTCGGATGTTCCCATCGCCTGGGAGCGTGCGTTCGGCTGGGTGCCGACGTTCACGTGCACGGTCGGCGAGTTGGTCCTCCGCGGAACGATCTTCGCTCCGTACGGTCGCGACGCCGACGTCTCCGGCGCCGTGTACGCCCTGTCGATCGAGAATCGGAGGAGAGAGGATGTCGCGATCGACGTGACGCTCGCCGGAACGCTCGGCCACCGGCAGCTGCGCGTCCGGACGCCGCGTCCGTTCGAGGACGCGGACCGCGTGAGCCAGGGCACATCGGGCGCCATCATCCTCGAGGGTTCGTCGCTGCCCGGACTGGTCGCTGTCGCCATCTCCGCCGACGGCGAATCCACCACGACCGTGGACGGCCAGCGCTACTCGATACGACGCTCCGTGCGCCTGCCCAAAGGTGGACGCGAGCAGATCGCGTTCTACATCGCCGTCGGCCCTGAGCGCGACGGAGCGGAAGCGACGGCGGGGGTCCTTCGTCGTCGCGGTTGGCGCGAATTGCTCGGCTCGACGCGCGACGCGCTCCAGAGCCTCGAGCAGACGACGGGACACGAGGCGGTGGATCGATTGATCAACCGCAATCTGCTCTTCGCCTACTTCTTCGGCGTGGGACGTGCGCTCGACGATGCGCAATACTATCTCGTGCGGACGCGCGCCCCATGGAACGGGCATGGCGTCACCGTGCGCGATTGGGAAGCGCTGATGTGGACGCTGCCCGCCGTGCAGTTGGCCGACCCGCCGCTGGCGCGTGAGCTCCTGCTTCGGATGTGCGAGCTCCACGGCTACGCCCCCGGTCGCGGGGTGCACTATCTCGACGGAACGCTCTTCGAGCCGGGATTCGCACTGGAGGGAATCGCCGGCTATCCGGTCGCCGTCGACCGCTACGTGCGCGACACCGGCGACGATCGCGTCGTCGACGAGCCGGCGCTCGCCGACACGCTCTACCTGGCCGCCGAAGACCTCGGCGCGCGGCGCGACAAGAAGGTCCCGCTGTATTCGACGGAAGTGAGTCCGTCGGGCGTGCCGGTGCCATACCCCTTCACGCTGCACGCCAATGCCGTCGCGGCGCAAGCGCTCGAGATCCTGCGCCGCACCTTGGATGAGGAGACCGCGCGCGGCCTCGAGGATCCGGACGCCGTGCGCGCGGCGTTGCATCGCAATTTTCTCATCGATAACGCCGGCCACTCCACGTTCGCGTCGGCGATCGACCTCGCCGGGTCGACGTCGGTCGCCGACGATCCAGCCGCGTCGGCGTTCTGGCTTCCCTTGTACGAAACGGTGCAGCGTCACGACTCGACCTATCGTCGCACCGTGAAGGCGATCGACGTGACGCCGGAGTCGCTCACGCAGCAATGTGCCCGGCTAATGGGGCCCGATGCCTCGTCCGTGTTGCAGTGGCTGCGCCGGGCGCCGCTGGACGGCGGATGCGCCGCCGAGGTGGTGGACGCCGAGGGTCGCACGGCGGCGAACGGGGGCGACGCATCGTTGTCAGGACTGCTCGCCTGGTCGGCCTGGTACGCGATCAACGCGCTTGGCGAGCGTCCGTAGCCTGGCGCGATGACGCGGATGGGCCGGCGGATATATATTTCGCCGCGCGCGGGAATAGCTCAGTTGGTAGAGCACAACCTTGCCAAGGTTGGGGTCGCGGGTTCGAGTCCCGTTTCCCGCTCTCGAGACAGCAGTGTGGAGGGTAGCGCGTGGATGGTGGAACGGAGGAACGCGGCGGGCGCGGAGAGCGCGCCGCCGTTTTTGTTTCACGGCCCGGGTGGCGAAACGGGTAGACGCGAGGGACTTAAAATCCCTTTCCCGCAAGGGAATGTCGGTTCGAATCCGGCCCCGGGCATGCGCCGCAACACGCCATGAGCGACTCGTCATGACGAGTTCCCGACGACGCGGATGGGCGAGTCTTTAGCACACCGCGGCGTGCGCCCTCGCGGCACCTCGCGCACCCGCGGTACCTCGCGCTTGACAGACGCCAGGCCGCGATCGTATTCTAGCCTAAGATTCTTAGGCTAGGAGAGCCCATGCCGGCTGCACCCGAGCTCGATCTCATTCGCGGTACGCTCGACCTCCTCCTCCTCAAGACGCTCTCGTGGGGCCCGATGCACGGGCTCGCCGCACTGCAGTGGATCGAGCGTACCACCAACCAAAAGCTCCAGGTCGAGGAAGGCGCGCTGTACCCCGCGCTGCATCGGCTGGAGGAAAAGGGGTGGCTCGACGCCGAATGGGGCCACACCGACCGCGGCCGTCGAGCGAAATTCTATCGGCTCACGGCAGCCGGTCGCCGGCAACTCGCAAGCGAGCTCTCCAAATGGGCGCACTATACCGAGGCGGTGGGACTCATCATCGCGGCCAAGGGGGTGCGATCATGAGCGCCGTCGATTGGCGCGGCATCCGGCGCGCGTTCCGCATTCCACTCGGGTGGGTCGGTGTGAAAGCCGATGTCGATGCGGAGCTCGACTTTCACATTCAGGGACGCATCGACGAGCTCATGTCGCGCGGCATGTCGCGCGAAGACGCGGAGTCGGAGACACACAGGCTGTTCGGCGACTACGCGCGGATCGAGTCGGAGGTCGAAGGGATCGACCGGAAGATGATCCGGCGGCGCTCGCTCGCCGAGCGTGCGGGGACGCTGTGGAGCGACATCTCGTACGCCGCTCGCACGCTGGCCCGCCAGCCGATGTTCGCGGGGGTGGTGATCGTCACGCTCACGCTCGGCATTGGCGCGACCAGCGCGATCTTCCACGTCGTCGATCGAGTCGTTCTGCATCCGCTGCCATACCCGGAGCCGGAGCGGGTCGTGTACCTCGGCTGGAGCTGGGTAGGGAAGGGGGATTATGCGGGTGCGCTCTCACCCCGAAAATTCCTGTTCTGGCATGACCAAAGTCATATCTTCGACGGGCTGGCGGCATCAGGGGGCATCGGCGGCACGCTCGACGGAGCGGACGGCGCGACCGTACAGGGACTCCGCGTGACTGAAGATTTCTTTCGTGTCGTTCGCGCGCAGCCCATTCATGGCCGAGCGTTTTCCAAAGATGAATTCGCGGCGGACGGGCCGCAGGTCGCGATCCTCAGCTACGCGCTGTGGACGACGCATTTTGGCGCCGACCCGCGCGTGATCGGGCGTGTGCTTCGCCTCGATGATCGAGCGTACACGATCATCGGCATCATGCCCGCGTCGTTCGAGCTGGCCGAGGCGAGCGCCTCCCCGGTTCAATTCCTCGTACCGCTTCGATTCACCGAGGAGGACCTCGCCGACACCGGCAACAATTACTCGGTCATGGGACGCCTGCAGCCAGGCGTGAGCGAGTCTCGATCGACGCAGGACATGGCGCTCGTGTTCGCCCGATACCGCGCCGCATTTCCCAATCTGGTCGAGAAGTCCGATGTCGGCGCACGGCTGTTCACGTATCAATCTTTGTTTGTCGGTGGCGACCAAGAGCGGCTGCTGTGGATATTGCTCGCCGCGACTCTGTTCGTGCTCTTGCTGGCGTGCGCGAATGTCGGCAACCTCATGCTCGCTCGCGCGCTCAGCCGCCAGCGAGAATTTGCCGTTCGGACGGCACTCGGCTCGGGTCGCGCGCGTATCGTCCGACAAGTCGTGATCGAAGCGCTTTTGCTCGGCGTCGCCTCCGCCGCGATTGCCAGCGTCGTGAGCCTGGGCGCAGTGCGCGCGCTGACGGCGCTCGCCCACGGTGGCTTGATGCGCAGCACACAGCTCGCGGTCGACCAACGCGCGCTCTGGTTCACGACGGTGATTGCCGTGGCGGCAAGCGTCGGCATCGGCGTGGCGGCTGCCGTTCCAGCCACGCGGATCAATCTCGCGCGGAGTCTCGCCGAGGGAGCGCGCGGCGGGTCGCCATCGCGCCGGCAGCGGGGACTCCGAAACACGCTCATCACGACAGAGTCGGCGATTGCGATGGTCCTTCTCGCCGGCGCGGGCCTCTTGATCGCGAGCTTCGCCAAGCTGCGTGCCGTTGATCCTGGCTTTGCTCGCGCTGGAATCGTCACCGCGAGCATTGTACGGGCGCCGGCAGGCTATGACTCCGCCGCCGCCGTCATCGAGTTCGAGCGACGTGTGCTCGAGCGGCTCCGCGCGACGCCGGACATCGCGAGCGCGGGAGCAACGTCGTCGCTGCCGCTCGTGCGTGGTTGGAATACGGTGATGACCCTCGACGGGAACGTCGAAGCCACGGAAGGTGGCCTGGAATGGCGCGCAATCGATGCCGGGTACTTGCCGACGTTCGGCATCCAATTGCTCCGCGGCCGCAACTTCACCGACGCGGACACGCGCGCCGCGCCGGCAGTGGTGATCGTGAGCAAATCGTTCGCCGACCGGTGGTGGCCGGGTGAGGATCCGTTGGGCCACCGCATCCGAATCGGCAGGTACGCTGGCAAGGCGGGCCGCCGTGCCGGGCCTGGAGATCCGGTTCGCGAGATCGTCGGCGTCGTTCCCGATCTGAAAGACCTCGCGCTCGATCAATCACGGCCGCGGCACACGGTCTGGGTGCCCCAGGCCCAACAAGTGCCACCGGGCAGGATCTCGCTCCCCGCGTTCGCCGTTCGCGCGCCAGAGGCCCGCATAGCTGCAAACGCGCTCCGCAGCGCGATCAAGGACGCCGATCCGAGAATCGACGTTCCCGAGATCGCGACGATGAGCGACATCATGGAATCGTCCGCGTCCTACCAACGGCGGTGGTTTACGCTCGTGCTGATGGCGCTGTTCGCCGCGATCGCGCTTGGACTGACGAGCGTCGGCATCTACGGCGTCGTCGCCTACTCGGTGGCCCGACGCGTCCACGAAATCGGCGTTCGCATGGCGCTCGGCGCGCGCCCTGGCAACGTCATTCGCCTTGTCGTCCTTCAAGGAATGCGACCGGTCGTCGTTGGTCTCGTGGTTGGCCTCGCGGGTTCGCTTGCGCTCTCGCGCGCGCTCGCGAAGATGCTCTTCGGCGTGAGCCCGCATGATCCACGAACGTTGCTTGCCGTGGCGGCGGTCCTTACCGCGTCGGCTCTGCTCGCGAGCTATCTCCCGGCGCGCCGCGCGACGCGAGGAGATCCGCTGGCCGCGCCGCGCGCAGAATGACTTGGTCTGTGACCGAGTAGAGAGTTTCGATGGACAGCCAAACTTGCGCCGCGCTGCTGAAGACGCGCTCGACACGCGGGCATCGCGCCGCCGTCGGGCGGCGTCATGGATGGCTGCGACGCGCTCGTTCTCCCGACGCTTCGACGTCGCGCCCGAACTCTCCCGGCGTCCACCCCCGCCGCCGCACGATCGACTGGACGCGTGGATCGCGGCGGAAATCTCGCAGATTCTCGCCGCACATCATGTTCGTCCGGTGCACCTCCAGCGAATCGACAACCGATTCCAGCGCGGCGATCGACGAGTCCCGCCACCCCAGATCCTCATAGAGTCCCACGCGCTCTTCGATCAGGCGTTGGTCATCGCGAACGGAAGCCAGCGCGTCGTGCTCGGCGAGCCGCAGGGCGCGGACCGTCGCGCGAAAGCGGTTCTCGCCCGACAAGCGCCGTGCGGTCGCCGTGATGCCTCCGCGAACGTACTGCGGGTAGCGCAGCTCGTAGCCGTCCGCCGCCGCGTCCCAGCGCCCCAAACGGGCCAGCGTCCAGGCGCGCACTTCCAGCGCGTATGGCTCGGCAGGATCCATCGCGAGCACGTGGTCGGCCGCGCTTAGAATCCGCGTGCTGTCAGGCATGCAGCCGACGATCTGCAGTATGTTGAGCGCGATCTGCCGATTCCACGGCGCCAGCCGCTCGGCACGCCGCGTGTAGTACAGTGCCGAATCCAGATGATCGCCCGTCCACTGCCACCACGTGCCGATGAGCGACTGCATGTGGTAATCGAGGGTGTCGAGCGTTTCGGAGTAGAGCGCGTCGCTGCGCGCACCCGCAAGGTCGCCGAGGTGAAGGCGCGCCATCGCCCGCTCGATGTAGGCGCGCGCATCGTTCGGGTTCCGCTTGAGCACTTCCGCGGCGTCGTGCTCCGCCGCTTTGAAACCGTCGCGGTATTCCATGCCGTGCCGATACGCGATCGACCCGTACGTGCGCGAGCGGCCGAGCCACAGTTCCGGCCACCCGGGGTCTCGCTCCAGCGCACGGTCATACAACTCCAGGGCGTGCCGAAGGGCCGGGAGCGTGCGGAGGCTGAGGAGATACTCCGCATTCATTGCGAGCTGCGCGGCCTCCGGGTCCGGAACGTACCGATAGGCCTGCGAGCCGGGCGCGCCGGTCGCCGATCGAACGGCGCCGAGCGCCGAATCGCGAAGGATTCGCAGCGACCGCTCCGGGACTCGGAAACGAGCGCCGCGAAGTAGCCTCCCATCGACGCTCGCGACGCCGAGCACCAGCTCGAGCGAGTCGCGCCAACGCCGAACCGTCCCGCTCACGAATGTGCGAGCGCCACGCTCGGCCAATCGGCGGCGCACGACGGCGGAGTCGCGCCCCTCGAGATCGCTCGTTGCTTCGTACGGAATTGCGGCCTCTATCCCGAGTCCATCGGCGATGCCCCCGGCCAGCGCCGGCGCCACGTACGCGAGCGCGGTGTCGGCGGTCTCGTCGGTGAACGGCAGCACGACGATTGGGACTCGCGAATTGGCGCGTCGCGCTGTGGGCCCATGCGGCCACGCTGCCAACAGCGCCGCCGCGGAGATCGCCATGACGGTCGCGGAGATCATCGCCGGCCACCGGCGCACCGCACGCCGCGCCGGCAC
>Ga0157370_10009023_pt1 | contig 10701 bp, 8 predicted proteins | sample C35metaG_FD_113463 | JGI IMG/M metagenome (GOLD analysis project Ga0157370, IMG submission 113463) | Corn rhizosphere microbial communities from Kellogg Biological Station, Michigan, USA - C3-5 metaG | ecosystem: Host-associated > Plants > Roots > Rhizosphere > Soil | place: USA: Michigan... | reverse complement strand
CTTCGATCTCAATGCCTCCCAGCCGGTCTCGCTGGTGTATGACGACGTGGTGCAGGAGAGCCCGCTGCTGAAGGGCTTCCCGCTGTTCGACCTGGCCGGCGTGGAAGTGCTGCGCGGCCCGCAGGGCACCCTGTTCGGCCGCAACACCCCGGCTGGCGTGGTCAAGTTCGATTCGGCACGCCCGTCGCAGGACGCCGATGGGTACGTCAAGGTGGCCTACGGCAGCTACAACACCTGGAACACGCAGGGCGCCTACGGCGGTCCGCTGACCGACCGCTGGTCGGCACGCGTGTCGGCGCTGTACCAGCGCCGCGATGATTGGGTCACCAACACCCGCGCCAATGCACCGGCGCAGGGCTTTGAAGGCTACGACGAAGCCGCCGCCCGCGTGCAGTTCCTGTACGAAGGCGACGATCTCGAAGCGCTGTTCAACGTGCACAAGCGCAAGCTCAACGGCACCGCGCGCCTGTTCCGCGCCAACATCCTCAAGCCGGGCACCAACCAGCTGGTCGAGAACTTCGACCGCGACGAGGTCTCCACCGATGGCCAGAATTTCTCCGAACTGGAAACCTGGGGCGCCAGCGCGCGCCTGAAGTGGGACCTGGGCCGGGTGACGCTGCACTCCATCACCGGTTATGAAACCGCCGAATCGCTCAACCATGGCGACATCGACGGCGGCTACGGCGCCAGCTTCCTGGGCGCGGGCAACTACGGCCCGGGCAACATCCCGTTCGCCTCCGAGTCGGCCGACGGCCTGCCGCACCACCGCCAGTGGACCCAGGAATTCCGCATCGAATCCAACGAATGGGGCCGCTTCGACTGGCAGGCGGGGCTGTTCTACTTCGATGAAGATGTCACCATCGACAGCTTCAACTACGACTCGCTGGCGCCGGGCAATCCGCAGAACGGCCATGCCGTGCAGAGCCAGCGCAACAAGGCCTGGGCGGCGTTCGTGTCCGGCGATTTCGACGTGACCGAGCGCTTCAAGCTGCGCGGTGGCGTGCGTTACACGCAGGACAAGAAGGACTTCAGCGCCAGCGTGCTGCAGGCGGTGCCGTTCGGTACGCCGGTCAGCGGCCCGTACCTGGCCAACACCGACGTCAACGACGTCAGCTGGGACCTGAGCGGCGTCTACCAGATCACCGACAACCTCAACGCCTATGCACGCGTGGCCAAGGGCTTCCGCGCGCCGTCGATCCAGGGCCGGCTGGCCTTCGGTGGCGTCTCCCAGGCCGACTCGGAGACGGTGATTTCCTATGAAGCCGGCATCAAGGCCGACCTGTTCGACCGTCGCGCCCGCCTGGGCTTCAACGTGTTCCGCTACAACGTCGATGGCCAGCAGCTGATCGCGGTGGGCGGCAGCAACAACACCGCCACCCTGCTCAACGCCGACAAGACCCTGGGCCAGGGCGTGGAACTGGACTTCGAGGCGTACCTCACCGACCACGTGCTGCTCACCCTGGGCAGCAGCTACAACGACACCGAGATCAAGGACCGCGATCTGGCGGTGGCGATCTGCGGTGGTGGCTGCACCATCACCGACCCGACCACGGTCATCGACGGCGCCACCTTTGCCCTGGTCAACGGCAATTCGCTGCCGCAGGCGCCGAAGTGGATCCACAACCTGACCCTGCGCGCCGGTTTCCCCATCAACGACGCCAGCGAGCTGTACGTCTACACCGACTGGGCCTACCGCAGCCCGGTCAACTTCTTCCTGTACGAGTCGCCGGAGTTCCGCAGCCGCTCGTCGCTGGAAGGCGGCCTGCGCCTGGGCTACAACTGGGATTACGGCCAGTACGACGTGGCCGTGTACGGCCGGAACCTGACCGACCAGGTGCGCGTGGTGGGGGCGATCGACTTCAACAACCTCACCGGCTTCCTCAACGAACCGCGCACGTTCGGCGTGGAGTTCACCGCGAAGTTCTGATGCACGTCATGCGGTAGGTGCCCACCGTTGGTGGGCACGCCCCTGAAAACGAAAACGGCGCGGAGAAATCCGCGCCGTTTTCCGTCATACGCGGTAGAGCCGACCGTTGGTCGGCTGCCCAACGCGCCTACAACGCGCTCTCGGGCCGTACCTTCAACATCGCTTCCTCGGCCACGCAATCGCGGCTGGAATGCAGCCCGGCCTTGCGCGCGGCAACGATCTCCTTGCGTGCAGCCAGCAGGTCCTTGTTGAACGCGGCGTTGTCATGCAGGCGTGCCACGGCCGCTGCGCCCATGAAGCGGCCTTCCAGGATGTCGCTCTGCCAGTGCACGTTGCACACCAGGCGGCTTTCACCATAGTTGCGGCCGCGCAGCTGGATCGCATCGGCGCGGTCGGGCGCGATCTCCGACAGGATCAAGGCCCATGCCCAGCCGATGGAGGTGTGGCCTGACGGGTACGACCCGTTGCCGCGCAGGCCTTCTTCATCCTCGGGCGTGCAGGTGGGTTCGCCGTTGACCATGAACGGGCGCGCGCGCTGGTAGTGCTTCTTGGCGGTGCGCGTGGCCGCACTGGCATCGATCCGGCTGCGCTCCAGCAGGCGGTACAGCGCGGGCGTCTTCACCGCGTCCACGTCCATGTCGATGGCGCAGGAGAACTGGTTGGCACCGGCCGGGAAGCCGAGCTCGGCATCGGTGTGGGCCTGGGCGAAGCGCGGACTGCCACGCAGCGCACGCGCCTCACGGCTGACCTGTTCGTCCAGCGCGAAACCTGCAGAGCCGGCGGCCGGCGGCGCCGGTACCAGCGCCAGGCTGGCGGGCACCGCGTCGGGCTGCAGGTAACCAACCGCCTTGGTCGTCACCGAGGCCTCCACGGCCGTGGTGCGCGCACCGGACGTCGTACAGCCCGCCAACGCCACCAGCACGGCAGCGGTCAGGAAGGGGCGCAGGACGGGGGCGGCGGACGACGACATCGGCTGGTCTCGCAAAGAGGGGAGGTGGCATGATCGCAGCTTCACCCGGGCGCGACAGTGGCCGTTGGTCATGCGGCCAGATCCGGCATGGCCGGCCGTTGGATGACGGAAACCCGCTACTGGTTCACGGAATTCGACCGCCGCGCGACATAGCTTCGCCAAAGGCGCCATCACTCGTCATATCTCTATGGATAGATGGACTGCATGGCAACGCGGTAGCGCCGGTCATCAGGGGGATCACCTGCAAGGGAGCAAACGGATGCGAAGCAACGCGGGATGGACGGGCGGCGGACTCGCCCTGGGCTTGATGCTGGCGTGCGGCACCACGCACGCGGCCGATGTGGTGGGCGTGGCGTTCGTGCACGGCACCGGCAAGCAGACCGACGCACGCACGGACTACTGGCAGCCGGGCATCATCGACACCGTGCGCCAGGGGCTGCCCAACAGCAGCAACTACACGGTCATCAACTGCGATTTCGAACAGTACATGTGGAAGCCCGAGGCGGCCGGTTGCCTGGCCGGGCAACTGACCACCTTCATCAACACCAAGGGCATCACCAAACTGGTGGTGATCACCCACTCCAACGGCGGCAACGTGGTGCGCTGGATCCTGTCCAACCCCACCTACGACAGCCGCTACCCGAAGATCATCCAGACCATCGGCAAGGTCACCGCGCTGGCACCGTCCTCTGCCGGTACGCCGCTGGCCGATGCCGTGCTCAACGGCAATACCTTCGAGACCTCGGTGGGCTGGCTGCTGGGCTACAAGAGCGATGCCGTGCGCCAGCAGCAGGTGGGCCACATGGCCACCTACAACGCGCAGAACCTGTATGGCACCGCCGGGCGCCCGGCGCTGCCGAAGCCGTTCCGCGCGGTGGTCGGTTCGGATGTGGAGTCGGCGGTGTGGGACAGCAACAGCTACTGCGGCGGGTACGCGCAGAACGTGGGGCTGGAGTTCACCCAGAACTGGTTGAACAGCTGCTCGGACGGGTTCCTGGAGTGCAGCAGCCAGAAGGCCGCCGGCACCCTGTGGTTCACCGACAAGGCGCGCACCCAGGGCGCCGAGCCGTTGAGCCACAACCAGAGCCGCCGCGAGTGCTTCGGCCTGGGCACGATCCTGCGCAACGACCTGACCCTGTGAGGAGCACGCCATGACTTCAAGACTGACGATTGCCGCCGCTGTTGCCGCGGCGCTGGTGGCCCTCCCGCTGCACGCCGCGCAGCCGCTGCTGACCCGCAGCAGCGACCAGCTGGCGCCGCGCGTGGAAAGCGCACCCCTGCAGGCCGACGGCATCGAGCGGGCCCCGGTGAGTTTTGTCTGGGCACTGGACCCCACCGCTACGTTGACCGCGCCTGCGCCCTTCGTGGCCACCAGCCGCAGCTACTGGGAAATGGTGGACGCGGCCACCCTGCAACGCGGCCTGGACCTGCCGCTGACCGCACCGGATGCGGTGATCCAGGTCAGCCCGGCGCCAGGTGCCCGCGCGCTGGCACCGCAGCAATGGCAGGTGCGCGACCCGGCCGGCACGCTGGCGGTGGACAAGGTCGTGGATGACCAGCAGCTGCGTGCGGCCGGCATGGCAGTGGGGCAGGGCAGCGCCATGGTGCGCACCGGACGCAGTGCCGCGGTGGGCACCTACCGCCTGCAGAGCGCCCAGGCGCAGGGCCGCTACGTGGTGCAGGTGCTGGAGCCCAACAGCACGGTGGCGTTGCAGCTGCAGGCCAGCCGCCAGCAGGTGCTGGCCGGTGGCAGCGTGGAGCTGAGCGCGCGGTTGGTGGATGACCGTGGCACGGCCACGCTGGCCGGCGCCACGGCGGCGGCGCGCACCCTGCCGGCCGGCGGCGAGGCGTTGCTGGTGGCCCCGGATGGCCGCAGCTGGCCGGTGCCGCTGGTGGCCGGCAAGGACGGCCTGCGCGCACGCGTGACGATTCCGCAGGACATCGGCCCGGTGCAGGGGCTGTGGGAACTGCAGGCCTTCGTCAGCGCCAACGGGGTGCAGCGCGATGGCAAGGTGGCCTTCGCGGTGGCCCAGCCCACCGCGCGCTTCACCGGCCAGGCCGAGGTGGACCTCGCCCGGCGCACGGTGACGTTGCCGCTGCAGATTGGTGCGCCCGGTCGCTACGAGGCGCGCGGCACGCTGTACGCCACCGGCCCGGACGGCCAGCTGCGGCCGGTGGCGCAGGCGCACAGCGCGGCGTGGTTCGACCGCGCCGGCAGCGGCGCCATCGCGCTGCCCTTCGCCAGCGTGGCGTTGCCGCGCGGGTATGCGGCCCCGTTCGAGCTGCGCGACCTGCAGCTGCAGGACCAGGGGCGGATGGCACCGATCGAATCACGCGCGGTGGCGTTGACGTTCTAGGCAAGGCGGGCGGCGGAGGCGATACCCTCCGTCGCCCGGCGGTAGAGCCACCCCATGGGTGGCTGCGCGACCTATCCGGCAAACGCGCTCAGCCGACCCTCATGCTCCACCACCTGGATCGGGCCGTCGAACACGTCCGACAGCGGCGCGTCGCGCAGCAGGTCGTCGCGGGGGCCATCGGCGATGATCCGGCCGCCGCGCAGCAGCACCACCCGCGCGATTTCAGGGATCACCTCCTCGATGTGGTGGGTCACCAGCACCAGGGTGATACCTTCTGCGGCCAACCTGCGCATGGTGGCGATCAGGTGCTGGCGGGCGATCAGGTCCAGACCGGTGGAGGGTTCGTCCAGCAGCAGCGCCTGCGGCCGGTTGACCAGCGCCCGGGCGATCAGTACGCGCCGGGTTTCACCGGCCGACAGTTCGGCATAGCCCCGCGCCAGCAGCGGCAGCGCGCCGGTCAGGGCCAGGGTTTCACGCACACGCTGCCGCATGTCCTCGGTGACCTCGCGGAAGGCCGGTACCACGAAGCTGGCGAAGAAGCCCGACAGCACCGCTTCCTCCACGGTCAGCCCGGGCATGTCGGCCAGGTTGCTGCTCAGATCGCCGGTGACGATGCCCAGTTGCGAGCGCAGCCGGTCCACCTGCCAGCGGTTCTGCCCCAGCACCCGCACCGCCACGCTGCCGTCGGCATGCGCCAGCGGGTACAGCTCGCGGGTGATCAGCTTGATGAAGGACGACTTGCCGCAGCCGTTGGGGCCCAGCAGCGCAGTGTGCTGGCCCTGGGCGATGCGTAGGCTGAGGTCGTGCAGAACCCGGACCTGGCCGCGGATCACGCAGGCGCGGTCCAGCTCGATCAGGGGGACGTTGGCGGCCAGGGGCGCCGAAGAGGCTGCGACTGTCATGAATGCGGGGGCATGCTCACGAAGGAGGAAAACAACTGAATGACTGCGCAAAAATCGCACCAGACGGATGAAGTTTGCAACTGCAGGCCCCATCATGTCCGAAGGTGTACCTGTTCCCTTGCTGGCCGTCCGCGGCCTGGAGTCCTGCGATGCTCGATACGCTCCTCAACTTCCTGACCGGCGGTGTCGTCGGCCTCGGCTGGTGGGGCATGGCACTGGTGCTGCTGGTGTTCACCCAGCTCACCATCTTCGCCGTCACCCTGTACCTGCATCGCAGCCAGGCGCACCGTGGCGTGGATTTCCACCCGGTCATCGCGCATTTCTTCCGCTTCTGGACCTGGCTCACCACCTCCATGATCACCAAGGAGTGGGTGGCCATCCACCGCAAGCACCACGCCAAGGTGGAAACCGACGAAGACCCGCACAGCCCGGTCACCAAGGGCATCGGCATGGTGTTCTGGCGTGGCGTGGAGCTGTACCGCGAAGCCCGCGCGATGCGCGCGGACATCGAGCAGTACGGCCGCGGCGCACCGGACGACTGGATCGAACGCACGCTCTACACCCCGCACGCCAACCTCGGCCCGGTCGCGCTGCTGGCCATCAACAGCCTGCTGTTCGGCCTGCCGGGCGTTGCCCTGTGGGCGATCCAGATGGCGTGGATCCCGTTCTGGGCCGCCGGCGTGGTCAACGGCCTGGGCCACTGGTGGGGCTACCGCAACTTCGAATCGGCCGACACCTCCACCAACCTGACCCCGTGGGCGTTCTGGATCGGCGGTGAAGAGCTGCACAACAACCACCACGCCTTCCCCAGCTCGGCCCGCTTCTCGATGCGCCGCTGGGAGTTCGATATCGGCTGGGCCGCCATCCGCGGCCTGCAGGCCGTGCGCCTGGCCAAGGTGCTGCGCGTGGCGCCGTCCATGGACGTGCGCCCGAACATCGCCGTGCCGGATGCTGAAACCCTCAAGGCGCTGCTGTCGCACCGCTTCCAGGCCATGACCGACTACCAGCGCAACGTGTTCGTGCCGGCCCTGCGCGAAGAGGCGGCGATGGCCGGTGCCAAGCTGCGCAAGCTGCTGCCGCGTCGCATGCGCCGCGGGCTGGTCAACGATGGCCGCTGGCTCAAGCCGGACTGCCGCGCCCAGCTCAGCACCTGGGTGGAACAGCGCCCGCGCATCCGCGTGCTGGTCGAACACCGCGCGCGTCTGGCAGCCTTGCTGGAAGCGCGGGGCAACGATGCCGCCGAGCGCCTGAAGCTGCTGCAGGCGTGGTGCCACGAGGCCGAAGCCAGCGGCATCGCCGCGCTGCAGGCTTACGCCGCCCGCCTGAAGGGCTACGCGCTGACGGCGCACTGACCGGTGCGCCCTGGCGTGATGAAGCGTGAAAAACGCCGCCCTGTGCGGCGTTTTTCCTGCGTGGCCCTGCTGATGGCCGCCGGCATGGCGCAGGCGCAGGTGGCCGACACCGGCAGCTACCTGCAGCGCATGGATACCGACGGCGATGGCCGGGTCAGCGTCGAGGAATACGTGCAGTGGATGATGTACGCCTTCGAGCGCATGGACCGCAATGCCGATGGCGTGCTCAGTGCCGACGAACTGCCCGGCGGCAAGGGCGCCCCGATCACCCGCGAACAGCAGCGGCAGACCCTGGTGCAGCGTTTCCACAAGCAGGATGCCAACGGCGACGGGTACCTGAGTGCGAAGGAACTGGCCGCGCCGCCGCGGTGAGCGTGACGTTCGGACAGGCAGCGGTTCACCGGGGGACGGCTTAGAATCGCGCCATGCCTGAACTGCCCGAAGTAGAAACCACCCGCCGCGGCCTGTCCCCGCACCTGGAAGGCCGCCGCGTGCATGGCGTGATCCTGCGCCGGCCGGACCTGCGCTGGCCCATTCCCGATGAGATCGGCGCGCTGCTGCCCGGCCAGGCGATCAAGGGCGTGCGCCGCCGCGCCAAGTACCTGCTGTTGGATACCGCCATCGGCAGCGCCCTGCTGCACCTGGGCATGTCCGGCAGCCTGCGCGTGTTGCCCGGCGATACCCCCGTGCGCGCGCACGACCACGTCGACATCAGCCTGGACAATGGCCGCCTGCTGCGCTTCAACGATCCGCGCCGGTTCGGCAGCCTGCTGTGGCAGCCCGCCGGGGAAACCCATGAACTGCTGGCCGGGCTGGGTCCGGAGCCGCTGGAGGAGGCCTTCAACGGCGATTACCTGTTCCAGCGCAGCCGGGGGCGCAAGGCACCGGTGAAGACCTTCCTGATGGACCAGGGCATCGTGGTCGGGGTGGGCAACATCTACGCCGCCGAAAGCCTGTTCATGGCCGGCATCAACCCGCTGCGCGAGGCCGGGAAGATCTCCCGCGCGCGCTACCAGCGCCTGGCCGATGCCGTGAAGCAGATCCTGGCCTACGCCATCACCCGCGGCGGCACCACCCTGCGCGATTTCATCAACCCGGACGGGGCGCCGGGCTATTTCGAGCAGGAACTGCTGGTCTACGGCCGTGAAGGCGAGCCATGTCGCCAGTGCGGCCGGCTGCTCCGCCACGCCACCATCGGCCAGCGCGCCAGCGTCTGGTGCGGCTACTGCCAGCGCTGACCCCTCGCACGCCCGTCGCCTTGGCGGCGGTATAGTCCGCCCAACGTCACCGGCGGGGGTGTGCGATGGACGAAGCACCGGATATCACCGTATGGCTGGATTCAGCCCGCGCGGGCGACCGCGCTGCCCTGGACCGGGTGCTGACCCTGCTCTACCAGGAGCTGCACAGCATGGCCCGGCGCCAGTTGGCCGGCCAGCAGGGGCGCACGCTGGATGCCACCTCGCTGGTCCACGAGTCCTACCTGAAGCTGCTCGGCGCACGCGGTGCGGCCCGTTTCGAGGACCGCGCGCACTTTTTCGCCTATGCCGCCTCGGCCATGCGCAGCGTGGTCGTGGATTACGCGCGCAACCGGCTGGCGCGCAAACGCGGGGGCGACCTCAAACGGGTGGACCTGCCCGAGAACAGCAGCAGCGGCGTGCGCCTGGATGAAGACCTTCTGGCGCTGGATGTGGCGCTGGCGCGGCTGCAGGCCGTGGACGCCCACCTGGCCAAGGTGGTGGAGCTGCGCTATTTCGCCGGGTTGTCCGAACAGGAGATCGCCGACCTGTGCCAGCGCTCGGAACGCAGCATCCGCCGCGACTGGCAGAAGGCGCGCATGTTCCTGCTGGCCTCGGTGCGCGACGACTGAACACGGCGGGCAATGACGGTCCCGCGTGGCGGCGCGGGCGGTGGTACATCGTTCGGGGAGCAGATCGATGGAAGCGTCGCGCTGGCGGCAGGTGTCTTCGCTGCTGGACCAACTGCTGGAACTTGCCGACGGGCCGCGTGCGCAGCGGCTGGCGCAGCTGCGCCTGGCCGATCCGACGCTGGCCGACGACCTGGAGCGCCTGCTGGAACACGAGCGCGCCAGCCACGAGTTCATGGCCCAGCCGTTGTGGACCGCCGCCCCGCAAGACAGCCGTGCCGGCACGCTGATCGGGCCGTATCGGCTGCTGCGCGCGCTTGGCGAGGGCGGCATGGGTGAAGTCTGGCTGGCCGAACGCGCCGATGGCCTGTACCAGCGCCAGGTGGCCCTCAAGCTGCTGCGCAGTGGTTATGCCGACCCGGGCCTGCGCCAGCGCTTCAGCCGCGAGCGCGACATCCTGGCGCGGCTGCAGCATCCCAACCTGGCCGAACTGCTCGATGCCGGCGTCGACCTGCAGGGCCAGCCTTACCTGGCGCTGGCGTACGTGGAAGGCGAACCGATCACCGACTACTGCCAGCGGTTGCAGCTGCCGCTGGAACGCCGGCTACAGCTGATGCTGCAGGTGTGCGCCGTGGTCACCCACGCGCACGCCAACCTGATCGTGCACCGCGACCTGAAGCCCTCCAACATCCTGGTCACCGCCCACGGCGAAGTGAAGCTGCTCGACTTCGGCATCGCCAAGCTGCTTGACGCCCCGGAGAAGCGCGACGACGCCCAGCACCCGGCCACCGAGGCGCGCGCGTTCACCCTCCACTACGCTGCCCCCGAACAGGTACGTGGCGAACCGGTCACCACGCTCACCGACGTGTACTCGCTGGGTGTGGTGCTGTTTGAAGTGATCACCGGGCGCAAGCCCTACCGGTTGCGCCGGCACAGCGACGCCGAATGGGAGCGCTCGATCCTGGAGGTGACCGCACCGCGCGCCTCGGCGGTGGTGCTGCGCGGCAGCGCCGGGAGCCCGCCCACGTTGGCCGATCGGCGGCTGGCCCGGCGCCTGCGCGGCGATCTGGACACCCTCCTGCTCAAGGCCCTCCAGAAGGAACCGGCACAACGCTATGCCTCGGCCGAAGCGCTGGCGCAGGACCTGCGCCGCTTCCTGGAGGGCCGGCCCATCCATGCGCGGCCGCAGCGCACGCTGTACCGCCTGCGCAAGTACATCGGCCGGCACCGCTGGGGCGTGGCGGTGGGCTCGCTGGGGGCCGTGGCGCTGGCCGGCCTGGCGGTGGTGGCGCTGTGGCAGATGCAGCAGGCACGGCGCGAAATCGCCCG
>Ga0157370_10009021_pt1 | contig 10704 bp, 6 predicted proteins | sample C35metaG_FD_113463 | JGI IMG/M metagenome (GOLD analysis project Ga0157370, IMG submission 113463) | Corn rhizosphere microbial communities from Kellogg Biological Station, Michigan, USA - C3-5 metaG | ecosystem: Host-associated > Plants > Roots > Rhizosphere > Soil | place: USA: Michigan... | reverse complement strand
GGGAACAGGATTTAATGTATCCGGGTATTTTGCATTGAGCTATAATTATTCTGTGAATTATATAGCCGCAACCGCTACCACATTTACGATTCCATTTGGCAACACCCGGAATTATTATTCCAGCACCATATCACTTGGCAAACCGGCAAAACAAATGGACAACACCATCACCGCCGAGTTTAGAAAGAATATTTTCTTCAAAAACGGAAATAAAAGCGCTTCCAACATAGCAATCTCGCCTTCTGTGAATTATTGTATAGACGGCAAACTGACGGCAATCTTTTTACCGGTGTATTTTATTAGAGGTGCAGATGCGAATGGAAAATTATTAGATGGCCTGCAGGGGGGCATGCGTTTTGGTTATGTTACAAACACCGTCTCCGGAAAATTCACCAGTTTTAATAAAGGATTTATTGCGCAGTTGGTTGTGTCGGCACCGTTGGATTTTTTGGGGGTGTTGTGATAGGGTGCCCAGAAACCAGGATTTATAAACTGAAAATTTGACATATTTATATGTTTACTGAAAGTAAGAAGCTATTTGACTTCTTTTAGATCATCTCATAAGTAATTACAATACCGCGAATTTTTTGTGTTGTAATAATTGAATTTCCTTCCCTCGGTGCTTCCCACTCTTTTGGACTAATCCTGTCAAAATGATTATAAGGCTCACTAAAGAATCGTAGAAAATTTAAGTCATTCTATTAAGGCATCGGTAGTCATTGTTCAAAGATAAGTGGTTTACGAGGTGAGATTTTTCATGAAATATTTGGGGGATTTTCAGGAGGCGAATGGGGCTTTTCCCCTGTTTGTGAATAGGATTAATTGGTAGGTTTAGCATATTATATTGGGTAAATATTAATATCTCAATTAAGACCATCACCATAATATATGAAATCAATACTTTTCACTATCCACTCGAAGTATATTTTAATTATGTTTACCGCTGCATTTTTATTGTTGGTGTCGTGCAATGGGAATAAAAGCTATACTTCAAGCCCGACGGAAGATTCTACCACTATTGTAACACCCGACACGTTGAATAGTGTTACCGGTTCCTCCTCAGAAACTCCGGATGTAGATTCTATAAAGGATCATCAAATAAAAAGGAATCCGGCAAGTGTAGATTCTGCATTAATACCTCCCCTGTCGAAGGATTCTGCTTTTGCTAATAAATCCAAAAGCCGCAAAGCTGTTTTCGGTTTCTCTTTTTTTAGAAATATGCAAGAACATGAAACGCGAAATATTAATGCATACGTATCCATCGTTAACGGCCTTAGTAAAGTTATCGATACATTAAAAAACATTAATGCCAACGATATCCCTGTAAGAAAAAATGATACGGCCACCGTGTTCGCCAGGAACATTTTTATTTTCAAGGCTCTCACAGTTTCTGTGGTGAATGCAGGTGACAGCGATTTTATCATTAAAGCATTTGCTGAACCGCATCAAATAATAGACAGCGTCAATGGTAATTCATGGACTTGGGCTGTTACACCCCGAACCAGCAAAACATATGGTCGGTTGATTATGAATATCACTGCGGAACGGCCCGACGGGACCCATGAACCATTTAACACTATAAACATTCCAATCATCATCTCTTTAGACAAGAGCATCAACCGCACCATCTGGCAGTGGATGATGGACAATCCTGAAAAGGTACTGACTATCATTCTGATTCCATTAATCATTTTCTTTTGGAAACAAATAACCGGATTGTTTAAAAAGAAAGATCCTGAAAAGAAAAGCTAATAGTTTTTTGGGTCGTAAAAAAAATAATTGAAATAAAAGAACAAAAATCTAACAGGCATGCTTCACTACATTATTACCAATCGCGAAATTATTCCCGATGAAAAAGGCGAATTTATCAAGGCGGACGGAGGTGAAACTCCTTCTGAAAATCTGCGCTTTGGAACTTTTGATTCCGATATTTACAATACTACAAAAGACAGCCGTCTTGCAGTAACTCTTTTTCCTGATCCGGAAGCACCCAATATTGCGTCCGCAGTTACAGATGCTGAAATACAGCCTTACAGTGCAAACCTGGCGCATACACCTACCGACACTTTAATCGGTTCTAAGAAGTTTTTTACCGAATTGTATCAGAATATGAAAGCTGTGGAAGGTGATTTATTGTTTTTTGTGCATGGCTTTCATACCGATTTGGCAAGTGCGCTTAATAGCATTTGCAAGCTTGAAAAGACATACATCAATTCAAACAGCCCGATAAAGCACATTGTAGCTTTCACATGGCCCGCCCGGAATAAAATATTAAGGTATCGCGGTGATGCTAAAGATGCTGAATTGTCAGGCTTTTCCTTAGCACGCTGCTATCTGATGCTGATAGATTTCTTCAGAGCGATATTCGGGGCAGATACGCTGCATCCCCTGAATCAGCCTTGCAATAATAATATTCATCTGCTGGCACACAGCATGGGCAACAGGGTAATTGAAGCTATGATGACAGAACTTCTTAGTCAAAGGGACAGCAACATTACGGCGGTTTTTAAAGAAATAATTCTGGCAGCCTCAGATGTTGACTGGCAGGTTTTTGAAGAACCGCGATCTTTCAATATGCTTTCCAATATTGGAGAAAGAGTGACCGTTTATTTTAACACAAAAGACCTTGCCCTGTTCATTTCTGAAACAACAAAGAATGCTTACAACCGGTTGGGCAAGTTTGGTTTCAGGGATTACAATAAAATTCCCGCTCACATTTACAGTGTTGATTGCACCGGTATAAAAGATGAACCCGACCTTGAGAGTAAAACAGTGCAACATTGGTACTATGTAGAAAGTCAAACGGTAATTAATGATATAACGGAAACATTAAAAAGTAAAAGAATAGAAGACTTCGTCGGTTTATCAAGAACTGCGATTCCTTCTGTTTCAATTCAGTTTAGATTGATATTATAGTACTGAAATGTTTGGAAATAAAAAACGGGAGTATGTGTTTGTTTACTGGTATTGTATCTTATCCTGCCGGTTACTTGGACTTACAGAAGATTGCCTGGTCATCTAATAAGGCGATGGAAGTCATTGTTCAAGGATAGTGATTTGTGATGCGGGATTTTCATGAAATATTTTGGAGGATTTTCATAAGGGAAAAGGTGGATTTCCACTTATTTAATTCTTATTTGAAGGATTAGTTTTGATTTATAATTATCTATTATAGCTAGGAGATTAATTTATCAAGGCAATATTTAATAACGGCACTAATAAAAATTTAAGTTTTTTAAAAAAGAAATTGCGGAATTATCTTTTTTAACAATAGAAAAGGAAATAAATATGTAAAGATAATTACAGATCGAATTAATGGTTTGACAAAAAATGACCAAACACAGACAAAGTGATATACTTTCTTTTCACCCTCTCATTCCTTGTCTATCTGACACTTAAAATAATTCAATCCTACTACGAGTATTTCAATGTTGAGACCGCACCAAAAAACGTCAAAGACAAACCGCATGGCAACAATTTTTTATCTTTCTTGTCTTCAAAGGTTCCAAGTTGGAATTTTCTTAAATTAAGAAAACCTAACTGGATATTAAAGGCAAAAAAGGCAGAAAGAAAATTAGCTATAGTAAAAGGTATTAGTCACTTTCTTGGAATTTTTTGTTGCATTGCTTTTATCTTTTGCTTACTCCAACTTTGGATAGATAACGCAACTAACATTGCACTTGCAGAATCAACAGTTTTAAAAATTGAGAAAACGCAATTTAAGATTAAGAATTTTATAAGCTATTTTAAGATTGACCCTAACTACGACATTCTGATCATTGTTATACTCATTGTGTTGGCTGGCTCATTGCCTTTCGTTGAACATTACAAACTGAAAGATAAATTCAAGAAGTTTAACAAAGTGGTAAAGAACGTTCTTTATATTCTGACAATCTCCACTTCATTCACTTTTTTCGGAAATACCTTTTCCACAAAGGAAGAAGGAAGAATTGGAGAACTTCAAATTCATAAGCTTCAAATTATTGAAAACAATAAACTTCTTCTTAAACAAATAAATCAAGAAGTTACAGAGAAAGTTGTCAATGAAATTCTAAAGAGTCCGAAAGTAGAAAGTGTTTTAGACAAAATTGAAGAAGCTAAACAAAATATTCAAACTGCAACTTCTTCTGATGATTACAAAAATTATGTAAGCCTAGCAGCAGCAAGTTTAGTAAACAAACTTACCCTCTCAACATTTGAGAATTCATTTAATCAAGACTATAATTTCTCAAGCGGATTTGAATCAGCGGAATCACAATTTGAAAGTGCTTATCGGCAAAATTCTTCAAACCCTGAATCGAATTTTTACAAATCAAAAGAAGAAGTAAGTTATCCAAATTTTAAAGAGAGCAACAAACAATGGTTTGATGAAAAAAACTTTTCTGAAAAGTCCACAAAGCAAGCAGAAGAAGCATTCACAACAGTAAAGCAAGCAAGCGATACAAAATTTTCAAAATATTATTCAAAATATAAAGAGCCAATTGACAAGCTTATTAAGAAAGGATACAAAAACACAAGTCAAAAATGGATAAAAGATATTTTTGAAATGCTTGGGGTCGACTTTCCTTTTATGGATGAGTTTATTAATCCAATTATTAACGAGCCAGTTGAAGAATTTATCACCAAAGAAACAGAAACTATTTTTAAGAACTCCTGTGAAGGGAAAAGCGAAACAATTGCATCAGAACTAAACAAATGTTCAGCAGAGTTTAAAACTACTTTTGAAAATTCTGTAAACGAAAGTAGCAAATTCAAGATAATAGAAAATAGTGTGAAAGCTGATTTAGTAAAATCAAGAACTATTGCTTCCATTACAAAAAATGAAATTAAAACTGAATTGAATAAAGTAGATGGATACTTTCAAAAATTGAAAGCAAATGATGAATGGGAAGTAATAAGAATAGCTTTTTACAGGCAGCTACTCGACGGAGATTTTACTCGATTACCAGGTTATATGGAAACAATTTATCAATCAGCATTGGAAGAATGGAACAGATATCGTGATGCGAATAAACTAAAATTATTTCTTTCTAATGCTAATAACTTGGAATCACTATTTATAGTCTACGCAAAAGAAAATTCAAAGCTAACAGCAGCTTGGGGCTATGTTTTACTTTCAGAAAGAGAAAACGAAATTGCAGAAATGTTTCCGACAAGCAACCATTTAAGGCCTTATGAAGCTCTTCGATATTACTTTCGGCAAAATGGAATAGTAGGACAAGAATTTACAAACATTTACACTCTCTCTGTGGACCAGGTCGTCGATATACTTTGTCCTCATTAATAAAGAAATGATGAACAACTTTTTACAACCCTGAAACAGCAAACCTTCGAGGCGGGAATAGCAAGAACGCATAGACAGTCATTCTGACAGACACTAACAGTTGTTTTAAAAGGAAGGTGCAAAGGACCTGACGAAAAGATTTGACGGCAGGAATGTTATATAAATGTGGTGGAGTTAACAAACAAAAATAAAACTAAACATTATGCAAGTTAATGAAAATGATTACTCCAAACAGGCAATTATTGCCCGTTTAGAACATGCTAAACAAGTATATGAAAATGCTGGAAATCCTGGCGGTATTGCAGCGGCTGCTGAAGCCATTAACTCTGCAGAGTTGGCAAATACTGATGCCGATGCCCGCGAGGTAGAATTAGGATTTAATGCTGGAGATTACGGCCCCGATGGTGGCGATTTTGGTAGTGGAGATGATACACCTGTTGACCTTGATTCACCCGAATTTGGTGCTTCGTCCTCTGGTGATGACACTCAATCCACTTCTCCATCTCCAGGAACGAATGATCCGGACAATCCTGACGCGCAGCAACCAACAAGCGACAATTCACCGTCAACTTTTCCCGCAGAGGAGCCTGATGATTCACAGCAATCTGAGACGGAATCGACAACAGATAATGCAACACAAAACAGTGAGCAGTCAGCGCCTGAACAGAATGATAACAATTCAGAAGTAGAGCCTGCTCATGATGATACTCAGTCGGACACTTCGTCTGAACATGATGATGAATCAGAACATGACTCGGAACTTGAACATGATCCACCGGACCATGATGAGCCAGACCATGATGCACCGGAACACGATGCACCGGAACATGATGCTCCTGAGCATGATGGAGGAGATAATCGTGAGTAATTAATAATTTTTTAACACTAAGCTGCAACAGTTAAAATTTATTTCATGAAACAAGAAGAAATAAAAAAACTGTATCTATAAATAGGCTTGATATTTTAAATGACTCACTCATTAATTAGAATTACCGATGAAAAAAATAATCGTCTGTTGTGATGGAACCTGGAACAAACCGGGCAATAAAGACAGAGGCAAAATCGTGAAAACCAATGTTCAGAAAATTTATGAAGCCACAAGCCACACCAACGGAAAGATAGATCAGGTAAAATATTATGGACAGGGCGTAGGAACAGGCTTCTCTTTGAGGGATCATTTTTTGGGTGGCAGCACCGGCTTAGGTATTGACAGCAATATTATGGACGCCTATAAATTTATTATGTGGAATTATGACCCTGGTGATGAATTGTATCTTTTCGGATTCAGCAGAGGCGCTTATACAGTAAGAAGCCTGGCCGGATTTATCCGTAATTGTGGCATTATGCAACCGGTTTATTTACATTTGATTAATGATGCATATTATTTATATCGTGACCGTACTGCACTCACCCACCCTGACAGTGACCTGATGAAAGCTTTCAAAAAAAAATATGGAATAGATATGGAAGAAACCTTTATTAAATTTTTAGGTGTTTGGGATACGGTGGGTGCCCTCGGAATCCCATTAAAATGGTTTGACGTTCTAAATAAAAAATATCAGTTTCACGATGTGCAAATCAGCAGCCAGATCAAATATGCCTATCATGCTTTAGCGGCAGATGAAAGAAGGGAAGTATTTACTCCTACTTTGTGGGAAACAAGTCCCAGGGCAGCCATGGGTTTTAATTCACAGGTAAGTGAACAGGTTTGGTTTTCGGGTGTACACAGTAATATTGGAGGCGGGTATGTGGATTCCGGACTAAGCGATGTTACCTTACAATGGATGATGGAAAAAGCACAGGAAACCGGGCTTGGCTTCGATACGGACTATTTAAAAAGCATTCAGCCTCAAAGTTGTGGTGAACTTAGAGATTCCGCATTAGGAATCTATAGCATCATGAAAAAAATATCAAGGCCTATTAACAGTGGAATATCCATAAGCATTGATGAGGAAACCGGCCACCGAAAAAATGAAAATGTAATACGAAACGAAAGTATACACTACACCTGCTTCGAACGGATGCATAAATTCACAAATTATAAACCACGAAATATTTCAGATGCAGTATCTGCCAATACTCCTTTTGATCCGGTAAAAGAAAAATGGCAAAAAGAATGGCTTGAATATGTATGAATGCGCGACGATTGTTTATAAACGCTCTTCTCTTCTTTCCTGCTGTCGAAACAGAATCTGGAAAATTAAAGCGGCACCTTATGCTACTTCGACATGTTCGATAATTTTCGGTAACAAAAAACTTATTACTTTAAATTGTAAAATAGATTTTTAAAAAAATTTATATGCCATCATCAATTTTAGACAAAAAATTTGTTACAACAGCTATAATTATTGCAATTGTGTACGCTTCTATAGTTATTATTATAAACAGAATTGTAGGAAAAGAAGCAGCAGGTGTTGCTGGCGTTGCATTAACTGCATTGGCTACTGCAATTTTTAAGCAATTTGAAAGTTTAAGATTTCAATCTATTTCTAATATTGCTCCAATACAGAACAATGTAACTACTCCTTTGCAATTTAGCTTGTGGAAAATAATACTAATAGCTTTTCTATTTAGCGGATTGACTCGTCTCTTAATAGACTTGAAGGATGGAATTATTCCGTTGTTATTTCACCCAGTGATTCCATATTTGCCAGATTCCCAATACATAAATGGGAAATTAATAAATCATGGTACAATTTGGGAGCAATCGACAAAATGTATCGCTTATCTTCTTTGTGGTATTATTGCTACAAAAGCATTCAAAACAATATCCTTTAGGATAATTATTGTAGCCGCAATGATAGGTGTGATCCTGGATTTTTATAATGAAACGCTTTGGTACGTCTTTTTTGGACCAAATTCCTTCGATTTTTCTATAGTTGAAGACTATAAGTACTCTTTTTTATGGATAATTTTTTCATTTGTTGGATCATACTTAACTCAGGAAAAAGATAAAGCCGCTCAAAAAGTACCATTCTTTAAAAGGAACAAAGTAATTCTTATCACATTAACACTATCAGTTTTTGTTTTATTATTGATGTGGCTCGTACCGTTAATATTACCGAATTCTGCTAAAGAAAAGGTAGAATTTTCAAACCCTTTTATGAAATATGAATTTTTAGGTGAAAGCCAGGTTACTAAAAAAAATTACAAAGAAGCGATTTCGTTTTTAGATTCAGCGCGTAAGTTGGATTCTTCTAATCCAGCCACTTATTATTATAAAGGTTTTAGTTATTATGAACTAAGTAATTATGATTCGGCAATAGAGGAAATTAATAAAGCACTTGAGTTGAATTATGATAACCAAAAAAAATGTTATAATGTAAGAGCTAATAGTTACTTTTTTTCAAATAATTATGAAGCTGCAATAAAAGATTATGATACTTTAGAGAAATTAAATGGTACCACAGCCTACTCATATTATTTTAGAGGACTTTGTTATCGCGAATTAAAAAATTATAGTTCAGCAATATCTGATTTTTCCAAAGCATGCAGTTTGGACAGTACGGATCCAGAATTTTATTACAACCGCGGACTTTGTTATTATTTTCAAGACCATTATGACTCCGGAGTTAGCGATTTAAACAAAGCGCTCACCTTAAATTTAACGGACAAGGAAATATATTCCGTTAGGGGACAATGTTTTTATGAATTAAAAGACTACACCTTGTCAATTGAAGACTTTAATAAAGCAATTGAATTTGATTCAACGAACAGCACTGCCTATAACCTGCGAGGAGCAGCCAAAGTGTTAAGTAATCTTCCCGGATATTGTGATGACTTTCTAAAATCTTCAGACTTAAATAATTCAGCTGGTAAAGAAAATTTACAAAAGTATTGTATGGAGAAAAATTGATATTGGTTTTACTCTTGCCGGATATTGATATTTTGAATTGAAATCAATCTATTACATCTTCTCGTAAGGCAGGGCATCGAAGATTTGCAAACTCAAGCAAATAAAAAAATGGCTGAAGATTTTATCACCAACCATATCAATTTTGGGAAAGAAACGCATTAAGTATTGAATTAAAATCCTTAGAAATGTTTAAACAGAAATTAGAGTATATACATTATAATCCTGTTGTTGCAGGGTTTGTGTGGTTTGCCGGAGGAATATAAATATTCAACAGCCAGGTTTTATGAAACGGGAATAAATAATTGGGATTTATAACCCATTACACAGAATAAAGAAGAACGATGATTCCATTAACTTTAGCCGTGGTAAGGCCATCGCTTCAAAGCCCACTCCCATAGAAATCTGCGGTGAGCCCGCGAATGGAACACCAACAAGAGATGAAAAATTGCCATTCTTATCTGTAAGAAAAATCCAGCAAACAAATTGCTGCAGAACCGGAGATCGAAATTAGTACGGTAGATTCCCATAAAAAGTCATCAGAAAGACAACCGTTTCCCGAACCGTGATTGGCATTGTCATCTATTGCTATAAAAAGTATAGCCAGCTGCTGATATGCCTGTTTTATATTTTGCCCACCGATATTGGTGAAGCGTTTTCCTTTTAACGCATGAAGCCGTTATTTAGCGCCGGCAAAAACTCGTTTTGTTGCTGAAGCAGCCGCACTTTTCCTTCGCTCAACACTACCAAAGGGATCTTTCATTTATCCGAAGACCAGCAAGGAATGAGAAAGCTAATATTATCATGTTTTTCCATGACAAATTTAGAGGTTATCCATTCATGAAATCACTGTTTGAGACGTTAGTTTTGAACTGCATAATCAACTATAAAAATTTATCGAAAGTAAAGAAAACGTAAGTGACTTTATAAAGTCATTACGTCAAATACATGGCTCGTTTGAATCTAAAGGAATACTGTTATGGAAAGAAAATCGACCCGCAAAGTTCAGGAAGTAAGTCTCCGATATTGAGACAGAGCATTGGGCCGAGCTAATACGCCTTGCGGTAAAGTTCCCCTGATTGCATACGAACGGACTATTTACAACAGTCAATCAACAAATAATTATTCTGACGAAAAGCAGATCATTTGCCTGCAACCCAATAATCAATAAAAATAAAAAAGGAAAACGCAGAAAACCCTTTAATTAAAAAAGTATGCATCCCGGTAGCCGAAAAGGGAAAAAAGAGTAGGCGCGATAAAATTAAATAAAATGGAAAACGAGCATGAAATTATTCAGGAAATTCAACAAATGAATGAAGCCCTCGAAAAACTTGCCAATAACCCCGAAAATTTCAATAACGCATGTAATGCATTTATAGAAAAAGATACAGCAAAGTTTAATAATGCTCTGGATAAAGCGGGTATTGCTGAACATTGCCGTTTAATCTGCAGGTTCTTTTGCAGAAAAATATGTGGGGGACGTTGCCTTAAGTTTTGCCCTAAACCTAACAGGGATCAGGTAGATGCGAAAGAAATTCTTGCCTTCACAAAGGCAGTTACTCCGTTG
>Ga0157370_10009020_pt1 | contig 10704 bp, 10 predicted proteins | sample C35metaG_FD_113463 | JGI IMG/M metagenome (GOLD analysis project Ga0157370, IMG submission 113463) | Corn rhizosphere microbial communities from Kellogg Biological Station, Michigan, USA - C3-5 metaG | ecosystem: Host-associated > Plants > Roots > Rhizosphere > Soil | place: USA: Michigan... | reverse complement strand
CCGGGTAAATCGCGCGGCGTCGATGACGAAGACCACGACGTCGACGTTGCCGAGGGCTTCGCGAACCGTGCGGTTGAGCCGCTCATTGAGCCGCGACAGGTAGCGCGTCTGGAACCCCGGCGTATCGACGAAGATGTACTGCGCATCGGGCTCGGTGAGAATGCCGGTGATCCGATGGCGGGTCGTCTGCGGCTTGCGCGATGTGATGCTTACGCGGACGCCGATCAGCGCATTGAGCAACGTCGACTTGCCGACCGACGGACGCCCCGCGATCGCGACGTGTCCGCAACGATGCGCGATCGCCGTGTCAGCCATGCGGCCCGACCTCGATTGCGGCGTCGAGCGCGTGCTGCGCGGCGTCCTGCTCGGCGATGCGACGGCTCGCTCCCGATCCGGCCGCGACGATGCCGAGGCCGGCAATCCGGCATTCGACGGCAAACCGTTGCGCGTGCGCATCGCCGCTCGTCGCGACGATCGCGTACTCGGGCACCGGCAACCGGCGCGCCTGCAGCCATTCCTGCAGACGCGTCTTGGGATCCTTCCCGAGCACCGCGGGGTCGGCATCGCGCAGCAGATCGCCATACGCCGCATCGATCGTCCCGCGCGCGGCCTCGTATCCGCCGTCGAGAAAAACGGCGCCGAAGACCGCTTCCATCGCATCGGCCAGGATTGACGCGCGGTCGGCTCCGCCGCTCCTGAATTCGCCCTCACCCAGTCGAATCGCGCTGCCGAGACCGAGGCGACGCGCGACTTGCGCAAGCATGTCCTTGTTGACCAGGTGCGCGCGCATGCGCGACAGCTCGCCTTCGGGAAGTTCGGGAAACCGGTCGAAGAGCGCGCGCGCGACGACGCAGTTCAGGATCGCGTCACCGACGAATTCAAGCCGCTCGTTGTGGGGCGTGCCGTAGCTGCGGTGCGTCAGCGCCTGGCGAAGCAGTCCGGCATCGGCGAAGGCGTGATCGAGCGCAATCCCCGGCGGTGCGCTCATCTTGTCCCATGCATGGGGTGCCGAGAATCCTACCCGCGCGTGGAACGCGCCTCGAACTCGAGCAGGATGCTCGCATTGCCGACCATGTGCAGGATCTTCTGCCACGCCAGCGTCGCGACGATCGCGTTGCCTTCGCGTCCGACGAGAACATCGCCGGCGTTGACCGCGTCCACGTAGTCGGCGGAGAGGCGGCGGTCCATCGAGCGGCGAATCTCGGCGGCCGTGGGCGTCTCGACTTCCTGCATCGTCGTGTCGAGCGCCTTCTGGACGGTGAAATATTCGATGTAGGAGGGGCCGACCCTGAAGGCGACCAGCGCGACGACGACGATGACGATTGTCGTGAACAGGAATCCTGTCATCGACAATCCGCGCTCATTTCCGACCAAGATAGTCCCTCCCCCGCACGCCGGCTTCAATGGATCGCGCTGCCGATGCGCTTGAATGCCAATGACGCGATGTCGTCCCAGTTGAACCAGATGAAGAAGGCCCTTCCTCGCAGATGGTCGTCCGGGACGAATCCCCAATACCGGCTGTCGTCGCTGTTGTCGCGGTTGTCGCCCATCATGAAGTAATGGCCAGCCGGAACCCGACATCGGAAGCCGTGTTCATTGTAGTCGCAATTTTCGCGCCCGGGGAACGGTCGCACGTTCGATGGATACACCGGCTGCGCCTGCACGTTGATGCCGATCGTGTGCGCCAGCGCAGGATTGGCGTCGGTATCCTCGATGCGGCGTTCGAGCGTTTCGAACCGCAGCCCCTCGAGGTAGCTGTACGATGAATCGGCCTGTTGCGGCCATGGTTTGCCGTTGACCGTCAGTTTCTTGTCGCGGTACTCGACCACATCGCCGGGCAGCCCGATCAGGCGCTTGATGAAGTCCTGCGACGGGTTGAGCGGATAGCGAAACACGACGACGTCGCCGCGCTTCGGATCGTGAATCGGGATGATCTTCTGCTCGATGATCGGCAGCCGTATGCCGTAGATGAACTTGTTGACGAGGATGAAATCGCCGACTTCGAGCGTAGGCCGCATCGACGACGACGGAATCTTGAACGGCTCGGCCAGGAACGAGCGCAGCACGAAAACGACGAGCAACACCGGAAAGAACGATTTCGAGTATTCGACCCAGACGGGCTCGGGCGACTCGGGAGCGCGCTTACCTGCGAAGAACAGGCGGTCCGCCAGCCAGATGACGCCGGTCAGCGCCGTCAACAGGAACAGGATCAGGGCGAAGTTCATCGAATTTTTGGTAAAGGGCGAAGGAAGAGCGGGCCGCGGGAGGGACAGCGCTCAGCGGCGCGGCATTGTCGCACGGCGTGAATCGGTGTCGGAGGTGTAATTATTCGGAAAGCGCCATTCCGAATAATTACACCTCCGACACCGATCATTTGTCGCCGACCTGCAGGATCGCCAGAAACGCTTCCTGCGGTATCTCGACGCTGCCCACCGACTTCATCCTTTTCTTGCCCGCTTTCTGCTTCTCGAGCAGCTTCTTCTTTCGCGTGATGTCGCCGCCGTAGCATTTCGCGAGCACGTTCTTGCGCAGCGCCTTGATGTTCTCGCGGGCGATGATCTGTGCGCCGATCGCGGCCTGGACGGCGACGTCGAACATCTGGCGCGGAATGAGCGAGCGCATTTTCGACGCGACTTCGCGCCCCCGGTAAATCGCGACCGAGCGGTGCACCATCACCGACAGCGCGTCCACGCGCTCGCCGTTGATCAGGATGTCGAGCTTGACGACGTCCGCCGCGCGGAACTCCCTGAATTCGTAGTCGAGCGACGCATAACCGCGCGAGACCGACTTCAGCTTGTCGAAGAAATCCATCACGACCTCGGCCATCGGCAGCTCGTAAGTGAGCAGCACCTGGCGGCCGACGTACTGCATGTTCTTCTGCACGCCACGCTTCTCGTTGCACAGCGTCAGCACCGGTCCGACGTATTCGTGCGGCATGAGAATGGTGGCCGTGATGATCGGCTCGCGGATCTCCTCCACGCTGGAGAGGTCGGGGAGCTTCGACGGATTCTCGATCTCGAACTGCTGGCCATCGCGCGTTTGCACCTGGTAGACGACGGTCGGCGCCGTCGTGATCAGGTCCATGTCGTATTCGCGCTCGAGACGCTCCTGCACGATGTCCATGTGCAGCAGCCCGAGAAAGCCGCAGCGGAAGCCGAAGCCCAGCGCCTGCGACACCTCCGGCTCGTAGCGAAGCGACGCGTCGTTGAGCTTCAGCTTGTCGAGCGCATTGCGCAGCGCCTCGTACTGGTTGGACTCGACCGGATAAAGTCCGGCGAACACCTGCGGCTTCACTTCCTTGAAGCCGGGAAGCGCGTGAGCGGCCGGGCGCGTCACGCTCGTGATCGTGTCGCCGACCATCGCGGCCTTCAGCTCCTTGATGCCGGCGGTGATGAATCCCACGTCACCGGACGAGAGCTGATCGCGCGACACGGAGCGCGGCGTGAACACCCCCACCTGCTCGCAGCTGTACGAAGCCCCCGATGCCATCAACAGGATGCGCTCGCGCGGCTTGAGCGTGCCCTGCATCACGCGAACGAGCATGACGACGCCGACGTAGTTGTCGAACCACGAGTCGATGAGCAGCGCCTGCAAGGGCGCGGCCGGATCGCCGGTGGGTGGCGGTATCCGTGCAATCACCGCTTCGAGAATGTCGTCGACGCCCTCGCCGGTCTTGGCGCTGGCGCGGATGGCGTCCTCGGCCTCGATGCCGATGATGTCCTCGATCTCGTCGATTACGCGCTCGGGTTCGGCGGACGGCAGATCGATCTTGTTGAGCACCGGCACCACTGCAACCCCCTGCTCGATTGCCGTGTAGCAATTCGCGACCGTCTGCGCCTCGACGCCCTGCGACGCGTCGACGACCAGCAGCGCGCCCTCGCAGGCGGCGAGCGAGCGCGACACCTCGTACGCGAAATCGACGTGTCCCGGCGTATCGATCAGGTTGAGCTGGTAGGTCTCGCCGCTCCGCGCGCGATAGACGAGTGCGGCCGTCTGCGCCTTGATCGTGATGCCGCGTTCGCGCTCCAGATCCATCGTGTCGAGGACTTGCGCCTCCATTTCCCGATCTGAAAGTCCGCCGCAGCGCTGGATGAATCGATCGGCGAGCGTCGATTTGCCGTGATCGATGTGCGCGATGATCGAGAAATTGCGGATGTTCTGCATGAAGAAAATCGAAGGGCACCGCCGGGGTGCCCTGGCAAGGCTGTCAGAATCGGAGGATCGAGCCGGCCGACCTGTTGCTCGCGGCTCCTTGAATGTTGAATTTTAACGGAAAGAGGAGAAGCGTGGTCGCCGAGAGTTCGCCGCCGCCGTTCGGTCCCTGGAATCCGGGCGTCGCGTCGGAGATTCCCGACGCGATACGGCACCTGTCCACGTTCCTGCGCCCCGAAAACGTCTTCACGAGCTATTCGACCGCCGCCGAGCTGCGCGATCTCACGGGTCTCGAGCTATCCGACGTCGTCGCGTTTCGCCCGCAGCGGCTTGCCCTCCATGAATTGCTCGTCCGGGTCACCGCCGACCTCTCGGTGCCCGACGGCTCGCGGATCGAAGACCTCGGCATCAACTTCCGGCAGATCACGCGAGCGCTGCTTGCGAGCGCTGTCGCACCGAAGATGGATTCGCTCGCCGCGATGTACGACGGCGTACGGCGCGCGATTTCCGCGCTGATCGCGCGCGAGCTTGCCGCGCTGTACGAGGCGCCCGCGACGGAAGCCTCCGCGAAGCGGTCGCAAAGGGCCGGACCTTTCGCGTTCCTCGCACGGCGCCGCCGAGCCCCCGAGCGTCGAACCGATGCAGGCGTCAATCGCGAGCTGCGCATGGCGGCCGAATGGGAAGCGAAGACCCACGCGGTCGCGGGCGGGTTGGAGGCGTCGGCATATCGCGCGCTCGCGCGGGTGCTGTCCGCCGTGCTGGTCCGGCATGGGCGCCTGTGGGGTAGCCGCGAGATGATCGCTGCGCTCGCGACCGATATCGCGTGCAACGCGCATGCAGGCGACGAAATCGGCCGCCTGATGGAGCCATGGCTGATCGACGCCGCGAGGGGCGGCGGGTACCGGCGCCTGCCGCCGCAGGAACATCCGGTCGTCATGAACACGAAGGGCGCATCGGCGTCGGGGAAGAGCACGCTGCGACCGCTGCAGAAGAAGCTCGCGAGCGAGATCGGCGTCGACTGGGGCGAGTTCGCGTTGATAAGCCCGGACATCTGGCGCAAGCAACTGCTCGATTACGGCGCGCTCGGCGACAGCTACAAGTACGCGGGCGCATTCACCGGCGAGGAGCTGAAGATCATCGATCAGAAGCTCGACCGCTACATGGCGCGAAAAGCGGCGCGCGGGGAAATGCCGCATCTGCTCATCGATCGCTTCCGCTTCGACAGCTTCGCGCCCGACTCGGACGAGGCCGGCAGCAACCTGCTGACGCGCTTCGGGCAGATCCTTTATCTCTTCTTCATGATCACGCCGCCGGCGTTGCTCGTCGAGCGCGCGTGGAATCGCGGGCTCGAGGTCGGACGCTACAAGTCGGTGGACGACACGCTCGCGCACGGCGTCGAGGCTTACGCCGGCATGCCGGAGCTTTTTTTCACATGGGTCCGCCGGCGCGACAAGCGCGTGCATTTCGAATTTCTCGACAACAGCGTGCGGCTGCCGGCGCGACCGCGAACGGTTGCGTTCGGCTGGAACGACACGATCAACATCCTGGACGTCGGCTGCGTGCTCGACGTCGAGCGCTACCGCCGCGTGAACATCGACGCAACGACGCCGGATTCGCTTTATCCGGACAGTGCGAACCTGGCGCCGGCGGCCAATGCCGGGTTCCTGAGGCAGTGCATCGAGCGCTTTCGCGAGGTGAATTTCGCCGACCAGGAGAGCGGCCGCATTTACCTGCGCGTCGTCGACGGCCAGCCGGCGTGCGCCGACCGCGCAGCGCTCGAACGCGCGATCGCGAATGCGGACACGCGTGCGGGCCTCGAGGCGACGGTGCCGGCTGCGCTCGATAGCGCATTGCCGGCAGACGACGGGCCGGCATTCATCGACGCCATGACGGACGTCGAGCCGATCCGCACGCTCGGCGATTGGGGTGCCGCAAGCCCGGTGCGTGAATCGCCCGTCAGCGCGTCAGCGCCTCCCGAACGCGCTGCGCATCGAGCGTGAAGTGGCAAAGCTCGCGGCCGCCGACGCCGCCTTGCATCAGCACCGGCACGCGATCGCCGAATTGCGCCTCGAGCACCGGGTGGTCGTCGATGTCGATCTCGACGATCGCAACGCCAGCGTGCGCCGCGAGCGGCGCCAATGCCGCGCGCATGTCGTCGCACAGATGACAGTACGCGCGAACGAGGAGCGTGAGCACCACACCCTCGACGCGTCGCCGACTATTCGCCGGCGCCGAGCTTCAGCGTCGTGTAGAACGCGTTGTCGCCGCGACGCACCTGCAGCGTCACCGACGCGCCCTTGTCGAGCTTCGCGAGGTACTCGTTCACCTGCGCGGCCGACTTCACTTCCACCGGCGCGCCGCGCTGGATGATCGCGAGAATCACGTCCCCGGCCTGCACATTGCCGCGCACGACGCCGACGATGTCCTCCACCAGCGCGCCGCCGCTCTTGAGGCCGACTTGCTTGCGCTGCTCGTCGGTCAGGTCCGACAGAACGAGCCCCATGCGATTGGGCTTCGCCTTCTCCTTCGGAGCGGGATTGGCGCGCCGTGGCGGCGGTGTCGCGTCTTCCTTGATTTCGGCGACGGTGACGGCAAAGTCCTTCGCTGCGCCCTTGCGCCATACGGTAAGCGTCACTTTCGTGCCGGGTCGAATCGCGGTGATGATGCGCGGCAGGTCGTTCGACGAGTGCACGTCGCGACCGTCGACCTTGAGGATGATGTCGCCCGATTCGATGCCTGCCTTGGCCGCGGGGCCATCCTTCTCGACGCTGTTCACGAGCGCGCCATCCGCCTGCTTGAGGCCGAATGCATCGGCCGCTTCCTTCGTGAGCTCCTGGATCTGCACGCCGATGCGCCCGCGCGTCACGCGACCCTTGTCCTTCAGCTGATTGACGGCATTCATCGCGACGTCGATCGGAACGGCGAACGCGAGCCCCATGAATCCGCCGGTGCGCGAATAGATCAGCGAGTTGATGCCGACCACTTCGCCCTTCATGTTGAACAGCGGCCCGCCCGAGTTGCCGGGATTGATCGCGACATCGGTCTGGATGAACGGAACGAGGTTTTCCTGCGGCAGGTCGCGACCCTTCGCGCTCACGATGCCGGCCGTCATCGTGTTCTCGAGTCCGAACGGCTTGCCGATCGCGACGACCCATTCGCCTACCTTCAGCTTGTCGGGATCGCCGATCGCGACGCGCTGGAGGTCCCTGGCGTCGATCTTGAGGAGCGACACGTCGGTCCGCTTGTCGCTGCCGATCACTTTTGCGACGAACTCGCGCTTGTCGGACAGGCGAACCGTCACCTCGCTCGCGTCGTCGACGACGTGCGCGTTGGTGACGATGTAGCCATCCGCCGAGATGATGAAACCCGATCCCGTCGACTGGGTCTCGAATTCGCGCTGATCGCCGCCGCCCTGACCGTTGCGGGGAATCTGGCCGAAGCGACGGAAGAATTCGTAGAACGGGTCGTCCTCGGAAATGTCGGGAAAGCGCTGGCGATGCGCCTTTTGGGTGACATCGACCGACACGACCGCCGCGCCCTGTCGCTCATAGAGCTCGGTGAAATCGGGAAGGCCGGCGAGGCGTCCCTGCGCCGAGACGGAGACCGGCGCCGCGAGCGACATCAGCATGACCAGCGCGGCGCCGATAGCTGCGGCGAGCGACTTCGAAGACGAGAACATGGAGGCGACTGGGTGTGGAGAGTTGGACGTTGGGCGGATTATGCGCGAGGCAGAGATTCTGTGCGCGTTGGTCGTTGCGTCGGCACGCGCCGACGCGATCGCGCGCTTGGCGCCGGACGCGCACCCGCCTTACCGATGGGTGACCGAGTTCGCGATCTGACGCACCGTGGCGCCGGGCGTTTCGCCCATCACCGTGATCAGGTGATCGTACTGCCGGACCCGGTATACGTTGAGGCCCCCCTGCTGCATGAATCCGGCGGGCGCCGAAGCGGCGACGATCGGCTCGACGAATACGCTGACCGAGACGAGCCCGTCGGAAAATACCAGATGCGCGACCCGCTCGGCACGGCCCCTCAGCTTGCGAAAGCCTTCCATGATCTTGGCGAACCCGGGCGGGACGTGGTTCACCACCCAGCCGGTGTCCTGCGGGACGGCATCTCCCGACGCGCGTTCCAGTACTTTCCAGTCGCTCGGCACCGTCGGCCACGAAGGACCGACCATCGACTTGTCGATCCGCGCGTTGAGCGTGAGGTCGCTGAATGCGAATTGCTCGACGCCGTCGCCGTGCTCATTCACTACCCGGGCCTTGAGGAGCAGCCCGGTCGCCGCATCGGACCAGAACCGATGGCCGTAGCGCAGTCCGTCCCGGGGCTCGAAAACGACAACCTGCACCGGCCGGCCGCCGACCCGGTCCTCGCCGAGGACACGGAAATCGTAGTAGCGCGACAACGACTGCTGCTGCTCGGGCAGGAGCGACGGGAATACGTTGCGAAACGTCCCCGGCTCGATGCGCATCAGCTTGGCGTCGGGGTAGTAGCAGCGCACCTCGCCCTGGCTTCTCACGACCTCGCGCGCCGGCCCGTCGAGATTGACGAGCTTCGCAAATTCGTGGCCGCCGTCATTGAGGTGCGTTATCCGGGACGATTCGACGCGCGGTCCGATCTGGTAGACGATCGTGCCGAGATAGTCGAGCTCCCGCGCCGCCTGCGCGGCACGCGTGAGCCATTGCATCGCATCGTCGGCGCGCGCGGCCGATGCGGCGAGCGCCAGCGCAAACGCAAATACGGCCGGGGCTAACCGGCCGGGAACGAGACGAAGACGTTGTCGCGCGTGCTGCATCGGCGGATTCAGGAAGGGGTCATTCGGCAACTGCCGGACGCACCGGCGTGCTGGCGGCCACGTCGCGCAGATAGGGTCCGACGCCCTGCAGCACGTTCGCCGGCGCGTATTCCTGGTGCGCCAGCAGATAATCGGCCGGAATCGTGGCCGGTCGCAACTGCGCGGCGCGCATGGTTCCGGCTTCGCGCGCCTTGGCGAATCCGGCAGGTGCCGCGTCGATCATCGAATACGCGGTCCAGCCGACGACGGTGATCGCCGCAATGGAAGCCGCAGCCGCCCACGCCCAGGCTGCGGGTCCCGATGCGCTTCGCGCTCCGGGCGCCAGCACCGTCGCTTCCTGCGCCAGCCGGCGCGAAAGCGCGGCTGCGATATTGCGCGTCACGGCGGTTTCGCCGCGAAGCGCATCGCCGATCGTGTGATAACAGCTCCACGTGGCCATGCCGGCTTCGCTGCGAAGCGTCGCGCACACGCGATCCATTTCCGGCGCGTCGATCTCACCATCCATCAGACGCGAAATTTGCTCGTTCATCACCATCTCCGGTTTTCGTCGGTGCCGAGCAGCGGCCGTAATTCAGCCGCGATCGACTCCCGCGCGCGAAAGATGCGCGATCGCACGGTGCCGATCGGACAATTCATCACGCTCGCAATTTCCTCGTAACTCAACCCTTCGATCTCGCGCAGCGTAATCGCCGTGCGAAGGTCGTCGGGCAACTGCTCCATCGCGCGGTTCACCGTCGCCGCGATCTGCTTGCCCAGCAGCTCCGCTTCAGGTGTAGCCGAATCGCGAAGCTGTTCCGCATCCTCGAAGCTCTCCGCATCCTCATGGTCGAATCCGGTCGACGTCGGCGCCCGCCGCCCCATCGCGACCAGGTAATTCTTGGCCGTATTGATCGCGATCCGATACAGCCACGTATAGAACGCACTGTCCCCGCGGAAACTCGGCAGTGCGCGATAGGCCTTGATGAATGCCTCCTGCGTCACGTCCTCGACCTCCGCCGGGTCGCGCACCAGCCGGGACAGGAGTCGCCCCAGCTTGCGCTGGTATTTCGCCACCAGCAACTCGAACGCGCGCTTGTCGCCCTTTTGCGCACGCAGCACGAGCTGCTGATCGACTTCGCGATCACCCATCCGCGGGCAGTCCCTGATTCAAGTCGTTGTTATGCCCGCCGAACGGCGGGCGCGGCTGCCGGCGGCACCGCCATGACACCGTCGACTGCGGCGTCGTGGAAGGGACGTGGCGCACACTTGGAGCAACAGACCATTGCGCGCCTGCCAAGTTCAGCGGATCACGCATCGGAAAGCGCGGATTGCTGCGGGCGGCGTGCGTCGAGCACGACGGCGGGACGGATTTCCCCGGTCGCCGTCCCGCGGTAGTTGCGCACCGTGCGCCGGCCCCAGGGGCCGAGCGCCTTCCGGGCAGCGGCGTCGACCACCCCGAGCTGCTCGAGCACGGCGACGATCGCCGGGTAGAGGCCGCGCTTGTGGCCATCGGCTACCTTGATCGCGATCCCGAGACCCCGGCTGCGGATGCCGATCGCCTGCACACCCTCCGCGCCGATCTTGGTGACCCAGTCTCCACGGCCCGCCTGCATCAGCGCGAGGTCGCTCCGACGCTCGCCGGAAACCATCTCCGGATGCGCGATCATCGCAGCGGCCAGCGTACGCGGCGCCCGGCCGTAGTCGGGATCGACGTCCGCGGTCGCGAGCCGCGCGAACGCGGTCGCGAGCGACGCCAGCGGAATGGCGTAGTTCGG